>Ga0326597_10004121_pt1 | contig 20570 bp, 24 predicted proteins | sample RVTome_12_FD_203789 | JGI IMG/M metagenome (GOLD analysis project Ga0326597, IMG submission 203789) | Soil microbial communities from uranium-contaminated site in the Upper Colorado River Basin, Wyoming, United States - RVT100D185 | ecosystem: Environmental > Terrestrial > Soil > Contaminated >...
GCCTCCGCGTGTTTCTTCCGCTCGGCCACGATTGCCTCGCCTTCTTTCTTTCGGATCGCCACGATCTGCGCGGAGAAACTCTCCGTCAGAGCGAGCAGCTCGGCTCGCTGCTGTGCCGGCGGCAGGCTGATAAAGTCCGGCGTCGCAACCAGCGCCGCGCGCGCGTTCTCGAATTCCTGCCCGACCCGCGCCTCGCCCGTCAGCCCGCCGAGTTTCGTCTGCCGCTGGAGCTGCAGCGTGCGCTCTCGGGACGCGAGGATCCGCTCCGCTTGCTTGGTCACGGACTCCAGCCGCAGCCGGTCGGCTTCCCCTATCCGGGCCGCATCGAGCGGGCTGAAGACGTCAGACACGGTTTTCTTCAAATCGAGCAGCGCGTCTTGGTAGTTGAGGACAGAGACGACCAGTCCAGCGAGCGCTAGCCCAGCGCGTTCCCCGTAGGCGACAATGCCGGCCACTGCGAAAGCCTTGCCCGTGAATTCCCTCATCTTCCCCATCTGCAAAATCAAGCCGTCAAGACCCTGCGATGTGCCCCGCGATGACCGCGCCGCCGCCTGTTCCATGCGCGAAAAGCTGGAGCTCACGCCGCGTAGCTCCCGATTCGCTTGCCCCGCGTCAACTGTGATCCTGATATTTTCCCCGTCATTGAACGCCATGATCTTTTACCCCCCCCCGCGGCGCCTGCCCGTCCGGTCGGGAAGGAGGAGCTCCAACCGAGACGAACAGGCGCCGGACGCCAGGCCGGGACCTCGATACCACCGCTAGTGTCAAAGTCTCCAGCCGTCCTCCTTCCGGGCTCACCCGGGAACTCTTCCCCTATCTTTGCCGTCGGGCCTGTACTCCGCCAGTTTGCGGAGGGCTTCGTTGACTTCGTTTTCGATCAGCTCCCGGCATTTTACCGGGTCGCTCTGCTGCGCCAGCTTGTCGGCCAGTTCCGGGGCGATGCGCAGCAGGATGTCCCGCGCCTCGATGATCATCCCCGAGACGTAGGCGTTGACAGCGGCGATGGGGCGAAGCTCCCCGCGGCGTTCCTGCACCCTCAACTCCGACATTTCTGCATGCGCCAATTCCCGCCGCCGCCGGGCTTCCGCTTCCGTGATTCGAGCGCCGCCCGCCCGCTTACTGGACAGTGCGCTTTCGACTTCGCGAAGGCGTTTCTTCAAGGAGGCGCGCGAGTTCCTGCCGTTCCCGTTCGAGCTCATCCGTCTCCATTTCCCCCACGTCGCCGCCGCCCAGCTTGTCCAGCTCGATCCGCCCGCGCGCCGACGGCGTGAACCCGAATTCACCCGCGAACTGCCGAACCTTGTCCAGCATCTTCACCGCGATCCCTACCTCCGGCATCGGCCAGCGGCCCTTGACGACACCCTTGTCATCCCGCACCGTGAACGTCGTTCCGTTCGCTTCCAGGCACTCGTCCGCCTCTCGGTAGCGCGCATAGCAAGCACAGTAGGCGGCCAGCGCCGTCACATCCACAACCGTGAGCAACCCCACTTTGCCGAGCACCGGCGCCACTCGCAACCACTCCGCGCGCGCGACCTCGTTCAACCAATCCGGCGGGCTCATCGGGTCCGCGGGCGGGAATTCCGGTTCGCTCCGGTTCCGGCGCTTCTTGCCCCGGTTGCCCTCCATGTCACGGATGATTGACGGCTTTGGTCTGGGCCCGCGCCTCATCGAAGAAGCCCGCCTTTCGCGCTGCAGATCCCCGCGCGGCGAATGTCATTGTCCAACGGGCCTTCCCCGAAGTACTTCCGCACGTCCGTACTCGCGCGCATCGCGGCTTCGCTGCCCTCCGCGCCTGCCTCTTCCCCAAAACCCTCGAACGTGAGCGACCGCCGGATGGTTCTCTCCTGAAGTGTCCGTCTATGCGCCGATACTCGCGGAGTTTTCATGGCCTCTTGGTAGGCAATTTGTGTTACCCTTCCACCTGCCCTGCGAAACCCTCCCGGAAGGACCCGCAACCCTTCAAGCCGCTTCCGAGAGCCGTCTGGCCAGGCTGTTCAAGTTGAACAGCGAGATGAACGCCGCCGGTTGCTCGGCAACATCCATGACGGTGCGAGTGACGAGGCTCACGATCTCCCGGATATCCTGCGAGCCCTCGCATTGCGCGCGCGCCGCAATAAGACGCTCCGCCAGCGGGTGATCATTCCCAAGCTTTCTCACCGTTTCCTCGACCCAGCTGCCAAAGTCGCCAGCGAGCGCGCTGTTTCGCAGAAAAACTTTCTGTTTTAGAGCCTTGATTTCCGCGCAGAGTCCCGCAGTCAGGGCGTCCCGTTTCAAGCAGGCCGCGTCGATTTCCCGCTGAAGAATTTCGCGGCGCTCTTTCCAGAAAAGTTCCGGCACGTCGCGGGAGTAGGTCGAATCAATGCTGTCGAATCGGGACTGGAGCGTCTCGCAGGTTTCCTGCATCCCCGCCCATTTGGGCTGCAGAGCGATGAACTTCCCCTCCAGCGCCGCGAGCTTTTCCTGCTCCGCTACGCCATTGGCGACCAGGGCTTCGAGTTCATTTTTCTTGAAAAACATAGTCCATTTCTCCCTTGTGAAATTTCCAAAGTTTCCGCAGACCGCCTTCCGTGCAAATGGCGAGCGGGCTGTTGATCGTTTTCGTGAGCAAGTTCCCGGCGATTGCCTGGACGAAAGACCAGTGTTCCTCCAAAATCGCGCGGGCCTGACTGCGCATCGCTTCTCGGTCAAGCGGAGGCTCTCCCTCGACGCCTCGAACCCTATCTAGTAGGTCGACGAACTCACCATCGCTGGGAAAAAAATCGTCGGGCCGGTCGTCCGGTTTGATGTGGCAGCAGCCGCCCCAGCCGCGCTCGCTCTTGCGGAGTTCCACTGCCTGCGGTACACGCCCAAAAATCATGGCCACGCACGCATGCCCTGCCTCGTGATACGCGATCCGCTCCACCTCTCGTGTCGCGTCAGCCATCTCCGCCGCCACATCGCCCGCCAAATAAATCGTTGCCACACGGTCCATGAAGTCACTCAATCGCACACCCGCCGATCCGCCTTCTTCAGCGCGACCGCTTCCCAGTTCGGCTCATGCACGCGCTGGGCAATATCCAAGATTTGCTGGAGATTCGCCGGCGGCATCGCCCACCTTGCCCCGGACGCCAGGTCAAAAGCTCGCATGATTCGCTCCTTCAGTTTCCAGATTTCCGTGCCAGACGTGACTCCCCGGACCCCGCTGCATGCTGACCGCTGTGACTGCAGTGTGACTGGACGGTGTCCTAAGCGTCCGTCTTGTCCGTGTAGGCTTTCGCTGATACAATAACTTGCGGAGGAATGGAGTACGGCGAAGGTTCAAATCCCCCCTCCCGCACCATCCTTTTGGCCTTTCGAATCAGGCTGATTGCATTCTCGCTTCTTCCGTGTGCAAGCTGTATACATAGAAACAACTTTCTAGACCGATCAGCGAATTACCCGACCAGACAGGAGCTGCTCCATGATCGTCATCCGTAACACGTTCCGCTTGAAGTTTGGAAAAGCCCGCGAGGCAGTCGCCCTTTTGAAAGAAGCCGTGGCCTTGCAGAAGCGCCTCGGCATGGGTTTCCCTACGCGGATTCTGACAGACGTCACAGGTGCCTTCTATACGGTGGTTCTGGAGTTGACGGCTCCCAGCCTCAGCGCTTATGAAGCCGAGTCCCCTCGCTATATGAGCGACAAGAAATTTCAGGCAAACTATAAGAAGTTTGTCCCGCTCGTGGAGTCCGGCTCCCGCGAGATATTCCAAGTCGTCGAATAGACCGGCGCCTCCTCCCGCACCGTCTTTCCCATGGAAGCATCATGAAAAGGCGTGTCATCCTACCGCTCGTTAGCCTGTTGCTATGTTTCGGCCCGATGGCCGCCGCGCAGCAGTTCTGGAGCGGCGAGATCAAAACCCTTTCGGAAAATGCCGCGCGGGAAGCTGGCAGAATCCTGTCGCAGGACCTCTACGGACACTATGACATTGTCAGCCTTCAGGTGCTGAATGTGGAAGGGGTTGGCCGCCAGTTGGGGCGAGACTATGGACTCGCCAAGGTTACCTTGGAGTTTTCGGCCAAGCGGAATGCCACGCGAAATCCGAGCTTGAGTCCAGCCGCGTTCGAGGAGGGAGGCTGCACTCCGGCGGAAGTTCCCGCATGGTTTTATTTGCACTGTGGCGTCCTGACCGGGCACGTTTTTGACGGAGAGATGGAGCTGTTGCTGGTATTCGAGAAATCAGACCGGTGGACAGCCGTTTCGCCGAACTGGAGATCGCTCCTGAGTTACCCCTTGCAGGGCTATCTTCTTCTGGAAGGAAAGCAAAAAGAGGGGTATGTATTGTTCCCCGGACAGGAAGAGCGCTAGCCAGGCGTTCCACCCCCGTGCCCATATTATTCTGGCTTCTCCAGTCCAAATTTCGGCAAACTAGAAGCAGGAGGCTTGCCATGAATTCTATCCGTGAGGGGATCGTTGCTTTGTGCGTGATTTTCGTTGGTCTGCTGAGCGGCCTGATTCCAGGCTCGCTGGCTGCGCAGGAGCCCGATAGCAAGGTGCGGGAAGAGTACGCCGCGTCGCTTCCGAAGGATGTTTACCCGGAGTCCGGCAGCCGTCTTCCGCTCATTGATCGGTCGGCTCTGGATGACGAGGGCAAAAAGGTTTTCGACGCGGTGGCTTCCAATCCGAACTCGCTGGCGGGCCTGCGGGGCCCGGTGGGAATCCGGCTGTACAGCGCCGGCATCACGCGCAACAGAGGAAGAGAAACTGCGTACCTGCGCTACGGATCGACCATCAGCAGGAAGCACGCCGAGTTGATCATCCTGGTGACAGCGCGGGCCTTCGACGCGCAGTTCGAGTGGACTTACCATGAACCGCCTGGCCGGGAGGAGGGCCTTGCGCAGGAAGTGATTGACGCCGTCAAACACAACCGGCCTCTCGTGGGACTGCCGGAACAGGACGCCGCCATCATTCAGCTGGGCCGTGAAGTCCTTGGCAGGAAGACCGCGACTTCGGATACCTTCGCGAAAGCCCTGCAACTGTTCGGAGAGGAAACCCTGGTCGAGATCGTCGCCCTCTATGGCGCGTCCGCGAATACGGCGATCCTGCTCCACGCGTTCGATCAGCGCCTGCCTCCCGGGCAGGAACCGCTGCTGCCCATTCCATGAGTTCGGTCAGAGCCCTTACGGGGCCGCGGGGCTTGTAGTGCGTCTGCAAGCAGCCAAGCAAGTCACCCTTTTGTTTAGACATAGGATCGGAAAGGATATCAACAGGATGAAGATTAGGACGGCCCCTCTCGCAAGCTGCGTATTTTGCCTCCTTCTGGCATGGAATCCGGCGTGGAGTCAGAACGAAACACTTGTGATCGAAGGGGGAACACTGATTGACGGGACCGGCCGCAACCCCGTCCGGGATGCCGTGGTGGTAATCGAGGGAACGCGGATCAAGGCGGTCGGGACCAAAGGAAGCGTTTCCTATCCCGCCGGAGCGCGTGTGATCAGCGGGGAGGGAAAGACGGTCCTGCCCGGCTTGATTGACGCCCACGTGCATATTTCCGCCCACATGCACCCGCTCTTCCTGCACTACGGAGTGACCACGATCGTGGATACAGCCAATCCTACGGATTGGATTCTGGCGCAGCGCGAGGCTCTGCGACGGGGGAGAATTGTAGGTCCGCGCCTGTTCGCGACGGGAGATATCATTGACGGGCCGCCGGAAAACGCCAATCAGACCACTCTCGGACTGCGGGAAGCCTACCGGATCCACACGCGCACCGTGGAGGAAGCCCGGACGGCCGCGCGAACCCTGATCGGCAAGGGCGTGGACGCCCTCAAGGTGTACGAGGGCCTGAGCACCGAGTCCCTGAAAGCCGTCGCCGAGGAAGCTCACAACGCCGGGATGGAGGTGGTGGGCCATGTGCGGGATGCCCGCCAGGCTGCTTTGGTTGGAATGAAGTTCATGGAGCATCTGGATCCCATCGTTCATTCGACGCTCGGCGATCCTGAGAAAGTGGAGGCGATTCTCGATCGAATGTCGATCCGGGATGCGCAGTCCGAAATGGACACGAGCTTGTTTGACCCGCTCATCGAGCTCCTGGTCAGCAATGGAGTCTACTTCAATCCCACGCTGACCCGGCCGCGACCCGAAAGCCGCGAGTGGTACGACGAGGCGAGGAAATTGCTGGAGGACCCTTCCACGCGCTTCATCACGGACGCGCGGCGCGAGCACTGGCTGGAGCAAATCCGAGGAGGCCGGACGGAACCAGTGACGGAATCGCTGCGGAAAAAGCGGGAATTCATCCGCCGGTTTGTCCAAGCCGGAGGGAAAGTCATTACGGGTCCGGACACCGGCGCAAGGTCAGGCGCGACCAACGTTGCCGGCCTCGCCATGCACGTCGAGATGGAAGCGCTGGTGAGCGCCGGCCTGACCCCAATGCAGGCAATCCTGGCGTCCACCAAATGGCCGGCCGAGTTCCTGCACAAGGAAAAGGATCTGGGCACCGTCGAGCCCGGCAAGCTCGCCGACGTGATTCTGATCGAAGGAGACCCGCTGGCGGATATCCGCAACACGCACCGCGTCCGCACGGTGATCCTGGACGGCAAGGTGATCGACACGCGCCTGGATCCGAGCTTCAGCAACCCGCTGCCGCGGACCACCTACACGAATACGCCTCTCGAAGACATCGCGCCTCAGATTTCGGAGATTACGCCGGGCATCGCGCGCGAGGGAGACGGTGAGGTGACGCTCCGCGTGACCGGTAGCAGGTTCAACAGCCGGTCCTTCATCCGGTTCGATACCAGCGATCTGCCGACGACGTTCGTCGGCGATTCGGTTCTGACGGCCCGGATCGACCGCGCTCTCTTACAAAACGTGGGAACATACGCGGTAACGGTCGTGAATCCCGGCTCCGGAGGAAGCCCATCGAACACGGCGTACTTCCTGGTCAATTACCCTGCGGAGTAGGGGACTTTTTCACCATCTCCAGAAGTTGTTTGTACCCGATGACGCGCGAGTACTTCGGATAGCTCTCTTTGAGGAGCAGGTCGGCAAGCTCGGTCTGCGTGGATGCCATGGCGTCCCGCAAGGCGTACACGTGGTAGCCGAGGTCGAAGGCGGAGATGAGCGTGCCGTACACGCAGCCGTCGGTGCTGAAACCGCCGAGGGCGATGTTCTTGATCCCCCGCGACTTGAGGATGGTGTCGAGGCCGTTCCCGCCGAAACCGCTGACGGTGATCCGGTTCGGCAGCAGGATGTCCCGATCGTTCGGCCCGGGACGCAGCGGCTCATACAACTCGACGCCCGGCGTGCCCGTCTTCCAGGCTTTGCGGACGATCTGGCTGCGGTGAAAGAAGCCCGGGTTGGACCAGTCGAGCTCCCGGTAGTCCTCCGTATAGCCCTCCATCACCTGAATGATCTGAATGCCCAGCGCGCGGCCCTTGCGCACCAGGTCCACCGAGTTCTCGAGCATGCGGGTTTGCTCATAAATCTTCTTGAAACTTGCGTAGTGCTCTCCGTCCGGAGCGGCAAACGTGCTCTGGAAATCCACCAGCAGAATCGCCGTTTCCGCCGGGTTGAGTTGTTCCGCCAGGGGAGGCAGCGTCTGTCCCCACGCGAGCGGGACTCCGAAGAGCAGCCCTCCCAAAACGGCTGCAATCGAACGGCAATGGTGTCGCATGTTCCTCCTTCGCAATCCTTCCCTCCAGTTCAATTCCTCAATTCTACACCGGAAGCCGGGCCGGAGTCCGCGATCCGCTTACCTGGAAGCAAGTCGAGACACGCCAACAACGCCAGCCAATGGTGCTATAATGCGCCAATGCCGAGTTGCCTTCTCGTTTGTGAAAGCTGCGACAACCGCCAGACGTTTTTCCTCAACGAGGCGGACGTCGTCGAGTTGCGGGACGGCAATACCACCTCCAAGCACTGCATGCGCTGCCACACGATGACGAGTTGGACATTCCTTTTCGTGGACCGGCGCACAGGCCGCGACCGGCGCGGCGGCGCGGACCGCCGGGACAGGCCCTCCTGAAACAAGCATCTCTTGTGGCAAGGGAAAGAAGACCAGCGCGATTATTCCTTCTTGGAAGAGGGGGCTGGCGCGTCACCGGCCGACTTGGACTCCTTGGCGGTTTCGGTGGCTGCGACGGCGGGCTTCTCCTCCTCTTTCTTGCTCTTTCCGTCCGCGGGGGAAGCCGACTCTGAGGTAGACTTCCGCGCGTAGTCGGTGACGTACCACCCGGTGCCTTTGAAGTGAAACGCCGGCGAGGAAACCAGGCGGGTGGCGGGACCTTCGCAGAATTTGCACACGGTGAGCGGCTCGTCGGAAAACTTCTGGATCACTTCAAAGCGTTTCCCGCAGCTTCCACATTCATACTCGTAGAGAGGCACGACACCCCTTCCGCCGGGGAGGGAGCGCCCTGCCCCGATTCATTCCCATTATAGGGACGGGCCAAAAGAAGCGTCAAGCCGACGCCGATGGGAGGCGTTCCGTGGATGCCCACTTACCGCGTCTGCCCCAATGCTTTCCGCAGCTCGGCCATGCCGACGATCCGCCCATGGATCGGCAGGATTCGCTCCACATTGAGCCGGAGACGCTGGATGTTCTCATCGAGATTCCGTGTATACACGCTGACGTTCGCCGGAGGAGGCGCATCGGCGGGCGGGGGTGTGAACACGTCGGCTTCGATCAACAGCCTCTCGCGAGGCAGATAAGCCATCAGGATGCCGTCGTTGTGGCCGTTGCCCTGGATGTGGTAGATCTCCAGGGTCCGCGCGCCGTCGGTCAGGGTGTGACGGTCGGTGAGTGTCTCGAACACGGCCTCCCGGGGGTTCTGGGAGAGCTTGTCCCCGCTCACCACGCGGGGTTCCTGGAACATCCGCTCGTAAAAGGCTCGGTTCATCTGGTGCGTGACGATCGCCGCGCCCTCCGCCACGTAGGTGCGCAGCCCGCCGGAATGGTCCACGTGATGATGCGTGTTGAACAGGTAACGGATCGGCTTGCCGGGGATCAGCCGCTTCACTTCATCCATCACGGCAAGCGAACGCTCCTCGTTGAGCGGAGCTTCAACCACGGTCACGAAGTCGCTGAATGCAATCGCCACGCTGTTGTGCGAGCCGCCGGCCAGAAACCACACGCCGTCCGCGACCCGCTGCGAATCCACGCGCACGCCGGTCGGCGCCTGCTCAATGGACTCCGGAACCGCGAGGTCCGCGCTCGCGTTGGGCTGGACGTCGCTGACGGTCAGATCGAGCGTCGGATAGCCGCCCGCCTTCTGCTGGATCCGCGTGGGAAACTGGATGCCGCCAAAGTCCCGATAGTCGGAGTAGGTTACCTCGACCGGCATGTCGCCGAAAGCCGGATTCGGCAGGATTGTTTCAACCCGCTCCAGCAGGTTTTGCTCATTGACGTAGCCGGTCACTCTGTAAATCCCGTGTACGGTAAACGAGACCGCGGTGAGTGGTTTTCCGCCCTCGTTCCGGGTTTCCCTGGTGGAATTTTCCCCCTGCGCCGACTTGACCCAGCCGTGCGGGGTGAGCCAGATCTGCGCCTGCCGGTCGCCCACGGTAATCGGGGCGGGCGACAGCGAGCCGTCCGCGTTCTCGTTCCAGGCGCGATTCCCGTTGACGAAGTTTACCGAGCGCCGCTCGCCGAAGATGGGCTGATTGCCGCCGCCGTGAGGAGGGTCCTCATACTGCGTGCGGGCGTAGTCCTCCTTCATGGCGCTGTGCTCGTAGTCGATCACGGCGGTATAGTTCGGAAGGTTGAACCGGGGCCACGGCGCATCCGGGCTCGGACTCTGGCCCAGGACGTAGATCGTGCCGCTGCCGGAATACTGGATCGTCCGCAGGTCCGCCGCGCCAATCGTCCGGGCCACGTCGCCGACCACGTCCATGGGAGCGGGCGAACAGCCCGCAAGCCCCGCTAGCGCCGCCAATGCCAGCCATGCCTTTCGCATCACGTCCCTCCTTTTGAAGCTTCGAGCTGAAGGCTCGAGTCTCGAACACTGCCTCACGGCGGGGGCTTGCTCTTCCTAATTCTACAACCACTGTTGATCCAGCGGCGATCATGGGCTATCGATGTGAATCACTTGTCCGGCTTTGACCGATTCGGCTGCCTTGTTGAGCTCGGGAAACAGGGGGCGATAGAACTTGATGTTGTTATCGGGGACCTTGACCACAACGAACCCGAGTTTGCACGCCGCAATGTTCTGTTGATACCGAAGGCTTTGGTCAATCGTTACGAAAACGGTGAAATTGTTTGCCTCGGCCAGAGCTAGCAATTCTCCATCCGTTGCTCCCTGCCACGCCATATCCATGACCGTTCTGGCTTCGTGATTGGGAAAGGCGGCCCTCACCCGAGGATTCACGCATTCGTCTAAGAGGATGCGCATTCGACGAGGTATTCGGCGGCGAGATCGAGGAAAAGCTCGGCCTGTTCGCGAGTGACTGACGGCGCGCCTTCCAGGAAGTCTTCAATGGTTTCCCCGTGCTTCAAATGATCCAGCAGCGATTGAACAGGCACTCGCGTCCCTGCAAAACAAGGAGCGCCGCCCATGCGCTCGGGGCTGACCCACACGACGTTCCCGAGTTGGACCTTCTGTTCCTTCGTCATGATTCTGAAGATACTCGAAATCGGATGGCGATGCAAATGGGAAGGTCAACCGTCTCCCGATCCAACAGTTATCGGCTTCGCTTGCGAGCTTTCAACGCCGGTTTCCTACGTTTACGAGCCGTCTTCGCGGCAACAGAATTGGATTTGGCGACGGCAGGCATGCTCTTCGAGAACTGCGCAACGATCTCGGCGCCGATCTCTTTCGAGCGGGCGGTGGCGGTCTCGACGGCGCTGATGAGCATGGAGCGCAGGCCGTGGCGCTCGAGCTCATGGATGGCGGCGATGGTGGTGCCGCCGGGCGTCACGACGGCGTCGCGCAATACGGCGGGATGGACCTTGGTCTGCCGCACGAGCTTGGCGGCCCCCAGGACGGTCTGCTCGGTGAGGCGCGTGGCGACGTCGTGCGAAAGGCCCATCTTCTTGCCGCCGTCGATGAGCGCTTCGATGACCATGTAGACGTAGGCCGGGCCGCTGCCGGAGAGCGCCGTCACGGCGTCGAGCTGCGACTCCTCGACGAAGGCCACGGCCCCCAGCGCCCCGAAGATTCGCTCGACGATGTCGCGCTGCGCGGGCGTGGTGGCGGCGTTGCCCGCGACCGCGGTGGCTCCTTCGTCGATCACTACCGGGATGTTCGGCATGGCGCGGAACACCGGAATCCGCCGGCCGAGCACAGACTCGATGAACGAGATGGGCACTCCGGCGGCGACGGAGACGACGATCTGTTTTCCCCCCACCGCCCCGCGAATTTCGTTGAGGACGGAGGGCACGACGAGCGGCTTGACGGCCAGGAAAACGATGTCCCGGCCCTTGGCTGCCTTGCGGTTCTCGCTGGTGGGCAGGGTCTGAATCTTCCACTGCGCTTCGAGCTCCCGGCGGCGGTCGTCTCGGGCGTCGGTGGCAACCACGTCTTGCGGCTCCGCGAGATGGCTCTTCACGATCCCGCCGATCAACGCGCCGCCGATGTTCCCCGCCCCGAGCACGGCGATCTTCAGTCCCATGTGCTGATCCTTCCTAAACGGACAAGCCGTCATTGTACCTGAATCGAGGGCCTTGTCAGCGCCCGAGGACCCGGAAGCTGAAAGTTAGAGGCAGGGAGCTAGTCCTAGACGTACTATTTTGGGTTCGTTTCGTAAAAAACGCACGATTCGTGAATAATTCCTTGTATTGCATACAGTTACCAAAAATGCCCGGAAGCAGACCCGCAGGGCCGGTCCTGGCTCCTGGACAGACGCCAGCCCGGTTCCGCAACCGGTTCGAGCGCCCGAGGTTTCATGCCACACACTGCCTCCTGGCTTCAGCATGAGCGCAATCGGAAAACGAGGTCAAGCAAATTCTACCGAGAGTTTCGAGGGAACCGAAAGAACCGAACCGAGTGGATAGTGATGAGTGAAAACGATCCAGAGGGAACTAGACGGCGATGTACTCGGCATCTGTAGTTGGAGTTGGAATCGGGGCGCCCTGTTCGCGCAGCTCATCGAGGTAGAGTTCGATGGCTTCCCGAATGTTACGGTCCATTTCCTGGCGCGTGCGGCCGACACTGACGCAGCCCGGAAGATCAGGGACGTAAGCGGAATACCCGGTATCGGTTTTCTCGATCACGACTGCGTATCTCATCATTTCAGTCCCGCTTGTTTCAGGATACTCGAAAGCGTCCCCCGCGCAAGATCAGAGCCCAAATGCCCTGGGACGACTACGATTCCCGGTTTCGTCGGGTGCCTATAAACCCGATGGTCTCCGCGAGTGCGCTTGAACACCCATCCATCCCCTTTCGATTAGCCTGATCGCGTCCCGGACCTTCACGCCAGATCAATTCTACGTCAGTTTTCAACTCTTACGCTTGATTTCCTGCTGCGAGAGGAATTCCTCCAGCGGCATCACGTCCCCTGCCTTGATCTTGGCGTGCCAGCGCTCAAGCAGGGGCCTCCCTGCCCCGCCCTCGGAGAAACTTTGATCGCTTCCAGCGTCATTGTCCCTAGTCCGCATTTCTCACCAGACATCGAAGGGAGGCGAGTCACCCTACCGTCCTGCGGAGGTTGTGCGACCCCTGCGGGGTCGGTTCGAATATTCACATTCTGTTCCGGGGGCGTTGCCCCCGGCTACCCTGCGTTGCCCTTTCAGGGCAACGAAATCGGAAGCCCTTAAGGTTGGGCGATGGGTAGAAATGCGGGCTACACCGTTTTCAGAGTTGCTCTATAGGCCCCCTAAAGGGGGCTGGCACTAAGCAGGGAACGCGGACCCAGCCGTAAACGGCTGGGCTAGGGAAAAGAACACCGCCACGGCACACAAGACGTGCCGTGGCTACCCCGGCCAGAAACGATACACTAGCCCATTTTCACGAACGATGTAACCCGTCTGGCGGTTTTGTAAGACATACCTCAGCGGCTGAAGCCGCTTGATCCTACGGCTGTTACGGCATGGCTGAAGCCATGCCCTGACGGCCTACACGAAAAGCTAAACCGCTCTATCCATCTTCACGCGCCCACGATGGCAAACGGGGGAAAAGCCGACTTCCCTCTCCGCAAAAGGATTGTCAGGACGATAGGTATCCGCTTACCCGCCTGCGATGGAGGGGATGAGGAGGACTTCATCGCCGTCCTGAAACTTGTAGCCTTCGCCGCCGAGGAAGCGGATGTCCTCGTCGTTCACGAAGACGTTGACGAAGCGGTTGAGCTTCCCGGCATCGTCGCAGATGGTCTTCTTGACGCCGGGATAGATGCCTTCGAGCGCGGTCAGTAATTCGGGGAGGTTCTGGGCGGCGACCTCTACGGTGTCGCTGCCTTTGCTGCCGCGCGTGATGGCGGGCGGGACTCGGACTGTGATGGGCATGGTGTTTCTAGACTTCCTTCCACATCGAACTGGACGAACAACGGGACCGCTTGCTTACGCAAGCGGCTCGCATACGGCGTTGGGTGGACGCTCCTTTACAGTCGCGGCTCGGATCAAACCACCGCTTGCTCACGCGCGCGGCTCGGATCAAACCACCGCTTGCTTACGCGCGCGGCTCGGATCGAACCCCCGCTTGCTTACGCGCACGGCTCGGATCAAACCACCGCTTGCTCACGCGCGCGGCTCGGATCGGCGTTGGGAGGACGCTCCTTTACAGTCGCGGCTCTGACTATCCGACGGCGACCGAAGATGCGTGCATGGCTTTCACGACCTGCTCTTCGAACTCCTCGAGGCGCGGCCGGATCGTGACACCGAGGTCGAGTTTTCCCTGCACGGCGTCGAGCGTCTTCAAGCCGTTGCCGGTAATGGCCAGCACGGTTTCCTCGGCCGGGTCGAGCTGCCCCTGCTGGATGAGCTTGCGCGTCACGGCCACCGTCACGCCCGCCGCCGTCTCGCCGAAGATGCCTTCGGTCTCGGCCAGCAGGCGCATGCCTTCGACGATCTCCGCGTCGGAGACGTCCTCGCCGGCTCCGCCGCTGTTGAGAATGGAGCTGGCGGCATAGAAGCCGTCGGCCGGACTGCCGATGGCAAGCGAGCGGGCGATGGTGGAGGGCTTCTGGGGCACGATCTCGGTGGTCCCGTGCTTGGTGGCGACGGTGACCGGGGAGCAGCCCGTAGCCTGCGCGCCGTAAATCTTAACCGGCTGCGGGTCGACGAGGCCGACCTCGCCGAGCTCGTAAAAGGCCTTGCGAACCCGCGTAATCAGCGATCCGCCGGCAATCGGGATCACGATGGCCTTCGGGAGCCGCCAGCCGAGCTGCTCGGCCACTTCATAGCCGAACGTCTTCGAGCCCTCGCCATAAAATGCCCGCAGGTTTACGTTGACGAAGCCCCAGCCGTATTCCCCGGCGATCTGCGAGCAGAGCCGGTTGACCTGGTCATAGTTGCCGCGAATCTTGACGAGCTTTGCGCCGTAGACGGCCGACGCCAGGACCTTCGCTTCCTCCAAGTCTTCCGGAATGAATACATAGGACTCAAGCCCGGCGGCGGCGGCGTGCGCGGCAACGGCGTTGGCGAGGTTTCCCGTAGAAGCGCAGGCGACGATCTTGAAGCCGAATTCGAGGGCCTTGTTGATGGCCACGGAGACGACGCGGTCCTTGAAGGAAAGGGTGGGCGAATTGACGGAGTCGTTCTTGATCCAAAGCTTGCGGAAGCCGAGCACCTTGCCCAGGCGCGGCGCGGGAACCAGGGGGGTAAAGCCGGACGTGAGGCTGGCGACGGGGTCCTTGTCGAGCGGAAGGAACTCGCGGTAGCGCCAGAGCGTCGGGGGACGCGACTCGATCTTCTCCCGGGTGAGCGTCCTCTTCCAGGCCTCGACATCATAAACGATCTCGAGCGGCGCCAGGCATTCGCATACCGTGCGGGGCGCGACCTCGTATTCCGCCCCGCATTCCCGACATCGCAGCCCCTTTACGTAAGACAAAGCAACCTCCCTAAAAAGCAAAAACCTCTTCCAATTGGAAGAGGTGTCAAGAAAATCTAACGCCTCCCCAATCTCATCTCTCCCCCATACGGGGCAGGAGTTGGCACCCCTTCCCACACTGTCGTCAAGCTAACGGCGGGACGGGTTGTCGTGGCTTCTTCGGGCCTGTTCCCTCAGCCACTCTAGATAAGATTCAGGGGACTGAATCAAATTGCAATGTTACGCTCCCCGTGACCGGGTTGTCAAGGCAAATTTTGGAAGAGCAGGACGCCTGAAGGATCGGGTTGCTGCGTCTGTTGGAGGCTATTCGAGGGCCTGGCGGAGCGCAGCCGCAACGGCGCGGATCTGCTCATCCGTCATTTCGGGGAACATCGGGAGGGCAAGCGTCTCGCGCGCGGCGCGCTCCGCCTCCGGGAGTGACTGCGAGGAATCGCCCCGATACGGCTCCGTGTAATGCAGCGGAACGGGATAATAGACGGCGCTGGCGATGCCCAGCGAATCGAGATGGGCTTTGACGCGGTCGCGCGCGGCCAGCCGCACGACATACAAGTGGTAGACGTGGCTGCCATAGGAAGGGTCCCGGGGATGTTGGAGCGGGAGGCCGTTCAGAAGCTCCCGGTACGTGTCCGCGATGGACCGGCGCAGCCTGTTCCAACTGTCAACATGGCGCAGCTTGACGAGGAGAATCGCGGCCTGCAATTCATCGAGGCGGCTGTTCCAGCCAATCATCTCCGGGGTGTGTTTTCCCAATCCGCCATGATTCCGGAGTTTTCGGACTTTCTCGGCGACAGCGGTGTCGTTCGTCACGACCATACCACCATCTCCGCAGCCGCCGAGGTTCTTGGTGGGAAAGAAGCTGAGACAGCCGGCGTCCCCCAGCGAGCCGGTCTTTTTGCCAGCACAATCCCGGCTGCCGCTATACTCCGCGCCGAAGGCCTGCGCGTTGTCCTCGATGACTTTCAGGCCATGGTCGGCAGCGAACCGCAGCAAGGGGGCGAGGTCGGCAGGACAGCCATAGAGGTGGACCGGGATGACGGCGCGCGTACGGGGCGTGACGCACGCCTCCAGGCGGCCGGGATCGATGCCGTAGGAAGCAGGCTCGATGTCGGCAAAGACGGGTGTTGCGCCGGCTTGCGTGACCGCCTCAGCGGTGGCGAAAAAGGTGTAGGCCGGAACAATCACCTCGTCGCCGGGACCAATGCCGCAGGCCCGGAGCGCAAGCCACAGTGCATCCGTCCCGGAAGCAACCCCTACGGCGTGCTGCACGCCCAGGTAGGCGGCAACGGCTTCCTCGAAGCTCTTCACCCGGCTGCCGAGGACAAAGGCGCCGCTCGACAGCACTTCGAGAACGGCGGCGGCGACTTCCGGACGGATGTTTTGGTACTGCAGTGTCAGATCAACTAAAGGAATCGGCATGATCGATGCCTGTTCCAGGGCGCACCTGGCAGGCGAGCATTGTTAACCAATTGATATATAATACGTTATTCAGACTGGACTGCAGGCTAACCTAGCCCGGCCTTCCCCCGGAACCTCTGGAAATGATCCTCCGCGAATTTCCAAAATCCTAAAATAGCATAGGGATGAATTGCTGTGGATAGGAAACATGCCAGAGCGTGTGATATAAGGTCTAAAAAGGGTCAACTATAAGGATATATTTGGCAAATTTCCCTTGACAGGAATGAGAGGCGTCCGATATAGTGCCGTGGTATGTGAATTTCACTTGGGACGCGTGATAAGGGGGAAACGGAAAATGTTGCAATTGAGGATCAAGCAGACGCTGGCGCTCGCGCTGTGTGTGGCGCTCATCCGCCCGACGCCGATGATGTCTGCACCGGCAAGTGCGGTTCTCGGCTCCGTGACACCGCGAGGAGAGGTCAACGTAGGCGACGTGCGGCTTCCGGGCATGAGTGCGCTGTTTGCAGGCGACCATGTGCGGACCAGCGCAGGAAGTGCGATGATCCAGTATCAGGACGGTCCACGCGTGGTTCTCGGTATTGAGTCGCAAGCCAGTTTCTCCCCTTCGCGGGTGGAGCTGCGGAGCGGGCAGATGTCCTTTAGCACCGAAGCGGGAGGGCCCCTGTTCACTGCCGCAACGCTGCGGATCGAGCCGACTGAGGCCAAGAGCGCCGCCAACGTGACCTACATTGATCACAAGGCCACGGTCTCCGTGACGGAGGGTTCATTCCGCGTGGTCGACCCCTCGGGCGTGCAGCTTGCCTCCCTGCGAACGGGAGAAGCCCGGCTGTTTGAAGAAGCTGCGGCGGCCGTACCGGCTCCCCCGGCGGCCCCGCCGGCCGTGCCGCCTGCGCCCCAGATCGGCGGCGGCAATTCCAATCGGGCATGGCTGCTGGCATTAGGGGTCGGCATTGTGGGGAGCTCGCTCGGAATCGCGGCGCTGTTGCGCGCCAGCGATGCGGACGATCGTGCCGACGATGCAGCCAGCGCAGCGGCAGCCGCGCAGGCGCAGGCCGCTAGCCTGTCGGCTGAAGTAAACGCCCTGCAGTCCCAGATAGCATCCCTGGCGACGGTTTCGCCGGAGCAAATCGCAAGCTTGGCCAGCGCAGTTTCGCGGTTGAGCGCGATTCAGACCCAGTTGGCTCAAGCGCAGCGCGAACTCGCGGCCATCGTTGCGGCAATCGGGGCGCAGGGTGGGGTTGCCACTCCCGCTCAGCTCGCCCAATTGACAGCGCTTCGAACCCGTCTGGGAGCTTTGGCGCAAGAGGCGCAGAACGCCCAGCGCGACCTCAACGAGATCGTTGAAGACGTGGGCGGAACACCTGTTGACAGTTTGGTCTAATTGCAACGGAAACTGCGCTAAAGAAATTAGCGCAAGGAATGGAAAAAGCCCCGAGTGATTCGGGGCTTTTTCATTTGGTCCGCTTAGAGCCCTGACAGTCTACACTACACCATTTTCACAATTGGCGTAGACCGAACTACCAGCGCAGTTCCTCGTCGCTACGTTCCTCCGGATGACACCCGTATTTACTGCCCGCCTCGGCCGAGCGGGTCCTCGCACAGGGTGTCTTCCATGACCCCGGGAACACCTGGTTTCGTTGGCTGCAGCGTGAAGGTGCGCTGGCCGTTCCAGGGCCGCGCGTAGACCTTGGGATCGTCAAAGCGATAGTCGATCACCAGGGTGTCGTGGCTGGGGCGATGGTAGCGCTCCGTGATGTGCATGGCATCACTCAGCAGGTGACCCGCGGAGTCGAGCCAGTTGTTCTTTCTCGCTCCCAGATACTTGGTCTCGACCACGAGGGCATCGCCGTCCCATCGGCCGATGGCATAGCCCATGTAACTGACTGGATAGCCCTCGGGAAAATCCTGGTCCATCCAGATCTGACGGACGTTGTGGTCCCGCTCATAGAGCATGAGCACGCGGCCCGGCACGTGAAAAATCTCGAACGGCCGAGCGCCGGCGATCACGACGCGTGGAAACGTGTAGGGGATGCAGCGAATCTGGGGGTTGACCTCGTCGCGGGCGCGCAGCTCGTCATCGTACGGCCGCAGGTTGTAATCGAAGATCTCCTGCGCCCAGGGCTGAAACGGGACCGGCTCGGTGGTAAACACGTCGTTGTCGCCCGGCTGGCCTCGCGCCAGCCGCCACACGCCCGCCAGGTCGTGTCTCGCTGACGTACGCGTCGCGGTGTCGGCCTTCCGTTGCGCGGGGTTCTGCGCGCGCAGTGGAACCCCGAACTCCAGGGCTAATACCATCACAAGGATCGAATTCAGTCTGCCTCGTAACATCGGAATCGCCTCCTTTGGCGCCGAATCTCCCGAAGGAATCCGGAGCGTTAGTTGCTCACTCCCGCAGCAGTTTGTCCTCGCAGACTACGTCTTCCATGACGGAGATGCCCGGCAGCAGTTCGAAGCGTTTCGTTCCCTCCCAGGGCCGGGTATAAGTTCTCGGGTCGTCGAACGTTAAGCGGATCTCGAGGGATTCATGGTTGAGGCGCTTCATGCGCTCGGTGATGTGCAGGGCGTCCGTGTGCACGTGGCCCGCCTCGGTGAGCCATGCCTTACTGTTGAGGTTCACCGTGTCGACGACCAGAGTCCCGCCGTCCCAGTGGCCGATCGAATCTCCCATCCATGTAGGACCGAAACCCTCGTTATGTCCTCGTCCGTCCGTCCAAATCTGGCGCACCCAGTGGTCCCACTCAAACAGCATGAGCACGCGCCCCGGAAGCTGAATGATCTCGATTGGATAGGGAATGTAATACATCCGGGAAAGACCCGGAGGATAGCAGTTCCGGACGGGATCGAGCTCGGGCCTTCCGTACCGCTCCGGACCCGGCCCCTTGTTGTAATCATAAGCTTCCGCGGCCCAGGGCTGCATTGGGATCGGGTCCTTGGTGAAGGCGTAGTTTTCGCCCCGCTCGTTCAAGCGCTGCCAGATTCCCGTCAAGCCGGGCAGGGGGCCCACGGGCAGGTTCTTGCCGGCCTCCGACTGCGCGAGCAGAACCGGGGCAGAGATGAGCGCACCCAAGCCTATAATTGTCGCGCACAGGGAACGGTTTCGCATGGGAATCTCCTCTTGCCGCATCGGGTCCGGCTAGGGGCGCGGTTTGGGCAGTAACTGGAAGGCATCGCTAATAACGCTTGATGCCCAGTCTCAGCAGATCATCGCAGCTGAAGTCTTCCATCACATTGAAACCCGGCGGCATCAGCTCGTAGAGTTTCTGTCCGGTCCAGGGCCTTGTGTAGGCTTTGGGGTCGTCGAACACGAAGTCGATCTGCAAGGTGTTATGGTCAGGACGGCTGAAACGCTCTTCGACGCGCAACGCATCGCTGTGCGGATGCCCGAGGGCGTCGAGCCAGGTTTTGTCGTTGATGCCGACGGTCTCCGCAACGAGCGCATCCCCCTCGTAGTGGCCGATCGAGTGGCCCATCCAGGTGATAGGATAGCCCTCGGGATGCCCGCGTCCGTCGGCGTGGATTCGTCGAACGGCGTTCGCGGTTTCAAACAGGATCAGGACCATCTTCGGGAGCTGGTGAATCTCGAACGGACGGGGAATGGTGAAAATCCGCGGGGTGCCCGGTGGAAAGCAGTTGTACGAAGGGTCGAGCTCGTCGCGCCCGTCCTCGTAGAGGTCGTCCTTGCCTTTGCGCGCCTCCTGGAATTTCTCCGCAGCCCAGGGCTGCATGGGAGGCTCCTCGGCGGTGAAAACCTGACGCGGAAGAATGCCCAGACGCTCTTGCGCGGTTTGGTTGAGTCCCGCACCACCCGGAGACTCCTTGGCCGCGCCCGGCCGGTCCCAGGTTCCCGACAGGTCCACCGTGGCCTGTGCCGCCGCCGACTCCGGGAAAACGAATAATCCGGCAACGCCTATGAGCAAGCCCAAAGCAATATTTCTCATCGTCGAATCTCCTTCGTGGCACGCCAGAGCATTCCCGGCTTGCCCACGCACATACGGCGCACAACATGCATCCGCCGTGTTGGTTCCCGGCGGCCTAGAGAGCCGGCCAGAGGCCGGCGCTACACCGAAAGTTCCGCATGACCGTGCGGGGCAATAAGGGAAAGCAGCCGCACTGCCCGATTCCGGCCTTATTCAGCGCCCTGGGTGAGGACCTTGCCGCCGGGGCCGGTCAGATTCCGGATGCTGCAAATCTTGCTGCCGTCTTTGGCGGGCAGACAGGTTACCG
>Ga0326597_10004122_pt1 | contig 20566 bp, 18 predicted proteins | sample RVTome_12_FD_203789 | JGI IMG/M metagenome (GOLD analysis project Ga0326597, IMG submission 203789) | Soil microbial communities from uranium-contaminated site in the Upper Colorado River Basin, Wyoming, United States - RVT100D185 | ecosystem: Environmental > Terrestrial > Soil > Contaminated >...
TTGCTCATAAACCATAAAGAATCACGGTTCGAGTCTGCCGTCGAGAAAAACTCGATTACTCAGACAGGCTCCTAGAACTCGACCACCTCCTGCCGGCCGTCGAAGGTGGAGGCGATGTCGAGGAACGCCTTAAGCTGCTCGCAGGCGGTACGGACGGCCTCCTCGGCGCCGATAACCTCCTCCAGCGACTTGCACTCGACGGTCTGTCCCTGCGTCAGGCTGTTGATGGTGATGTTGAGTGCCAGGCGGTGCATCGCGAGATGCGCGAGCCCGGAAACCAGGCCGCCGTCGCCGGCCTTCTCGGCGTGCGCGCGAGAGGCTTCGCTGTTGTAGATGACCTCACCGCCGAGCTTGTACTTCTGCACGTTGTGCTTCTCCTCCTCGGTCAGGTCCGCACGGGCATTCAGCATGAAGACGACGTTCTTGCTGAGCATGCCGGATTCGCGTTGGGAACGCTTCAAGACCAGCTTCATCGTATCCCCCGTCCGCTCTTTGAATGCTTGAATAGTGCAAGACATACTAGAAAAGAATCAAGCGCAATGTATGTACATGGCGAAATGTCCTGCAACCACCCGAATCGTGCACAATGACTCGGTCCAAAGCGTTGGAGACATGCGAAACGCCCCCGCGCCGTTGCCGGCGCGGGGGGCGCGTGGCGGGCCGTCAGTCGGCCGGGTTCCAGATGATCGCGAAGGCGTCGGGATCGTCCTGCCCGGCGGCGCGGCCGAGGTTGGCGTAGAGCTTGCGCGGCCCGAACTCCGGGGCGGCGAGGCTCAGTGAGACGTACTCGTTGCCCGAGCTCTGGGCCACCCGCTTCCAGGCGGCGCCGAGCTCCACCCGCTCGCGGTCGTCGGTGACGACCCGGAAGTCGGGCTGGTTCTCCGTCTCCTTGTCGCGGTTCGCCAGGAGCACGATGCCGCGCCGGATGCTGAGGGTGTTGATGAAGCCCTTGTAGGAGCCGTCCGCCTGGCGGTTGACGTAACCGATCGCTGCCATGGTCTTATCCTCCGTTGATCGTGCGGGGCGCCCATCGCCCTGCTCGCGGCGGACCGTCCATGGCGGTCGCCGGGCCGGCGCACCCGAAGGGCCGCAGCGCCAGCGGAGGATCGGCGGAGGCGGCTATTTTGGAGCGCAGCGGCCGCGAGGAAGCCCGCCGGAGCAGCGCGGAGGCAGGCGGGGAAAATAGTCGCTACAGCCGGTTTCGCCGGGCAGGGGACCGCCATAGGTCCTTGAAGCCGGAGCAGGCGCATGGGCGCTTGCAACGACGGAGAATCGAAGGCCGTGGGAGCCGGTTCCATCAAGCGCGGACGGCGACTGCGGGCGCCCCGTCAACCTCGCGTCACCGCTGACGTCCGCTCTTGCGCGCCGCGAAGGACCCCACGGACCGACCGACAGGGGTTTCCAACGCCACAGCGAGGGCAGCGCGTGAGACGGAAGCGAGCGGGCCGGAAAAGGCAGCATCAACTCCGCCTGAGCTACTACACCGGCTAAGGAAAGCGCTGGTCACGCCAACCTCGGTGACGTCGGTTGAGACCCAACCTCCACCGTCCAGATCACCCGGAATCCAGTTGATTGGCGAGGTGGCGCGACTGATCACGGTAGCCGCTGATGCAGCCGGCCGCTGTCGACCCATTGCCGACCTTCGCAACCATGCTGCGGCGGGCGGCGAAGCCGCCGTTCACACTTCCCGCAGCATCGGCTATCGTCAAGCCATAGTCACAGGCATGAAACTGAGACTAACAACGGTATGAATAGTCTGGGCGACAAGTCGATTGCAGAACTGCTTGCCCTTCATGCCGCCGTGATGGAGGAACTGCGAGCGCGCGATGTGTTGAGGTCAGCGAACAACCCTACTGGCGACCTCGCCGAATACATGTTCTGCACGGCCTTCGGATGGACGCAGGAAGGCAACTCGGCCAAGGCGTTCGATGCGACGGGCGACGACGGGATGCGGTATCAAGTCAAGGGGCGCCGCATTCATCGCCGAAACAGGTCGCGGCAATTGTCCGCGATCCGCGATCTTGATGGGTTCGACATCCTTGCCGCCGTCCTGTTCGATGACGATTATCGAGTCGTGCGGGCGGCGTTGATCCCGGTAGCCGTCGTGCGAAGCCGCTCGACCTATATCGCGCACACCAACAGCCATAAGTTTCTACTGTGCGATGCGATTTGGGATGACCCCGACGTCATCGATGTGACCGCGCGATTGCGGGTGACGGAGGGTGAGTAGCCTTTCCCCTTTATACTTGTGAGATTTCGGTCTCTATTTCCATAGAACGACTGGCGAAGGGGTGAGGAATGAGATGGCTCGATGCGCGACACGGTGAAGTTGTTCATATTCGCCAACGTCCGGCAACCTTCTCCTTCTTTCCAACCTTTCAAGGCGCAAAGCGCGAGGGCGTTCATTCGACTCTGTTTGCGACAGAACCTTGGAACATCATCAGGCACAAGCTAGAAAAACTGTCCGATGACAACGCAAGGCGACAGGCCCTCGCCTTCCTTGTCCAGAGCCGAGATTTCTTCGTTGCAGCGCAAAATTCCGATGTAAGCGCCGCAAAACCTTTACTGCTATACTACTCGTTTCTGAATCTCACAAAGTGCCTCGTAGTTAAGCGAGGAGGAACGCCGCTCGGCACAGTCCATCACGGCTTATCAGAAAAACTGCCGACGACTCCCGGAGCGATCTATGGTCATGTTTCGATTGATATCACAAAGAGCCCGGGCGAGAGCGCTTTCATGATGTTCGCAAACGCAATTAGCGCAGTGCTTCCTACACCGACCGCTCCGAGCACACACATTCAGATTCGATCTCAAGATTTCCTGGGACAGGTATTAATTGGACATCGCATATTCTGCCAAGCGGAAGGGCTAACCGAGCGATTTATCAGCTTGGATCGTATCGACTATATGCAAGATACAGTTTCCAATGAAGCATGGCTCCGGGTCCGAGCTTACGCGGATGACTTCACTCGCCTTGCATATCCCCTGACCGCTCTTTCCAAGAATCTTGGAAACGCGGGCGTTTGGAGAAATGTAAATTGTGATCTCAAAAGTGACGGGAGACGTATCATTGAAGCGGAGACAACAGCGACCACCTCTTACGGACAGCGCCCGTCGCAGGTTGTCGATCAGCTGAGCCAGCAGGCGCGTCCAAGACTTTGGCGAAGCGTAACAGCGTATCCATCATATCGAAAATACTACATATATATACCCACTCAAGCCCAGATATTGATGAACCAACTCTTAACGATATATCTGGCGACTTTCTACTTTGGCTCGATAACGCGATATAAGCCCGAACAATTCGACTTCATCTTGAAGAGCGCCTTGGGCCCTTTTGTGTTTGAATTTTTTTCTAACCAACCGTCACAGTTTCTATACTTAATGGCATCAGAGTTCATGGAGCAAGAAGTCTCTAAGGCGGCCATTACCTGAAGGCCGGCTATCCGTTCTGACTACCTGATCTCACGGCGGCGCGGCGAACCTCCGCTATCCACCCGCTTCGGGCATCTGCGACATCAGTACAGAGAAAGTGCGGGTGAAGGAAATAGGCGGGCGGCGGCCGAAAGATCGCCGCCCGCGAAGAATTACTCGGCGTCGAACAGACCGCGCACCCGCGCCCATTCCTCGGCGGTGCCGAGCGTGCCGGACTCGCTGTAGGTCCGCACCGGGAAGGCCACCCAGCCGGGGAGCCAGCCTTCGGCCTTGGCGCGGCCGTTGGCGCCGTCGATGCAGTCGCGGACGATCTTCTTCTGCGTCTTGCCCTTCTCGGCGACGTTGCCGTCGGCGACGGCCTTGCCCGCGACCTCGGCCAGCATGGCGTTGATCACGGCCTTGTCGCGGATCAGGTCGAAGAAGGCGTCGTCGGGGCGCCAGTGCGTGCCGGCGTCCACGGCCAGATGGTTGCCCACGGCCTCGACCGTGGCGCTGCCCGCCGCCAGCGTCTCGGCCATGACGCAGGCGGCGACGCGCAGCACGTCCGCATCGGAGAGTGCCAATAGCTTGGCGAACACGGCTGCGGTGGGATAGGCGTCGTAGCCCGGCCGCGCCACGTCGTGGCGGTCCTCGGGAAGGTCGAGGAGCGCCAGCACCGCCTGCCTCTCAACGGCGAAGGCCTGCTCGGCCGTGCCGTTGGCGACGCTCGCGGCGATGGCCTCGCTCACCGCCCGCTGCGGCTCCGGCTTCACCTGCCAGTGGCCCGACGAGGCCACTGCGTGCGCCACCATGAGCCTGAGCGCCGTGCCCGGATGGGCGACGAGGGCGAGGCGGACGGCGGCATGGCGGTGCAGGTCGAGGTAGTTCTGCATCGCCTTGGTGACCTCGGGCCGGGCCGGCTTCGCCGCCGCGCCCTCGCTGTCGCCGTCCGTGCCGGCCCGCTTGGCCGCGCGGCGGGCCTCCTGGCGCGAGAGCCAGCCCTCGTGCACCTCGACCTCGCCGCGCCGCGAGACGGCGATGAACACCTTGCCGCCTTTCTTTTTCGGGGTCTTCTCGTGCTCCCAGCTATGGAAGTGCTGGCCCGGCTCCAGCAGCACGACCTCGGGCCAGCCGGCCTCCAGCAGCGCATCGCGCTTCGCTGCGACGGCTTGGTTCTGCAACTGCCAGAACAGGTCGGCGTCGGCGAAATAGGCGTCCTCGCCGAACAGGTCGGCGACGATCTGGCCCGGATAGTCCTCGACCGGGAACAGCGCCACCGAGGTCGGGATCGACTGGCCGCCGAAGAGCCACTGCTTCAACTGCCAGCCGCGCGGCGCATGCTGCTCGGGATCGCGATGGAGAGCGAGCCAGGCCTTCTGCTGCGCCGGCGAGGCCATGGTCAGGTGGCGCACGGTCTCGTCGTCGATCTCCTGCCGGCGGTAGAGCACGCGGATACGGGGCAAGAGGTTGCCGAGGGCGAGCCGCCGCTTCACCATCAATTCGGTGAGGCCGAAGGTGGCGGCGATCTCGGCCACGCCGCGGCCTTCCTTGGTCAGCCGGACGAAGGTCTCGTACTGGCGCATCTCGTCGGGATCGAGGCGGGCAAGGTTCTCGATCAGCGAGGCCTCGACGGCGGCGGCATCGTCGCCCGGCGCCATCACGGCGCAGGGCAGCGGCTCGACCTCGCCTTCTTCGGACTCGATGAACTTGGCGGCGAAGTAGCGGCGCCGGCCGGCGACGATCTCGTAGCCTTCGCCGTTGGGACGCACCAGGAGCGGCTGCAGGATGCCACGCGCGCGGACGCTCGGCAGGATGTCGGAGACGTCCGGCGCGGCGCGGCCCTGGCGCATGTTGACGGCGGCGACCGTCAGTTCGGCGATCGGGATGTGGCGGAGTTCCATCTTCTCTCTCCTTCGGTGGATGTGCCCCGCGAGGGGGCGGGATGCGCCCGGCCGGGCGCGGTTCAGAACAGGCTCAACTGGTTGCGGGCGTCCTCGTCGAAGAGACCGATGTCGAGGGGCTTCTGCGGCTTCCTCGGGCGCAGCGGCCCGGCCATGCGCAACGCCAGTCGCTCGGCGAGGCCGACCGGGCGGACGCCGGGGAACAACACCTGCTCGCCCTCGGGCGTCGGCTCGCTGGCGTGGGGTGCTGCGGCGCGCGGGGCGACGGGCTGCGCGGTCATGTCCCGGCCTCCCCGCTTCCGGCGTCCGCTTCGCGGAAGGCCAGCAGGTAGTCGGCGGCCTTGGAGGCTTGGCTCGCGGCGCGGAAGATGGCGCGGGCGTCCTCCTTCAATACGTCGAGCCAGGCGCCGAGGTAGTCGGCGTGGCGCACCGTCGGCACGATGGAAAGGCTGGCGCAGACAAAGGCCGACGCCATCTCGGCGACCAGTTCCTCGCGGGCGTAGGCGGCGGAGCCGAAGGCGCCTGAAAGGTCTCGCCCCAGGCGCGAGGCGTGCCCGGTCCAGTGGCCGAGCTCGTGGAAGCAGGTGCGGTAGAAGTCGATGGGCGCGAAGAAGGCCGTTTGCGGCGGCAGCCGGATATAGTCGGCGCTCGGCACGTAGCAGGCGCGGTTGCCGCCGACGCGGATGTCGGCGCCGGTGGCGGCGGCCAGCGCCTCGGCCGCCGGCACGATATGCGTTTCGGGGAGCGGCGCCTCGGGCGCCGTCTCGGGCAGGCCCTCGCCCAAGCCCTCGCACTGTTCGGTGTTGAAGACGGTGTAGCGCTTGAGGAAGGGCACGCCCCGGGGCTCGTCGCCCTCGCGCCGGGCGCGCTCGGCCTCGGCCTTGGGCACGAAGCGGTCGGCGTAGCAGACGGCGGTGCCGCGCTCGCCCTTCATGACGTGGCCGCCCAGCGCCTCGGCCTGCCGGTAGGTGAGCCAGCGCTGGCCGGCGAAGCCCTTGTCGACGACGGCGGCCCAGAGGATCAGGATGTTGATGCCGGCGTAGCGGCGGCCGGTGGCGGCGTTCACGGGCAGGCCGAGCCCGGCCTTCACCGCTTCCCGGCCCCACGGCTGCACCCAGGGCACGCGCCCCGCCTCAAGCTCGGCGACGATGCGGTCGGTGACCTCCCGGTAGAGGCTGCCGCGCTCGCCGCATCCCCGCTGTTTGCCGTTCCTGGCCATGCCCCGGCCCTCCGCTCGGCCCAAAACCCGCCGCGCCTTTCCCCGGAAGCGGGGTGGGCGGCGAGCCGCGACCGGCAAGGCCCGCCGCAAGGGGCCGGCGGCACCCGCAGGGCCGGAACGCGAGTGGAGGACCCGGAGCGCAGCGCAGGGTTGCGGCCGGCCCGGGCGGGCCTAGAAGGGAGCGCCGCCCACCCCGCGCCACCGGGGAAAGCCGACGAAGAACCGCATCGCGCCCGGCGCGGTGGCCTTTGGAGGCCGCGTCAGCGGCCGCAGCGCCAGGGGGCGAAGCCCGAAGGGCCGAGACCCTGCTCGGCAGGGGCTCGGCTCGCGAGCACCCGCCGCGCGCCCCAAGGCGCGCGGGGCGCCCGGCTACCCGCTCCACTACCGCGAACACGGTGAAAGACATCAACTGGAATGACGAGATTCGGCGACGGGGCCGATGGAGGTTACATCGTTAGGGCTGCTCGTATCGGCGCCGCGCTTCCACAGAAGCGTTTGACAGCCACCGTCTTGAGCGATGAACATTTATCGAGGGTCGCGGGCATTTGATAATTGTAGCCTGAGCTGGACCGGACCGACGCGCTAGCCGAAGGGCCGAGCATCGGTTGGCGATCGTTCCAAGGGACGCATATGGGTTGTAAACGCGAGTAGGCGGAGCGCGACATCGGAGAACGTACGGACGTTGAAGAGCGCGGAAAGATGTCTGCACAAGAAGAACTGGAAGCCTTGGTCCTTTCGCGGATCGAGAACCTGCGTCCGAAGCTACTCGACCTCAGTCGCCAGAACCCCCTCGTCTCAACACGGCTCAGCAGCCGTTCGAGTTCCTACATTCGCGCGGTCGACGAGCTGCCCGACATGCTCTACGTCGAGCTATCGCAGAGCGGCAAGCTGCGGTTCCAACCGCTGCCGGCGCTGGACGACGATCCGCTGGACGAGGAGAACCCCGAATTCCAGAGGGCCCTGTCCGCGGCGCGGTTGACCGACGAAGAATTTGCCCAAGCGCTCGAAGCAATCGACCCTGCGGGCGAAGATGCGGCCGCGCAGGAGCGTGAGGCGGAACGCCAGTTGCGCGACCGCGTGCGCGAGGGCGTCGGGATGGCGCCGCGTCAGACCCGAGGCGATCTATCGCTGGCACAACACGCCAGGAACAATGGCATCTCTCCGTCCTATGAGCTCCCGCGACCGGAGGACGAGCACAGGGATGGACGGCATCGCGACGAGGCGATCCAAACGTTGCTGCTCCCCGACGATCTGGAGCGGACGACCAACAGGCTTATCGCCAAATGCCGGAGCTGGCAGCAGGAGACCGGCCTCAACGTCATGCACGCCGCGTTTGGCTTCCTTGAGTGGGTGGATCCGGCCAGCAAGGACCGCTCGGTCTCTCCGCTGGTGTTGGTCCCGGTCAAGATCGAGCGCGTGAGGACACGTCACGGTCCCGAGTTCTGGATCGAGGGGACGGGCGAGCCCGGCGAGATGAACACGGTACTCAGAGAGAAGTTTCGCCGAGAATTCCATTTAGAACTACCTATCTACGAACGTGGCTCGATTGAGGATTATATTTCGGAAATTGCCGATCTCAATCTGCAACATTTTGAATGGAAAGCCCGGCGATTCGTGACCTTCGGCGTATTCCCATCGGCTCGGTTGGCGATGTACTACGACTTAGATACTAACCGTGCCGGCTTTGCCACCAACGAAATCGTGGACCAACTCATTGCCGGACGGATGTCCGACCCAGGCGCTCCCCCGTTCGCGGAGGAGTATGAGATCGATCGACCAGAGATCGAGGATAAGGTGCCGCTTCTGGTCACCGATGCGGACTCCTCTCAATTCAGCGCAATGGTCGATGTTGCGAATGGGAAGAACCTCGCCGTGGAGGGGCCCCCAGGGACCGGGAAGTCGCAGACGATCATCAATACAATTGCGGCCGCTCTGGCCGATGGCAAGAAGGTGCTCTTTGTTGCCGAGAAGATGGCCGCCCTCGACGTCGTGCGTGCCCGCCTAGAGCATATGCGGCTCGGCGAGTTCGTGTTGCCGCTCCAAGCGACCCGATCTTCGCGGGAACAAGTTGTTGCATCGATTCGGGATCGGATAGAGATGCAGCCCGGGCGACGTTCCGCAAGCTACAGGGAGGAGATCGAGAGGTTTCGCGCAGTCCGGAACGAGCTCGCTGAATACATCCAGGTGATCGGCCGAGACTACCGCCGGACGGGGATGAGCATACACGAGATATTGGGGCGCAGCATACTGACCTCGTTTCACCTGGATAACGCTCCGCGCTCTCTCCAGGCGGCGGAGATCGCAGACATCGGAAGCTACACCAAGAGCCGCATCGAAGAACTCAGAGCGGCGGCAAGCCGGCTCGAGCAAGCGCAGGACAACGCTCAAAGGGCGGGACAATATTGGGCCGGCCTGCGGTTGGGGCCTCTCGATCGCTTCACCGCGGACGACACTCTCAACCGGGCCTTGGAGGTGTCCAATCTGTTTCGCGATGTTGCAATAGCACGGGACCGGCTTTCTGAACTGGACATTGGAGACGCGACAGATGTTGGCGGTATCGAGCGGCTGAACGGGTCGTTACATGCGCTGTCAAAGCTGGTCGATCTAGTCGATGTCGAGTTTGTAGAGGCTGTCGTCCGTGGCAACTACTTGGAGGCCATTCGAGCCTTACTGGAGGATTGCACTACGTGTCGGCGGAGGCGTGACGCCCTGGTGCCGTTGCTTGAAGGCCCGTTGGACTGTTCTCTTGCGGAACGGCTTCGTGCGATGCGGCGGGCCTGCGTCGAGTGCGGGTTTGAAACGCTGGAGGCGGAGGCGCTGCGAACGCGGCGCGACGGCCTCGCTGCCTCCATCCGCCAAGGCGAGCAGGCCTGGCAGCAGGCTTCCGAGTTCTATGAAGCGGCGCCTGAATTCGCCAATCATCCCCTCGGTACCGTCGCGGCGGCAAGTCGCATCTTGGAAGACGCCTCGCCGGAGGTATTGATGCTCCGCAGTGAAGCTGTCGCCCAGCCGCAGGTCGCGATACTCGTCGAGCAAGGCTGCACGACCGGTGTAGCGCTCAAAAAGGAACGCGATCAACTCGCGAGGCGCCTATCGGTAGAGACGGCAGCGGCGGCGGAGGAGCTTTCCCGTTCGAGTACGATCCTGCGTTCCGCTGGACGGTTCGCGATTCTGTCCGGAGAGTACCGAGCGGCAAAGCGTCTCTATCGTTCCGTTGCAAAGGACGGAGGCTACAATAGAGATCATGCGGCCGACGACCTTTCAAAGCTAGCCGAATGGAAGAGGAAGGAAGAGCGCTTCCTGTCGAGTAAACCAACCCGTACCGTGTTCGGTCTGCACTTCGACGGTCTTGACACCGACTTCGACAGGTTCACGCGTCTGATGCAATTCTATCGAAGGATCGACAAGGAGTTGTCTGGCGTCGCTCTGCGGGACGTACGTAAGTTTCTCAAGACCGCCGAGATCGATCTGTTGCACGCTATTCCGAATTTTGAACTCTCCGACCTCGGACTGACGCATCGCAAACTTGGCGCGGATCTGGAACAATGGCGCGCAGAACTGGAGAAAGCTGATAAGGGTTGTAAGGAGATCGAGGAACTGAGCCGCTGCATCAAGGATACGAGGAAAATACTACCGGACAACTTGGACGAAATAGCGGAGCTCGTAGAAGCCTATGTCGAGCAAAGAGAAGAAATCGAGAATCATCCATTGAAGGTGGTGTTGGGGCAGCGTTTTGCTGGGATCGAGATGGAGGTTGAGGCAATTGCGAACGAGATTGCCGCAGCAGAGCTCGTAGCCACCAGCGATAAATGGTCCGGCGATTTACTCAACTTGCTGAGCAGCGGACGAGTAAATGAGGCGTTAGATGCGGTAGGTGGGTTCCGACGGGCGTTCGAAGCGGCTGAAAGGGCGCTCAACGATCTCTTGGACTTGACCGGTGTCAACCGTGAAAACCTCCCGCAAAGTGGATTATTCGAAGCCATTGCGGAGTGGCTAGAAGGGGCCGCAAACGATCGCGAAGGCCTGAACCTGCATGCGGCCGTTTTCGCGGCCCTGCGGGATATCGACGCACTCGGGTTTGCGGGATATGTGCGGGACCTGCAGTCTAGCGGGGTTGGCCTTGAAGGCCTGGCGGACAAATTGGAAGCCATGATCGTCCGCGCTCTGGCGAAGTCAGTCTACGGCGAGCATGGTGATAGGCTCTCACGCTTTACGGGCGACAGAATTGAGAACCTGCGCGACCAACTTACAACTCTCGACAAACGATTCATCGAGATGTCACGTGCTGAGCTACGTGCGAGTTTGATCGCAAACTCCCGACCTCCGTCGGGTAGAGGTACCGGGAGAAAGTCCGAATGGACCGAGATGGCGCTGCTCCAGAACGAGATCAACAAGCAAAAGCGCCACTATCCCGTACGGGACGTGACGCGCCGCGCGGGTCGCGCGCTTTTGGAGCTGAAGCCCTGCTGGATGATGTCGCCCCTGGCGATAGCTCAGTATCTCGACTTGGACGCCATGAAGTTCGATCTCTGCATTATCGACGAAGCGTCGCAAATGCCGCCGGAGAACGCCGTAGGCGCGCTGCTGCGTGCAAAGCAGACCATGATCGTGGGCGATACGCAGCAATTGCCGCCAACCAGCTTCTTCCGGAAGCTGATAGCCGACGACGATGCCGACGAGGACGAGAACGTGCTCGACGAGTCGATCTTGGAGATGGCGAACGCCACGTTCCGACCTGTGCGCCGGTTACGTTGGCACTATCGGTCGCGGCATTCCGGTCTAATCCGCTTCTCCAACAGGATGGTCTATGACGACGACCTGATCGTTTTCCCGTCGGCGAGCGAAGATCGCGGCGACATGGGGGTATCCTTGGTCCAGGTCGACGGCCTTTACATGGCCGGTACCAACGCCGTGGAAGCACAAACGATCGTCGAGGCCGCCATTCGGTTCATGCATGATGAACCGCTTCGTTCACTCGGTATCGTGACGTTGAATCAAAAGCAGCGCGATCTCATTCAGGAGCAGATGCAGTACGCACTCAACGACGACGCCGAGGCGTCGGCCTACGTCGAGCATTGGGCCACCAATCGAGACGGCCTTGAGAGCTTCTTTGTAAAGAACCTCGAAAACGTCCAGGGCGATGAGCGTGACGTAATCTTCATCGGCACGGTCTACGGCCCGGAATCCCCCGGGGCGCGGGTGCATCAGCGCTTCGGCCCGATAAACGGCGTCGCGGGCAAGCGGCGACTGAATGTGCTGTTCTCTCGCGCCAAGCAGAAGATCGTAACGTTTTCGTCTATGACGGCTGCCGATATCCTCGCGGACGGGCAACGTAATCCCGGCGCTTACATGTTGAGACGCTGGCTCGAATACGCTGCCAGCGGCGTCCTCGATTCCGGGACGATTACAATTCGAGATCCTGATTCCGACTTCGAGGAGTATGTGGCGCAGCAAATCAAGGCGATGGGGTGCGAGGTAGAGCACCAGGTGGGCGTAAGGGGATACTTCATCGATATCGGCGTCAGGCATCCCCGATGGCCGCACGGTTTCTTGTTGGGTGTCGAGTGCGACGGCGCGTCCTACCATTCCGCCAAGTCGGCCCGCGACCGCGATCGACTGCGGCAGCAGGTTCTTGAGGGGCTCGGTTGGCATTTCCACCGGGTCTGGTCCACAGATTGGTTCAACGATCCGCGCGTCGAGGCAGAAAAGCTCCGAAGGCGCATCGAGGCGCGACTCGAGGACGCGTTGGCTAGCGCTCCGGTAGTCGTCGGGCCGATTGCTGACGAGGGTTCGGCTGAAGAGCATCGCCCCACGAGCGATCATGCACCGCCTGACGAAGAGACGCCGAGCATCGCAGACGACCTTTTCTCGTATCCTGAGGCCGATCGTGCGTCGGAAGAGCAAGCGGATGAGCCCATGGCGCCGGACCCGTCGCCTAGTTGGGATGTCGATGTGGGCGACACCGTGAGGGTTCAGTACCTTGACGGCGACCGGGCTACCCTACTCGTTACCTTGAGCAAGGATAGGAACGACCCGAGTATCGGCATTGTGCATGTGAGCGAGCCGTTAGGCGAGGCCCTGCTTGGGGCCGAAGCTGGCGAGGAAGTCGAAGTCTTGGTGGGACCCCGGCTTCGGCTAGCGAGAATCGAGGAGGTCAAGAAGGCGGCGACCGTCTAACGGAGCGGTGTTGCTGCGGCCTCATAAGTCGCTGAAATACCTCGAGATGAACGACAGCATCTCGTGCTCGATGTCCTGGCGGCCGTGGAAGACGCGGACGATCTCGATGCGGTCGGGGCGCGGGTAGTAGAAGACGACGTAGGGTGCCTCGACGATGGAGCGGAGGCCGGGGGCGAGCCGTTCGCGGGCGATGCCCATTTCGGGATAGTCGCGCAAGCCATTCGCCTTCTGGAGAATGCGCTCGATCTGCCGCACGGCGGCGGCCGCGTCGTGCTCGCGGATGTGGGTGGCGATGCCTTCGAGGTCTTGGAGCGCCGACGGCGCGATGACGAGCCGCCTACGGGCGGCCATGCGGCTCCGTGATCCGGCCTACAAACTCGTCGACGTCGTCGACCTCGATGCCCTCGCCGCGGGCAAGCTCGGCGCTGCCCTGGGCAATGCCGGCCTTGAGCTCGCGCCAGCGCGTCGTGTAGTCGAGCAGCTTCGAGGCGATCTCCTCCTGCATGTCGGCCGGCAGCGCGCGCAGCGAGTCGAATGCTCTTTCCAGTGTCGTCGTTGCCATGTCGCCATTCTACCACAGAGTCGCGGGAAGAAAAGTTCACAGATCGAGGATATCAGGATCGTGACAGATTGTCATATCCGAGTCCCGTAGAACAACACGGTACATTTATGGAATCATGGAATACAGCCAACGAAGCTGAGCGGCCGGGGACTATCTTCCGTAAGGTACTGTAAGAAGATCAAAGTCGCGGAAAGCACCTTTCGAAACCTGTGCTTGTATGAGCAAGCATGTGCCGATATGTACATGGGCTTCGGGAAAGCCAGCACGTACATACAGCATGTACCTCTGTATGTACGTGCCGTATGGCCGAACAGAACTTAGAATCTTAGCGTGGCGGCCGTGCTGCTTCTCACGTAAATGCGGCACCGTCCGAGCAGCGCCTCCAGCGCTTCCTTGAGGTCGAAGTACGTCGCCAAGGACAAGGCGCGCGGGTCGAAATACGCAATCACATCGCCGTTGTGGATATCCGGAACCGACACTCGCTGAAGGTGGGGCATCTGACGCGCAAAGCTAGCTACGATCAACTGACGTGCAATGCCCAGAAAATCGAGATCGCTAAACCTCGCCCGACTTCGTCTTCGGCGACGTGATGCGCAACGGTCGACCGCATCCCCTCCGTCTTCTTCGCGAGTGGCTATGAACTTTGAGCCGAGATCGAGCCGGAAGGTGGGCGCAACCGCGCCGCTCAAGTTCCCACAAAGGACGGGTGACCTGGCAAGGCCGCAAGTCAGGCAGCCTCTTCCGGCTGGGCGCTTCCACACGCCGCGCAAGCTGCGGGCGGCCAAGGTCGATCAACCGTCCGCACCCCGGAATCGACCTGCCCGTGGGCAGACAAACACGCCTCGCTCAAACGCCCGCCGAGCTTCGCGATCCGACTGGGAGATGTGATAAGCACCCGGCTGAACGATTGCGACGGCGATTCCAGCAGGCAGTCCAACGCGAGCTCGCAGATCATCGCGGTCACATAACTCAGCTCGACCGGACCATAGGGCTGGTAGTGCGCGCCACATGCCGGCTCCTCTTGATTGGCGTCGCCCCCGTCAAGCCACTCCACGACCTTGAAGGCGGGGGTCCCCGTGCGACCGATGTGGCATTGAAGGCACCCGCCCTCACCCGCGATTACGACGCCGTGCCCCGCGCAGGCATGCGCTTCGGTCCAGGCATAGAGAACCGACTTCCGCCGACCTTGATCGATGTGCCAACGGTTGAGGGCGTTCTCGGCGGCCCAGCTCCCCGTGGCCGCGATGATCAGATCGGTTTCCTCTAGGAGGTCGGCGTCGGTTAGAAGGAGTTCATGCAGCCCGTATGGCCGGCCCTCGATCTGCAAATGGGGGTAGTCAGCCTGCAGGCGCTCGGCCAGGGCCACGGCCTTGTTGCAGCCGACTGCCGAGGCGCCTAATGGGTGCCGGCCAACGTTCGGCCAGCTCAGCGTGTCATGATCGATGAGAACGATGCGCCCGACGCCGGCTTGCACGAGGGCGCAGGCGACTGGCGCGCCGACGGACCCGCACCCGATCAGGACGGCAGTTGCTGCGAGGAGCCGTGCGGTTCGCGGATCTCGGCCGCGACCATGCACCCAGGTCGCATCAGCCCGCTGGACGGAACTTCGAATGACAGGGTTGGCGCCGAGAAACCTGTCGACAAGAAGAGGCTTCGGGATGCGGCCTGGACGGAAGCCCCTGGACAGAGGTTCTGATGCCGAGCGGGGATGAGACTTGATCCTCTTCGGGTTTAGAACCTTGACACCGATCAGCCCGGCGCCCCCGCGCCCTTCGGCCCCGAGAACTGTGACGAGACGATCCGGCTCGCCGACAGCCGCTTGATCGAGAATTTGAACCGCATCGTCCCCGCTTGCGGCTGCCAGAGCGCGCAGGTCGGACGCCATTTCAGGATAGGCTGAAGGAAGCAACGGCTCGCCCAGCCAGATGAAGGCCGCGTCCTCCATCTTGGTTTTGACACTGTTGCCGAAGCGATTGCGGATCCAGTCGAGTAGCGATGCCGCGTCCTCGCCCACGACCTCCAAACCCTTACCTCGCCATACCTGAACGGCGCGCGACGGCGCCGCGGGAGTTAGCAGGCTGAAAAGATGAGCGCCATCGGTATGCGCCTTGTAGGCCCAGTAGGTCAGGAATTCGTCGCGGAAATCCCTGTCGACGATTGACCCATCGAGCAGGTCCTCGATCAACCGCACCGACCGGTTGAGCAGATTGGCGGCCACATCCGACGGATCATCGGGATCGCACTCCGCCAAGTTTGGCAGCAGGCACAGGATGCCGTCGCTTTCGACGTGCGGCCAGGTCATGAACTCAGGATGGTCGACGAGTGCCGTCCTGACCGGAACTGTCGGAAACCCCGCTGTGACCACAACGTCGATGCGGCGCGTGACGCCGTCCGAAAAGGTCACGTTAACCCGCCAGGCGGCCACCCAGCGGCGCGAGGGGTAGCAACTCCTAATCTCCCCTTCATCGAGACGCTCGGGCGCCTGTCCCGTCACCTCGCGGAGTCTGATTTCAAGTCGAAGCGCCGCCTCTCTCCAACGGAGTGGTAGCGGCGTCTTAGGCATGTCGTCCGCCGCCAGCGCTGCTGACGGCGGCCGCAGCGGCCGCCGTCGAGCCCAACAGCGCCGCCGAACTGATGATTGCCGGCGCCGCCACCGCGGCACGCTCCTCCTCCTCTAGCCGCTCGCTGAAGAAGGTCGTGGCGAACACCTTGTCCCAGCACTTCAGTGCGCGCTCGCGCGTGCAGTCAGCCTCGAAGAGCGGCTGCAACGTGTCGATCGCCTCCGTCAGTTTGTCGCGGAAGCAGCGGGCTCGGGCGTCGTCGGGTCCGCTCGTGATGTAGTCTCCCGGCGTGATCGGGTGCGCGACCTGAAGGTTCCAGTTCAGCCGGTCGCGAATGGCAACCATCGTATCGTAGAGAGCGCGATCCTCGCGTTCCTTCTGCCGGAACCGCTCGGTTACGAGCACCGAGATGCCGAACCCGCTCAAGATGCCGCCCCGCCAGCTCTGGCGGCTGCGGGCGTATTTCTTCAGGTCGCGGTTGATGCGGCGAAGCTGCACGCCGTCGGCTGATTTTGCCCGCTCCTTCTCATACCAGTCGGTCACATCGCGCGCGTCAGACCGTTTCCAGCCGCTGCTCGCCGCCAGCTCATAGTGGATCTCGTCGCCGAAGACGGTCGAGGTCACGACGCGCCGATAGACTGGCAGGTCGACATGGTATCCCTTCTCGTAGAAGACCCGCACGCAGTTCGGGCGAACCTCCGGCGCCCGCTTGAACTTACCGTCATTAATAGCGTCACGCACCATCTGCCGAGCCTGCAGCGACGTCATCTCGGCGCCGCGCTCGCCGACTAGATCTTGCTTCCGGAAGTAGATGCCGTCGTCGATGTCGTAATCGTTGTCCGGGTCGCAAACCATCGTCTTCATGGCGTAGCTGCCCTGCTTCACGAATTCGAGTGGCGCCGGCTTGCCCGCCGCCGCGAGGCCATTCCGCAGGCGCGTGCGGTTAGAGTTCCGCCGGTCGCGCATCGCGTCCTGCTCCGTCTTGGGCAGGGTCACCTCCTGGTCGTGGTAGGCCCGGACATCCTTGGCGCAGTCGAACATCGCTCATCCTTTCTGGTTGCGGGGGGGACGCGGTCCCACACCGCGCCAGTGGCCGGCATCGCCGGCAGTTCGTTCATGAGGCACCGGATCATGCGGCCGTCTTTGTGGTTGGGATCGTCACAGACGCTTTTGGTCAGGTCGGCATCGGTGTGGGCCTGCGCGACGAGGCGATCCATCGCCTCCGGTCGGGTGTCGTCGAGCGCCAGGTAAGGCATCGTGCTGGCCGGCACCGGCTTGTTGGGAAATCGCACTCGCTGGATCGGGCGCCCGCAGTTGCTGATGGCGTTGGCGAGAAGCCGCGCCATGTGATCGAACGCAAACTCCTGGGCCGAGATGCTCAGCGGCGCCACGTCGGCCCCGAGCGACCAGTCGAGCATCGACCGATGGGCGGTCTCCGCGTCGAGGTGGTTGCCTTCGGGCCGCGGGCACGTTCCCAGCGAAAAGATCTCGATGGGGCGGTCGGGCGCGGCGATGGTCAGCGCATCCACTAGTCCGACCATGATCGGGTTGTTGGCCCATAGCCCGCCGTCCGCGAACACCTGCTTCAGGCCGCCCGGTGTGTTCGGGTCGTCGATCGCCGCAAGCGACCGATAGATTGGCGCCGCACTGGTCGCCATGCACACATCGACGAGCGGATACCCATCGTCGCGAACCCCGCTCATGGGAGTTTTCTTGAAGACCCAGGCGCGATGCTCGCTCATCAACACGGACGGGATGGACAAAGAGACGCCGCGACCGCTGAAAACGTCGAGCATGGTAACGTCGCCGAGCACCTCCTGCAGTGCCGCGCGCAGGGCGTTGTCGCCCGCGCGAACAAAACGATCACCTTGCGTGACCCGATAGATCGCGCTCCACTTCCCCTTGATCCTATGGGGGAAGATCTTGGGCCCATGCTCGCGATACAGCGCGACGACTTCCGGCATCGGCCGACCGACAGCGAGCGCGCAGCCAACAATTGCGCCGGTGCTGGTTCCGGTGATCAGATCGAAACCAAGACCGAGATCCAGCGCCGACTCACCTCTGATTCGAGCGAACTGGTTGGTCAGCCGAGCCAGGAAGGCCGCAGTGTAGATGCCCCGCATGCCTCCGCCGTCGAGGCTGAGCACGCGGTAAGGACGTTCAAGCTGTTGATGTTCTTCAGCGGGTTCCATCCAGGCGGCCCCGTTTCAGCTGCGACGAGGTTGCCTTCGCACCCGCGTACGTCCATAAGGTATAGGAATGGCATGATCGTCCGTCAAGTAATTAGATGTATCTGCCGAGCGTGAATCGTGTTTCTGGAGGTTACCACATGGAGGAAGATGGCGAGCGGCTGCGGTGGGGTGTTCGCCGAAGGCTTGAGTTCATCGACTTTCGATTATTGTGGGATAGTCGGTTCAACCGCAGAGACATGGCGGAGACTTTCGGGATTTCCGCGCAGCAGGCGTCGGCTGACATCGCTCAGTATGAGAAGCTTGCCCCTCAAAACCTTCGCTATGACCGGGCCGAGAAGGCCTACAGGCGCACGGACACGTTCGCGCCCAAGTTCATCGGTGAGACGATTGACCGCTACCTCCTTCAGCTGGTCGCGATCGAGAACCGATGGATGCGGCCGGAGGACACGTGGTTCGACGCGATCCCACCTGTCGAGGTAATCACGCTTGGGCGACGGCCGACCGATCCGACCGTCTTGCTGCGCGTGCTCGACGCCGTCCGCAATCACCTCGAGATCGACGTCGAGTATTCTTCCCTAACAGGATCCGTGCAGCCTTCGCGGGCGATCGCGCCGCACGCCCTCTCCCACAGCGCGGGCCGATGGTACGTTCGGTCCTGGTCACGCGAGCACAACGACTTCCGGGATTACAATCTCAACCGGATCGGTGCGGTTAAGGGTCAGCGACCGGCATCGGTCGATCCTCAGCTCGATTTCGAGTGGGTCCACAAGATCAACCTCGTCATTGCGCCGAACGCGGCCTTGTCGGCCGAGCGCCAAGCGGCTGTGGCGGCGGAGCACGCGATGACCGACGGCCGCCTCATTCGACCGTGTCGATTGAGCCTAAGCTTCTATCTGATGAGTGAGTACAACCTGGACGTCGAACCGGGGGTGTTGAAGCCGGAGAAGCAGCAGATCGTCCTCCAGAACCGGGACGAGGTGATGCAAGCGCGCGCGCTCGCGAGGCAAATGTCGATCGAAGCTTTAGAGCGCGCCTCTCAGTCGGGCTCGCCGGCATGACGCGCGTCCGGCCATGCAGTCCGTCGCCCCGAGGCCGGCACGGTCCGCTGCGATGGCAGTAGTGGCCACGCTGCTGTTCGGGAGTCTGGCGCGGGCCGATCACTCCGAAGGGTCCGATACCGATCTGCTGATGATCAATCTTGACGACGAGACACGCCATGTCTCGATCGGCCATCTGTCCCTATTCCTCTACCCCTGGCGCCAGCTTAAACAGGACGCGCGCGATGGTGACCTCTTCGTCTGTCATCTCGTTCGTGAGGCACGACCACTCATAGATCCAGACGGCTATTTGCCTAAGCTCCGAGGCGCCTTCGAGTTTCGGCCGGCCTATCGGGACGAAATCACTCGAGCCGCCGATTTCGGCTGGTATCTTGTCAGATTCGGCAGCGAGCTGAATTCCCAGTTGCTGGCAAAGCGAGCGCTCTGGTGTATTCGCACGATCCTGATCGCCCGAAGTGCCGAACGGCGCGACCCGGTCTTTGCTCCACAGCGGCTCGCGGAGCAAACTCGATCGGCTTCAGCGCGCGACCTCCTCGGCAACCGCCGACGCCGACACGATGACACAGTCTTGCGTGAGTCGCTCCGTCAGTTTCTCAAGAATGAAGTACCAGATGACCGTGTATTGGAGCACGCGGATCGCGACGCCTTTATGATGAGGTTTGCCACAACATCCAACAAGGTCGCGCTGCAAACGCTGCGTCAGGAAGAGAAAAGCCAGGCGAGCTATTTGGGATAGTGCGCCGAGAAAGCGCTTTGTGCTAAGCGCTAAAGCCATCAACCACCTGTTAGTGGAGATTTCGTAACCACTCTCCACCATCAACAGTCGACCGTGAAGAAACGGGTTGGAGAGCGGAACGAGGTGTGGGCGCCCCGAGGATGGTGGCGAGGATCAGGCGCAAAAGCGCCTTCAGCCAGTTGAGGACGAGGCGGAAGTTGTAGCCGACGGCGCAGAGCACGGCGTTGAACTGGTCGCCGTGCCGGCCCTTCAAGAAGTTTCGTCCCAGGTGGCCGTCGGCTTTCATGTGTCCGATCACCGGCTCGATGGCCGAGCGGCGCCGGAGCTCTTCGCCAAGCCGGCCAACTGCTCGATCGCCCGCAGCATCAGCTTGGCGTCGGTGGGGTGGCTGACGTTCTTCGGCTGCACCGTGCTGTCGACCGTGACCCGCGCCAGATCGCTGCGCTTCGCCATCGAGCTAGTCCCAGTCGATCAGCCCGGCCAATCGCACCAGCTCGTGGCGCATGTCGATGATCTGCTCAAGCCGGGCCCGGAACAGGTCGCCCGAGCCCGTCTCCTCGCGTTTGACTGGTCGCATCCTCACTCCCTCGATGGGCCGAGGGAATCACGGATCGCGCCTGGAGGGAATCTGGAGGGTTCTGTGAGGTCGCGCGGCACGGAGGGCGACGGCTGGCGCGGATCGCGACCTCATTGAAGCCGGATTGAGCGAACCCGCGGGATGGCGGGCTCAGGCTATGGGGATTGTG
>Ga0326597_10004123_pt1 | contig 20564 bp, 31 predicted proteins | sample RVTome_12_FD_203789 | JGI IMG/M metagenome (GOLD analysis project Ga0326597, IMG submission 203789) | Soil microbial communities from uranium-contaminated site in the Upper Colorado River Basin, Wyoming, United States - RVT100D185 | ecosystem: Environmental > Terrestrial > Soil > Contaminated >...
CCACCTGGTCGTGAAGGCCCATCTGGCGAACCAGCGTCAGGGGACGGCGGCCGCGAAGACTCGCGCCGAGGTGAGAGGAGGCGGCCGCAAGCCGTGGCGTCAGAAGGTGACCGGCCGCGCTCGTCAGGGGACGATCCGCGCGCCGCATTGGACGGGAGGTGGGATCGCGTTCCCGCCGCAGCCCCACTCCTGGCGGCAAGCCGTCCCGAAGAAGGTGAGGGCCGTCGCCCGAAGGTCCGCGTTGTCCGCCCGGGCCGCCGACGACAGGGTGATCCTCATCGACCCGCTCGCCTTCGACGCGCCTTCGACGCGGAAGCTCGTCAAATACCTGGGCGGGATCGGGGCCCAAGGGAAGGTGCTCGTCCTCACTCACGGGAACAACGACGCGGTGGTGCTTTCGGCTCGAAACGCGCCCGAGCTCGTCGTCCGCCCGTTCGGGGAAGAGTCCGTCTACGACATCCTTTGGGCCCGCACCGTGGTGATCGAGCGGCCGGCCCTCGACGAGTCGGCGGAGTCGGACGCCGAGGAGGAGACCGATGCGTGACCTCCATGACGTGATCCTCTCGCCGATCGTGACCGAGAAGGCAACCGCGGCTCAGGCGGACCGGAACGTGTTCACGTTTCTCGTTCGGAAGGACGCGAACAAGGCGGAGATCGCCGGGGCCGTGCAAGCGGCCTGGGACGTCGTGGTCGAGGAGGTGCGGACCACCCGATACCGCATAAAGGGACGGCGGGCGTTCATGGGACGCTTCAATCGCCGGCCCACCGCGGGGCAGCGGACGGAAGTGAAGAAGGCAATGGTCCGCCTCGCGGAAGGCGATCGCATCGAGCTCTACGAGGTCGGCTGACATGGCGCTGAAAACCTTCAAGCCCGTCACGCCCGGCACCCGGTTCAGGGTCATCGCCGATACGTCGGGGCTCACCCGGAGCGAGCCGGAGCCCTCCCTGGTCGAGTCGCTGCACCGACCCGCGGGCCGAAACCACCACGGGCGCGTGACCTCGCGGCACCGCGGCGGGGGCCACAAACGCCGCTACCGCCGAATCGACTTCCGCCGCGACAAGCTCGGCATCAAGGGTCGGGTCTCCGAGATCGAATACGATCCGAACCGTAGCGCGCACATCGCTCTCGTGGTCTACGAAGACGGTGAGAAGCGCTACATTCTTCACCCTCGCGGGCTGGCCGTCGGTGACGTGGTGCTCGCGGGACCGGAGGCGGATATCGCTGTGGGACACGCGCTGGCGCTCGCTCGGATCCCCCTCGGCACGACGGTGCACAACGTCGAGCTGAAGCCCGGAAAGGGAGGGCAGATGGCGCGCTCCGCGGGGGCGGGCGTGAGCGTGGTGGCCAAAGAAGGGGACTACGTGACCCTTCGCCTCCCCTCGAGCGAAGTCCGACGCGTCCACCGGGATTGCATGGCGACGGTCGGCCAGGTGGGCAACCAGGACCGCGAGCTCGAGTCGCTCGGGAAAGCGGGGGCGAACCGTTGGCGCGGCAAGCGTCCGAAGGTCCGGGGAGTGGCGATGAACCCCGTCGACCACCCGCTCGGCGGCGGCGAGGGGAAGAGCTCCGGAGGTAGGCCCCCCGTGTCCCCGTGGGGCAAGCCCGAAGGAAAGAAGACGCGGAAGCGGAAGAAGAAGTCGAATCAGTACATCGTTCGTGGACGGCGCCGAGGGAAGGCCACCCAGTAACGTCGGGCGCCGCCTTCGGGCGACCTAGAAACCAGAGAGCGCGAAGATGCCACGTAGCGTACGGAAGGGGCCCTTCATCGAAGAGAGGCTTCTCGAGAGGGTCGAGGTCATGAATTCGAGGAACGAGAAACGGGTCGTGAAGACCTGGTCTCGGAGCTCGACGATCTCGCCCGCCTTCGTCGGACACACGATCGCCGTGCACAACGGGAACAAGTTCGTCCCCGTCTACGTGACCGAGAACATGGTCGGCCACAAGCTCGGAGAGTTCGCGCCGACGCGGCTGTTCCGCGGCCACGGCGGGAAGATGTCGGACAAGCGGTCCGCGGTCCCAGAGGAGGCTTGAACATGGCTGCCCAGGCGACGGCGCGCTTCATTCGCATGAGCCCACGAAAGGTGCGGCTCGTGGCCAACCAGATCCGTGGCCGCTCCGTGAATGACGCCTACGCGATCCTCCAGTTCTCGAAGAAGGCCGCGGCCCGACCGTTCGGGAAGACTCTGCGCTCGGCGGTGGCGAACGCGCAGCAAAAGGGGGAGGGCCAGGGCGAGGCCGTCGACGTGGACGAGCTCGTCATCCGCGAGGTCTACGTGAACGAAGGTCCCACGCTTCGACGCTTCCGGGCCGGGGCACAGGGGCGTCCTTCCCCTCGGCGCCACCGGATGAGCCACATCACCGTCGTCGTGGACACCAGGGAGTAAGGCGCATGGGGCAGAAGACACACCCGGTCGGATTCCGGCTCGGCGTCGTCAAGGACTGGAAGTCGACGTGGTACGCGGAGAAAGACTTCCCGCGACTACTGAAGGAAGACGAGACTATCCGGCGTTACCTCGAGCGCCGGCTCGCGCACGCGGCCATCTCACAGGTCACGATCGAGAGGAAGCCGTCCAAGATCGTGGTGACGGTGCATACGGCGCGTCCCGGGGTGGTGATCGGCAAGCGAGGGGCCGAGGTGGATAAGCTGCGCGACGAGCTCGGCGTGCTGACGAAGGCCGAGGTGTCGGTGAACGTGGAAGAGGTCAAGCGCCCGGAGCTCGACGCGCGACTCGTGGCCGAAAATGTCGCGCATCAGATCCGAAATCGTATCTCGTTCCGACGCGCCATGAAGCGGGCGATCCAGTCTTCTCAGAGGGCCGGGGCCGAAGGGATCCGCATCAAGTGCGCGGGCCGCCTCGGCGGGGCCGAAATCGCGAGGACCGAGGGATACAGCGAGGGCCGGGTTCCCCTCCACACGCTTCGCGCCGACATCGACTATTCGCAGGTCGAAGCATTCACGACCTACGGGTGCGTGGGCGTGAAGTGCTGGATCTTCCTCGGTGAAGTGATGGACGAGCGGCGAGGAAAGACGTATTCGACCGACGGACGAACGCAGGGGTGATCTGAACGATGCTGTCGCCAAAACGGGTCAAATACCGGAAGAAGCACAAAGGGCGGATGAGGGGAGCCTCCCACCGGGGAAGCCGTGTGTCTTTCGGTGAATACGGGCTGCAGGCGAGCGAGCCGGCCTGGATCTCGAACCGCCAGATCGAGGCGGCCCGAGTGGCCATGACCCGGCACATCAAGCGCGGCGGGAGGGTTTGGATCCGGATCTTCCCGGACAAGCCGGTCACGTCGAAGCCCGCGGAAACCCGTATGGGCAAGGGAAAGGGCAACCCCGAGGGTTGGGTGGCGGTCGTGAAGCCCGGCCGCGTCCTGTTCGAGATGGAGGGCGTCACCCGACAGATCGCCGAACACGCCATGGCGCTCGCGGCGGCGAAGCTCCCGATCAAGACCCGCTTCGTCGTTCGCGACGAAGAGCTGTGAGGAGAGAGCCCCGATGACGGTCGAGGAAGCGAGGGGAATGACGGATCCGCAGCTCGAAGAGAGGGTGGACGAGCTCCGCGAGGAGCTTTTCCGGCTGCGCTTCCGGTCGGCCATGATGCAGCTTGAGAATCCTCGTGTGCCGGGTCGGATCCGGCGGGACATCGCGCTCATGAAGACGGTGATCCGGGAGCGCGAGCTCCGGGCGCGCGCGGGCTGAGGAGACCCATGAACGAGACCGAAACCGCGAAGCGCGGCGACAATCGCCGAAAGATTCGTCAGGGGACCGTCGTGAGCGACGCGGGTGACAAGACCGTCGTCGTGCGTGTGGACCGGCGCATCCAGCACCCGCTCTACGGGAAAGCGATGATCCGGTCGAAGAAGTACCACGCCCACGATCCCGCGAACGAATACCGGGTGGGCGACGTCATTCGCATTCAAGAGACCCGGCCGTTGTCCAAGCTCAAGCGCTGGCGAGTGCTCGAGCTGGTCGAACGTCCGGACCGAGCCTAGTCAGGGACCGGGGAGCCAGAGATGATCCAGCAGGAATCGATCGTCAGGATCGCGGACAACACCGGCGCCAAGCGCGCTCTCTGCATTCGCGTGCTCGGCGGCACGCGCCGCAGATACGCTCGCGTGGGTGACGTGATCGTGGTTACGATCAAGGACGCTCTGCCGAACGCGGGCGTGAAGAAGGGAGAGGTGGCGCGCGCGGTGATCGTCCGGACCGCCAAGGAGATGCGGCGGAAGGACGGCTCCTACATCCGCTTCGACGAAAACGCGGCCGTGCTGATCGACGACGGGGGCGAACCTAGGGGGACGAGAATCTTCGGCCCCGTGGGACGTGAGCTGCGCGAGAAGAGATACATGAAGATCGTTTCCCTCGCGCCGGAGGTGATCTGATGGCCGGGCGGCACGTGGGCCGGCAGCGGCGAGGGAACAGGGTCGTGAAGGGCGATCGGGTGAGAGTGATCCGTGGCAACTTTCGAGATCTCGAGGGCACGGTGCTCAAGGTCGACCGCGCGGCGAGTCGTGTGGTGGTCGAGGGCGTGAACATGAGGAAGAGGCACCAGCGCCCCACCCAAGCGAACCCCGAAGGCGGCATTGTCAGCTTCGAGGCGCCGATGGCGCTTGCGAACGTCATGCTGGTCGATCCCGGCTCGGGCGAGCCTTCGCGGATCCGGATTCACGTGGACAAAGACGGCGCGAAGGAGCGGATGTCCGTTCGAAGCGGCAATCCGATTCCGCTGCCTAAGAAGCCTTGAGGACGGGAGAGGGAGAGAGGATGGAGCCGAGGCTGCTGACCCACTACCGCAAGCGTGTGAGACCCAAGCTCCAGCAGGAGCTCGGGCTCGCGAACGTTCACGAGGTCCCCTTCGTGCAGAAGGTCGTGGTGAACGTCGGGGTCGGTGAGGGTGGGCGAAACCAGAAGCTTCTCGACTCGATCGTAGAGGAGATCGGCACGATCACGGGACAGAAGCCCGTCGTGACGCTCGCTCGGAAGTCGATCGCGAACTTCTCCCTTCGGGAGGGGATGCCCGTCGGGGTTACCGTCACGCTCCGCCGTTCGCGCATGTACGAGTTCCTCGACCGCCTAGTGAGCGCCACCATCCCGAGAATCCGGGACTTCCGCGGAATTCCGAGCCGCTCGTTCGACGGCCGCGGGAACTACACGCTAGGAGTTAAGGAGCAGATCATCTTCCCGGAGATCGACTACGACTCGGTCCAGAAGGTGCACGGGATGGACATCACGGTCGTGACGTCCACGAGCAAAGACGACGAAGCATACGCGCTTCTTTTGGAGCTGGGCTTCCCCTTCAGGGGAGCTACGCCGGTCACGATCGGAGCATAGGAGAACCCTGGATGGCCAAAAAGTCTCTCATCGAGAAGAGCAAGCGGAAGCCGAAGTACGGCGTCCGCGCGTACAACCGGTGCAACCGGTGTGGGCGGCCGCGGGCCTTCCTCCGAAAGTTCGGTTTGTGTCGAATCTGCTTCAGGCAGCTGGCCCTTCGAGGTGAGATCCCCGGAGTGAGAAAGGCGAGCTGGTAAGACGACGATGACTACCGATCCCATCGCGGACATGCTGACCCGCATTCGGAACGCCGGCCAGGCAGGGCATCGCTGGGCCGACATGCCGACTTCGAGGCTCAAGGTGGAAGTGGCCCGGATTCTCAAGGAGAGTCACTTCGTCTTCGACTACAAGGTTTTGGACGACGGACGCCACGGCGTGCTCCGCGTCTACCTGAAGTACTTCGAGGGTCAGCCGATCATCCGCCACTTGCGGCGCGTGTCGCGACCCGGGCTCCGGAAATACGTCGGGGCGGGCGAGGTACCGCGCGTCCGGAACGGGCTCGGCATGGCTATCCTCTCGACCTCCCGAGGCGTCCTTTCGGATCGCGGCGCCAGGACCGCGGGCGTCGGGGGAGAGCTCATGGCCCTCGTTTGGTGAACCACTGAGGATCGACGGAAACGATGTCAAGAATTGGCGGGCGACCGGTGGCAGTTCCGAAAGGCGTGGACGTCCACCTCGAAGGGCGAACGGTTCAGGTCAAGGGCCCCAAGGGGACCCTGTCGCTGGCCGTGCATCCCGACGTGCGGGTGGAGCTTGCGGATGGGACGGTGAAGGTGACCCGCCCGACCGACGAGAAGCGGCACAAGGCCCTCCACGGCCTCACGCGCACGCTCATCGACAACATGGTGACCGGCGTCACACAGGGGTTCTCGCGCAAGCTTGAAATCCAGGGTGTGGGCTACCGGGCCGAGAGGAAGGGCAAAGGCGTCACCCTACACCTGGGATTCTCTCACCCGGTCCAATACGCGGCCCCCGAGGGAATCGACATCCAGACTCCGAGTCCCACGGAGGTGTTGATCGCGGGTGCGGACAAGCAGCTCGTGGGTCAGGTGGCAGCGGAAATCCGCTCGATTCGGCCCCCGGAGCCCTACAAGGGAAAGGGTGTCCGTTACGCCGGTGAGCAGGTTCGTCGTAAGGCCGGCAAGACCGCCGGCACCTAACCGAGGCGATTGGGGCAAGGGCGAACCAGAAGACTCCGGGAGGACCTGTCGTGAGGCTGATGTACTCGAAGCTCAAGAAGAGCCGCCGCCTGCAGAGGGAGCGGCGTCATCTGAGGATCCGAAGCAAGATCGCGGGTACGCCGTCGCGCCCCCGCCTGGTCGTGTTCAGGTCGCTCCGGCACATGGAGGCCCAGCTCGTGGACGACCTCGCCGGGCATACGCTCCTCGGGCTCTCCACGCTCGCTCCCGAGGTACGGGACCTCGAGCTGGAGACCAAGAACCGCAAGATCGAAGCCGCGTTCGCCGCGGGTAAGCTTCTCGCCCAGCGCGCCCTCGAGAAGGGCATCGAAGAGGTGATCTTCGACCGGGGCGGCTACAAGTACCACGGTCGGGTGAAGGCTTTCGCCGACGGCGCAAGGGAAGGAGGGCTGAAATTCTAATGGCACGTGACAAGGAACGCGGAGGAGGGCGGGCCCGAGAGTCGGAATTCACGGAGACCGTCATTCACATCAACCGGGTGGCGAAGGTCGTGAAGGGTGGACGTCGCTTCTCGTTCACCGCCTTGGTCGCGGTCGGCGACCACAAGGGGCGCGTCGGCGTCCAGCTGGCGAAGGCCAACGAGGTCGCGGAGGCGATCCGGAAGGGGATGGACCACGCGCGGAAGGAGATGCTCGAGGTGCCGATCGTGAACGGCACCATTCCCCACGAGATCATCGGACAATGGGGCGCGGGTCGCGTGCTCCTTCGCCCGGCGGCCCCGGGCACGGGAGTCATCGCGGGAGGAGCCGTGCGGGCCGTGGTCGAGGCCGCGGGTGTGACCGACCTCCTCTCGAAGAGCCTGGGGTCCAACAACCCGATCAACGTGGTCCGCGCCACCCTTGACGCGCTCCAGAAGCTCGTGACCCCGGAAAGGGTGGCACGAGAGCGCGGCATTTCGCTCGAAGAGTTGGGGGTGAGACGTGGCTGAGAAGAAGGCGCCGACCAGGAAGAAGGCGCCGACCCTGAAGAAGGCGCCGGCTAAGAAGGCGGAGCCGGCTAAGAAGGCCGAGCCGACTAGGAAGAAGGCACCGACGAAGATCGCGATCACCCAGGTGCGAAGCGGGATCGGCTGTCCGGAGCCCCAGCGGAGGACGCTACGGGCCCTGGGCTTCACAAAACACCAGCAGACGCGCGTGCACAACGACACTCCGGCCATCCGTGGCATGGTCCGTCAGCTTCATCACCTTCTCGTCGTACGAGAAGCGGAGGAGTAGCCCGAAGATGGTCGAGTTGCACAACCTCAGTCCCGCCCCCGGCTCCCGGAAGAACCGCAAGCGCCTCGGGCGCGGCCCCGGATCCGGCACGGGCAAGACCTCCGGGAAGGGACAGAAGGGTCAAAAAGCCCGCGCCGGCGCCTCGGTCCCGGCCGGGTTCGAAGGGGGCCAAATGCCCCTGCAGCGGCGCATCCCCAAGTTCGGGTTCAAGCAGATCGGCCGCGTGGAGTACCAGGTCGTGAACGTCGGCGCTTTGAATGGGATGACCGATGCGGAGGTCACGCCCGAGCTCCTCGCGCAGGCGCGGCTCATCCGATCCCACAAGGAACCGGTGAAGATCCTGGGGAACGGCGCGCTGGAGCGGTCGGTTCGCGTGGCGGCCCACGCTTTCACCGGGCCCGCGAAGAGGAAGATCGAAGCCGCCGGAGGGTCGGTCGTCGCGCTAAGCCGCTGACGAACCTCCCGGCGACGCGAGTGGCCTGAGCCCAGGGACTGCCAGGATGGCCAACCCGATCCAAAATCTCTTCCGGTTCCCCGAGCTGAAGGACCGGATCCTCTTCACGCTCTTGTGCCTGCTCATCTATCGGGTGGGCGCGCACATCACGGCGCCGGGGATCAACCTCGCGGCGCTCCAGGCCCAGTTCGGCCAGCTCCAGAGCACGCTGTTCGGCGTCTACGACATGTTCGTCGGTGGCGGGTTGTCCCGAGCTACCATCTTCGCGCTCGGGATCATGCCCTATATCTCGTCATCGATCATGTTCCAGCTCCTCGCGGCGGTGTTCCCGACCATCGAGAAGCTACAGAAGGAGGGGGAAGAAGGTCGGAAGAAGCTGACTCAGTGGACCCGCTACACGACGGTCGTGCTGTGCGTCGCCCAGGCGTACGGGTACTCGGTGTTCGTCGCCGCGATTCCCGGGGCGGTCGCGACACCCGGCCCGATCTTCACGATCAGCACGGTCATGGCGCTCACCATCGGCGGCATCTTCATTATGTGGTTGGGGGAGCAGATCACCGAGCATGGGATCGGGAACGGGATGTCCCTCCTCATCTTCTTCGGGATCATCGAGGGGTTCCCGGGGGCCATCGCACGGACCTTCGAGGCCATGTCCGTGGGTGAGATCGGCGTGCTGCCGATGATCGCGCTCCTGGCGGTCGTGGTGGGTGTCACGGCCGGGGTCGTGTCGATGACGATGGGCGCCCGACAGATCCCGGTTCAGATCCCGCGGAAAGTCGTGGGGCGAGGACGGGTGCAGGAGGGTCAGAAATCCTACGTCCCGATCCGCGTGAACGCGTCAGGCGTGATGCCGATCATCTTCGCACAGTCGTTCATCATCGTCCCGGGCACGATCGGAGCCGTGTCGGCGGCTCCTATCTTTCGCGACCTGGCGGACATGTTCCAGCCCGGCAACTGGCAGTACTACGTGACCTATGGGGTGCTCACGATCTTCTTCACGTATTTCTACACGGCGATCATCTTCAACCCCGTCGACCTCGCCGAGAACCTGAAGAAGCAGGGCGCGTTCATCCCCGGGGTGAAGCCCGGCGCGCGGACGGCCGAATACATCGACCGAGTCCTCACGAGGGTCCTGGTACCGGGCTCGATCTACCTGGCCCTCATCGCGCTGATCCCGTTCTGGATCTTCGACATCTTCAACATCCAGACGTTCTTCTTCGGGGGCACCGGCCTCCTGATCTGCGTGGGAGTCGGCCTCGACACGGTGCAGCGGGCGCAGCAGCACCTCCTCCTCCGCCACTACGACGGGTTCATGAAGAAGGGCCGGGTCAAGGTGCGCGGCCGGAGGTATATGTGACCCGGGACGCTTCTCGGGAGTCGGTGGGGCACGCGGATCAGCGGTGATGGACGCCGGGCTGGTCGTCGTTTTGTTGGGGCCGCCGGGTGTGGGGAAAGGGGCCCAAGGCGCCGCGTTGGCGGAGTGGCTCAGCGCAGAACGGGTCGTGACGGGGGACCTCCTCCGTGCCGCGCGTCGGGAGGGCACGGAGCTCGGGAAGAAGGCGCAGGCCTTCATGGACGCGGGAGACCTGGTCCCCGATTCCCTGATCGTGGAGATGGTTCGGGAGCGCCTGACCGAGCTCCCCGTCGACAGAGGGCTCCTGTTCGACGGTTTCCCACGGACGGCGGTCCAGGCCGAGGCGTTCGGGAAGGTCCTCGCGGGTATGGGACGCGCCCTCGATGCGGTGCTCCTCCTCGAGGCTTCGGACGAGACGCTCGTTCGGCGGATCGGAGGCCGGAGGAGCTGCCCCCAGTGCGGACGGGTGTACAACGTGCACCTTGATCCTCCCATCAACGAGGGGATCTGCGACGAGTGCGGCGCGGTGCTCGACCACCGCAAAGACGATCGACCCGAGACGGTGCGGCATCGCTTGGGCGTCTATCGGGAGCAGACCGAGCCGCTCATCGACTACTACGAGAAGGGGCCCGTTCCCGTCCTTCGCGTGGACGGGGAGGGCGCCATCGAAGACGTTCGACGGGACATGCAGCGCGCCCTCGCGGAGCGTCTGGAAGTCGAGGGGTGAACGCGTGATCGAGCTGAAGACGCCCACGGAGGTCGAGCAGATCGCTCGAGCGGGATCGGTGATCGCGGCCCTCTTCCGGGAGCTCGAGCCGCGGGTGGCGCCCGGCGTCTCGACGCTCCAGCTCGACGCCTTCGCAGAACGGTTCATCCGGGAGACCCCCGGGGCCGTTCCGGTCTTCAAGGGGCTCTACGGTTTCCCCGGCTCGGTCTGCGTCTCGATCAACGACGAGGTCGTGCACGGGATTCCGTCGGCGGAGCGAATCCTCGAAGAGGGGGACGTGGTTTCCGTGGACGTCGGCGTTCGCTACAGCGGTTGGTGCGCCGATTCCGCACGCACGTTCCCCGTGGGAGAAGTCGCCCCGGAGACGCTGAAGCTCCTCGAGGTGACCGAGGAGGCCCTGCAGCGCGCCATCGAGGCGGCCGTCCCTGGCGGACACGTCGGGGACATCGGCCACGCGGTGGAAAGGGTGGTCGAGGGCACCGGTTTCTCGATCATCCGCGACCTCGTGGGGCACGGGGTGGGGCGTCGGGTGCATGAGGACCCGCAGGTGCCCAACCGGGGGCGCCCCGGGACCGGAGTCGAGCTCAAGGAGGGGATGGTCCTCGCGATCGAGCCGATGATCTCGGCCGGGAGCTATCAGATTCGCACCCTGCCAGACCGCTGGACCATGGTGACTTCGGACGGCTCCGTATCCGCCCATTTCGAGCATACGGTCGCCCTGACTGCCGAAGGACCCCGGGTCCTGACGGCGCACGGCGCGCCCGTGGCCACGCGGTGAGGCAGGACATGGGACACCCGACCTGGCGGTAATGGGTCTGACCCACTACCGACCTGGCGGGTATCCTTGAGCACCACTGGAGTGCGGGTTATACTTCCCAGCTCTGCAACGAACGGATGACGAGGCCCCCATGAAGGTAAGAGCCAGCGTGAAGCCCATCTGCGAGCACTGCAAGATCGTGCGCAGGCGTGGGGTGGTCCGAGTCATCTGCAGGCGCAACCCCCGCCATAAGCAGCGGCAGGGGTGAGGCCGGTGCGGGCGTCCAGGTAGCGGCGGGAGAACCGAATGGCACGTATTGCGGGCGTCGACCTTCCTAGAAACAAGCGCGTCGAGATCGCGCTTACGTACATCTACGGGATCGGCCGTCCGCGGGCGGCGCTGATCATCGCCGCCGCCGGGGTCAGTCCCAGCGTCCGGACGCAGGATCTGTCCGAGGAAGAAGTGAGCCGGCTCCGCAAGGAGATCGAGTCGAAATACAAGGTCGAAGGGGCGCTTCGGACCGAAACGTCCATGAACATCAAGCGCCTGATGGACATCGGTTGCTACCGTGGAATCCGGCACCGCCGGGGGCTCCCGGTCCGCGGCCAGCGGACGAGCACGAACGCGCGCACCCACAAAGGGAAGCGTCGGGCGATCGCCGGTAAGAAGAAGGCTCCTAAGAAATAATACGTTGGCCGGAGCTCGGGTCGTTCCGGTGTCGATCTAGGGGGAGACGAGCGTGTCCACCAAACCAGCGCCCGCGAAGAAGGCAGCGGCCCCCAAGGGCCGCCGCGGGAAACGTGTGGTCGAGTCCGACGGTGTCGTGCACATCAAGGCCAGCTTCAACAACACAATGGTGACGATCGCGGACAGCAAAGGCGACGTCGTCACCTGGTCGAGCGCGGGGAAGGCTGGCTTCAAGGGCTCGAAGAAGTCGACCCCCTTCGCGGCGACCATGGCGGCCGAACAGGCGGGCCGGGAGGCGTACTCACTGGGAGTCCGGCGGGTCGACGTTCGAGTCCAGGGTCCGGGCTCGGGCCGGGAATCGGCGATCTCCGCGTTGGCTGCGGCGGGTCTGCAGGTGAAGTCGATCCAGGATGTCACACCGCTGCCTCACAACGGCTGCCGCCCTCCGAAGAAACGGCGGGTCTGATCGGGGGTGAACCTCGGCGGAGCCACTCCGTCCAGGGCCCCGGGGATTTTCACGTAGAACAGGTGCTCGATGGCGCGTTACACCGGATCGGTCTGCAAGCACTGTCGGCGGGAAGGACAGAAGCTCTTCCTGAAGGGCCAGAAGTGCTACACGGAGAAGTGCCCGGTCGAGCGACGGGCCTACCCGCCCGGCCAACACGGCCCGGCGCAGGCCCGCCGCAGAAAGCAGTCCGACTACGCGACACAGCTCCGGGAGAAGCAGAAGGTCAAGCGGATCTACGGGCTCCAGGAGCGCCAGTTCCGGAACTTATTCGGTGCCGCGGTCCGGAAAGGCGGGGTCACCGGGGAGAACCTGCTCATCGGGCTGGAGACTCGGCTGGACAACGTCGTCTTCCGCCTCGGCTTCGCCTCGAGCCGGAACCAGGCGCGGCAGCTCGTTCGTCACCGGCACGTCGAGGTGAACGGCGGGGCGGTCGACGTTCCGAGCTATCAAGTTCGCGCGGGCGACGACGTCGCCGTCCGGGCGCCCTCGCGTGAGTTGGAAGTCGTGGAGGTCAACTTGGGCTCGCGGATACGGCCCAAGCTGCCTGAGTGGCTGACCCTGGACGACAAGAACCGGGTCGCCCGGGTGGTGCGGGCTCCCACTCGGGATGACATCCCGATGGAGGTCCAGGAACAGCTCATCGTGGAGCTGTATTCGAAGTAGACCCGGACGGGGTCGCTCAACGGCGACCCCGGGAAGCGCCGACATAAGCCCCGTGGCACGGAGGATAAGGTGGAGATTGATCTGACCGGGCTCGTTCTCCCCGAGCGAGTCGAGCGGGTTCAGAGCGCGGAGGGTGGGCGCGTAGGCGAGTTCGTCGTCGAGCCGCTCGAGCGCGGGTACGGGCACACGCTCGGCAACTCGGTGCGGCGAGTTCTGCTCTCCTCCCTGAGGGGAGCCGCGGTTTGGGCGTTCAGGGTCGAGGGCGTGGTGCACGAGCACCAGACGATCCCTGGTGTGGTTGAAGATGTCCACCAGGTCATCCAGAACCTCAAGTCCCTCATTATCGTCCTCGACGACGACGTCGACGAGGCGACCCTCGAGGTCTCCGCGAGCGAGGCCGGGCCCGTCACGGGCGCGCACGTGCAGGCGAAGCACGGCGTCCGCGTGCTCGACCCGGACCACCGTCTCCTGACGCTCCAGGAGGACCGCGACTTCCGAATGGAGCTTCGGGTGAATAAGGGCCGTGGCTTCAGGCTCGCGGACCAGCATCCCCTCGCGAAGGGCGAGCCGGTGGATCTCGTGCGGATTGATTCGGTCTACAATCCGGTCCGCCGCGCGAACTTCCAGGTGCTGGAGACCCGCGTCGGCCAGCGGACCGATTTCGACCAGCTGACCTTCTTCGTCGAAACCGACGGGTCGATCTCTCCTGAGGAGGCCCTCGCGACCGCGGCGGCCCTGGTCCGCCGGCACCTCGAGTACCTCCTGTATTTCGGTGAAGACGGGATTCCGGCACCGGTCCCGAAAGGTGCGAGCCTGGTGCCCGCGTCCATGCGGGACCTGTTCGACAAGCGAATCGAGGACCTCGCGGAGCTGAGCGTCAGGTCTCGCAATTCGCTCCAGAAGGAGAACATCCGCACCCTGGGTGACCTGATCCAGAAGACCGAAGACGAGATGCTCAGGATTGAGAACTTCGGGAAGAAGTCGCTTCAGGAGATCGAGGACTTCCTCGGGGTCCACAGCCTCCGGTTCGGGATGCGCTTCACCGAGGGAGACGGAGGGCAGCTCTTCTTGGTGGAGGACGGGCCCGCCCGGGGCGGTTCGGACGATTAGGCGGGACCCGCGAAGGCTGGTCAAGCGGGGGGACTGAGAAAAGGCGCGAACATGCGGCACCGAAACACAGGTCGAAAGCTCTCGCGGAGCGCCCCGCATCGGCGCGCGGCCCTCAAGAACCTGGCCACGAACCTCTTCCGGCACGGGAGGATCGAGACCACGACGGCGAAAGCCAAGGAGCTGCGTCCTTACGCGGAGCGGCTCATCACGCTCGCGAGAAAGGGAGACCTTCACTCGCGGCGGCTGGTGGGGAGGAAGATCCAGGATCGTCAGGTGCTCGGGCAGCTCTTCGACGAGATCGGTCCTCGGTTCAGGGAGCGGCCAGGGGGGTACACCCGTATCCTGAAGCTCGGGCATCGCAGGGGCGACGCCGCCGAGATGGCACTGATCGAGCTCGTGAGCCGCGGCGAGGGATAGCGAGGGAGGCGCGAATCATGGCACGAATCTGTTACGTCTGCGGAAAGACGCCCCAGAAGGGCAACCGGGTGAGCCACGCGAACAACAAGACCCGACGGAGGTGGTTTCCGAACCTCCAGACCGCGCGGATCGTGGACGCGCTCGGCGACAGGCGTCGCGTGCGCGTCTGCACGTCGTGCATCGCGGCGGGCAAGATCCGGAAGGCGCCCGCCATCCGGGCTGGATCGGACCAGGAATCCTGAAGCCGGGCGGTCTACACCGCTGAAGCCGGAAGCCCCCACCACCTCCCCCCTTCGAGGACTTCGGGTCGCCGTGACCCGGTCCGGGGGACCGGACTGTCGTCTCACTCGCCTGCTCCGCGAAGCCGGGGCCGATCCCATCCAAGCTCCGCTCACGCGAACCCTCCCGCCTTCCGCGGGAGACGCCCTCGACCTCGAGTTGCCGGCGCTCTTTGAAAGCGACTGGCTCGTAGTCACGTCGGCGCGCTCCCTCGCTCCACTGGTCGCTGCGCTGGATCGCCGAGGCCTCGGTGCGGCGGAGATCCGCGCGCACGGGGTCGAGGTGTGCGCCGTGGGGCCGGAGACCGCGAAAGCCCTCCGGGCGGCCGGCTTTGAGCCCGCGCTCGTGCCAGACCGCTTTCAGGCGGAAGGGGTGGTCGAGGCTCTGGCGCGACGGGGCGTTGGGCCGGGCAGCCGGCTCTTCTTCCCACGCGCGGAGGAGGGGAGGGACGTCATCCCAACGATGCTGAGAGCGCGCGGTGCCGATGTCCGGGTTGTGGCCGCGTACCGGACGGAGCCCTTGCCCGACGAAGCGGACCGCCTCGTTCGCCTGCTTGCGGAAGGGCGCTGCGACGCCGTGACTTTCACGGCCGCCTCGGCGGCGGCTGCCTTCGCCGAGGCGCTCGGCCGCTCGGGCGGGCGCTTCGCCCACGCGCCGGGGTCCACTGGGGGGCCTGCGGTCGTCGCCCTCGGCCCGTCCACCGCCGGGGCCCTGACCGACCGGGGGATCCAGGTGGATCGGATCGCGGAGCCCCACACGTTCGAAGGTCTGCTCGAAGCTGTTGCGGACTTTGCTCGATCGGGGCCGTCGCGGCCGGCGGACTGACGGGGAGAGGAACGGCCCCCGGGGCCCCGATTTCGTTGCCCCGGCGGTCCTTCCCGGCGATAATCCGTCTTTCGCTCGCCCTCAACTCGAGCCTTGAAATCGTCCAAGTATATGCCACAGAAAGAAGTAGCTCAGCGCTTCAGCCGTCCCGAGACCACCTTCGGCGTCTTGGGGCTTGGATATGTGGGGCTTCCGCTCGCCGTGGAGATCGGGAAGGCCGGCAGCCGTACGCTCGGGTTCGAGGTGAACCAACGCGTCGCGGAGCTCGTAGGTCGGGGGGAGAGCCACATCCAGGACGTGCCGTCAGGAGATGTGGGGCGCCTGCGTGAGAGCGGCCTCCTCGATGCAACGACCGACATGCGGCGGCTCGCGGAGTGCGACGTCATCTGCATCTGCGTTCCCACGCCGCTCTCCAAGACCCGCGACCCCGACATCTCGTACATCCTCGCCTCCGGCGAGGCGGTCGCCGAGTCGCTCCGTCCCGGGCAGCTCATCGTGCTGGAGTCGACCACGTATCCCGGGACGACGAGGGACGTGCTCCAGCCCCTGTTCGACGCGAAGGGACTCGAGGTGGGTATGGACTACTTCCTCTGCTTCTCGCCCGAGCGGGTCGATCCCGGGAACCCGGTCTGGCACACCCGGAACACCCCCAAGGTCATCGGCGGAATCACCCCGGCGTGCCTCGAGGCCGGAAGGGCGGCCTACGGGCGTTTCATCGATACAGTGGTGCCCGTTTCTTCGCCCGAAGCGGCGGAGATGACGAAGCTCCTCGAGAACACCTTCAGGGCGGTGAACATCGCGCTCGTGAACGAGACCGCGCAGATCGCGGACCGGCTCGGGGTCGATGTGTGGGAAGTGGTGGAAGCGGCGGCGACCAAGCCTTTCGGCTTCATGAAGTTCACCCCCGGACCGGGGCTCGGCGGGCACTGCATCCCCGTGGATCCGCACTACCTCTCCTGGAAGATGCGGACACTCGATTATCGCACACGCTTCATCGAGCTGGCCTCGGAGATCAACGCCGAGATGCCGCACTTCGTCGTGGGGAAAGTGAGGGAAGCTCTGAACGCGGGGCGGAAGGCGGTGAACGGATCGCGGGTTCTGGTGCTCGGGGTGGCCTACAAGCCCAACATCGACGACGTGCGGGAGTCGCCCGCCATCGAGATCATGAAGGATCTGGAGAAGGACGGCGCCGACGTGGTCTTCCACGACCCACACGTGCCGACTTTCAGCGAAGAGGGGCGGGTGTGGACGGGCGTTCCCCTCACGAAAGACGCCGTCCGCTCGGCCGACGCGGTGCTCATCGTGACGGACCACGCGGCGTTCGATCTGGGAATGGTCTACGAGAACGCACGGGTGCTCGTGGACTCGCGAAACGCGATGACGCGCGCCGGAGCGGCGAGCCTCGTCGGTTCGCCGCGCTGGATCGTCAAACGGGTGGAGGCGTGACTCTCCCTTCGATCGACGCCGTCACGGAGCTCGCATTCCGAGCCGGCGCCGAAATCCTTCGCCACTACGGGGGGAAGGGTCCAGTCGACAGGAAACCGGATGGATCGCCGGTGACTGCGGCCGATTGGGCGGCCCACGAGACGCTCGAGAAGGGCCTTCGCGCCGCCGCCCCCACGGTGGCGTTCCTGTCCGAGGAGTCCGCGCCTGGAACGACTGCCCCGCGACCGATCGGCGGGCGATTCTGGCTGGTCGATCCCCTCGACGGGACCAAGGAATTCCTGCGGGAATCCGGGGAGTTCACGGTCAATATCGCGCTCATCGAGGCGGGGGAGGCTGTGTTAGGCGTCGTGCATGCCCCGGCGCTCGACCTAACGTACAGGGCCGAGCGCGGTTCCGGCGCGGAACGACGCCAGGACGGCAGCGGGTTCGAACCCGTGCGAACGCGGCCATTCGCGGCGGAGCGGCCCGTGCTGGTCGCGAGTCGCAGCCACGCCGGCCCCCGGATCGAGGCGTTCGCCCGCGCTCTCGGCCCCGCGGTGGAGTTCACGAGCATGGGAAGCTCCCTTAAGTTCTGTCTCGTGGCGGAGGGGAAGGCCGATCTCTACCTTCGCGACGGCCCCACGATGGAGTGGGACACGGGGGCGGCCCAATGCGTCGTGGAAGGGGCGGGCGGTGAGGTCTACTCCCTTGCGGGCTCCCGAGTTGGCGCCGTCCTCACCTATGACAAGGAGGAGCTCCGGAATCCGCACTTCTTGTGCGCCGGAGATCCGCGGGGCTCCTGGCGGGATCTGACCTGACACACCCGACGCGCCGATCGGGGCGTCGAACTCCATGACACAGAACATCACAGGACATCTTCGCACGCTCGAAAGCGAGGCCATCCACGTCTTTCGCGAGGTGGCCGCGCAGTTCGAGAGGCCCGTGCTGCTCTTCTCCGGGGGCAAGGACTCCATCGTCATGGCTTGGATCGCCCGAAAGGCGTTCCACCCCGCGCCGGTGCCCATGCCACTACTTCACATCGACACAGCGCACAACTTTCCTGAGACCCTCGGGTTCCGGGACCGCTTCGTGCGCGAGATGGGGAACGAGCTGATCGTCCGTTACGTCCAGGATTCGATCGACCAGGGGCGCGTCAAAGAAGAGGTCGGACCGGAGGCGAGCCGGAACGCGCTCCAAACGGTGACGCTCCTGGATGCGCTGAAAGAGCTCAGGGCCGATGCCGCTCTCGGAGGGGCGCGAAGGGACGAGGAAAAGGCCAGGGCCAAGGAGAGGTTTTTCTCCCACCGCGACCGGCTGGGTCAGTGGGACCCGAAGAATCAACGCCCGGAGCTCTGGAACCTGTACAACGGGAAGAAGCACCCGGGTGAGCACTTTCGAGTCTTCCCCCTCTCGAACTGGACCGAGATGGACATCTGGCAATACATCCACCTCGAGGGGGTGCCCATTCCGGACCTCTACCTCTCTCACGAGCGAGACGTCATTCGCCGGCACGGCATCCTCCTGGCGAAGACGGAATACGTCCACCTGCTCGACGGTGAAGAGGTGACCCGGAGACGCGTCCGGTTCCGCACGATCGGGGACGCGACCTGCACGGGCGCCTTCGAGTCGGACGCCCGCACCGTCGCAGAGATCATCCAGGAGACGGCCGCCGCCCGCGTCACGGAACGGGGGGGGCGGAGCGACGACCGACGGTCCGAAGCCGCGATGGAGGATCGAAAGCGGGAGGGGTACTTTTAGTGTCCCGGGTCAGAAGTTCGCCGGCATTCGGGGACCGCTGCATCCCCGGGGGCTGCGTCACTCCTTCTCGCCGTAGCGCTGCTACGCCTCGTCGTCGTTCCTTGCCCGCGGGGCGCGTCGGCCCCCTCGGTGCGCAACGAACTTCTGACCCGGGACACTGATGTCCGCGAAGGCCTATCCCGATATGGACCTGCTCCGCTTCACGACGGCGGGGAGCGTGGACGACGGGAAGAGCACCCTCATCGGCCGGCTCCTGCACGACACCAAGTCCATCTTCGAGGACCAGATGGAACAGGTGCTCAGCGCGAGCCGAAAGCTCGGGGATGAAGGGCTGAACCTCGCGCTCCTCACGGACGGCCTCCGGGCCGAACGCGAGCAGAAAATCACGATCGACGTGGCGTATCGCTACTTCGCGACCCCGAAGCGGAAGTTCATCATCGCGGACACGCCGGGGCACATCCAATACACCCGAAACATGGTGACGGGCGCGTCGACCGCCGAGCTCGCGATCATCCTGGTGGACGCCGAGAAGGGTGTCTCGACGCAGTCGCGCCGGCATGCTTTCATCACGTCTCTTCTCGGGATCCCCCACGTCATCGTGGCCGTGAACAAGATGGACCTGGTGGGCTTTTCCGAGGACGCCTACGAGAAGATTCGCGCGGACTTCGCAGAGTTCGCGACGAAGCTCACGGTGAAGGACATCTCCTACGTGCCGATCAGCGCCCTCCTCGGGGACAACGTGGTGTCCCGCTCCGCTCGGATGCCCTGGTACGAAGGGGGTGCGCTCCTGCATATGCTCGAGAACGCCACCGTCGGAGCCCGCCAGAACCACATCGATTTCCGCTTTCCCGTCCAATACGTGATCCGTCCCAACCAGCGTTTTCGCGGATTCGCGGGAACCGTGGCCTCCGGAACGGTGAGGCCGGGCGACGAGATCCTCGTGCTGCCCTCGCGGCGGCAAACGCGGGTAAGGTCCATCGAGTCGTTCGACGGCCCTCGCGAGGAGGCCGCCTCCGGGGACGCGGTGGTTCTGACCACCGAGGACGAGGTCGACATCTCGCGCGGTGACATGATCGTCCGCGTTAGGAACATCCCGTCGGCGGACGACCACTTCGAGGCGTTCGTGTGTTGGATGAGCGAGAGCCCCATGGTGCCCGGCCGCAGCTACCGCCTGCTGCACACCACGAGGGAGGTGCATGCGGCGATCGAGACGATCGAATACCGGGTGGATGTCGACACGCTTCACCGGGAACCGGTCGGGGAGCTCGGGCTGAACGAGATCGGGCGGGTCGAGCTGTCCACGTCTCGTCCCCTCTTCTTCGACTCGTACCTCGTGAACAGCGCGACCGGGAGCTTCGTGCTCGTGGACCCGCATACCCACGGGACCGTGGGGGCGGGAATGATCCGGGGACCGGTCACGCGGATCGAGCCGGCCCACCCTGGTCGACATTCGGGGGCCTCGCGTCCGGTCTCCCCCGATGTGGTTTGGGAAGCCTGGAACATCGACCGCGCGACGAGGGAGGCCCGATCCGGCCACCGAGCGGCTGTCGTATGGTTCACCGGGATGTCGGGCGCCGGAAAGAGCAGCATTGCGAGAGCGCTTGAGCGGGCCCTTTTCGATCGGGGTCGCCGCACGATGCTTCTGGACGGGGACCAGGTCCGGCACGGTCTGTGCAGGGACCTCGGGTTCTCTGCGGCGGACCGCATGGAGAACATCCGCCGGGTGGGCGAAGTGGCTAAGCTATTTTTCGAGCAGGGTTCGGTTGTCCTTTGCTCGTTCGTCTCGCCGTTCCGTGCCGATCGCGAAAGGGCTCGTCAGCTCTATCCGGATGGCCGATTCGTCGAGGTGCA
>Ga0326597_10004124_pt1 | contig 20561 bp, 21 predicted proteins | sample RVTome_12_FD_203789 | JGI IMG/M metagenome (GOLD analysis project Ga0326597, IMG submission 203789) | Soil microbial communities from uranium-contaminated site in the Upper Colorado River Basin, Wyoming, United States - RVT100D185 | ecosystem: Environmental > Terrestrial > Soil > Contaminated >...
ACCGTCACCGGTTAGCCACCACCTGAGGCCCGAAGCCGACCATCAATCAGCCGAACGGGAACTCGAAACCCCTGGTCCAGGCATCTGTGCGACAGCCTCTGACCAGGCTGTTTTGGTGGAGCTGACGGGATTTGAACCCGTGACCCCCTCGTTGCGAAAGATGCGGTCAAAACCCTCTTACCAGGGGAAACGGCGCTCTTTCACGGTCCTGTGGCGCGGCTGTGGAACAAGACACGTGAGACAGCGTGAGATTTGGCATGACAGCGTGACAGCAGCCTCCTCCACCCCTCTAGCGGGGGCGTTGACGCCTGATCGAAGCACGCGGTGGCGACGGACCCAGCTTGTCTGCAACCGAACAGATCGCCTCCCCACTGCGACCCATACTCGGACTCGTTCTCCAACACCAACCGGACCGCCCGCTCATGCAGCTCGTACGGATACTTCCCATGTCTGGGCATGGCTCCATCCTCTCCGACGGCAGCTGATTCCGACCATCGTCACGGGAAGCAATTGAGTGCAGTGCGAGCACTGCCAGAGACTCAACCTGATTCAATCGAAGAGGTTCGGGATGCCGTCAACCTTGTCGGTTTGCCCGATCAGAGCCAATCCTTCCATTGCTCGGGCAAGGTCTTGTCCATCGCCAGTAGATGAATCCAAGCCTTGGCAGCGAAGATGACCACGGCCTCCTTGTAGATACTGAGGTTCTCAGGGATCGACACCGACCACCCTTGCCTGTCAATCGTCGCGCTCTCGACGTCCTCATCGGGGACCCCCTCGAGCGCTGCTTTGAACTCACCGTCGAGTTTCGTATACCAACCACTCAGAGCCTCGGTGCTGCCAGCAATATCGGGATCGGGGTGCTTGTAATCGAATCTCAGCTCGTAGGTACGGAACGAGTCGACGTAACTCTGTTCGATCTCACCGTGCTCCCTGCACAACTCCCCGAGGCTGGGACTCCCCTCAATGACGTGTGACAGGTCGGCATCGGAGAGAGTATCGATCAACTGATGCTTCAAGCCCTGGTAGTCGTCGAACCAGCGCAAGTAGGGCCCAATCGGATCGCTCATGCCGCACTCCTCCCTACCTCAAAGCATCCTATCGAGTAGCGGAGTCGCCCCGCATAGAGCGTCTGATTCTGGGTATTACGCTCGTTGATGACCTGGTGTTTGGTGGAGCTGACGGGATTTGAACCCGTGACCCCCTCTTGCGAAAGATGCGGTCAAATCGCTGTGACCAGGGAATTCGGTGCCCTTTCACGGTCCTGTGGGGCGGCTGTGGAGCGAGCGACGTGAGACGTCGTGAGACCTGGTGAAGGTGCGACTTCGGTTCATGATGGACACTGTGGCTCCGGTAGGTGGGTGACAGTTTCAGGACGCGGCTCCGGTTCCTGGGCGACACTGGTTCCGGTACGTGGGTCAACACACTGGTCCAGTCTGTCTCCCGCGAGGAAGGGCGTCATGCGTTCAGGAACGTGAGGACGGCCAGCACCCTTCGGTGATCGCTCGGCGTTTCTTCGAGGCCTAGCTTGATGAGGATGTTGCGAACATGCGATTCCACGGTTCGTGGACTGATGAGCAGACTGTTCTCGATTGCCAGATTCGATCGACCCTCTGCCATCAATGAGAGAACCTCTCGTTCTCGATCCGTCAGATCATCCAAGGGATTCTTCGTTCGCCGCTGGGCGAGGAGCTCTGACACGACGCCAGGGTCGACCACTGGCTGACCGTTGACCACCCGGTCGATGGCGTCACTGAGATCGTCGACGTTCGTGACACGATCTTTGAGAAGATATCCGACGCCACCTGGCTGGCTCGCTATGAGTGTCATCGCGTAGTGCACTTCGAGGTATTGGGAAAGCACCAGGACGCCGATGTCAGGATGTCGATTTCGCACCTCCTCAGCAGCCCGAAGTCCCTCGTCGGTGAAAGTGGGCGGCATCTTGATATCGACGATCGCTGCGTCGGGCTCGTCCGAATCGACAAGAGCGATCAAATGGTCTGGATGACCGGCTTCGCCGATGACCTCGAACCCGGCGTCAGTAAGCAACAGAGAAAGACCGCGGCGAAAGAGCAGGGAGTCATCTGCTAAGACCAATCGAGTCGATGTGGGGGTTGTCACTCGGGGTCCTGACCTTTCAGGGTTGTCGGGATCTTCGCGCTGACGGTGGTGCCGCCTTGTGACGGACTGTCCAGCTGCAGAACTCCCCCGAGCGAAACTATGCGATCCTTCAGTCCCCGGAGTCCAGTCCCGGCTTCTGCGTCGGCTCCCCCCACCCCATTGTCACTTACTTCGACGGTCAGCCAATCCTTGTCGGCTTCAGCTTTGATCGCGATTTCGGTTGCGGCGGAGTGCTTGGCTGCATTGGCCAACGCCTCAGAAATAAGGAAGAAGACTGCCGCCTCAACGGGAGGGGGAAACCGGGCCCATGGCATAGAGACGATCCGGGTGGGGATCTGTGCCTTACGGACGAGCGACTTCACCGCGGGACCGAGACCCTCGTCCGTGAGTAGGGCGGGATGGATGCCTCGTGCAAGTTCGCGTAGTTCTGCCTGTGTTTCCTCTAGATCGTCGGATACTTCCTTGAGTAGATCCTCGAGGCGAGGGTTCTCGGCCGTGGAATTGAGCACACGTGCTCGCTCTAATGCCAAGGAAAGGGCGAGAAGACGTTGCTGAGCTCCGTCATGCAAGTCCCGCTCGATTCCCCGCCGTGCTTGATCAGCGGCCTCGACTATCCGTGCTCGTGACGCCCGTACTTCCTTGAGATGTGCTCGGAGTTGTGCATGAAGGCGCTCGTTCTCGAGGGTGAGGCGGGCTGCGGAAGCAACTGCTTCGATTCGGAGGGGATCGGCGAGGACGGCTCGATCGTGGATGAGCACGGCGAGAGGATTGCCGTCTGAATCCTGTACTGATGTGACGGCGCGATGCTCCGAAGCCCCTATGAAGGGGTCCGCCACCACACGGTGTTGATCATCAACGAAAACCTGCGACTCTGGTAGCCAGAGGGCCATCTCCAGCGCAGGATCACCTGCGGCCTCCGCTATGGCCCGGCTTAGTCGACCAGGCGGGAGAGGCCCTTTCTCCAGTTCGAGGAGAAGCCCGCTGACCATCGCCCTGTCGAGCTGTGTCCTGAGAAGGCCAACCAGGAAGGCTATGGGTAGCACTGCCAACGCGAGGTTCAGCAGGGGTAACACGACCGTTCCGTAGGCGCTGGGGAGCGGGATGAAGTCGGAGATTATGAGAATGGTCGCCGCGCAGAAGGCTGGCCACAGGGCCCACCAGACTGGTCGCAGGGTCCGGCGCATCGGCTGGCTCGCTTTGCGCCATCTGTCAACCAGAGACAGGACCACGGCGATTGCGAGGAGTCCTCCGGCCAGTGCATTGAGAAGAACTGTGATTCGGAACAACGACGGGTCGTCGACGACCATGAACACGTTGGGAGGGCACTCAAGGCATCCAGCGGTGGTCGGGTCGAGGAAGATCACCGAGAGCACATTTCCGACCGGCAGAGTGATATAGAGCGCGGCAACGATGACGCGGTTCACTCTCGAATCGAGTCGTCCCGTCGGAAACGACAACAAAAGGTGGCTGAGAGGGGCCCAAAAGAGTCCGTCGAGCACGAGGCCGAGTGAGAGAGCCCACGAAGTCCCCAGCAGCACAAGGGCCTGAGAAAACCAGAGAAGGCCAGTCGCCGCGAGGAGGACACCCACAGGACTGTCCGGACGGCGTTGCAGCGCCACGATCGAGGAACCGACGAACGACAGACCAACCATCGCATTCACGACTACGACGAGACCTGACGGCTGAGCCCGAGGGACGCCGACGATGATCTCTATCGCGGCGAGCACCAGAGCCAGTAGCCCCAAACCAGAGAGCACCCATGTCCGTGCGATCCCGTCCGCTCCTCTGAGCCAGGACCCGGTCGTCGTTGAGAAGGCTCGGTCACCGATGTTTGCCATCACGTGTCCATCTTCGGAAGAAGGGCGTCTCGGTCACCGCATATCCTGCCATCTGGGGCCAAACGACGGATGAGTGCTGACACTTAGCTGATCCACGTATCAGCGACGATGACGAAGCAGAGCTGGGACAGGACGACCAATGCTCGAGTTGTATCGTCCTCCCACAGTTTCCGGGTAGACACTGATGCGACGACACAGCCTCCGACGCATACTCATCGATGTGGAACCTTACGAGACCGCGATGAAACCGGAGCGCGACACAGAGAGCCAAGCTGTTGAGGGACATGAGGCCGACGCGACCGATGTCAACCGTGAGACAGACACACGACGCCAGTGGCTTTCGGGACTGCGTCTTGCAGTCACGACACTGGTCGTTGTGTTGCTCATCGCGGCGTGCTCTATCCGAGCTGCGCAGCAACAACTCCTGAAGGCATCGGTGCTCTCATTGCCGAGCTACGACCTGCTGTGGATTGGGGATTGAAATTGCGCGAGTACACCCCAGCCAAGACGACGACCGAAGAAGCCTCCACACGATCCAGTGCCTTTGCCCTCACAGACCCGCGCAGGGCAACCCGATCATTCGGACGGCTGACACAAACGATCTCCCCTGTGCCCGCCGAAGTCGCCCTGACCAGGGTGTTTAGTGGAGCTGACGGGATTTGAACTAGCGGTCCCCTCAAAACGCTCTAACCAGGGGAAACGGCACACATTGACGGCCTCGTGGAGTGGCTGTGGGGCGAGCCACGTGAGACTTAGGAAGACGTCGTGAGGCAAGCGCCTCACCTACCACGAATAGCGATACGTGTTCGCCGGTCAGTCGTAGGTGTCGGTCCAGGACGCGATGTCCACGCCGTGGTTGTCGGGGGACGCGAGCGACCACCAGGCGGGAGCGTGCGAATCGTCGGCGAGTCTCCTCCGGCGGCGAGCGCGGCGTCCACTCGCGCCCGAGCCTGGTCGGCCGGCACGAAGACACCTGTTGGCCTCGACGCGAGCCTGGCGGGAGTCCCCTCGTGGAGTGCTTCCGCCGAGTCAGGGGAATCGGTCCCTATCGACGTCGAATGACACAACGGCGCGGGAACGAGACTTCAATCAACTCACTGTTTGCGGCACCGATCGGGTACGGCTGATGATGCCGACGACGCGGTCGGCGTCACGTCCGACGCCCAGAAGAGTGTCTGAGGCGATCGAGTACAAGAACCTGAGTCCGACGAAATAGAGACCGGGCACAGCTTGGGCAACGCCACGGTCGTGGACCACCTTTCCACTCTCATCGAAGACAGGTAGATCGATCCAGGAGAACCCAAGTTCGAAGCCGTTGCACCAAACCACGTTGGAGACGTCGACGACCCGACCGTCATCCAACTCGGGGTATCCGTCAACGACTCCGACGGTGCGACCAACTCGTTCGACACCGGCCTTGGCCAAGTCCCGCTCCTTCACCCGCACCAGGGGGGCGCCCCTCCTCAGGATCTTTGGGCGTGCCCGTTTCCCGATCGGTGTGCTGGTATTTAGGACCCGCAGAATCAAACGTGACAGGATGGGTATGAGGATCCTTCCACTCAGTCGCTCGGGCCGGAAAGGCGCTTGCCCGGTGCTCGGTCCGGATAGCAGGACGTGTCGGTCTTGCACCAGTTCAAAGGCGATCTCGGCGCCCGAGTTCCCGGCACCGACTACGAGGACGCCGCCCTCGCGCAGCTGGCGGGGGTTCTTGTAGTCGACCATGTGCATTTGGACGATGCGCGGGTCTAATTCTGAGGCGAACTCCGGCACCGTGGGTTCTTGATAGCTGGACATCGCCACCACAACGTTGTCTGCTTCGTATTCCCGGTCATCAATGACGGCGACGAAACGATCCCCCTCCTTGGTAAGACGTGTCACCTCGACGCTGTGACGGATCGGCAGCTCAAAATGGTGGGCGTATGACTCCAGGAAGTTGGCAATCTCGTCTTTTGTCGCGAAGCTCCACGTCTGGTCGGGGTAGGGCATTCCGGGCAATCCATTGAACTTGTTCGCGGTGAACAGGCGAAGGGAGTCCCATCGGTTGCGCCATGCATCGCCGGTGCGCTCGTTGGCGTCGACGATAAGGAATGGGACACCTCTTCGTGACAGGTGATAGCCGACGGCGAGTCCGGCCTGGCCTCCTCCGATCACGAGCGTATCTATCTGCTCACGTTCTCCGTGTCTCATGACTCGAACATACGAGCCAGAACGTGGACCTGGGAATACGCAAAACTACCCATACCGAGTCGAGTCATCTCACCAGCCCCTTTTCCATCGCAAAGAGCGTGGCGGCGGCGCGGGTTGAGACCCCGATCTTGCGATAGGCGTTCTGGATGTGCCGTTCAGCGGTCCTCGGCGAGATTTCCAACTCCCTAGCGATCTGTTTGGCTTGCCCACCTCGTGCTAGAAGACCGATGACCTCTACTTCGCGCTCGGTGAGCCCAGCTGGACGCTCGATCGCCGGTGGTGTCTCGCCGGCCGCTTCCACCACCGCAGCAACTATCTCCGAGTCGAAGAGACCGCGGCTTCCTTTGTCCGCCACATTTGCAGCCGCTTCCCCTGGGGACAATGCCGGGCGGTATGCACGTGACTCAGTCTTGGAGTGGAAAGCGTCAGCAGCAGCGAGCAGCCTCGCATATGGGGGCAGGGCAGCTGCGTTGGCTGCCCGGTGATAGCCCGACCCGTCCAAACGCTCGTGGTGAGCAGAGGCGATCTCCGCCAGAGGGACTAGAAACGGCGACCGCGCGAGGACCCGCTCAGTGTGATACGGATGCAGCCGTACTTTCTCCCACTCGTCGCCACTGAGCGGTCCCGCGTTGTCCCAGATCCGCGCAGGAACAGCGGCTCTACCAACATCGTGGAGGTAGCCAGCGCGACGGATCTTCGTGACCTCGGTCTCTGACTTTCCCATCAGCTCAGCAGCTCGGGCTGCAAGATCTCCTACTCCCCTTGCATGGCCCGAAAGATATGGGGAGGCTAAGTCGGCGAAGGCCCCCATCGTCACCAGTGCACGGTCGATCTCCTCCCCGCAGAGAACTCGCCATGGTTTGGGCTCAGCGGCCAGCACCTCCTCCCACACCGTTTCCGGATGATCTTCTCGCAGGACATACGCGGCGTTATCCTCAAACGCCTTGGTGATTTCCGGGTCGAACGCGTGTCCGCCACGACTCCCGATGGTCTCGACCACGTAGCCATCGTCACCCATCAGCCGCTGGTAACAAGCGTCCGCGCCTACATAGGCGATGCGCAGGGGGAGGGGGATCTCATCGCCCTTGGCCCGACGCAGGTGGCTCCGGCCGTCCCAACGCTCAGTGACGAGGAAGAAGAGAGTCGAGATCGCTGGGGGAAGGCCTACCCCCTCGGCGACCATCTGAGCCACTTCGCAGTAGCCGGTGAAATGCGTCACACGGAATCGGAGCCCCTTGGGAATCCCGACCGCGACCTGCCGGACCCGGGTAGGCCAGGCGGCCTCGGGGTCTGGAATCACCGAGAAAGCAGTGGAGGCACCCTCCAAGACAGAGCCGAAGAGTTTGGCGTGCGCACCCGACAGGGTCGCACTCCCATGCGCGATCCGGGCTTGAACGTCGGCATCGGTAGTGCACCCCACGTACAAGAGCAGAGCGGCGTAATAGGTCTGAGATGCCGTGTCGCCGTCGACACCTAGAGCATCACAAATTCGCATCGTGGTCAAAGTGGCACGCAGCCCATGCTCAAACGGAAACCACATCCCCAGATCGGTGGCTAGGCACAGCGAGGCAATCACCTCGGCAGCCCGAACCTGCTCCCTCTCCGGATCACTCATCACTGGGACCGTAGTGGCCACGCCGAATGGCTCCGCGAGAAGACACCCCGCTCATCCAAGAAATACTCCAAGCCGGCGCGCTTGTGCGGCTATGTGAGACCTACGAACCAGGAGAAAGGTGACGTAGTCCCACCGAAGAATCTGCTTCTGCGCATTGCACTCGGCTCCGCGGAACGCCGCCCGAGGCGATAGGGACGGATCGGCTCCTTACGGGCAACACCCTCTCTTCGCAGACGAAGAACGCGCGCCTGTCAACCGAGAAACCCGAGCGGATCTGCTGCGAAAGATCCGGCATTGTACGCGTTCGGGTGATCTGGGTGCACGATCAGAGGCCTCCCACTCGCCTCGACCTCAACCTTTGGGCTTATGCCCGGACCAGGATTCGAGTCACTTCAAGTGACCCCCTCGCAGCCGAAGAGGTGCTCAGAGCGCGCAATCCTGTGGAACACCTGTTGCGCGACGGATCACGGGATCAGCGCGCAAGGAGCGTTTCAGGCTTGCCCAAATCGCCCTGGCCAGGGCGTTTAGTGGAGCTGACGGGATTTGAACCCGTGACCCCCTCGTTGCGAAAGATGCGGTCAAACGGCGTTGACCTGGGGCAACGGCACCCACAGAGTGGCCTGTGGGGCGGCTGTGGAGCCAGCGACGTGATGCAACGTGAGATGTTGTGAGACGAGAGATCTACGTGCTCGACCCCGTCAGGGACCGCGCTTAAGCCTGATCGAGGCTCACGATCACACTGTTCTCAGTCGCGCAGAACGGGCTCCTCTCTGTCAACCCCTATGGCCTGGGGTGGGCTGGGCCCGTCCGCGTGATCAGCTTTCGCCTCGGATGCGCTGAAGCTGGCGTCTTCGCGGTTGAACCTCTGTGGAACGGGACGATCGTCAGTGCCACTCGAGCACGGCCGCCACACGCAGTGGCGCAGCCCGACATCCACCGGGAGCTAAAGGCTGTCGGCTTCCTTGATGAGGCTGAGCCTCGAACGAGGGCGACCCGCTGCAGTCAGCGCCAACCGAGTCCAGGTGCGACATGCTTCACGATGCTCTCCAGGGCGTGAGCGTTGTATTCGACACCTAGCTGATTGGGCACGGTGAGCAGAAGCGTGTCGGCGGCTGCGATAGCCTCGTCTTCAGCTAGTTGTTCTATGAGCACATCCGGTTCGGCTGCGTAGGAACGGCCGAAGATCGCCCGGGTGTTCTCGTCGATGTACCCGATCTGATCGCTCTCCTGCCTGCCCCGACCGAAGTAGGCGCGGTCCCGATCGTCGACGAGAGCGAAGACGCTCCTGCTGACAGATACCCGGGGCTCACGAGTGTGGCCGGCTTCCTTCCAGGCTTCCCGATAGACCTCTATCTGCTTGCGCTGTTGGAGGTGGAGCGGCTCGCCACTCTCGTCGAACTTCAGTGTCGAGGTCTGCATGTTCATCCCCTTCTGAGCGGCCCAGACCGAGGTGTCGTTCGAACCTGAGCCCCACCAGATACGATCGCGCAGGCCTTCTGAATGAGGTTCGACCCGGAGCAGGCCGGGCGGGTTGGGGAACATCGGTCGCGGGTTCGGCTGGGCAAACCCCTTCCCTTCGAGCAAGTCCAGGAACACGTCGGTGTGTCTTCGCGCCATGTCGGCGTCTGTCTCGCCATCAGCCGGGGCGTACCCGAAGTAGCGAAAGCCGTCGATCACCTGCTCCGGTGACCCCCGGCTGATGCCCAACTGAAGGCGCCCACCTGCGATCAGGTCGGCCGCCCCGGCATCCTCGACCATGTAGTGAGGGTTCTCGTACCGCATGTCGATGACTGCGGTGCCGATCTCGATCCGGTTGGTTCGTGCGCCGACAGCCGACAGGAGTGGGAAAGGCGAGCCGAGCTGTTGGGCGAAGTGGTGAACGCGGAAGTAGGCACCGTCGACACCGAGCTCCTCAGCGGCGACGGCAAGCTCGATCGACTGGAGGAGGGCGTCGGAGGCGGTTCGAACCTGAGAGTGGGATGAGTCCGACCAGTGGCCGAACGAGAGAAAGCCGATCTTCTTCACGATGCGATCAGTTTGGCGTTCGGATTGGAGGTGCTCAGGACCGGCGTCGACCCATCGGCCTCCGGCTTCTTGGACCGGCGCTCAATTTCAGACCGATGGCTGTAACAAGGTCCACGTGCGACCTCAATCGCCTCGAGCAAGATGTCCAGTGGAGCTGGCGGGATTTGAACCCGCGACTTCCTCGTCGAAAGATGCGGTCAAATCGCTGTGACCATGTGGTTTGTATCCATTGCGGGTGCTTGTGGCGCGGCTGTGGGGCGAGCCACGCGAGACACCGTAAGACCCTGACAGTTAGACCCACCTGTCGCTGCCTCAAGCCGGATGCGCTTTGCGCCCTTCTCTCGGTTGAATGCGCACCTGCTCGAAGGCATCAAGGTCATCGAGTTGGACGACGACGGCAGGATGGTGAGTTCGGAATGGATTGAAGGTACCGTTTCCTCAGACGGCCAGCCCCGCCGACCCCAGCCAGACCCGGCGCTTGGTTGGAGATCACCCGAAACCAGTCGCCGGCTTCGATCTCCACCAACTCGCTCGTCAAGTACCCGCGTCGGACAAACTCAGTTCGAGCTTCCTCCCGACGAAGCTCCATCTCCACCCAATACTCGTAGGTAATTGGTCGTCTCATCCATAGGATCTCCGTGCCCATCGGTCGGAGCAGCCGGTGGGCAAGCTGCCAGATGTCCATTGATCTGAGATCCACGCTTCACAGCGTAGGACGGCACATCTCCCCGCTCAACGATCGCTCGGGTTGACTCGGACGTCCTTGGACACGAACATGCGTTCGGAACCTATGTCTGCGTACTTCGATGCGACTGACCTGGACCAGTGGGCTGAGCGACGAGATGCTCAGGGCGCTCTTCCGCAACTCGTTCGCCGACTCATCCTCGAGAGCGCTGACATCGTGCACCGACTGCAATTCCGCTCAGACGAAGGTGTTCAGCTCGGAGGTTGGGATGGAATCGCCGAGGTGTCCGACGTCGAACGTCTCGTCCCCAACGGCCTGTCCGTGTGGGAGGCCGGAACTAGCGCAGATGCCCGGGCGAAAGCCGAGGAGGATTATCAGAACAGATTGCTTGACCCGTTGGGCATCGATCCTGCGGAGGCCACATATGTGGCACTGACCGCTCGCCGGTTCCCAACCAAACAGGAGTGGGCCAACTCCAAGGCAGGAGGGCCCTGGAAGGCCGTACTTGTTCTTGACGCAGATGACCTCGCCACATGGCTCGATGACGCGCCTGCGACTGATGCCTGGATCGCTTCGAAGCTCGGCAGGCATCTGGAAACCCTCGAGCCACTGACGCTCTGGTGGGAAACCTGGCGACGGGCGACAAATCCGGAACTGAGTGGACAGGTCGTTCTGGCCGGTAGGGACGCGGCGTCGGCAGCGCTTCTCGAAGCTGTAGGCGGCTCACCGACCGACCTCGTTCTGGCATCTGACTCAATTGACGAAGGACTCGCATTCATTGCCGCCTCTCTGGGACGGGATGCCACCCCAGACGGCGAGCAACAATTCGTCCGTACGCTGGTCGTCCACAATCCACTTGGCTGGAGACGTGCAGTCGCTTCGTCGCGACCACGTGTCTTGATCCCTCTCTTCGAAAGCGCAGACGTTGCTGGCGCCCTTGGAGCAGGTCACAACGTGATCGTTGTTCCAGGTCGAGCGCGGGGGGCAGGTGAGGATGTCTTGGACATCGGGCGAATCCGACGGGAGCCCGCTCGGGAAGCCTTTCTGGCGATGGGTCTCACGGCGGACGAAGCGGATCGCCTCGCAGGCATCGCGCGGGGAAGCCTCATGTCGCTACGGCGATCGTTGGCGATCGCCGGAACTGTTCGGACTCCATCGTGGGCACAGGGGGAAGCTGCACAATCGCTCCTGCCTGTTCTATTTGCAGGCGGCTGGCACGACCAAATCACTGGCGATCGCGATGTCCTAGCCCGCCTCGCTGACACTCCATATGAGGAGTTCGTCCGACTTGTAGCACGGTGGGCATCGGAGGGAGATCCTCCGGTGCGGCTCATCGGATCCGTATGGCAGGTGATCTCCACCGAGGACATTTGGCGCCTGCTTGGAGGCCAGATCACCGCCGAAGATCTCCGGCGCTTTCAGGAGGTGTGTCGCGATGTCTTCCTCAGCATCGACCCTGCGCTCGAATTACCCGTCGATGAACGTTGGATGGCGGGTGTTCGGGGCGCGGTCCGGCCGCATTCGGAGTCCCTTAGGCGCGGCATTGCCAACAGCCTGGCGCTCCTCGGTGCCCGCTTCGGTGGCACGACGTTCCGCGGCGGAAGCACCGGACAGGAGATCGCAACGAGCATCGTTCGCGCCATCCTCGACGCAGCGAACCAGGACACATCGGAGAATCTCTGGGCATCGAACAGCGACGTCTTGCTCCAGTTCGCCGAGGCCGCTCCTGATGCCTTCCTGGGCGCAGTAGAAACCGGCTCCGCCGGTGACACGCCGGTTCTCACCAGGCTCTTCACCGACTCACAGGGTACGAGTCCGATGTTTGTGGGGTCAGCACACACGGGCCTGCTATGGGCGCTTGAAGTGCTCGCCTGGGGCCGCGAATACCTAGGTCGCGTGACTCGCTTGCTCGTACGGCTTCTCCAGATCGATCCGGGGGGAACGCTCACCAATCGACCCCGGAGAAGTCTCATCGAGATTTACAAACCGTGGCACCCACAGACCTCTGCGTCACTCGCAGAACGATTCGAGGTCATCGATTCCCTCCTCGAGCGGGAGACAGCAGACGTGCGTGCATTCCTCGTCGATCTCCTCCCGTCTGGGCACGATTCGGCGTTCGGCACGCAACGACCGCTCTGGCGAGAGTGGGCTCAGGCAGCCGAGGATGGCGAGGTTCGGGCAGAGTGGGGTGAAGCCATTGGACTGACATGTGAGCGACTGCTGGGTATCGCCACTACGGAACCATCCGTGCTTACAGAGCTCGTCCCTCGCATCTACGTACTACCGAAGCATCCTCGCGACGCGGTGTTTGTGGCGCTCGAGGCGCTGGACCCGGCACAACTTGAGCCAGCCACCCGGGCATCCATCGCTGAGACAATTCGGGGAGAGGCGGCCAGGCATCGGAGATTTCCGAACGCTCGTTGGGTGATGCCCACGGAGGATGTGGCATGCCTTGAAGCAATTTACGAACGCCTGGCACCCGACGATCCGATCGAAACATCGCTGTGGCTGTTTGGGCACCATCACGATTTGCCCAAAGAGGATGGCTGGGATTGGCAGCGCTACCAAGAGGAGGTTGACACCACCCGCCGAGACGGGGTCGCCTCGGTGTACCAAGCAGGTGGACTTGAAGCAGTGGCACGCCTCGCTGAACGCGCAGAGATTCCTGGTGAGGTGGGACGCGCGCTCGGTCACATCGGTATCACGGCCGAGGATCAGGAGGCACTTCTTGAGTGGATGCATCCCGACGCGGGCCCGCGACGGTGGCTCGGGCGCGGCTACGTCCACGCAACGTTCCGCGAACAGGGCTGGGAGTGGGTCACGCACGTGCTTGATACGGGCGGCCCGGACTGGTCACCCGAGAAGCAGTCCGAGTTTCTCTTGGCCTTACCGACGACAGACCAAGCCTGGGAGTGGCTGGACCGCTTTGGTGAAGCGCCCACACGCCTGTACTGGACCGGATTGCCCTCAATGGGCCTTCCCGATCCCACGGAAGCCGAACGCGCCGCTCGAGGGTTCATTGCGCACGGCAGGCCCTTCGCCTCTCTGGACGTGCTCGGTCTCTATGTTGATCGAGCGGATCCACCTCTGGACCCAGAATTCGTCGCAGCCGCCCTGGAGACCGCTGCAACATCTCCAACGGACGAAGTCATCAGCCAGTCAGCGGAGTATGACGCCGCCCGCCTCCTGGACCACCTGGAGTCCTCAGGTGCGATCAACGAAGAGCGTCTGGCGCAGCTTGAGTGGCTCTACCTTCCGCTCCTTCGCCATAGCGACCGACCGCCCCGCCTCCTGCACAGAGAACTTGCTCGGGAACCGAGTTTCTTCGCGGACGTGGTCTGCCACGTGTATCGAGGAGAAGACGAGGAACCGAACGTCACGACAGAATCGCAGAACCGAGCGCGTGTTGCCTATGAGCTTCTTGACTCGTGGCACGCTCTGCCTGGAGTGGATACGGAGGGAGTGGTCAACGAAGACACTCTCCGGGATTGGGCTTTGGGTGCTCGCCGCATCCTCCATGACCAGAACCGACAGGAAATCGGTGACCAGTGCATCGGCCACGTCCTGCGATACGCGCCGAACGGCGCTGACGAGGCCTGGCCACACGAGGCCGTACGCCACCTGATTGAGGAACTTCAGAGCGACCACATCGAAAGAGGGATCGAATCCGAGGTAACGAACAGCCGAGGCGTGACCTCTCGTGGTGTCTTCGAAGGCGGAGATCAAGAACGAGCACTCGCACAGCAGTATCGGGTATGGGCAGAGACGGTCCAGACGCGATGGCCACGGACCGCCGCCATGCTCCGCCGGATCGCCGAACACTACGAGTGGGAGGCGCGACATCACGATGACGACGCAGAGCGTCATGAGGACGGATAGCGACAACAGGCAATGCGGTTCGGTGAGAGGTGATCCCACGGGCGAGCCGACTCCCCAGGCCGGCCACACCGCGAGTGGCCGACGTCACCCGGAGCACCTCTCACCCTGAGAGGTGCACGCCGCGAATCCTGTGGGCCGCTCGTGGAGCCACGGATGTAGTGACCGCGCTAAACGGCTGGCGTTCGCGCTCGCCGATACCGCCCTGACCAGGGCGTCCAGTGGAGCTGGCGGGATTTGAACCCGCGGCCCCCTCGTTGCGAACGAGGTGCTCTGCCAGGCTGAGCTACAGCCCCTTGCGGGGGAGGGTGGATTCTACCGGTAGGACCGGAATCGGCCATTTGGACATCCCGCTGCCGAGATCAGCGGATTCGGGCCATATGTGACCGCTAGAGCCTTGGGTTCACCGGATTAGTCACGGAGGTCTTGGCGAAGACGCTCCTGGACCACGGTCGCGGTCAGGTCGGAGCGGGAGCGCTCCACCAGGGACCGGGCCACGTCGGTGGTCCGGCGCAGACCATTGGTCATCCCGTCCGGATAGTCGATCTCCGCCAGGAGATCCACTATCCGATCCATCTCGTCGAGCATCGACTCTGCTTCGGACAACCTCTCGTAGCGGAGGAGGTCCAGCATCCTCCGTCTCATCTCCCCGACCGCCTCGCCCAGGCCGTGCAGATAGGGAACCGGGTCGATGCCCAGGTCGTCGAACCTCGGCACCGGCTGCCCGTTGAAGACGGCCTGGGTGATCCTGGCCTCGGCATACTCCTTGGCAGCGTCGAACACGACGGCGTGGCTCATCAACTCGAGGTTGTCCGCCAACGTCGCGCTGATCGCGGTGAGGCGATTGCCCGATTGCTCGATGAGTGACGCCGCCTCACCGGATTCGGAACGATGAAGGGCTCGGATGCCATTGGCGGCAGAACGGATGATCTTCCTCGACTCTGCGATCGCCCGCTCGCGGGCAACGAAGCGGGAGTCGAGGATGGAACGGACCTCGTTCACGAGGTCGGGGGTCAATTGGCGATGACGCGGATCTGAGGCTCGTCCCACTCGGTGGGACGCTCCGAGACGTGAGTCACCTTGAGACGCTCCAGGCGCCGCTGCTTCACCTGAGCGAGGATGGCGCCATAGAGGACGATCAGTGAGACGAAGAAGAGAGCTGCCAGAAGCCACGCCGTCGAAGAGGAAAACCAGGCGGCGCCAAACCCGACGATGGCGAGAGCGGCGAGGGCGCCCAGGGTGCGTCGGCGCCGGAGCCTGATCTGATCTTTGTGGTTGGCAGCCAGGTCGGCCGCGGTGTGCTTCTGCACATGGGCAATCGAGTGGGTCCACCGGTCGAACTCCTCGGTGGAGCTGATAGAGGTGACGGATCGTTCGCCGAATACGTGGGGCAGGAGATACACGCCCCAGATGGCTGCGATTACGAGGAATCCGATTATGAGGGGCGTATCCATCTGTTCAGTTACTCCGTCCGCTTAGCAGCGTAGCCATCGAGTATCCGCTCAATCAACGACCTTCGGGTCGCACCCAGGTGCCGGTACTGCCCCCAACCTTCTTGCGAAGTAACACCGACTCTATCGTCACGCCACGCTCGACACCTTTGACCATGTCATAGATGGTGAGCGCCGCCACCGAGACTGCGGTCATCGCCTCCATCTCGACACCGGTCTGACCTGTCGTCGAAACCGTAGCGGTGATCTTGACGCCATGCCCAGTCGGCTCGAGGACGACATCGACCCCGCTCAAAGGGATCGGGTGACACAACGGGATCAGATCCGCAGTTCTCTTGGCGCCGGTGATACCTGCGATCCGGGCGACCGCAGCGGCGTCTCCCTTGGGGAGGTCTCCCTCGAAGAACCTGTCGACCAGGTCGACCGACATGGCCACGAAGCCCTCTGCGATGGCAGTCCGCCTGGTGACAGCCTTGTCGCCGACATCGACCATGTGCACCTCCCCCGACCCCTTGAGATGGGTCAGGTCGCGCTCGCTCATGGCGACAGTCTCGTCTCGGTGGCCCGGAACAGCTCGAGGATCACCGGATCCCCTTCAGCAACGAAGCCCACCCCGACAGGCAGGACCGCGAAAGCATGGGCGTTGGCCAGCCCCGAGAGGACATGCGAGCCCCGGCCGCCGGTCTGTGTCACACGAGGCATCGTCTCATCATCGACGAACCTCACCCGTACGAACTCCTCTTTGGCCGGGTCCGACTCCAGGTCTTCACCGGCCACACCCATGACACGTGGCCGGAGCAGGGCATCAGCCCCTTGCATGGCGAGCACGGCAGGACGCACGAACTGCTCGAACGAGACCAGGACCGACACGGGATTGCCGGGAAGACCGAAGAAAGGGATACCCCCCAGGGTCCCGAAGCCCTGCGGCTTTCCCGGCTTCATGGCCACCTGGAAGAAGTCGACTTTCGCCTCCTTGCTCAGCACCATCTTGATGACGTCATACTCACCCATCGACACACCCCCGGACGTGACGATCACATCCGTCTGGGACGCGGCATGGCCGAGGGCGGCTCGAAGCGAATCGGCGTCGTCGGGTATCCGACCCATGTCCACCACCTGGGCTCCCGTCTCCGTGACCATCGAGGCGAGCATCGGGCGGTTGGAGTCACGGATCATCCCCGGGGCCAGCACAGCCGTGTCAGGCGCCACCAGCTCGTCACCCGTCGACATGACCGCCACCCTGGGGCGAATCGACACAACCGGCCTCACCACGCCAATGGTGGCCAGAACACCGAGATGGGCGGGAGTCAGCCGGGTGCCCGCCGGGAAGACCGTCGACCCGGCCTCGACATCCCCGCCGGGTGGCCGGACCGAGGTTCCCGGTTCGACAGCCGTGGCGATCTCAACCTTCTGATCATCCTCGGCCGTGTCCTCGACCCGAACCACGGTGTCCGCTCCCTCGGGCATGGGGGCGCCGGTCATGATCTTGATCGCCTGACCGGGTCCGACCGAACGGGTCGCGACCTGACCGGCGGCGACATTCTCGACGATCTCGAGGACCGCACCCGGTGACCTGACGTCCGCCGCACGAACCGCGAACCCGTCCATCGCCGAGTTGGCGAAGTTCGGCACGTCATGTGGCGCCACGACTGGTTCAGCGAGCACCCTGCCCACTGCCTGGCCCAGGTCCACGGGCTCGGAACCGAGCCGTTTGATCGTGGAGAGGACCTGTCTGCGAACCTCCTCGATCGACCTCATCACGAAACCGAATCGTCGGAAGCGAAAAGGTGACGGCCCAACTCCCGCGACGCCTCGAGCAGGCCCAGCGGGGTTCCGACATCGAGCAGATCGGTGTCGGCAACGAATCCACGCAAGCGCCCCCTGACCCCCAGCTCATTGATGGCGTCGGTCAATTGGATCTCGCCCCCTACTCCCGGCGTCGTCTTCTCGAGGATCGAGAAGACCTCAGGGGTGAACAGATAGCGACCCACCAGCCCGAGCCGGGATGGAGCATCCTGCGCACCGGGCTTCTCCACAGCTCCAGCGAGATCGAGATATCCGTCGGCGACCGCAGAGGAAGGAATCACCACGCCGTACTTGGAGAGAAACTCGTCGCTGAGCCGCCGGAGGCACATGATCGACACCTCACCGTCACGGCTGCCCGCCGCCATCAGATCGAGCACGTCCCTGCCCGGTCGGACGATGTTGTCGGAGAGAAGACAGAAGAACGGTCGGTCCCCGACCATCTCCGCCGCCTCGTACACGGCGTGGCCCAGCCCCAGGGGCTCCTCCTGCACCACCGGCCTGACCCGAATCTCCTCGAGCCCGGGAAGGGGGCCACCCAGGCTGAAATGCTGGGCGATCAGATGCCCGGCGTCGAGGTCGACAACAACAATCGCCTCACTTGCGCCGGCGCGTGCCGCCTCCTCGACGGCGTACTGGATGGCGGGGCGATCGACCACGGTGATCAATGCCTTGGGCACCACCCTCGTGGCCGGTCTCATCCGCGTTCCCCGACCTGCCGCCGGGATGACTGCCACATCGATGCTCACGTCGCGACCTTTTGCTCGTCGCCCCGGAAGACACGCCCGATGTTCGTCCTGTGACGCCAGACGATGAGGGCAATCGTGGCTCCCAGCCACAAAAGCGCCAGGCCCGAGGCCCCCTGCCACATCGCCAAGGGGACCGAGACCGCCATCACGGCAAGTGACGAGATCGATGCCGTCTTCGTCAGCCGAACCAGAACCAGCCAGCTCAACAGGGTGATCAACCCGGCGATAGGGACGGTGAAGAGGAGCACGCCAAGACCGGTTGCCACGCCCTTGCCACCCCTGAACCGATGGAATATCGGATAGCAGTGGCCGACCACTGCAAACAGGCCGGCCAGAAACGCCCAGTGGATCTGCGGGTGGGCAGTCCCTGAAGCGACCAGGCCCATCGCGGCGGCGACAACCCCTTTCAATGTGTCACCGGCCAAAACCATCGCCGCCGGGAGGCGACCGATCGAGCGGAGGACGTTGGACGTTCCAGGGTTACCGCTCCCGACTTCACGGATGTCCACCCCGTGCATCCTGGCCACGATCACCGCGAAGTCGATGCTCCCCACGACGTAGGCAGCGGCAAACGCCAATGCGAGGGTGAGCGTCATCGAGAAGATCATATTGGCAAGAGCGGAATGGAAGAGATCGTGACACGGTTCTAAAATGCTGCTTTCCACCCACCGATTCGAGCGGTCAACCAACTCCATGCCCACCTATGAATACGCCTGCAAGAAATGCGCAGAGTCCTTCGAAGTCTTCCAGTCTTTCTCCGAGCGACCATTGAAGAAGCACAGAGGATGCGGCGGCGAGCTGCAAAAGGTCTTCCATGCGCGTGGCATCGTCTTCAAAGGAGACGGCTTCTACGCCACAGACAGGAAGGCGTCGGCGTCGAGCAAGGCCGGTGTGGACTCCTCGGACAAGCCGGCCAAGTCCTCGGAGAAGTCGGCGGCCACGGCCACGGCCGGGACGTCATCCGACAAGGACTGACGACAACCCCCTTCTAACCGTCCCCCGGGCGCCGTACGTTCGCGCCAATGCTGTGGTTCCAGCCCACGCCGTGGGGCCGCTGGGCATTCGTGTTGCTGGTCGCGGTCGTCGCCGTCTACGTCGAGTTCCGACCTGACCCCACCGTCGAGCAACCGTTTGCCACATCAACCATCAAGCCAGGAGAGGTGATCGACGAGACCAACACCGAGCAACGGCGGGTCCCGATCGGTCTGATCGAGGCCGCCGCGCTGGGCGACGTCGCCACTCGATCCATACCTGAGGGGGCGCCGGTGTTGGTCACCGACGTGGGAGTTGCAGGCCAGACCGTCCCTCCCGGGTGGTGGGTGGTGGCGGTGACGCTCCCCGAGGGCGTCGACCCGGGCGACCGCGTCCGCCTCGTCCTCCTCGACACGGGCGCCGAGGTCGAGGGCGTGGTCGCTCATCCCGGCGTGGACGACCCGTTTGCGGCTGCCGACGGCGGCGTGGCGGTGCCCTCGGATAGCTCGGCCGAGGTGGCGGTGGCGGCCGCGAACGGCCGGCTCGCCGTCCTGGTCTCGACGGGCTGACACCATTCCGCGGAGAACGGCCCTGACTACCGTGCCGACGTGCTCGCCGCCATCATCTGGGGTCTGGTCCAGGGTCTGACCGAGTTTCTCCCCATCTCCTCTTCGGGACACCTCGTCGTGGTGCCGGCCTTCCTCGAGGAGCTCGGCATGGACATCGAGCAGCCGTCACTTGCCGTGTCGGCGGTGCTGCATCTGGGCACTCTCATCGCTGTGTTGATCTACTTCCGGGCCGACGTGCTCAAGGTCCTGAGGATGAGAACCGAGTCGGAGGGGCGCAAGATCGCCATGTTGGTGGCCATCGGGACGATTCCCGCCCTGGTCGGCCTTCCCCTGAAAAACCGAATCGAGGACCTCCAGGAGAACATCACCTACGTCGGGGTCGCCCTGGTGGCGACGGGTGTGATCCTGGTGGTCGGTCAGTGGCTGGCGGGCGGGACCCGTCGGCTGATCGATGGGCGCGTCCCCGACGCCATCGTGGTCGGTGTGGCCCAGGCCATCGCTCTGATCCCGGGGATCTCGAGATCGGGCATCACCATCACCGCCGGCAACGCCCGGCAGCTCATACCGACAGAGGCAGCGCGGTTCTCCTTCCTGTTGGGGATACCGGCCATCGCCGGGGCAGGGCTGGTCTCGCTGCCCGACCTGCTCGAGGCAGGCTCGTTGGGAGTAGAGC
>Ga0326597_10004125_pt1 | contig 20556 bp, 16 predicted proteins | sample RVTome_12_FD_203789 | JGI IMG/M metagenome (GOLD analysis project Ga0326597, IMG submission 203789) | Soil microbial communities from uranium-contaminated site in the Upper Colorado River Basin, Wyoming, United States - RVT100D185 | ecosystem: Environmental > Terrestrial > Soil > Contaminated >...
GTTCATCGGCGTTCATCGGCGGTTTCATTGATATTTGACGATTTTTGAGATGGGTCCTTAGCATGGCAGAGACCAAGACCATCGAAATCGAGTGCCTGCGTTATCACCCTGGTACCGACAGCGAGCCGCGCTACCAGGCGTATCAGGTGCCTTTCACCGAGGACATGTCGGTCCTGCAGGGGCTGCAATACATCAAGGATCACCTGGACGGGAGCCTCACCTTCCGCTGGTCATGCCGGATGGCGGTGTGCGGCAGCTGCGGCATGATGCTGAACGGGATTCCGCAACTCTCGTGCCACGCGTTCCTGCGCGACTACCATCCCGGCCGCCTGCGCGTGGATCCGCTCAACCATTTTCCGATCATGCGCGACCTCGCCATCGACCAGACCGATTTCCTGCGCAAGCTCGCGACGGTCAAGCCGTACATCTTTCCCGGAGAGCAGAAGACGCCGGCTCAAGGCGAGTTCCTGCAGACTCCCGGGCAGATGGACGACTACTACCAGTATTCCCAGTGCATCAATTGTCTGCTCTGCTATGCGGCGTGCCCGCAGTACGGCCTTAATCCGGAATTTACCGGGCCGGCGGCGCTCGCGCTGCTGCATCGCTACAATGCGGATTCGCGCGACGCCGGCACGCCGGAACGGATGGAAGTGGTCAATGCCGAGGACGGCGTCTGGGGCTGCACGCTGGTGAGCTACTGCTCCGAGGTCTGCCCCAAGGGCGTGGACCCGGCCCGCGCGATCAATCAGAACAAGATCAACAGCACGAAGGATTATTTCTTCCGTTTCCTGACCCCGCGCGGAGGCAAGTGACATGGGCAAACCGAAAACCTATCTGCGGCCGATGACGGGGTGGTGGCGGCGCAACCCGTTCTACCGGAGCTACATGATCCGCGAATTCAGCTCGGTGCTGGTGACGGTGTACGCGCTGATCCTGCTCTTCGGCTTGTACCGGCTTTTCCAAGGGCAGGCGGCATTCGATGCCTGGCGCGCTGCGCTGGCAACGCCGGGTTCCATACTGTTCCACCTCCTGGTGCTGGCGGCATTCTTCTACCATGCGTGGACATGGTTCGAGATCATGCCGAAGACCATGCCCTTTATCCGGCTCGGCGGGCGCAGGGTGCCCGACAACGCCATCGTGGCGAGCGGCGCGGCCGCGGCAGTGGCGCTTTCCATTCTGCTGTTCGGTCTGGTGTGGTGGGTGACGCGATGAAGCGCTCGAACAAACCGGTTTTCTGGTCGTTGTTCGGCGCCGGCGGCATGCTGGCGGCGCTCATCGGAACCATGCTGGTGTTCGTGACCGGCATCGCGGCGCCGGCCGGTTTCCTGCTGCCGGGCGATACGATGAGCTACGCGCGCATGATGGCGCTCGCGCAGCACTGGCTCGGCAAGCTCGGTATTCTTGCCGTGATCTCGCTCTTCCTGTTTCACGGCTGCCACCGCATGTACCACTGCCTGCACGACGTCGGCGTGCACGTCGGCGCCGGCATCAAGGCGCTGTTCCATGGCTTCGCGGCGGCCGGCACGCTGGTGGCCGCTTATCTTCTGCTTTCGATCGGTTTCGGCGGCTGATGCCGCGGGACCGCCCGCGCCGGCACGGGTAGCCGCACTTGCCGCGCCGGGATCTCACAGCGCCGCTGCTGGCAACAGTCCTGGCGGGCCTCGCCATGCTGGGGCCCTTCACGATCGACACCTACCTGCCGTCGTTTCGGGCGATCGGCGGCGAGTTCGATGCGTCCGCCGCCGGCCTGCAGCAGACGCTCTCCGCGTACTTCCTTACGTTCGCCGTCATGACGCTGTTTCACGGCACGCTGTCGGACTCGTTCGGGCGGCGGCCGGTGATACTCGTGAGCCTCGTCATGTACGTGGCGGCCTCGATCGGTTGCGCTGCCGCCACCGACCTCCCGGACCTCGTGCTGTACCGCGCGCTGCAGGGCCTGTCTGCGGGCGCCGGCATGGTGGTGGGGCGCGCGATGATTCGCGACACGTTCGAAGGCCACGCGGCGCAGCGCCTGATGGCGCTCGTCACCATGATCTTCGCGCTGGCGCCGGCGATCGCACCGGTGATCGGCGGCTGGCTGCAGGGCTCGCTCGGCTGGCGCTCGATCTTCGTTTTTCTCGCCATCTACGGGCTCGTCCTGCTCGCGGTCTGCTGGTGGCGGCTGCCCGAAACCCATCCCGTCGCGGCGCGGCAGCCGTTCGCGCTCGCGCCGCTCGCGCGCAACTATATCAAGCTCGGGTCGAACGGGCCGCTCGTGCTGCTCTGTCTGGCGGTGGCGCTCAATTTCGCCGGGTTCTTCATCTACGTCGTGTCCGCCCCGGCGTTCATCTACGACCTGCTGAAGTTGAACGAGAGGGAGTTCGCGTATCTGTTCGTGCCCGGCATCGCCGGCGTGCTGATCGGCGCGTTCATCTCGGGCCGGATTGCCGGTTCCGTATCGCCACGGCGCACCGTGAAGATCGGCTACGCCGTGATGTTCGGCGCAGCGGCCTTCAACGTGGCCTACAGCGCGCTCGCCGGTCCGGCGCTGCCGTGGTCCGTGCTGCCGGTGATGGTCTACACCATCGGCATGGCGCTCGCGATGCCGAGCGTGACGCTGATCGCGCTCGAGCTCTTCCCCCATAACCGGGGCATGACCGCGTCGCTGCAAAGCTTTGCGCAGAGCATGCTGTCGGGCGTCGTCGCCGGGGTCATCTCGCCCCTGCTGTCGTGGTCGGATGTCACGCTTGCGCTCGGCATGACAAGCCTGTTGCTCGCCGGGTGGACATCGTGGATGATCTACCTGCGGTTCGAACCGAAGGTGATTGCCGATGCACGAGCTCGATAGCTGGCGCGAGGAGAAGCGCTCGGCGCACTTGTACCGGGTGGTGGCCGCGACCGAGGCCGGCACCCCGCGCGCCGCGCTGTTCGAGGGGCTCGCTCGGGAAGCGGACAAACAGGCGGAGATCTGGGCGCGGCACGCCGAGAAAGCCGGGCAGCGCGTGCCCGATCGATTCGTGCCCGACGTGCGCACCCACATCGTCGCGGCGCTGGTGCGTGCGTTGGGCCCGCGGCGCCTGCGCGCGATGCTCGCCGCAATGAAGGTACGGGGCATGTCGCTCTATCACGGCGCGCGAGCCGGGCACCCGATGCCGCGGTCGGTCGAGGACGTGGGGCGCCGGCACCGCGGCGTCGAGAGCGGGGGTAATCTGCGCGCCGCGGTGTTCGGCGTCAACGACGGGCTCATCTCTAACGCGAGCCTCATCATGGGCATCGCGGGCGCGACCTCGAGCCATGCAACGATCCTGCTTGCGGGCGCGGCAGGGCTGATCGCCGGCGCGTTCTCGATGGCGGCGGGAGAGTATGTATCGGTGCGTTCCCAGCGCGAGATGTACGAGTACCAGATCGGGCTTGAGCGCGAGGAGCTCAAACAGTATCCCGAAGAGGAGGCCGAAGAGCTGGCGCTGATCTACGAAGCGCGCGGCCATTCGCGCGAGGATGCGGTGCGCATGGCGAGGTCGCTTACCGCCGACCCGGAGACGGCGCTTGCCACGCTCGCGCGCGAAGAGCTGGGGCTCAATCCGGAAGACCTGGGCTCGCCGTGGGGGGCTGCGCTGTTCTCGTTCTTGTCATTCGCCGCCGGCGCGGCGATGCCGCTGGCGCCGTTCCTGTTCGTGGCCGGTGCCACGGCACTTGCCGCGGCGATCGCGGTCACCGCGGTCATGCTGTTCTCGGTCGGCGCGGCATTGTCGCTGTTCACCGGGCGCGGCGCGATTTACAGCGGTGCGAGAATGCTGGCGATCGGTGCCGCCGCCGGGACGATCACTTACGTCGTCGGCAGGCTCATCGGCGTGACCGTCGCGTAAGGCTGGCGGCTTGTTTTCCGGGGTCGGCGCCGATATGATCGGCTAGCAGCGTGTCAGACTTGGCCGCTCGACACGCTGCCAAAAGCAAAACCGGCTGACGATTCGTTTTGATGGCCCAGATGAGCGACCAGGGAGCGGTGCGTTACCGGCGCGACGGGGCGGTGGTCCACGTCACGTTCGATCGCCCGGCCGCGCGCAACGCGATGACGTGGGCGATGTACGAGCAGCTCGGCGCGGCGTGCGAGCGGATCGTGGCGGAGCGCGACGTGCGCGTTGCGGTGCTGCGCGGCGCCGGCGGCAAGGCGTTCGTGGCCGGCACCGACATCGCGCAATTCATGCAATTCAAATCGGGAGCGGACGGCATCGAGTACGAGCGCCGGGTGAGCGCTTTTCTCGCGCCGCTCGAGAATCTGCCGGTGCCCACGCTGGCGGTGGTCGAGGGATGGGCGATCGGCGGCGGGCTTGCTATCGCTGCGGTGTGCGATCTGCGCATCGCCACCCCGGGCTCGCGCTTCGGCGTGCCGATCGCGCGCACCCTGGGCAACTGTCTGTCGATCGCGAACCACGCCCTGCTCGTCGCGGCGTTCGGCCTCGCCCGGACCAAGAAAATGCTCCTGCTCGCCGAGAACCTGACCGCGGAAGAGGCGCTCACCGCGGGTTTTCTCGCCGAAATCGTCGCGCCGGACGCGCTGGATGCGCGGATCAAGGAACTCACCGATCGCCTCGCGGGCAATGCGCCGGTCACGATGCGCGTGACCAAGGAATCGATCGGCAGGCTGCTCAAAGCGGGATTCCCGCAGGACGAGGACTTGATCCGCGCCTGCTACGGCAGCCGGGATTTTCACATCGGCGTGGAGTCTTTCGTCGCCAAGCGCGAGCCGCGCTGGACCGGCGAGTAGCCGCAATGGAATCTAGAGTAGCTGACAGAATGAAAAAGATCTCTCGCCGCCAAGGCGCCAAGGCGCCACGAAAGAGAACAAATACATCATTCTCGTAAGATCGACAAACGTTTGACCGCGGCGCGGAAAGCTTTCTCGTGAACGCGCTCTTGAGCTGTTTGAGGTTATTGGCGCCTTGGCGCCTTTGCGGTTAATGTTGGGGTTCTTAGACTGCGAAGAGGAGGAAGACCATGGTGCCGTTCAACCGGCAAATGGCCACGATCATCCGGCCCGCGCAAATCGGGACCGACGTCACCTACGAGCCGCCGCTGCGCATCGGCTTCGGCGTGAACGACCAGACGGTCGACGGCGCCAATGCGACGATGGGCCGCACCATCCTCGTGCCCGGCGCCGGCCCGAACCCGACGCACTATCACTCCGCGAACGACGTGTGCTGGTACATCCTCTACGGCCACATCAAGGCGTGGTTTGCGCGCAGCGATTTCAGCGACCGCAAGGACGTCATCCTCGAGGGGGGCGACTTCGTCTACATCCCGAGCGGCACGATACACGTGATCGCCAATGCTTCCGAATCCGAAGAGGCGTCGCTGGTCTTCTGCTACATCGGCGTCGGCAACACCGATGCCGCCGCGACCGTGTGGCTCGACAACGCCGGCAAGGCGAAGACCGTCGCTGCGTGAGCCGCTCGCCCGCCGGAAAAGCACGGGCGCACTGAAGAGGAGAGACGATGTTCCGGCACATGGCAATCCTGAAGTTCAAGGCGGACGCCACGGAGGAAGCGAAGCGGGCGTTCCTCGACAACTTTCCCGGGGTGATGAACAACATTCCCGAGATCAAGTCCTGGTCGATCGGCCGCGACGCCGGCGGCGGCGGGGAGTCGCACGTGAGGTCGGGCGGGTACCCGCCGAATTACGACGTCGGCCTGATGATGGATTTCGACAGTCCCGACGCCTACCGCGCATACGCCGAGTGCGAGGCGCACCAGAAATTCTTCGCCGAGTACGTGAAACCGATCATCGCCGAGCGGGTGGTGGTGCAGTTCCACATGAAGTGAGCCGGGCGCGGCGCCCTCACCCTACATCCTTCACGGCTTGAGCTAACACTGCTCCCACGGCAGGCCGTCGTAGCGCCAGCCGTTCTTGGCATTGCGGCGGTGGTTGTCGTCGAGCTCGCCTTCGAAGCCGTGCAGCACGTTGTAGACTTTGGTGAAGCCGGCCTCCTCCAGCGCGTGCCCCGCGTCGAGCGAGCGGTTGCCGCTGCGGCAGATCAGCACGATCGGGCGGTCCACGCTCGCCGCCTTCTTCACGTGCGAGACGAAGTCAGGGTTGATCTCCCAGTTCGGCCCGTCGTTCCACGGCACCAGGATCGCGCCCACCGCGTGCCCGACGAAGAGGTACTCCATCTCGCTGCGGCAGTCGACGAATATCGCGTCCGACGTCTTTTTCAGAAAGTCGTGGGCTTCTTTTGGCTCAAGGTGTTTCATGGGGAAACTCGCGTCGGCGGCAGAGGGGAAATTATAGGCGCAAGCGCCGGCGGACGGCCAGTCTGTCGAGGCACCTCATGCTAGAATCATGCCCTTTTGCACTATCGCATACAGGGTCTTTCGGCCCGCCCGCAGATCGCGATGAACGACCGCAACAAAAAGATCGAAGCGCTCCTCAAGCAGCGCATCCTGATCCTCGACGGCGCCATGGGCACGATGATCCAGGGCTACGGGCTGGGGGAGGCCGAGTATCGCGGCGGCCGGTTTCGGGACTTCGCGCATGACCTGAAGGGTAACAACGATCTCCTGACGCTTACCCGGCCCCAGGTGATCCGCGAGATCCACGCTCAGTACCTGGAGGCGGGCGCCGACGTCATCGAGACCAACACCTTCAACTCGACCTCGATCGCGCAGGCCGACTATCACCTGGACGAGCTGGTCTACGAGCTCAACCTGGCAGCGGCGAAGCTCGCGCGCGCGGTGGCTGACGAGTTCGAGGCGAGGGAGCCGGGCCGGCCCCGCTTCGTCGCCGGCGCGCTCGGGCCCACCAACCGCACCGCGTCGATCTCGCCCGACGTCAACGATCCGGGCTTCCGCAATGTCAGTTTCGACCAGCTCAAGGCCGCATATGGCGAGGCCATACGCGGCCTAGTGGACGGGGGAGCCGATCTGCTGCTGGTGGAGACCATTTTCGATACGCTCAACGCCAAAGCGGCTTTGTTTGCGATTGACGAATTCTTCGAGAATCGACGCCTTCGTCTGCCGCTGATGATCTCGGGCACCATCACCGACGCCTCGGGCCGCACCCTGTCCGGGCAGACGCCGGAAGCGTTCTGGAACTCGGTGCGTCACGCGAAGCCGCTCATGATCGGGTTGAACTGCGCGCTCGGCGCGAAACTCATGCGCCCGTACATCGAGGAGATCGCGCAGGTGGCGGATACCTACGTCTGCGCCTACCCGAACGCGGGGCTGCCCAATCCGCTCGCGCCCACCGGCTATGACGAGACGCCCGAGCAGACCGCCTCCTATCTCCTGGATTTCGCCCGGAGCGGCTTCATCAACCTCGCCGGGGGCTGCTGCGGCACCACGCCGGCCCACATCCGCGCCATCGCGCAGGCGCTGACGGGCATCGCCCCGCGCGGCGTGCCGGAGATCGAGCACAAGACGCGGCTCGCGGGCCTCGAGCCGCTCAACATCGGCGACGACTCACTGTTCGTCAACATCGGCGAGCGCACCAACGTCACCGGCTCGAAAGCGTTTGCGCGCCTGATTCTCGCCGGCAATTATGCCGAGGCGCTGTCGGTCGCCCGCCAGCAGGTCGAGAGCGGGGCACAGGTGATCGACATCAACATGGACGAGGCAATGCTCGACTCGAAGAAGGCGATGAGCACCTTCTTGAACCTCATCGCCGCCGAGCCGGACATTTCGCGGGTGCCGGTGATGATCGACTCCTCGAAGTGGGAGGTGATCGAGGCGGGGCTGAAATGCGTCCAGGGCAAGCCGGTCGTCAATTCGATCAGCCAGAAGGAGGGGCGTGAGGAGTTCGTCAAGCACGCCCGGCTCGCGCGCCGGTATGGCGCCGCGGTGGTGGTGATGTGCTTCGATGAGAAGGGGCAGGCGGACACGCTCAAGCGCCGCGTGGAGATCGCCAAGAGCTCGTACCACATCCTGGTCGACGAGCTCGGCTTCGCGCCCGAGGACGTGATCATCGATCCCAACATCTTCGCGATCGCGACGGGCATCGAGGAGCACGCCGACTACGGCAGGGATTTCATCGAGGCGACGCGCATCATCCGCCAGACGCTGCCGTACGCGAAGGTGAGCGGCGGGCTGTCGAACATCTCGTTCTCGTTCCGCGGCAACGACGCGGTGCGCGAGGCGATCCACACAGCGTTCCTCTACCACGCGATCAGGGCCGGCCTCACCATGGCGATCGTCAACGCCGGGCAGATGGGGGTCTACGACGAGATCCCGAAGGATCTGCTCGAGCGCGTCGAGGACATCATCTTCAACCGCCGGCCGGACGCGGCCGAGCGCATGGTGACCTTCGCCGAAACGGTGAAGGGTGCAGGCAGGGCCCCGGCCGAGGATCTCGCCTGGCGCCAGGCGCCGGTGAACCAGCGGCTGACGCACGCACTGGTCAAGGGCATCACCGACTGGATCGTGGAGGACACCGAGGAGGCGCGCCTTGCGCACGAGCGGCCGATCCACGTGATCGAAGGTCCGCTGATGGACGGGATGAACGTGGTGGGCGATTTGTTCGGATCCGGCAAGATGTTCCTGCCGCAGGTGGTGAAGAGCGCCCGCGTCATGAAGCAGGCGGTGGCGCACCTCGTGCCCTTCATCGAGGCGGAGAAGGCGAAGGCGGGCGACTTCCGGCCCAAGGGCAAGATCGTGCTCGCAACGGTGAAAGGCGACGTGCACGACATCGGCAAGAACATTGTCTCGGTGGTGCTCCAGTGCAACAACTACGAGGTCGTCAACCTCGGCGTCATGGTGCCGTGGAAAACGATTTCCGAGGCGGCGCGCAAGGAAAAGGCCGACATCATCGGATTGTCCGGTCTCATCACGCCGTCGCTCGAGGAGATGGCGCACAACGCGCGCGAGATGAAGCGCGAGGAATACGATATCCCGCTGCTGATCGGCGGCGCGACTACGTCGCGCGTGCACACAGCCGTCAAGATCGCGCCGCACTACCCCGGGCCGGTGATCTGGGTGCCGGACGCCTCGCGCAGCGTGTCGGTGTGCAGCAACCTGCTGTCGGACGAGCTGCGCAAGGGCTATCTCACGGATGTCGCGGCCGAGTACGAGCGCATCCGCAGGCAGCATGAGGCCAAGAAAGGCCCCGAGCTGATCACGCTCGAGCGCGCGCGCGCGAATTGGTTCAAGACGGACTGGACGGAGTACGTCCCGCCCGAGCCGGAGATGTTCGGCGTCAAGGTGCTGAAGAACTACGATCTTGCCGAGATCGCGAACTACATCGACTGGGGACCATTCTTCCAGACCTGGGAGCTCTCGGGCCCCTACCCGGCGATCCTCGAGGACGCGGTGGTGGGCGAGGCCGCGCGCAACGTGCTGGCCGAAGGCAAGAGCATGTTGAAGCGGATCATCGAGGGGCGCTGGCTCACCGCCTCCGGGGTATTCGGGCTGTTCGCGGCGGCAACCGTCGAGCACGAGGACATCGAGATCCATGCCGACGCCGCGGGCACGAAGCGGCTGATGACATGGCACAACCTGCGCCAGCAGAATCAGCGGCCGACCGGCAAGGCAAACTTCTCGCTCGCCGATTTCATCGCACCCAAGGGGGCGGGCGTCAAGGATTACATCGGCGCGTTTGCCGTCACCGCCGGCATCGGCATCGAGAAGAAGCTCGAAGAATTCGAGCGCGCGAACGACGACTACTCTTCGATCATGCTCAAGGCGCTCGCCGATCGCCTCGCCGAGGCTTTCGCCGAGCTGCTGCACCTGCGCGTGCGCCGGGAATTCTGGGGCTACGGGCGCGACGAGAACCTGGATCACGCCGGTCTGATCAAGGAGCGCTACCGGGGCATCCGGCCCGCGCCGGGTTATCCTGCGTGCCCCGACCACACCGAGAAGGGCTCGCTGTTCGAGTTGCTCGACTGCGGGGCCGCGGGCATACGGCTGACCGAGTCGTACGCGATGCACCCGGCCTCGTCGGTGAGCGGCTTCTACTTTTCGCATCCGCAGTCGCAGTATTTCGCCGTGGGCAGGATCGCGCGCGACCAGGTGGCCGACTATGCTCGGCGCAAGGACGCGCCCGTGGTTGAGGTGGAACGCTGGCTCGCGCCGAATCTCGGCTACGAGGCACAATAAGCTCGTCGGTGATTAATCACTGAATCACGCACTCGCTAGACCGTGCAGCCGCAAACCGAGCGCTATCTCGATCTCGGGCGCCGGGGAAAGAACCAGTGGTGGCGCTGCCTGGCCGGCGTCGCGATCATCGCGGCCTGCTGGATCGGACTCGGCGTGCTGCCCTGCGCCTGGCTCGCGGGCGCCCATGATTTCGGCCCGCTCGCTGATTACATCCTGGTATCCGCGGAAAAGGTGCTCGCCGGGGCCGACCGCCCCGACCACGGCCGGCTCCGGCGTATGTCCGGAAGCGCCCCAGTAGAAACCGGTCTGCCGCGCGGCCATGCGCCCGAGCGCGTTCTGCGGCAGGTAGCTGAATCAAGACCCCTCCCCGATCGGATTCGGTGGACACCGTATTTTTGCCGCATCATATTCCAGGCGGGCCCCGTCGCGCCATCGGTGCGCGACTCCCCGGCGCGGACCCCCGGCGGAGCGTGCCCGCACCGGACGCGTTACAATTCCACCCCTTGAGAATCCCGGCAGGGGGCGATTGCGGACGCGCCCGGCCCGAGCTTGCTTCATGCACATCCACATCCTCGGCATCTGCGGCACGTTCATGGGCGGCATCGCGGCGATTGCGCGCGAGGCGGGCCACCGCGTTACCGGCTGCGACGCGAACGTCTACCCGCCGATGAGCAATCAACTCGCTGCCTCCGGCATCGAGTTGATTAATGGATGGAATGTGGATCAGACAGCGCTTCGACCGGACGTTTTCGTAATCGGCAACGTTGTGACGAGAGGCAATCCGCTGATGGAGGAAATCCTCAATCGAGGATTTCCTTATATTTCAGGGCCCCAATGGCTAAGGGAAAACGTCCTCGCTGGGCGCTGGGTGCTCGCGGTCGCCGGTACGCACGGCAAGACCGCGACTGGCGCGATGCTCGCATGGATCCTCGAGGAATCCGGTCTCGCGCCCGGATTCCTTATTGGCGGTATTCCGAATAATTTCGGCGTGTCCGCACGCCTGCCGGGCAGGATCCCGAGCGCGGTGAAACTACAGGCGGTTTCCGGTCTCGCGGAGCGACACACTCAGGGAGGAATGCCGGACATTTCTCCGTTCTTCGTGATCGAGGCCGACGAGTACGACACCGCGTTCTTCGACAAGCGCTCGAAATTCGTTCACTACCAGCCGCGCACCGTGATACTCAACAACCTGGAGTTCGACCACGCGGACATCTTTCCCGATCTCGCCGCCATCGAGCTGCAGTTCCATCATCTGGTGCGCACGATTCCGGGCGCGGGCCTGGTGGTCGCGAACGGCGCCGACCCCGCGCTCGCGCGCGTGCTGGCCCGCGGCTGCTGGACGCCGGTGGAGCGCTTCGGCGTGGAATCGGGATGGCGCGCCGGTCCGCAGGGGCCGGACGGCGCGTTCGACGTTCTCTGGCAGCGCGCGCGGCAGGGCCGCGTGCGCTGGGACCTGATCGGATTACATCACCAGTTGAACGCGCTGGCGGCGATCGCGGCGGCGCGCCACGCGGGCGTGCCGCCCGCGGCGGCCGCCGCGGCGCTGGGCGCCTTCCGCAACGTCAAGCGGCGCATGGAAATGAGAGGCACGGTCAACGGGATCGCCGTCTACGACGACTTCGCCCACCATCCGACGGCGATCGCCGCCACTATCGCGGGATTGCGTGCGAAGGTCGATGGCGCGCGCATCGTCGCGGTGCTCGAGCCGCGCTCGAGCACGATGAAGCGCGGCGTCATGAAGGAGCGGCTCGCGGGCAGCCTGGCGGCAGCCGACCGCGTGTTCTGCTACGGCGCGGGGTTGGAATGGGACGCGGCGGCGGTGCTGGCGCCGCTCGGCGCCAAGGCCGCCGCGTATGCGGATTTCGACGAGCTGCTGGATGCCGTCGCGAGCGCAGCGCGGCCCGGCGACCACGTGCTCGTCATGAGCAACGGCGGCTTCAACGGCATCCACGAAAAACTCTTGGCCCTGCTGGCCAAGAGTTTATGATCGGAATCACAAGAGAGAGTGAATATCGAATGACCGTTACGCATGCTGGAACCCATCTCGAGAACCCGAAAAAGAATAGCCGCCGATGAACGCCGATGAAGAATCAAGATCCGATTCCAGAATCAAGCCGCCGATGAACGAGATCGTCGCCAACGACAAGCTCGGCGCCTTTTGCCGGCACACGCACGCCGCGGCGAAAGGCTCCGGCGCCGGGCCGCTCGCCGGAACCACTTTCGCGGCGAAGGACATCTACGACATCGCCGGGCACAAGACCGGGTTCGGCAGTCCCGACTGGCTCGCCACGCACGAGGCGGCGCGGACGACGGCGCCTGCGGTGCAGCGGCTCCTCGACGCCGGCGCGGATCTCGTCGGCAAGACGCACTCCGACGAGATGGCCTACAGCCTGAACGGCGAGAACCCGCACTACGGCACGCCGGTGAACCCGAACGCGCCGGGCCGCATTCCGGGCGGCTCCTCCAGCGGCTCGGTGTCCGCCGTGGCCGGCGGCCTGTGCGACTTCGCACTCGGCAGCGACACCGGCGGCTCGGTGCGCGCGCCAGCGAGCTACTGCGGGATCTTCGGCATCCGGCCCACGCACGGGCGCATCCCGCTCGACGGCGTGTGTCCGCTCGCCCCGAGCTTCGATACCGTCGGCTGGTTCGCGCGCGACGCGGCGCTGCTCGAGCGCGTGGGGCAGGTGCTGTTGGGCGACGACAAGCCGGGCGTGCGCGGCCGCCTGCTGCTGGCGCAGGACGCCTTCGACATCGCCGGGGACGCGATTTCGCAGGCCCTGGAGCCGGCGTTGAAGCGCGTCGGCGCGCTGCTCGGCGCCGCGGAGCCGGTGACGGTTGCGCCGGAAGGCCTGCCGCAGTGGTTTCAGGTGTTCCGCGTGCTGCAGGGCGCGGAGGTCTGGGCGCAGCACGGTGCGTGGGTGAATCGCGTCAAGCCGCGATTCGGCGGCGGAGTGAAGGAGCGCATGGCGTGGGTCGCCACCATAGAGCCGGGCCGGGTCGGGCCGGCCAAGGCCCGGCGCGAGGAGATCGCGCGCCGCATGCAGGCGCTGCTGGCGGACGGCGCGGTGCTCGTGCTGCCGACGGTGCCCGGGATTGCGCCGCTGAAGAACCGGCCGCCGGAGGAAACGGACGATTTCCGCGGTCGGGCGATGAGCCTGCTCAGCATCGCCGGGCTTGCCCGCCTGCCGCAGGTGAGCCTGCCGCTCGCGCGGCTCGAGGGCTGCCCGCTCGGGCTGTCGCTTGTTGCCGCGCGCGGTGCGGATGCGATGCTGCTGGCGTTGGCGAAAGCGCTTGCTAACGGCCGGTGAAAAGCAAGCGTCAAGACCAAAGACGTATTGGACAGGATTAACCGGATTGCCGAAAAGCGCTGCTGTCTCACCGTTCATCCTTCATCACTCGTCACCCGTCCCCTGAATGGTCATCTACGTCCACGGGTTCAACAGCTCGGCGCTGTCGTTCAAGGCGAGTCTCATCTCCCAGCGCATGACGGCGCTCGCACGCGGCGCCGAGTTCGCCTGTCCCGATCTCGATCACCGGCCGCGGCGCGCGATAGCGCAACTCGAGACGCTGATCGAAGCCGCCGGGAAGGCGCCGGTGACGCTGGTCGGAAGCTCGCTGGGCGGCTATTACGCGACGCATCTCGCCGAGAGGCTCGGCGTGCGCGCCGCGTTGGTCAATCCCGCCATCCGGCCGCACGAACTCCTGCGCGGCTACATCGGGCAGCAGCACAACCTGCATACCGGTGCCGAGTACCAGTTCACCGAGGAGCATCTGGCCGAATTGCGCCAGATCGAGGTCGCACGCATCACGCCCGGGCGCTACCTGCTGCTGGTGACGACCGGCGACGAGGTGCTCGATTACCGCGCCGCGGCGGAAAAATACCGCGGCTGCGAGCAGATCGTCATCGAGGGTGGCGACCACGGTTTCGGCACGTTCGCCGACTATCTGGATATCGTGCTCGATTTCTGCGACGCGGGGCGCTGAAGCCATGCCGATCCCGAATCGGAGCGATGCGGCGCCGGCATGGCCTTGCATTCGGATTACGGAGGCGTAGGATAGCTTCCCACGCGGCGCGCACGCCGCCGCTCCGGTTTCGACAACCACCAGGGGGAGATTCCATGTTCGACTTTCGCAGTATTGTGCGCACGCTTGTCGCGGTGTGCTGCCTCGCGCTGTTCCTTTTCTCGTCCGCGCACGCGCAGAAGTGGTCGCGCGCGGCGGCGATCCCGCAGGCATCCGAGGAAGTCTATGGCATTGCCGCTGGCAGCAAGTTCTATGTGTTCGGCGGCATCGCGCCGGGCTGGAAGCCGAGGGGCATGGTCTACGAGTACGACCCGGCAAACGACAGCTGGACCAAGAAACAGGACATGCCGCTGGCGTCCCATCATGTCGCCCTGGCGGAACTGAACGGAAAGATCTACGTGATGGGCGGCTTCAAGTATCCCGACAAGGGCAAGCCCTCGTGGGTGCCGATCGATAATGCATGGGAGTACGATCCCGCGAACGACAGCTGGAAGGCGCTGGCGCCCCTGCCCACCAAGCGCGGTTCGCCCAACGCGGTGGTGCATAACGGCAAGATCTACGTGATCGGCGGGGCCGGCGTCCATCCCGGCTCGAAGGCCGTGGACATCCATCCCGCCCGGCCGCACCGCGCGCTCGACGCCAACGAGATGTACGACCCGCCCACCAATACCTGGGAGAGGCGCAGCCCGATGCCCACTGCGCGCAATCATGCCGCGGCCGGTATGGCGAACGACAAAATCTACGTGATCGGCGGCCGCTTGGGCGCCGCATTCATCACCCGCGCGAGCAACACCGACATCGTCGAGGAGTACGACCCCGCGACCGACCAGTGGGGCCCGCTGCGGGCGGCGATGCCGACCGCGCGCAGCGCCGTCGCTTGGGGCACGTACAAGGGCAAGATCTATGTCGCCGGCGGCGAGGAGCGTTCGGGTGGTCCGTGGCAGCGCACCTTCCGCGCGGTTGAGGCCTACGATCCCAAAGCCAACAAGTGGACGCAGTTGCCGCCGATGACGTATCCGCGCCACGGTCTGGCCGGGGCCGTCCTGGACGGCAAGTTCCACCTCGTCAGCGGCGACATCGCCTCGGGCAGCGGCCCGGGAACGGAGATCCATACCGACGTGCACGAGGTGCTCGACATCGAGGCCAGGTAGGACCGTCCTCGACACCGGCGATTCCCGGGAGCAGGGCGCAGCCGCATCGGCTGCGCCCTGTTCTGTTTGCACCGCTGCCCGCGCTACGAAGCCGGGGCCGTGAACTGCACCAGCGGCTCCGCCATGATCGCGAGGCTCACCGCCGTGTACACGACCATCGGCAAAATAAGCGGTATCGAGGCGACCACCGCACGGCGGGGCGCGCCGAATTCGCGCAGCGCGACGCGGTGCGCGAGCCAGACCGATCAGAACCATCGCGAGCAGCACCACCGCGACGAGGCGGCACGCTGCCCGGGTGACGGCGAGGAACGCCCCCGCACGCACGACTGGTCCACCCGCCCCCTCTTCTTGTGAATGCGCACCAGGCGCTGCTCTGCCGGCACGGCTGCGTTGGCAATGGTCAGATCGAAGCGCTTGCGCTGGGCTTCGCCGGCAAAGGCCAGCGCCGGCGCGAGCAAGCACGCGATCGTGACTGCGCGAATCAGCGCGATGCGGACAGCGGAGCGTGAAGGAGACCTGGCGGTCAACGGCGGCGGGTTTCTGGAATTTCGGACTGCGCATAGGGTAGCGCGCGATGCCGCACCACACAATACGGCCCCGCTGGGAGCCCGCGCGGTAGAAACCCTCGGCGCAGCCGGTAACCGGCGGTGCGCGCCGGTGGAGACGCCCGCGACGCGGGTTCCCAATTCATCGCCGGCGAATACCGCCGGTTGCGCCGCCCGTCACCCTCGTAGCGAGCGTATTGCATTTCTTCTGGCGCCGGTCTTGCATTAGGAGATTGTCGGGACCAAATCCGACAAACTCCTCGGGCCGCGCGCGTTTGCGCCAAACTGCTGCCCGGCGGACAATGACCGGCACCGAATGGTACCGAATGATTCCATGCCGGATACGCCATCGAAGGGCCCGCTGCAACCGGATGAGGCGGCCGCGCGGCTGCTCGGGCTGATCGAGGGTTTTCTGCGCGAGTCGCGTGCCGGACGGCCGGTGCGCGTATCCCTCGACAGCGCCCTCGACCGCGATCTGGGCATCGACAGCCTGGGGCGGGTCGAGCTGCTGCTCCGGGCGGAACGCGAGTTCGGCATGAGCCTGCCGGAAACCGCACTGGTAGCGGCCGATACGCCGCGCGAGTTGCTGCGCATCGCGCTGGCGGTGCAGGGACCGGCCGAGGCGGCCGATCACGCCGTGCGCCTGCTTACTTCCGGCGGGGAAGCCGAGTACCCGGATCATGCCCACACGCTGCCGGAGGTGGTCGACTGGCACCTGCGGCGGCATCCGGAGCGCCTGCACATCCATCTCTATGGCGAGCACGATACCGCGGAAGACCTGACCTACGCGGCGCTCGCCGCGGGCGCCGGCTCGCTCGCGGCGCGGCTTGCCGAGCGGGGCCTCGAGCCCGGCGAGGCGGTCGCCATCATGCTGCCGACCAGCCGCGACTATTTCTTCAGTTTCCTCGGGATTCTGCTGGCGGCGGGCATCCCGGTGCCGATCTACCCGCCGCTGCGGCTGTCGCAGCTCGAGGACCACATGCAGCGCCACGCGCGGATTCTCGACAACGCGCAGGTCGTGATGCTGATCACCGTTCCCGAGGCCAAGCCGGTCGCGCTGCTGCTGCATTCGCGGGTGAGCACGCTGCGCGCTGTGCTGACTCCCGACGACTTCGCGCAGGCGCGCGAGTTCAACCTGCGGCCGCGCATGGCGGCCGACGATATCGCCTTCCTGCAGTACACGTCGGGCTCCACCGGCAACCCCAAGGGCGTCAGCCTGAGCCACGCCAACCTGCTGGCGAACATCCGCGCCATGGGCCGCGCGGTGCGGGTGATGCCCGATGACGTATTTGTAAGCTGGCTGCCGCTCTACCACGACATGGGACTGATCGGCGCCTGGATGGGAAGCCTTTATTTCGGCTTTCCCGCGGTGGTGATGTCGCCGCTCGCGTTCCTGGCGCGCCCGCAGCGCTGGTTGTGGGCGATCCACCGCCACCGGGGCACGCTGTCGGCCGCGCCCAACTTCGCCTACGAGCTGGCCGCGCGCAAGATCGACGACCGCGACCTCGAGGGGCTGGACCTGTCCTGCTGGCGGCTGGCCTTCAACGGCGCCGAGCCGGTGAGCCCCGACACGCTGGCTGCGTTTCGCGACCGTTTCGCGCGCTACGGGCTCAAGCCGGAGGCGATCGCGCCGGTGTTCGGGCTGGCCGAAAGCACGGTCGGGCTCGCTTTTCCTCCGCCGGGGCGGCTGCCGGTCATCGACCGCGTGCAGCGCGAGCCGTTCATGCGCGGCGGCCGGGCCGAGCCGGCGGGCGCGGCAGACACCGACGCGCTGTGCTTCGTTGCTTGCGGCATGCCGATCGAGGGCCACGAGGTGCGCGTCGTCGACGCCGCGGGGCGCGAGGTAGGAGACCGGCAGGAAGGACGGCTGCACTTCAAGGGGCCGTCGGCGACGCGCGGCTACTACCGCAATCCGGAGGAGACGCGGAAGCTGTTCGTTGGCGACTGGCTCGACACCGGCGATTATGCGTATCTGGTCGGCGGCGAGATCTATCTCACCGGGCGCGTGAAGGACGTCATTATCCGCGGCGGGCGCAACATCTATCCCTACGATCTCGAACAGGCCGTGGGCGGCATTCCCGGGGTGCGCAAAGGCTGCGTCGCGGTGTTCGGGAGCGCCGAGCCGGGCTCCGGCACCGAGCGCATCGTCGTGCTGGCCGAAACGCGCGAGACCGACCCGGTGCGGCGCGAGGCGCTCGAGAAGAGAATCAACGAGGCGGCGTTGAGCGTCGTCGGCATGCCTGCGGACGAAGTCGTGCTGGCGCCGCCGCACACGGTGCTGAAGACCTCGAGCGGCAAGATCCGCCGCGCGGCGAGCCGCGATTTCTACGAGCGCCGCGGCGCCGGCGCCCGCCCGGCCCCGGTCTGGTGGCAGTTGACGCGCCTCGCCTGGCGCGCGGCATGGCCGGAGTTCAAGCGGCGCGTGAGCGCGGGCCTCAACGCTCTGCGCGGGGCCTACATGCTCGGCTGGTTCGGGCTGCTGATGCCGTTTACCTGGGCCACGGTTGCCGTGATTCAGCGCCCGGCCCTGGCACGGCCGTTCATCGGTTTCATGGCCCGCCTGTTCTTCCGGCTGGCCCGCTTGCCGGTGCGTGCCGAGGGCGTGGAGAAACTGCCCGCCGGTTCTTGCATACTCGCGGTCAACCACACGAGTTATCTCGACGGCATCGCGCTCTGCGCCGCGCTGCCGGGCACGCATCCGTACCTGTTCGCCGCCAAGCGGGAGTTCGTGACGCACTGGTTCCCGCGCTGGTTCCTGACCGGCATCGGTGCCGCGTTCGTCGACCGCATCGACCCGCGCCGCGGCGCCGAGGACGTGGCGCAGTTCACCGCGGCGCTCGACGCGGGCCGCACGGTGATTTTCTTCCCCGAGGGCACGTTCGAGCGGCAGTCGGGCCTGATGCCGTTTCGCACCGGCGCGTTTTGGGTGGCCGCGCGCACCGGCGTGCCGGTCTACCCGGTGGCGATCCGCGGCGCGCGCGCGGTGCTGCGTGGCGACGACCGCCTGCCGCGGCCCGGGGCGATCAGCATCACGGTCGGCGACCCGGTGCTTGCCGCTGGCTCCGACTGGGAAGCGACGATAAAATTGCGCGATACCGTTCGCGCGGCGATCCTGCGCCATTGCGGGGAAGCCGACCTGGCGCAGTAACGGCCGGGCGCCTCCCGCGCGCCGTCAATACCCATCAAATGCCCAACGTTTTCTACGAGGAAGAAGGCGAGTTCAAGGTCGGCGCCGTGCTCGCCGAGCAGCCCGCCTCGCTGCAGGTCGAGGCGCCTCATGGCAAGCGCTCCAAGGTGAAAGCGGCGCACGTGCTGGTGCGCTTCGAGGCGCCGCCGCTCGGGGGCTTCATGGCCGAGGCGCAGAAGCTTGCCGCCGAGATGGACGTCGATTTTCTCTGGCAGTGCTGCGGCGGGGCGGAGTTTTCCTACGACACTCTGGCGTGCGAGTATTACGGGCATGCGCCCGCCCCGGTCGAGGCGGCGGCCGTACTGATGCGCCTGCACGCAGCGCCGATGTACTTCTACAAGAAGGGACGGGGGCGCTACAAGGCGGCGCCGGAGGACGCGCTCAAGGCCGCGCTCGCCAGCATCGAGCGCAAGCGCCGCGAGGCCGAGGAGAAAGCGCGTTACGTGGACGCGCTCACCGCACAGCGCCTGCCCGAGGCTTTCGGGCCGATCCTCGACCAACTGCTCTACGCGCCGGACAAGATGAGCCCCGAGTGGAAGGCGCTGGACGAGGCGTGCGCGCGGCTGCGGATGACACCGGCGCATCTGCTCGCGCGCTGCGGCGCGCTTGCCTCGCCGCACGACTATCACCTCCGCCGCTTCCTGTTCGAGCATTTTTCCCGCGGCACGGAGTTCGGCCCGCTGCCGGCTGCGGCGGAGCCCGAGGATCTTCCACTGGCGGAGGCGGCGGCGTTCAGCATCGATGACGCCGCCACGACCGAGATCGACGACGCGTTTTCGGTGATGCCGTTGCCGGCGGGCCGCTGGCGCATCGGCGTGCACATCGCGGCGCCCGCGCTCGGCATCGCCCCGGATTCCGAGATCGACCAGGCGGCGCGCGACCGCCTGTCGACGGTGTACTTTCCGGGCGGCAAGATCACGATGCTCTCCGAGGCGGTGATCGAACGCTTCACGCTCGCCGAGGGCCACGTCTGCCCGGCCCTGTCCTTCTACATCGACACGTCGGCCGACTTTGCCGTCGCCGCCGAATCGACGCGGGTCGAGCGCGTGAAGATCGCCGCCAATCTGCGGCACGACAGCCTCGAGCCGCTGTTCAACGCGCGCACGGTGGGGAACGGCGCAATCGAGCACGCCCACGGGCAGGAGCTCCGAGTGTTGTTCGAGGTTGCCAGCCGGCTCGAGCTGGCACGGCGCGGGCCCGGACCGGAACCGGAAGGGCGGCCCGAGTTCAGCTTTTCCGTGGCGGGCGAACGCGTCACCATCGCGAGGCGCCACCGCGGCACGCCGATCGACAAGGTGGTCTCCGAGCTGATGATCCACGTCAACAGCGCGTGGGGACGCGCGCTCGCGAAGAAAGGGCTTGCGGCCATCTTCCGCGTGCAGAGCAACAGCAAGGTGCGGATGAGCACGGTGCCGGGAGAGCACGCCGGGCTCGGCGTGGCGCAGTATCTGTGGGCGAGCTCGCCGCTGCGCCGTTACGTCGATCTCGCCAATCAGCGCCAGATCGCGGCATGGGCCCGCGGGGAGGAGCCGCCCTACCGTTCCGGTGACGAACGACTGCTCGGGGCGATGCGCGATTTCGAGGCGGCG
>Ga0326597_10004126_pt1 | contig 20556 bp, 21 predicted proteins | sample RVTome_12_FD_203789 | JGI IMG/M metagenome (GOLD analysis project Ga0326597, IMG submission 203789) | Soil microbial communities from uranium-contaminated site in the Upper Colorado River Basin, Wyoming, United States - RVT100D185 | ecosystem: Environmental > Terrestrial > Soil > Contaminated >...
CCTCGAGTGTCTCCCCCGATTTCACCGTCGTCGAGTCCACGATTCCCGACATCCAGGCGCGCATGGACCGCGGCGAGCTCACGTCCCGAGATCTCGTCGCAGGGTACCTGACCCGCGTGGCCATGTATGGGGACCGCCTGAACGCCGCCATCTCCATGAATCCGCGCGCCATCGCGGAGGCCGAGGCGCTCGACGCCGAGCGGACGGCCGGCAGGGTGCGGGGGCCGCTCCACGGCATTCCGGTGGCTCTCAAGGACAACATCCACACCACCCATCTTCCCACTACGTTCGGCGCGCTAGCGTTCGAAGGCTACACGCCGCCGTACGAAGCAACCCTCGTGCGGAATCTGCGGGAGGCGGGGGCCATCATCATCGCCAAGGCGACGCTCACGGAGTTCGCCAACTTCATGGCGGGCTCACCCAACCCGATGCCGGGCAATTACAACGCGCTCACCGGCTTCGCGTTCAATCCGTACGATCCGCGGAGGGACCCGCGGCCGGGGGCGGACGGTCGTCCGGTGCTCGGGACGGGCGGCTCGAGTTCGGGCGTGGGCACGGCCGCGAGCCTCTGGCAGGCGAACGTGGGCACCGACACTGGCGGCTCCATCATCAGCCCGTCGAACGCCTCCATGCTGGTCGGTATCCGGCCCACGCTGGGCCGCGTGAGCCGGTGGGGCATCGCGCCGGTCACGCTCGACCACGACATGGCCGGTCCGATGGCCCGCAACGTCGCGGATGCGGCGCTGCTGCTCGGAGCGATGGAGGGTGCGGAGGCGGACCCGAACGATCCGGCCACGGGCGTCTGCGAGCCGCTTCCGGGGGGAGACTACCGCCCGCACCTCCGGGCCGACGGCCTTCGCGGCGCCCGCATCGGCATTCCCCGGGCGTTCTATTACGATCCGGTCCGACTCGAGGGCATGGACCGTCCACTGGGCGGGCTCGACGGCGAGGAGGCCGTCCTCATGGCCGAGGCCATCGCATCCCTGAAGATGGCGGGCGCCACCGTGGTGGACCCCGTCGACATTCCCAGCCTCTCTGACCCGGACCCTGAAGACAACTTCGCCGCCTGGGGACTCTGCGTCGGAGGCGAGGAGGTCAAGGGTGCCGACGAGCATTGCAGCATCAACTTCAAGTACGGCATGAAGCGTGACTTCAACGTATGGCTGGAAACGCTCGGCGCGGGCGCACCCGCTCGGACGCTCACCGAGCTCCGGGAGTGGAACCTCGCGCACCGTGAGGCGGGGGCGATGCGGTACGAGCAGTCCCGGTTCGACATCTCCGACGAGATGGACGTGGAAGCCGATCGAGTGAGGAACGAAGCCGACATGGAGAAGGACCGGCGGCTCAGCCGGGAACGTGGTATCGACGCCGTGCTTGAGGCCTACGACCTGGACGCCATCCTCACGCCCTCGAGCCGCGGCGCCGGACTCGCCACGCGCGCGGGCACGCCGATCATCGTCGTCCCCTTCGGATTCGTGAGGAACATCGCCAACCCGCCCTTCCCCGAGGGCTTCGAAGCCCGGCCCGCTCCTTTCGGCGTCGGTTTCAACGGCGCAGCCTGCAGCGAGCCACGGCTCGTGGAGCTGGCGTACGCATTCGAGCAGTTCACGCGCCGTAGGGTGGCCCCGGAGGGATTCACCCCTTGAGCGGGCAGGCTGGATCCCCGCCGGTCCTGCCTCTCGAAGGGGTCCTGGTGGTTTCGCTGGAACAGGCGGTCGCGGCCCCGCTGGCCACGAGGAAGATGGCCGACGCCGGTGCGCGGGTCATCAAGATCGAACGTCGGGATGGGGACTTCGCGCGCGGCTACGACCGGGTCGTGAACGGCGACAGTGCCTACTTCGTCTGGCTGAACCGAGGCAAGGAGTCGGTGGTGGTCGACCTCGCGGATCCGGACGACTGCGCGTTCCTCCGGCGCCTCCTCGTGCGGGCCGACGTCTTCGTGCAGAATCTGGCCCCGGGTGCCGCGGCCCGGCGGGGGTTCGGATCCCGGGCGATGCGGAGCGAGCACCCGCGTCTCATCACGTGCGACATCACGGGCTACGGCGAGGACGGGCCCCTGGCCGGAATGAAGGCGTACGACAGCCTCGTCCAGGGGGAGGCGGGGCTGCAGGCCGTCACCGGTACGACCGACGGCCCCGCGCGGGTGGGCATCTCGGTCTGCGACATCGCCGCGGGCATGCACGTGTACACGGGTGTGCTGGAAGCCCTGCGCACGCGGGACCGAACCGGGGAGGGGGCCGCGCTGTCGGTGTCGCTGTTCGGAGCGATCGCCGACTGGATGACCGTACCCTACCTGCATCACGCGTACGGTGGGCATGCTCCGGAACGGTCGGGTCTCCGGCATCCCGGCATCGCGCCCTACGGGCCGTTCACCTCGAGTGAAGGCGATGTCGTGCTGGTCGCCGTCCAGAACGAGCGGGAGTGGCTCCGGTTCTGCGAAGGAGTGCTGGCGCGAGCGGAACTCGCGGTGGACTCTCGATACGTCGACAACCCGAGCCGTGTGGCCCATCGCGATGGGCTCGACGCTCTGCTCCAGGAGGACCTCGGCCGCTTCTCTACCGCGGAGCTCACGCGTCGTCTCGCGGCGGCGGGCGTGGCCTTCGGGCGGGTCCGGACGGTGGCGTCATTCGCGACCCATCCACAGCTTCGGACGATGGACGTGGACGGTCCGCACGGTCGGGTGCGGATGCCCGCCGACCCGGTGCTTTGGCGCGATAGGGCGTCCGAGTGCCCCCTCCGCGTTCCACGTCTCGACGAGCATGGCACCTCCCTGCGGAAGGAGTTCAACGATCCATGAACGAGGTTGACGGAAGCCTGACCCGGCGACTCACTCGCATGGTTCGCGCCCGCGACGTGGACGAGATCGACCGCTCGAATGCCGAGCGCTTCGTGCGCGACTGGCTCGGGTCGTACGTCGCGGGGAGCGCCGCCCCGGTGGGTGGCATTCTCCGCGCGTACGGCGATGCGTCCCGCGATCTCGAAGCCCGGGCATTCCTGGCTGCCGCGCTCTCGCACGTGACGGAGACGGACGACCTGCACCGCAGGTCGGTGACACACCCCGGTTGCGTGGTGATACCCGTCGCCCTGCTCCTCGGTCGGGATTCGAACGCCGGCGGACACCAGGTTCTGCGCGCCGTGCTGGCCGGCTACGACGTGATGACGCGCATCGGGGAGGCGCTCGGGGCCGCTCATTACCGCACCTTTCACAACACGGCCACCGCCGGCGTCTTCGGAGCGGCCGCGGCCGCGGCTACGTTGCTCGATCTCTCTGAGGATGCATGGGTGTGGGCCCTCGGCAGCGCCGGAACGCAGGCCGCGGGGCTCTGGCAGTTCAACCCGGAAGGGGCGATGAGCAAACCGCTCCACGCGGGACACGCCGCGTCGGCCGGGCTCAGATCAGCTCTGCTCGCGGCCCACGGGCTGACCGGCGCGGAGAAGATTCTCGAAGGTGAGCAAGGGTTGTTCCGGGCGCTCTGCCCCGACGCCCGGCCGAGCGAGGTGCTCGCGGAAGCGGCCGGATGGAAGCTTCCGGAGACATCCATGAAGCCCTACCCGTGTTGCCGCCACATGCACCCCGCCATCGACGCGGCGCTCAAGCTGCGCGAGGACGCGGTGCTCGAGCTGAGAGACGAAGCGGACGGCTCGGAACTCGCGCGCGTGCACGTCGAGAGCTATCCGGCGGCCCTCGACGTCGTCGATCGACCCTTCCCCCGCACGCCTCACGAAGCCCGCTTCAGCCTGCAGTACGCTGTGACCACGGCCCTCCTCCGGGGGCGGCCCGGCCTGGGAACCTTCGAACTCCCTGCGATCGACGAGGATGCGATCCGATCGACGCTCCCTCGCGTCACCGTGGAGAGCGACGCCACGCTCGCGGCAGCGTATCCGGAGCGTTGGGGGGCGCGGGTATGCGTGGAGCGCTCGGACGGAACCACGCGCACGGTTGTCCGGCACTCCGCAACCGGCGATCCGGACGAGCCCCTGGACGACCCTGCACTGGACGCGAAGGTCGAGGGGCTCTTCCGCTGGGCAGGAGTGAGCGCGATGCGCACGAAGTCGATTCTCACGTCCTGTCGCGCGCTCACCCGCGACGGGTCTACCTTCGCCCTTCCGAAGGTGGCGGTCCGCGACTGAACGGGGCGGGACCGCCCGCCCCGCGCACGGAGACGACCGCCCGGTCAGCCTCCCGGCTGCAGGTGGAGCCGGTGCGTGATCTCGGCTTCGAGCGCCGCCTCCGAAAGTTCCGCGCGACGCGCCGGCGACGTTCCCGGCTGCCACGCCTCCGACGCGAGCGCGCTCCGCCAATGGTTGTGGAGCGCGGGCGCCGGGCTCAGTCGATGATACGCACCGTCCCTGCGGCAGCCCCGTGTGGCTGCGGAACTCGTCCCACCCATACTGTCCCGTGCCCGGAACGGAGGCGCCCGTACCATCCTCCGGCGCGGTTGGGCGTCAGCGCCGCGGTGAGCCAGGCGATGTTCCCCTCGACATCCCCGCAGACCATGTTCTCCGACGGCTCGTGGTAGTACGCCATCGCATCGAGGAACTCGTGGCAGTTCCGGACCTCGGCCAGCCGGAGCGCCGCGAGATACCCGCCACTTCCTGGCTCGCTCGAGGTGGCCCGCAGCGTGTACGCCACGTGGTTGATGGAATCCGTGTAGAAGACCGGGCCGTGCCTGCTGTACTTCAGGCGTACGATCTCGGGCTGGCTCCTCGAACGGGAATCGTGTCCACCACCGTCCGGAGCTCGTACCACTCCTCCTGCCAGCGAGCCCGGTCCAGGTCGTTCGTATCCAGCTGCTCCACGAACACGTGGGCCTGGTCCGTCCCGACGATGGTCAGGCCCCACCCCACGCGGCCGTTGTGTCCGATCGCCACCCCCGGGATGGCCGGCTCGTCGCCATCCCGCTGTAACCGGGCGCGTTGAGATGGATCAGGTACCGGAGTGACGGATTCGCGACGCCGCGGTGTGGGTCGTTGGCGAGCAGCACCTGGCCCGTCGCGGTGCGGCTCCCGCTGACCACCCAGTTGTTGCTTCCGGGTGAGCTCGTCTGGGCTCCGGTTCGAAATCCCATGGCTCGGACATCGGATCGGCACACGCACGTCACTTTCAGATCGACCGCGCAGTCGCATGCTCAGCCGAGGCGCCGCTCCAGGTAGGCGACCGCCCCGTCCAGGGTCGTCAGCTCGTCGTAATCCGTCTCGGGGACGTCCACGCCGAGCGCTTGATGCAAGCCCACGACGAGGTTCAGGAAGTCCACGGAGTCGAGGTCCGCCTGCTCGCGCAGGTCGACCCCCGAATCCAGTGCCACGAGATCCACGTCGGGCGCAACCTTCCGGAGCACGCGCCGAGGACCTCCTCACGGATCTGGTCACTCATAGGGTCTCCGGGTGGCCGAACAGGTGGGGCCGCGGCCATTCGCTCTGGCGAACGTCCTTTCCGCCTCGACCTTCCTCATCGGCGGATCGGTCGCGTACGCGGCGTCGCGCTCGTTCGACGTGGCGTTCCTGCTCCCGTTCGCGGCGGGTAACTTCCTCTGCATCGCGGCGGCCGACCTCGTCCCCTAGACGAATCGGCCACGAGGGACAGCGGGCGCGTCCGCGGCCACCCTTGTGACACTCCTCCTCGGCTTGGCGCTTCTGTACGCGCTCGCGATCGGCGCGAGAGGTTGAACGCGCGCCCCGAGGCCCGATGGTCGACCGCTCCTTCCCGACGCTGCGGCGGACTGGTGCTCAGTCGGCCTCGGAGAGGTCCGCGAGCGCTCCGCTCTCACGGTACCGCTTCAGCTTGCGGTGAATCGTGCGTCGGTCGACGCCCAGGACTTCCGCGGTGGCGCCCTTCTGCCAACGGTTCCGCTCCAACATCGCCATAATGTATTCGCGCTCCAGGCGCTCGAGCGTCCAATCCGCGTCGAGAGCGCGGTCGAGAACGGAGGCCGCTTCCACCGTCGTGGCCCTCCTCGGGATGTCGAACGGGAAGCTCTCGGCCCCGCCGTGCATGACCAGGGAGCGCTCGATGAAGTTCTCGAGCTCACGCACGTTCCCGGGCCACGCGTACGCCACCATCCGAGACAGTGTCCGCGTCGACAGCCCTGGTGGTCGCACGCCGTAGTCCTGAGCGAACCGTGTGAGGAAATGTTGGGTGAGCAGAGGTAGGTCCGAGACCCGGTCCCGGAGCGGAGGGACGTCGATGGGGAACACGTCCAAACGGAAGAAAAGGTCCTCACGAAACGTTCCTTCCCTCACCATTGTTCGGAGTTCCCTGTTCGTGGCCGCGACCAGTCGAAAATCCACGGGCGCGCTGACCGGGCTTCCGATCCGCTGGATACGGCGCTCCTGAAGGAGTCGGAGGAGCTTCACCTGGACATCCTGGGACAGCGTGCTGATCTCGTCGAGGAAGAGGGTGCCGCCGCTGGCTTCCTCCACGAGACCCTTTCGGCTCTGGATGGCCCCGGTGAACGACCCCTTCGTGTGCCCGAAAAGCTCTGCCTCGAGCAACGTGTCGGGGATGGCTGAGCAGTTCACCGGCACGAACGACTGCCTCGCCCGGGGGGACAGCTCGTGAATGGCCCGCGCCACCAGCTCCTTGCCGGTTCCCGTCTCGCCGGTGATCAGGACCGTGGCCCGTGTCGGAGCTACGCGGTCGATGAGCGAGTACAATCGCTGCATGGCCAGCGCTCGACCGACGAGTCCCCCCGGCGGTCGGTCGCGCTGCTCGGATCTCAGGCGGTAAAGCTCGCGACGAAGCGACAATTCGGAGAGCGCCCGGCCCAACACGCGCAGCAGCTCATCGTCATCGAACGGCTTCGTGAGGTAATCATAGGCTCCGAGTTTCATCGCCTCCACCGCCGAGGACACGGTCGCGAACGCCGTCATGACGATGAACTGCGCGTCGCTCTGCAGGGAGGGGAGCGCGCTCAAGATGCTGAGACCGCTCACCCTAGGAAGGTGCAGGTCCAGAAACACGACGTCCACGTCACATCCGTGCAGGGCGTCGAGAGCGGCCTGGCCGTCGCCTACGGCCGTGACGTCGTGCCCTTGCGCGGCGAGGGTCTCGCGCACAATGACGCGAATCGTCGGGTCGTCGTCGACGACCAGAATGTTCACCTTGGGAGGGGCTTCATCGTCTCGGGACTGCACGGGCACCTCGAAGGGGCCGGGGAAGCGTGAGGCAATACGCCTCATCATGGGACGCATTACCCCGCCCCGCGAGGGTCCCGCTTCGCTCCTAGCCGTTGAGCGTGGGCACGCGGTACCCAACAGGGCTACGCTTCAGTCGACGTCATGAACGTAATCGGCCGGCATTCCCATGTGGGGCCTCCGGGGAAGATTTGATGGAGATTCGCGCGGCGGGGCGCGCAATCCCTCGTCGAAGCATCGAGCGTGCCGATGATCCATCCCCTCGCCGGGACGCATGGCATGAGGCATGCGGTGGTCTCGATGACGTCACCCCGACAGGCTCGGCCGTTCCTTGCGGAGAAGCGTTCCGAGGCTCTCGGCCTCCTCCACCAGGAGCTCGATCACGTCGTCGACCGACACGACGCCTACGAGCTTCAACTCGCTCCCGGTGACAACCAGACGCCTCGTCCCGGCGCTACCCATCAGGGCCAGGGCCTGCTCGATCGGCGTCGCCTCGTCCACCGAGCGCACCTCTCGCGTCATGATGACGGAGACCGGTGTCTCGGACGGATCGAGTTCCTTCGCGACTACTCGGATGACGATGTCCCGATCCGTGACGATTCCAACCGGCTCTTTGCCGCCATCGACGACGACTACGCATCCCACCTTGTACTCGGCCATTCGGCGCGCCACATCCAGAATGCTCTCGGACCCTGTGGCGGTGGCGACGACGCGGGTCGCGATTTTTCCCACCGACATGGTACCTCCTCTTTGGGGCTGCAGTCCATCCGTGAGAGCCGCAATCCGCATGCCACGAAGAGGTCCGGACGCGGCGGACTCATCAACACGCCGGACACAACACCTTGAAGCGCCTCGTGCTCGTGGGGGAGCGGGAAGCGTTCCGGCTCCGGTGCAACGCTGGGCCGCCCTCCCTGGGCTGCCGTTCGGCATGTGCCTTGCTGAACTTGGGACACCCTCCATGAACGCAGCGCCGAATGGCGAGGTACCGATGCGCAAAGACGAGAGTCCGGTCACGAAGGCCCCGCCAACAACCGTCGCGGACGTGATGCGGCGCGACATGGTGACGGTGGTTCCGACGACTTCGATGGGCGAGCTCGTCGACCTCCTCCGTGAGAACGGGATCAGCGGCGTCCCCGTCGTCGAGGTCGGACGTGGCGTCGTGGGCACGGTGAGCATCAGCGACCTCATGTGGCTCAGCGAATGGCTCGCGGGCGAGGCCGCACGTCCGGCGGAGAAGCGAGTGGCCTCGGCCCGACACCTGGACGGGCGGCGGGTGCGTGACGTGATGACACCGGACGTCTTCGGCGTCGCACCGGACGCGAGCCTCGCCGAACTCGCCAACTTCTTCTCACGCACCGGGCTCGGGCGGGCGGTCGTCGTGGACAGGGGACAGCTCGTGGGGATCGTCTCGGTCATCGATCTGCTCGGCCTTATCGTGGAGCAGGCGCGTGGGGGGCGGGCTAACCACGCGCCGTCATGAGGATGGAAGCGGAGCCGCGCCCAGCTTCGAGGACCAGGCAGTGAGGCTCGACGTCTGGGGGTCAAGGGAGTCGGGGCAGGCCTGAGATGCCGGAAGCCGCGGGAAGCCCTTGCGCAGAGCGACCCGCTATCACGCTCTTCCTCTGCGGAGACGTCATGACGGGCCGAGGCATCGATCAGGTGCTTCCGCATCCCAATGACCCCGTGATTCACGAGCGCTATGCGGGCAGCGCCCTCGACTACGTCGAGTTGGCTGAGCGCGTGAACGGCGTCATACCCGCACCCGTCCCCTTCGATTACGTCTGGGGCGACGCGCTGGCGGAGCTCCATCGGGTCGCCCCCGACGCGCGCATCGTGAACCTCGAGACCAGCATCACGACGAGCGACGCCTGGGAACCCAAAGGGATCAATTACCGCATGAACCCCGGCAACGTCCCGTGTCTGAGCGCAGCCGGCATCGACTGCTGCGTGCTCGCGAACAACCACGTGCTGGACTGGGGCCCCGAGGGGCTGGACGCGACGCTCACGACGCTGCGCGCTGCCGGGCTCCACACTGCCGGAGCCGGGCCCGATCGCGCGGCGGCGTGGGCGCCCGCCGTCCTGGCCACGAGCGAGGGTCGAATCCTCGTGTTCGGGTTGGGAGCGCCGGACAGCGGAGTGCCGCGAGCGTGGGCCGCCGCCGAGGACGTACCCGGCGTCGCCTTCCTCCCAGACCTGTCGAAGGGCACCGCGAACGAAGTCGTGGCCCACGTGCAGCGCTTTCGCCGGGCGGGCGACATCGTCGTGATCTCGGTACACTGGGGAGAGAACTGGGGTTATGCCGTTCCTCCTTCGCACCGGGACTTCGCGCACCGTTTGGTGGGCTCGGGCACGGTGGATGTGATCCACGGGCACTCATCCCACCATCCGAGGGGGCTGGAAGTCTACGAGGGAAAGCCGATCCTCTACGGCTGTGGCGACTTCCTGAACGACTACGAGGGCATCTCCGGATACGAGGAGTTCCTGGACGACCTCGTCCTCATGTACTTCCCGACCCTGGATGCGTCGGGGCTGACCCAACTGCGTATGGTCCCCCTGCGGCTCAGGCGCTTTCGGCTCGAGAGGGCCGCGCCGCCCGACGCAGCTCGGCTGCAGCAGGTGCTCGACCGGGAAAGCGCGCCGTTCGGGGCGAGCATCGAAACGACGGAAGACGGAGCCCTCCTGGCTCGGTGGGCGTAGTCGCCGCGATGTTCCCAAGAGGGGGTCATTGATTGCCGTCACGCTGCGCCGTATAAATCCTTTCGGAGGTGTCGTCCATCCGTGGAAAGCCTGGGGTCGGATCTGTCGGCGTTCTTGGAGCTGTTGGAGCACGCCGGTGACGGGATCATCCTGACGGACGGCGACGCCCGCATGCGGTGGGTGAGCGTCGGGATCAGCCGCCTCTTCGGGTACGAACCCGAAGAGCTGATCGGCCGGGACCTGAATGCATTGCTGCCCGAGCGGTTCAGGCAGGCCCATGCGCGCTCGATGAAGGCGTTCCGGGACCGCGCCATCGAATCCAGGAGCATGGCGGGGAACCGCGTAGTCGTGGGACTGCATCGTTCCGGTCGGGAGATTCCGCTCGCCGCCACGATCTCGAGACTCGAAGGGGGACGTACCCTCGGGGTCTGTCTGCACGACGCGAGCGAGCGAGCGACATTCGAGCTGGCCCAGGCCGAACGCCTCGAGCGCGCGCGGCAGCTCGCGGAGCAGCTCCCCGTGTGGATCAGCTATCTCGACCGTGATCTCCGGTACCATTTCACGAACGGTGCGTACTCCGATTGGGTCGGCGTCGACAGGAGCGTCCTCGCGGGCCGGAAAGCGCGCTCCGTCATGGGCGAGGAAGGCTGGAGGAGGTTGGAGCCACACCTGCGTCAAGGACTCGGTGGCCAACGGGCGCGGGTCCGCACACGCCTCCGAGACGCCGAGGCACGAGCAAGGGTGGTGGACGTGTTGGTCGCGCCCGTCGTGGATCCCGACGGGTCGGTCAGCGGACTCTTCGTGACGGCCCTCGAGGTTCCCGCCGTTGAGCGCTCGGAGCTGCTGCGAACGGTCCTGGCGGAAGCGGGACGACTGCTCTCCGCCACGGTGGATCCCTTGCTCAGCCTGGCCAGCGTCCTGCACCTGGCGTCGCAGGGATTTGCTGACCGGGCGGATGCGTGCATCGCTCAGCCCGAAGGCTTGTGCCGCGTGCTCTCGTCCGAGGGGAACACGCAGGGTGCGTTCGACAGGAGCGTTCCCAGAGAGAGCCTGCCCGAGGGGTTCCCCGATACGTTCATCGATGGCGTGAGCCGCCGTTACAGCTCGCTGGAGGACCGCTGGATCCACCTGACCCAAGCAATCCGGGCCGACGGTGCGCTGGCGGGTGTCCTGAGGTTTTCCTGGGAGCCACCGTACGATCCCGGCCTTGAAGAGCAAGAGATCGCGGAGGACCTCGCCGGCCGGATCGGAATGGCACTCGAGCGGGCAAGCTCGCGCCGGCAGGCGAGAGAAGCCGCTCTACAGCGCGAATGGATGCTCGAAAAGGTGCTCCATGACCTGAGTGGCCCCACCGCCTCCATCTGGATGGTCGCGGACCGGATGCTTCGATCTGCCCCGGATCCGGATCGACGCCCCCGCACGCGCGCCCAGATAGAGGGGATCGCTCAGCAGGCCAAGGAGCTCGAGCGCCTGATTCTCGACTTGAGGGCGGCCACGAAGCTGCGAGCCGGACACGCCATCTCGGTCCCCGTGGTCACGGAGATCGAGCCGTTGCTCCAGGACGTCATCGACATCCTGACGCCGCTGACGATGTGGCACGAAACGAAGCTGGGCCTCACGCCGGGAAGGCCGGAGGAGACACGCGTCCTGGCCGACCCCTACCACCTGCGACGGCTCATGTCCTCGCTCGTCATGAATGCGGTTCGCCTGGGCGGGCCCGGGGAATCCGTCGAGCTCGGCTACACCATCGGTTGCGGCAGCGTGACGCTGGAAGTGCGCGGCCCCGATGCCGCGTGCCGGACGGAGGGTGAGGACGGTGCCTCTCCTTCCCTCGATCTCGCCATCGCTCGGGAGATCGCGGAGAGTCAGGGCGCTTCCCTCGTACTCCGCCGGGATGGGTCGCGCTGTCTCGCCTCGTTCACCCTTCCGAGGGCGAGCTGACCGCCGCCGCGGACTCCTTCGCGGCCACAACTTCAGCCGTACGCACGGCCTCCAGCAAGCGTTCACGGGTGAAGGGCAGAGGGAGACAAGAGAAGGCACCCAAAGCGAGCGCGTCGTGGAAGCCGCGCTCTTGGCCGAACGGCGCGAGTGCGATGACCCGCGGCGCCGGGCGCAACGCCGACGCCACCGCGAAGATCTCCCCTGGACGCGGCGTCGCCCCATCCATATCGACCAGCACGACGATGGGCGCCCGCTTCTCGAGCACGGCGATCGCCGCGCTGGATGTCTCCGCCTGGGTGACCTCGTAGCCGGCTTCCTCGAGATCGTTGACCAGGAGAGGCCGGATGAGGTCGGGCGCGCGCACCAGCAGGAGGTGCCGGGGCTCGAGCGGACGGCGGGGTGCGGACACGTGGCCTCGGGTTTGGGGGAGCCCTCGGGTTTGGGGGAGCACTGTCCCCCGCCTGAGCAAGGCTCGTGCCTCTCGAGAGGCGCGAACGGCCGCCGGGATGGACCGCGTCTGTCGCGCCTGTGCCCGGATCCCGAGGCAGATCGCCCCACCGTGGCGCGAAGAACGGGACAGATGGGTCGATTCGACTTTCAAAGGTCCTTCATGAGCGCCGAGCGAAGGGCCTTCCGGAGATTCCACTCCTCGAAAGGCTTGCTCAACACGGGTGCGTCGCGGCAACACGGCGGCAAGGCGTCTGCAGTGAAGGCGGTCACGAAGATGACGGGGCAGCCGAGCTCACGGAGACGCTCAGCGACAGGCGTCACGACCTGGCCACGCACGTCGACATCGAGCAAAGCGAGGTCGATGGGGTTCTGCTCGACGCGGGCGAGCGCTTCCGCGATGGAAGGGACAGGCCCGACGACTTCATGGCCGAGATCCTCGAGCAGGAGGGAGGCCGCCTCGGCGGCGAGAAAATTGTCCTCCACGACGAGGATCCTGAGTGCGACCGAGACCTCCGTCACGACCCGGTGCTACCCATCGTCGCATCGCCCGCGGTCCGTTCCCCGAGGAGGGTGCGGACCATACGTCCGGGGAGAGGGACGGTCAGGATGGCGTGCACACCGGTAGGCTCGAAACGGATGTCCGTCACTCCGCCGAGCTCGTGGGTGATGCCCCGACGGATGACGGTCAGCCCGAATCCTTCGTGCACGCCGGAGGCCACCGCGGGCCCCCCTGATTCCTGCCAAACGACCCGCACCGTGCCCGCCTCCGGATCGACGCTTGCTTCGATCCTCACCCGGCCGGTCGGAACGCTCAGCGCACCATACTTGGCCGCGTTCGTGGCGAGCTCGTGGAGCGCCATGAACAAAGGAGTCGCCGACCGGCCGGGAAGCATCACGTCGTCGTCTTGCCAGACGAGCTGGTCGGGATCCGTCAGATACGGCTCCACGGCCATGCGCACGAGCCGGCTGAGCCGCGCGCCCGCCCACCGCTCCGACGCCAGGATCTCGTGCGCACGCGCCAGTGCGATGAGGCGCGGCCGGAACGCGCGCATGAACTCGTTCGTGGACGGAGCGGACCGGGCCGTGCGCTCGGCCATCCCCTGCACCGCGGCAAAGGTGTTCTGGATCCGGTGTGCCGCTTCTTTGAAGAGGAACTCCGCCTGCTCGATGCGCTTGTCTCGCACCCGGAACGCGTCCTCCAACGCCCGCACGCGGCCCCACGCATTGTCACGCTCGGCCGCCAACTGGAGGTTTCGATGTTCGAGCCCCCTGAGCCGCTCCACGAGATCGCGCTCGCGGGCCGCGGCGGATCGGCCCCGTCGGTAGGGGGCCTCCCTCCGGTACGGCTGAAGCTCCTCAGTCACGGAATCATCTCGATGAGCCCGTTGGGCCGGACAACGTGATGGTGATGGCGGCTCGACCGCCGGGAGGAGCACTCGACGGTGAAAGAATGGGGCGCAGCGCAGGGCCTCGCAAGGGAGAGCCTCGTGCAGTACCTCAGCCTTGCGATGCCAACCTCAGTCGCGTCCCGCGTGGACCGTGATGTCCGGCGAAGTTCTGCCTGCGGAAACGCGACCCGGACGGGATGACCGCTGGGACCAAATGTCCCACGCTCGCCAAGAATCCCTACGGCCGTCGCGATTTCCGGGGCTGGCCCGTAAGCTGCCTCGGAAACGACGCGTGCGGGCCGACCAACCAGAGACCGGAGGACCGATGGGCACCGATGCCCGATGGGGTGACCGGAGCGCGGAGCGGAGCCACATGGTCGAGCATCAGCTCGAGCGCCGCGGGATCCGCGACAGCCGTGTGCTGGACGCCATGCGCACAGTGCCGAGGGAGCGGTTCGTCGGTGAGGACATGGCCGAGTTCGCCTACGACGACACCCCCCTTCCCATCGAGGGGGGGCAGACGATATCCCAGCCCACATCGTCGCGGTGATGCTCGAGGCGCTGCAGCTCCGCCAGGACGACCGGGTCCTGGAAGTCGGAGCCGGCTCGGGATACGCCGCCGCCGTGCTGGGCCGGATCGTGGGCCGGGTCTGGGCGATCGAGCGCTACCGGACGCTCGCCGAGCGAGCGAGAAGGCGCATGACCGAGCTCGGGTACGACAACGTCGAGGTCGTGGCCGGCGACGGGACCCTCGGTTGGGGGGAGCGCGCCCCGTTTGATGCGATCGTGGTGGCCGCCGGCGGGCCCGAGGTGCCGAAGCCCCTGCTCGACCAGCTTGCGGTCGGTGGCCGTCTCGTGATCCCGGTGGGCGTGGAGGGCCGGGCGCAGGAGCTGGTCCGCGTGACTCGCGTCGCCGAGCACGAGTACGTCGAGGATCATCTCGGCCGGGTGCAGTTCGTTCCGCTCATCGGGAGCGCGGGCTGGGCGATCGACGCCGGCGCGGAAGTCCGCCACCGCGCCGCGCGTCCGCTCCGGATCGCCCCGGAGCACGGAGAGGAGGTCAGCGCGTTGATCGCCCGCTACTGTGTGCCGTTCGGTGCGCTCGAGCAGGCCGACCTCGAACCGCTCCTCGAGCGGATCCGTGGGAGCTCGATCCCGCGGTGTACGGACGCGCCGCGGCGGCGGGGCGCCTCAAAGGCTGCGCGGAACAGGTGCTCGACGTCCTGGAGGAGCTGCTGGCACGGCGTCTCGACTACGAGCTGCACGACGGCGCGAGCGTGTTCGACGCCGAGCGGAACGCCGTCGTCGTCCGCGAAGCCGAGCGCTATTACCGGGTCATGTACCGGGGTTCCAGAGAGTCGTGGAACCTGCGGGACATGCACATGTTCGACGTGCTCCGCGCCACGATGGAGCATCGCGGCCCCGACGCGCGTGCCGTGATCTGGGCCCACAACTCGCACGTGGGCTACGCGCGCGCGACCGAGATGGGTCAGCGGGGAGAGCACAACATCGGGCAGCTCGTGCGCGAGGCGTATGGCGAGGCGGCTTACAACATCGGATTCGGGACGCACCGCGGGGCGGTTGCCGCCGACGACGACTGGGACGGCCCCATGCGGGTCATGCAGGTCCGTCCCTCCCACCCGGACAGCTACGAGCACCTCTGCCACGGCGCCGCCGTCGGAAACTTCGTGCTCCCGCTCCGACACCCCGCCGTGCCGGAGCTCCGCCGGGCGCTGCTCGAGCCACGGTTGGAGCGCGCGATCGGTGTCCTGTACCGCCCGCGCACGGAGCTCGTCAGCCACTACTTCCAGGCCGTCCTTCCCGTCCAGTTCGACGAGATCGTCTGGTTCGAAGAGGGCACCGCGGTGCAGCCGCTGCCCGAGCGCGTCGTCGGCTCTAGGAGAGAGGAGGATCCGGATGTGCCCGAGACCTATCCGTTCGCGCTTTGACCTCCGGCGTTGCCGGTTGGCCCTACTGCGGAAGGAACCGTGAGCCGGGAGGAGCGAGGGGACCGCGTGAACGAGGCGGCGCGGCTCATGGACAGCTTCGCCAGCCGAACCGGCTTGACGTCAGACCGGCCGCCCCGACGGTACTTGTGGACCGATGCGTTCGCGGTGTGCAACGATCTCGGCCTGCACCGGGTCACCGGTGAGCGCCGCCACCTCGAGCGAGCGCTCGCCTTGGTCGACCAGGTGCACCACGTGCTGGGACGACATCGGGCGGACGACCGCCGCGAAGGTTGGATCAGCGGCCTGCCGGAACGTGAAGGATCCCGTCGCCCGACCGCAGGCGGGCTGCGCATCGGCAAGCCGCTCCCCGAGCGTGCCCCGGAGGAGCCTCCGGACCCGCGGCGGGAGTGGGATCGTGACGGGCAGTACTACCACTATCTGACGCGGTGGATGCACGCCCTGGACCGCGTCTGGCGGGCGACGGGGGACGCAGCGTACCACGGGTGGGCCGTCGACCTCGCCCTGGCCGCCCATCGGAGGTTCCGGACCGCGGAAGGAGAGCCTGGGCTCTGGTGGAAGATGAGCATCGACCTGTCCCGACCGCTGGTTCGTTCAAGCGGGCACCACGACCCTCTCGACGGGCTGCTCACCACATGCTCTCTCATGGATGGGGCACCGGCAACCGGGTCCGCCGAGCCGGCGCCTTTGCACGCGGTCGCCGAGGACCTTCGGGCGATGTGCCGCGACCGATCCTGGGCCACGGACGATGCGCTGGGCGCCGGCGGCCTGCTGGTGGATGCCCAGCGCTGCCATCGCCTCCGAGGCGATCTTCCCTTCCTGGACCCTGCGTTCCGGGAAGCCGTCCTCCATGACGCGACCGTCAGCCTCGAGGCCGTCGTAGCGTCCGGGCTGCTCCGGCTACCCGCGCCGGCCCGGCTGCCGTTTCGCGAGCTCGGCCTGGCGGTCGGGGTGCGGGCCGCGGAGAGAATCCTCAGGGAATCGTCTGCCGACGATGATCGAAGTCCTGAGGGCTTCGCCGGACGGACCCGCGCTCGCCTCCGGCTCCACATCCATGCCGCGGACCGAATCGAGCGATTCTGGCTGCGCCCGGAACACCGCGCCGCGCCAGGATGGCGCGACCACGAGGACATCTCCGACGTGATGCTCGCCACGGCCCTCGAACCTTCGGGCTACCTCGACTGACGAGAGGTTGCCACGAGCTCATCCGTGCCCTTCCACGTGGGGCAAAATGTCCTATCCAGGCACGCCGCCGAGACCAAAGCGTCCCTGTGGACGTGCCGCGCCGGGGATCGCGAGGCCGTAGGAGACCGTTCGTCCACGCCTTTCCGCCACCCAGGCCACGGGATCGCTCCTTGCACCCTGAAGGCTCCCGGGGCGTCCGCATGGGGGTGGCCGCACCGGTTCACTCGGGCGGATGGAGGATACGAACATGTCGCCGAAGACCACCACAGAGCAGGGAAAGACGAAGCCGGGCACATCCACGAAAAGCATCTCGGCTCGAACGGGCGCGGACACGAAGGGGACGCCCGTGGTCGAGCAGCTCATGAGCCGCCCGGTGCACCGGATGCCGGTCGGACACTCACTCAACGACGCTGCGAGGCTCATGTGGGAACACGACGTCGGCGCGATCCCCGTCGTGGATCAGGAAGATCGTATTCATGGGATGGTTACGGACCGGGACATCGCCATGGCGGCGTACCTTCAGGGGAAGTGCCTCCGGGATATCCCGGTGGAGACGGTCATGGCCAAGGACGTGAAGACCGTTCGCGCGGACGAGCCGATTCAGCGCGCTGCGACGCTGATGACCCGCCATCAGTTCCGCAGGGTTCCGGTCCTGAGCGGGGATGGGGTCCTCGTGGGGATGCTGTCCCTGAACGACCTCGCCGGAGCCTCGGCTGATCCGTCGACCGACGGGATCAGCGAGCATGAGGTGGCACACACGCTGCGTGCCATCTGCGCACCTCGCGCGATGACCGGACACCTCGGCCACGAAGAGCTGATACCGGCTTGAAGCGACCGATCGAGAACGGCGTGGCCGCGCCGTAACCCGTGCGCGGCCCACGCACTCCGACCAACCAGAGCCATAAGGATGACATCTATGCCAGAGAAGAAGACGCCATCCACGAAGTCCCGCACGAAAGAGGCGGGCGCCAAGAAGCCCGCCATGAGTGCCGAGAAGGAGCCGACCGCCGGGAAGGCGAGCAAGCAGAAGGCCGCCAAGAAGACGGCGAGCATGGCGGACCCGAAGGCCGGCCCCAACGCCCTCGTAGCCGACGTGATGACCAGCCCGGTGCACCGAGTGGATGCTTCCGCGTCGCTGAACGACGCGGCCCAACTCATGTGGGGGCACGACATCGGAGTCGTGCCCCTGGTCGACTCGAACGATCGGGTCCAAGGCATCCTAACCGACCGCGACATCGCCATGGCGGCCTACATCCAGGGCCGGACGCTGCAGAGCATTCCGGTCCGCGAGGTCATGTCGACGAGCGTCCCAGGGACCCGGACCCAGGAGCCCATCGTTCAGGCAGGCAACCGGATGGCCCAGCATCAGATGCGCCGCCTCCCCGTCCTCGACGGAAACGAAACGCCGGTCGGAATACTGTCTCTGAACGACCTCGCCGGGGCCTCGGCGAACCCGCGGCTCGGGGTCACCGAGGGCGACATCGCCGACACCCTGAGAGCCGTCTGCGCGCCTAGGACGCCACCCGAGCATGTCGTGGCGACCTGAGGGTCCCTGAATCCCCGCCACCTGCCCATTTACATTCAGTCACATCCACATTCTTACAGTCGGAGTATGTCTTCCGTGACCGACACATACCGCAGGACCGAGCGCTCCCGTCGGAGCGTTCGCCGACAGAGGACGGGACGTCACAGGCCCGAATACGCTCCCGCCGGCTCTCCCACCCAGTTCCACGTGCTGAGCTTCGAGGGACCGGATGACTACGCCAAGGCAGGCGGGATCGCCACGCGGGTCACGGGCCTCACCCGTGCCCTCGCCGGAGCCGGCCACGAGACGCACCACTGGTACATCGGCGATCCCGACGCGCCAGGGCACGAGGTGACCGAGGGTGTCCACGTGCACCGATGGTGCCAGTGGCTCAGCCGATCGTGTCCGGCCGGTGTGTACGAAGGGGAGGACGCGAAGGAGGCAGACTACGCGGCCTCGCTCCCGCCGTTCCTCATCGCCGAGGCATTGCTGCCCGGCATCGGCGCCGGCAGAGCGGTGGTGCTCGCCGAGGAGTGGCACACCGTCGGTGCGGTCCTCCACCTCGATACGCTCCTCCGCACGATGGGTATCCGTGACCGCGTGACCATCCGCTGGAACGCGAACAACACCTTCGGCTTCTCTCGGATCCCGTGGGACCGACTGGCCAAGGCCGCGCGCATCGTCACGGTGAGCCGCTACATGAAGTCCCTCATGGCCGATGTCGCGGCCGACGTCGAAGTCATACCCAACGGCTTGCCCCCGCATGCGTACGAGCTTCCGGACGCGGAAGCCGCGGCGGGCTTGGCGGATCGACTGCGGGGCCGACTGCCCCTGGCCAAGGTGGGCCGTTGGGATCCGGGAAAGCGGTGGCTGGGCACCATCGAGGGCACGGCCGAGTTGAAGCGGCGTGGGGAGCGGCCGTTGCTCATCGCGCGCGGAGGAATCGAAGACCACGGTCGCCAGGTTCTCACACGCGCCAGGGAGCTCGGCCTCGAAGTCTCCGAGCGCGCCCAGCCCGACACTGGCCCGTCCGGGCTCCTCGAGACCCTCGTCGACCTCGAGGACGTCGACGTGTTGAGTCTCACGACCCCCCTGTCGCCGTCCGCGCTGCGCCTCCTCTTCCGTGGCTCCACCGCCGTGTTGGCCGACAGCGTGCACGAGCTCTTCGGGCTGGTGGGGCTCGAAGCCATGGCGGTCGGGGCCCTCGCCTGCACCGGAGGCACAGGCGAGGACTATGCGGAGCCGGGCCGGAACGCCCTGGTCCTCCAGAGCGGTGATCCCCGGGAGATGGCGGGACTTCTGGTCCATCTCAGGCGGTGGCCCGAGGTGGTCACCACCATGACCGCCCGGGCCATCGAAACCGCGACCTCGTATGCCTGGGGGCGTGTGATCGAAGAACGACTGCTGCCGCTCAGTCGAATGGGCGTTCCCGCGTGACGATGGACGTGCGCGGAGCCCGGGCAGGCCCCGACTTTGCAACTCTGCGGAGGTCGCCCACGCCATCGGTACACACCGTTTCCCCGAGCACCGGCCACGACATGCAGACTCCGCCCGAGATCGCCTACCGCCATGTGGAACCCACCGAGTCCATCCAAGCGTTCATCGCCGAGGAGATCAAGCGCCTGGACGCGCTCGACGACAGGCTCATGGCGTGCCGGGTCATGGTCGAGCTTCCCGAGCACCGGCACCGAAGAGGTGACCTTTATCACGTGCGCATCGACCTGACGCGACCCGGTACCGAGATCGTGGTCGACCGCCATCCGGCGAAGCATCGGGCCCACGAGGACATCTTGCAGGCGATCGGGGAAGCCTTCGACACCATGCGCGCCAGACTCTTGGAAGAGAAGTCGAAACAACGGGGCCAGGTGAAGCGACACGACAGCCAGCCCGAAGGACGAGTCCGCACGGTCTTCCACGGGTTGGGCTATGGCTTCATCGAAGCTCCCGACGGACACGATGTGTACTTCCATCGGAACGCCGTGAAGAATGGCTCGTTCGAGGACATCGCGGAGGGTGCCCGCGTGCGGTATGTGGAGGAGCAAGGGGACGAGGGGCCGCAGGCGAGCGTGGTCGAGCTGCTCGGCTCCTGACGACCGACGCGCATACCCCGAGGCGTCACTCAACTCGCCGCCCACTCGACCGCCAGGGATCCTCCGTCCCCCCGTACCACATCGGCTCCGAAGCGGCCGTATTCCCGAGCGAGCCTGTGGCGCATCCATTTCCCATTGAGGAAATCGCCGCAACCGTAGAGCACGGGAGTGGTGTGACG
>Ga0326597_10004127_pt1 | contig 20555 bp, 20 predicted proteins | sample RVTome_12_FD_203789 | JGI IMG/M metagenome (GOLD analysis project Ga0326597, IMG submission 203789) | Soil microbial communities from uranium-contaminated site in the Upper Colorado River Basin, Wyoming, United States - RVT100D185 | ecosystem: Environmental > Terrestrial > Soil > Contaminated >...
GGTAAGCGAATGCCCGATTATGCATCTGAGGAAGTCAAACCGCATATTTTTGCCTGAATAGGAATCCAAGGAAAGAACGAAGACTTCTTCGCATATCAGAGATTGTTAGGCCGATTTTCGAGTTGAACCCGGATTCCGCAGTTGAACATGAGCGAGAGGCGAACCTGGAGCGGCGAAGACACCCAGGGGTGCTGTTTCAAAGTCTTTTCTACCGCTTGGCACAACGCCTTATTACTCGGACAAAATTCGCACAGCAGCGAGATCTGTCCTGAGCTCAGGGGTAGAAAGGCATTGTCTTCGTTGCGCAAGGTTTGCCCCTCGCTCACAGCGTCACTTTCCCACTGCGGAATCTGGGTTGAATCGCCGACGCGTTAGTTGGCGCACAAATTCGATGTTATTGTTCAGGGGGGAGGAATAGCTGAGCCAACCTGCGAAGCTCGGCGGAACGTGGCAAACGACGCCCGACAATCTGGTGAATGACCAGAGAAGGCAAGTCCAGTCTTGGACGAGAGGGGATTAAGTGGGCCCACCTGGATTTGAACCAGGGACCGACCGGTTATGAGCCGGTGGCTCTAACCAAGCTGAGCTATGGGCCCGAAGGGGATTTTGGATTTTAGATTATCGGAGGTTCTCAGTTCTGCGCCGTTTTGGCAACGTTTCGCTGTTCACGTTTCCATGAAACTCTTGAGACGCTTGCTCCGGCTCGGATGCCTGAGCTTGCGCAGCGCTTTGGCTTCGATTTGACGGATGCGCTCGCGGGTCACCGTGAACTTTTGCCCCACTTCTTCGAGAGTGTGATCGGACTTTTCACCAATGCCGAAGCGCATGCGCAACACCTGCTCCTCCCGCGGTGTCAACGTGGCCAAGACCTTTCTCGTCTGCTCCTGTAAATTAATGTTCACGACCGCATCGGACGGCGTGATGATTCTCTTATCTTCGATAAAGTCACCAAGATGACTATCTTCTTCTTCACCCACCGGGGTTTCCAACGAAATGGGCTCCTTGGCGATCTTTAGAACCTTACGAACCTTATCGAGCGGAATTTCCATCTTGCTCGCGATCTCTTCCGGAGTGGGTTCCCGGCCGATCTCTTGGACCAAGTAACGGGAAGTGCGGATGAGCTTATTGATCGTCTCGATCATATGCACGGGAATCCGAATGGTTCTCGCCTGGTCGGCGATCGCTCGGGTGATGGCCTGGCGAATCCACCAGGTCGCATAGGTGGAGAATTTGTAGCCGCGCTGATATTCAAACTTGTCGACGGCTTTCATCAAACCGATATTCCCTTCCTGAATCAGATCGAGAAATTGCAGGCCGCGGTTCGTGTATTTTTTGGCGATACTGACAACCAGTCGAAGGTTGGCTTCGATCAACTCTTTTTTAGCCAAGTTGGCCTTGGTCTCCCCTTCGATGATCGACCACACGCGGCGCTTGATCTCGGGCGCGGGCATTTCAAGATCCTTTTCGATGTTTTTGATGTCCCGCCGGGCATTCTTAATTTCTTCGGCCATCTCGAGAATCGCATCGTGACTCATGCGCAGCGAACCAATCAGCCGTTGCCAGTCCCTACGGTGACCGTTCATGCCAGCCACGAGTTTGAGAATTTCGGGTCCTGCCTTGCCGGTTTTCTGTTCGAACTCTGTGACGCGCCTTTCGAGCGTCTGCATTCGATCCATCGCCCGCTTGAGACCGTCTGCGATCGCTTCCGTTTGCTTGCGGCTAAGCTGCAAGGCCTTTAGGCCGTTGATGATCTTTTCCCGTTGCTTGCCCAAACTCGACAGCAGTGATTGCCGACGATCTGCGGAGACGCGCTTTGCTTCCAACTGTTTCTTGAGTTTGACCTGTTCGTTGAAAGTGCGGCGAATCTTTCCGATCTGTTCCAGCAACCGCTTCTCATGTACTTCCTCATCTTCGAGGTACTCGCCTTCCTCATCGCCGTCTTCCTTGATGATCTCGCGGACGCGGATTTCACGCTCGGCAAGCTTCTCGCCCAGTTCGAGAACATGAGTCAGCGCCAGCGGACTGGAGAGCACCTCGTTGATAACTTGATTTTCGCCGTCTTCGATCTTCTTGGCGATCTCGACTTCACCCTCTCGGCTCAAGAGCGACACGGTACCCATTTCACGCAGGTACATACGCACCGGGTCGCCGGTTTTGCCGACCACGTCGCCGTCGACATCGCCGTCAAGTTCCTTTTCCTCCTCCTCTTCGTCCTCGGCGAGATCGTCGCCCGCGCCGCCGAGCGTGACCCGCGCGTTGGAATCGACGACCTCGATATCCATCTCGCCGAAGATCGACATCACGTCGTCGATCTGGTCCGGCGAAACCACTTCGGCTGGCAGCATGTCGTTGACGTCGTCGTAGGTCAAGTAGCCCTTCTCTTTGCCCAGGTCGATGAGCTTCTTCACCTCCTTTATGTTCTTCTTTTCCACCGGTCGCCCGGCGGAATTGGAGGCCGCTGTTTCCGGTACTATCGGATGTTTGTTTTCGACTCGAGCCTTCGCCGTTCGAGCTGGCGTTCTTTTCGTACGACGTCTTGCCATTCTAGCATCCTTTCCCGTTTTGCCTTCTCATCCTTCTGTTCTTCCGCTGCCCGGATGGCGATCCGCAGATCGCGCTCCAGCTCCCGCAGGTACTTGCGCCGCAAATGGGACAAGCAATCCGCCGCCATCCGGCCGGCTTCGGCTTCGCTCAGGGCTTCCCATTCCAACCCTAATGCCGCCAGTTCGGAGGCGGCTTCGGGCGGGGAATTTTGCGCGATTCGAAAGATGTCGACTATCCCTTCTTTGTGCCATTCGGCGAGAATCAAATCAACAACGGCGCGCCATTTCTGGCCCATCCATTCACGAGTCTCCCTTTGTTCAGCGACCTCTTTGACTACGGAAGAATAGCGCAACATCAAGCCAATCAGCGAACGCTCGGTGAAATCATCGCGGCCGTCGACAGCCTTGGGCGGGACAGCAGCTGCCGGATTTCTCGCGGCCGGGTTGCCTCCCCGGGCAACGGCCGGGCGGCGCAGCAGCTCTTCTCGAACGCCGAGGGTATCGACGGCGCGGCGCACCAGCAGGTCAACCTCGAAGGGGTTGTTGACCTTGGCGAGCACCCGGCTGATTTCTCCGGCGATCTGGCTTTTGCCGTCGAGCGTCTTACCGTGGCGTCGTTCCAACCAGGAGAAGTAGTAATCCGCCAACGGGATGGCCCGTTCGAGAATTGCCTCCAGAGCCGCCTTTCCGTGGCTGCGAATGAAGGTATCCGGATCTTCCCCGTTCGGCAAAAAGGCCGCCTGGCCAAACAATCCGGCTTCGATGAAAATCTCAAAACCGCGGGCCGCCGCGTTACGGCCGGCGTCGTCGCCGTCGAACAGGGCGGTGATGTTCTTGGTGTAGCGGGAAAGCACGCGAACGTGGTCCACCGTCAAAGCGGTCCCCAGCGTCGCAACCCCGTAGGTGATTCCGCACTGATAGAGCGCAATGGCATCCAAGTAACCCTCCACCACCACGACTCGGTCGGCTTTGCGAATGCCTTCTTTCGCTTGGTAAAGGCCGTAAAGAGTCGAGCCCTTGCGGAAGAGCGGCGTCTCGCTGGAATTGAGATACTTCGGCAACCCTTGGTCCAGGACTCGGCCGCCGAAACCTACGACCTTGCCGGCCGGATTGATAATGGGAAACATCAGGCGGGCAAAAAATTTCTCGTGAAACTGTCCGGCGCCGCGCTGCCCGATGAGTCCGAGACGCAGCGCGTCCGGGGTCGCCAATTTTTCCCTTCTCAGCAGTTCCGGCAATCCGGAGCCGGACTGGGGCGCGTAGCCGAGCATAAAATTGCGCGCCGTGTTGAGATCGACCCCCCGGGACTTCAAGTAATCGAGTGCTCTTTTCCCCTCGGAGTGATCGAGCAGCAATCGCTGGTAGTTGGTGGCCGCCCGTTCGTTGATGTGATAAAGCGACTCGCGTTCGCCGGTTTTTTCCGACCCGCCCGCGCGCTCGGTCCGTTCGATGACGATGCCGTAGCGCTTGGCGACGCGCTCCACGGCCTCGGGAAAAGTCAGATGATCGTACTGCATGAGAAACTGAAAGACGCTCCCGCCCGCCCGACAGCCGAAGCAATGAAAGATCCCCTTCTCTTCGTTTACGGTAAACGAGGGCGTTTTTTCCGTATGAAAGGGGCAGAGCCCCATGTAGTTGCGGCCGGTTTTTTTAAGCGTGAGGACATCCGAGATGATCTCGACGATGGATGCCCGGTCGCGGATTTCGATAATCTTATCTTGCTTGATCATGATGGCAAATCTAAAACAAGAAACCGATCTCCGATGTTCGCGCCTCGCCGCTTTGCTTGGGAAACATTCTTTCCTTGCCGGCGCGGATGATTTCTTCAGCGACCCACGTCAGCGGCGAAGCGAGCAGCGCTCCGCTGATCTGGTCCCGCGCGCCGTGGGGAAGCCACGATGCCGAGCCGGCAAAAAAAACCATCAGGGCCGCGAGCACCGCTCCTTTGCCCATGCCGACGGCGATGCCGCCGACGCGATTTAGGGTTTGCAGGAAGAGCAATTTTTCCGAGTGGTGGAGTAGCCAGCCGACTGCGTTAAAGAGAAAATAAACGACGAAAAATATCGCGATGTAAGCGGCGCCCTTTAGGATCAGAGGCGAGATGTTCCAATAAGCTTCTCCGAGGGCGGCCACAGTTTCATAATAACGGACGGCCACGAACAAACCGACCACCAGCCCGGCAATGGACAAGACCTCGCGAAAGAGCCCCCGAAAATATCCCCGCAACCCAAAGAGGGCGAGAGCAACAATAAGAGTGACATCAACCCAATTCACTGGACGGGACTATCTCCGCTCAGCACGCCCGGCTCTAATTTCGCAGGTCACCGCGCGCGTCGCCGCAGAAGTTCACCGGAAGCGAAGCCCTGAGCCGACCGCCACATAGCAACGAATCGTCAACCTTGGTGTAAGACCCTTACCCTCCTTCGCAGAAGGCCACGGGTGTAAACCCGTGGATGAATGCGAGGTGGCTACTCTCCGTAGCCTTGGCGCCCGGCCTTCGCAGCCGAAGCGACTGCTTCGGCGGAGTAGGCAAGGAGGGAACGCTTCGGCCTTCGCCGTCCGAAGTCGGCTACCGCCGACGAAGGTCGGAGGGTTCCGCCCTACGAAACGTGTGGAGAGGTGCCACGAGCGCCCGGTCTTCGTAGCCGAAGCTAGTTCGGCGGAGTAGGCTAAGGCCGTGGGGATCCACTCTTCCTTAGCCCTGGGTTTTGTTTCTGGCGCAGCCCATTCTACGCCGGGGCGCAAAAAATGCCGATTCAGGAAGAGCGGCTTCGCGCTTGGATGCTTGCCGGCTAGCCCCCTAGAAGCGCTTTAGCCAACTCGTTGACCCGTTTACCGTCGGTCCGGCCACTGACCTTCGGCATCACCATTTTCATGACCCTTCCCAGGTCTTGAATTCCCTTGGCGCCTAGCTCGTTGATGCTGTCTTGAATCAACCCGCGAACCGCTTCATCGGTCAGAGGTTGGGGCAGATAACGCCGCAAGACCCCTATCTCAACCTCTTCCTTTTGGGCCAATTCCTCGCGCCCCCCTTTTCGGAATAGCTCGATGGCTTCGTTTCGTTGCTTGCAGAGCGTGGAGATAGTCTTTTGAATTTCTTCCGTGCTCAATTCTCTGCGTACTTTGATCTCCTCATTATGGACCGCGGATAAGAGAAGCCTAAGCGTCGAAACGGTCACCGAGTCACCGCTCTTCATGGCCGTTTTCACGGCTTGTTGAATCTCAGCTTTGAGTTCCATCTGGGCTTGCGTCCAACCTGTTTTCTATCACTGTCTGGACTACCATCAATAAGAATGCCGCACGCGTCTCAGCGCTCTTTTCTTGGCGGCGATGGCTTTTTTCTTTCTCTTCACGCTCGGTTTTTCGTAGTGTTCTCGTTTTCGCAGCTCGGCAAGTATCCCTGCTTTCTCACATAGCTTTTTGAAGCGTCGGATGGCACTCTCGATGGATTCGTTTTCTCGGACTCGAACTCCGGTCATAAACTTAAGTCACCCCCAATCCCAGCGGACCGCTTTTGAGAGAAAATGATTCTAACCGATTTACGGGGCAAGTCAAGCAATTCACTTGCAAAATAGAATGGTTGGACGCATTCCCAGGACAATCTGGAGCGGGTGCGGACAGCGCCGATACTTGCGCAGGGGAGGGGTCGTTTGTCCGCAACAAATAAATCCCAAGCTCCCGGGTCCAATATCCGCGCCGCAGGCCACGCCTTAAGGAAGCATCGTCGGCTCGATTTAGATCCGGCTCTGCCGAGTAAAAATTGTCACGCGAGAAAGCCTCAGGAGGATTTCCATTTAAGCTTCCAAAATTTTTCCGGAAAATCGGAGACGATGCCTTGCACTCCCCAGGACACGAATTTTTCCATATCGCGTACTTCGTTCACCGTCCACACATAAACGTCCGGCCCCTGTTCCCAGGCTCTTTCCAGAAACTCCCGGCTGGCGAGATCTTTGTGGATGTGAACCGACCCTGCGGTCAGCACTTTGGCTGCTTCCAATGGGTCTGCCTTTGTTGCCGCGTCAAAAATGACGCCGATGCGCGCCTCCGGCGCCAGCTCTCTCACTCGGCTCAAACAGCGATAATCGAACGATGAGAAAATGGTCCGGTCCAAATAATCATAACGGCTGACGATGAACAACAGTTTGATCTCTATGCCCGGGGGGCCGGCGGGAAAATGCTTGATGTTCAGACAGAGGTCGGCTCTGCCGCCGATGATCTCGAGAGCTTCTTCGAGCGTCAGGATTCGCTCTCCTTTATAGGATTTCTTACGCCACTGTCCCACGTCAAGTTTCTTGAGCTGATCGAGAGTCTTGTCCTTGAGCCTGCCGCGGGCGCCGGCGGTGCGGCCGAGCCGCTCGTCGTGGAAAATGACGACGTGCCCGTCTTGGCTGAGTTGGCAATCCATCTCGATCATGTCGGCGCTCGCTTCAATCGCCTTTTCGAAAGCAAGCGCTGTGTTTTCCGGGAAATTCCCGGAGGCGCCCCGGTGAGCTATTTTGCTGAAGGCGGCCATATGCGGCTGGGCAATCATGGATGCCGAGTTAACGGCATCGAAGACTGACGGATCGGTTCAATGCGCCTCCTGTACGGGAATCAGGTGGAGAAAAAATTCTTTGTTGCCCTTGGGTCCCAATAGCGGAGACTCTACAACTCCGCGCGCCCCATAGCCGAGGCGGGCTGCCGATTCCTTGATCTCGTCGATGACACGCGAGTGCTCAGCAGGGGAACGGACCACGCCGCCCTTGCCCACTTTGCCTCTACCGACTTCAAACTGTGGCTTGACCAGCGGGATAATTTCCCCGCCGGGAACCAATAGTTTTTTCACCGCGGGCAGGACAAGCTTCAGTGAAATAAAAGACGCATCGATGGTCGCCAGGTCCGCAGGACGCGGCAGCGCGGAGATTTCCAGATAGCGAATATTGGTTTTTTCGTAAACTCTAACTCGGGGGTCGTTTCTCAACTTCCAATCGAGCTGGCCGTATCCGACGTCGACCGCGAATACCTCGCGCGCGCCGCGAGCGAGCAGGCAATCGGTAAATCCACCGGTGGATGCGCCGACGTCGAGTGCGGTACGACCTGCAACGTCGATTTGAAACTCTTCCAGCGCTTTTTCAAGTTTGCTTCCGCCGCGGCTCGCGTAGGGCAAGGGCGTTGATCTAACTCGAATGACGGCCTTTTCGTCGACGAGACTGCCGGCCTTGGTCACGGGTCGGTCATCGACCAGAACATCGCCGGCCAGGATCATACCTTGGCTTTGCTCGCGGCTGGCGACCAAACCCCGCTCGACCAACAGCTTGTCTAACCGCTCCCTCTTTCCCATCCCTCCCGGCTTCTCTTCCTTCCGAGCCTGACCATCTGGAGCGCGGCCTGAGTAATCGCCTCTTGGTCGAAGCCGCAGAGTTTGCGCAATTCGTCCTGAGTGCCGTGGGGTATGAAGCGATCCGGCACACCCAAGCGCCGCACGCGCACATCGCTGATTCCTTCATCGGCGAGTAACTCTAAAACCGCGCTGCCGAATCCGCCGGCCACCGCGTGGTCCTCAACCGTGATGAGGGCGGGAACCCGTTTGACGACATCGCGCAAGAGATCGCGGTCCAGAGGCTTTACGAAACGGGCGTTGACCACCGCCGCATCGATCCCCAGAGGCGCAAGATCCTCGGCGGCTCGCAGCGCCGGCAACACAGTGTGGCCGATGGCCACAATGGCGATGTCCTTGCCGTTCCTTAAAAATTCGGCCTTGCCGATCTCAAGATTTTGCAACTCGCGATCCATCTCGACACCCCAACCCTCACCCCGAGGATAACGCAACGAGATCGGTCCTGGATGGTCGATGGCAGTTTTGAGCATATGTTGCAGCTCGTTCTCGTCCTTGGGCGCCATGATGACGAGATTCGGAATCGACCGCATGTAGGCGAAATCGAAAACACCGTGGTGCGTCGGACCATCGGCGCCCACCAGTCCGCCGCGGTCCAGAGCGAAAACCACATGGAGATTTTGCAAGCAGACATCGTGCAAAATCTGGTCGTAGCCGCGCTGCAAGAAGGTCGAATAGATCGCTACGACCGGAATCCAGCCTTCGGTGGCCATCCCTGCGGCAAAAGTCACGGCGTGCTGCTCGGCGATACCGACATCATAGGAACGTCCCGGAATTTCCTTCGACAGTTTATCGATGCCGGTGCCACTGCCCATGGCGGCCGTAATCCCGACGACTTTCGGATTGGCCTTGGCAATTGTGATCAGCGCCTGAGCGAAAATATCGGTGTAGCTCGCCACCGGACCTTTGGGCTTCTTCGGCTTGCCGGTCAGCACATGAAACGGCGTGACGCCGTGATACTTAACCGGGTCTTGCTCCGCGGGAGGGTAACCTTTGCCCTTTTTCGTCATCACGTGGACTAACGTCGGCCCCTCCACATGCTTGAGGTTTTCCAGCGTCGTCACCATTTCGGAAATGTTGTGCCCGTCGATGGGGCCCACGTACTGGAATTGCAAGCTTTCGAAGAGAAACCCCGGCGTTATGAATCCGACAAACGAATCGCGCAGCTTGCGCGCCAGGAGTTTGAGGTTCTCTCCCCTCGGCAGATTGGAAAGTAGCGCCGAAAGATGCTTTTGCCAGCGCACGCCGAAATCCGTGGTGAACTGTTTGCTCAGGAACGATGAAACCGCGCCGACCCGCGGATCGATAAAGTGCTCGTTGTCGTTCAGGACAACGATCAAATCCTTGTCCAGGTGGCCCGCTTGATTCAGCCCTTCGAACGTCAAGCCGGCGCTCAAGCCGCCGTCGCTGATGACCGCCACCACCTTGCGCGACGACCCTTGCAAATTTTTCGCAACGACCATTCCCAGGGCCGCGGAGATCGACGTGCCAGCATGGCCCGCGCCGAAAACATCGTATTCGCTCTCCTCGCGGCTTAGAAAACCGCTGAGGCCGCCGAGCTGGCGAATCGTCGCGAGCCGATTGCGCCGGCCGCAGATGAGCTTATGAGCGTACGCTTGATGTCCGGTGTCCCACACGATCCTGTCTTCAGGCGTGTCGAAGACGTAGTGGAGCGCCAACGTCAGCTCCACCGCGCCTAGAGTCGATGCCAAGTGTCCGCCCACTTCCGAAACAACGGAGATGACCTCTTCGCGGATTTCCTGGGCGAGTTGAGGCAACTCCTCCACTGCCAGCCGGCGAACGTCCCGCGGATATTCGATGCCATCAAGTAGTTTTGCCTTGCTCAAGGTTGCGTCTCCTCAATTTTGGAACTCAATTCTTCTGACAGAGACCTTCCCACCACTTGCGTGGCGATGGCGCGAAGCGGCTCCGCGCCGGAATCGAAACAAATCAATTGATTCACGGTTTCTTGCAGCAATTCCGCAAGCCGCTCCTTCGCCTGGGCCACCCCGACGACGGATGGGTAGGTGGCCTTTCTGCGTTCCTTGCGCCCCGACTCGGGGCGTGGCTCCGGCGCGTCTCCCTGGTGGTCCAAGACATCGTCGGCGATTTGAAAAGCCAGCCCGAGATATTCTCCGTAGCGGGAAACTTGCCGCAGCTCGGCGCCCTTGGCGCCGGCGACCCGCGCGCCCACGCGCACAGCCGCATGAATCAGAGCGCCGGTCTTGCGCACGTGAACATATTCCACCGCGGCGAGATCGACCTCCCGTTCTTCCGCCTCCAGATCGGCGGCCTGACCGCCCACGAGCCCCGCCACGCCGACCGCGCAACCGATCTCGTGAATAAGCTCGGAGAGCAAATCCGGCGCCAGCGCTTTCCTAACCTCCGCAGCCGACAACAAGCAAAAGGCTTCGGTCAATAGACCGTCGCCCGCAAGCAAAGCCATGCCCTCGCCGAACACCTTGTGCGCCGCGGGCGCGCCGCGGCGCAAGTCGTCGTCGTCCAGCGCCGGCAAATCGTCGTGAATCAATGAATAGGCGTGAATCATTTCAATGGCGCAGGCAAACGGTAGCAAATCCTCTTGCCTGCCGCCGAAGAGTTCGCCGGCGGCAAGAGTCAAAATGGGCCGAATGCGCTTGCCGCCGGGAAAAAGCCCATAGCGCATGGCGCGCCACACCGTATGGTTGTGCCCTGGCTGCGCGCCGATATAGCGGTCGAGCGCGCGGTCGATGACGGCACGGCGATCCGTCAAATATTCACTGAGATCGAACGTGGTCACGATTAGGTCGCAGCATCCTCGGGTTACTCTTGTCAATTTATCACTGATCCCCCGTATTCTTCAATCTCAGCGCAAAGTATTGGTATGAACATTTCAGGAACGCGACTGGATCATCGCTTATTAAGCCGCGCGCTTTCCGAGGTTGTGGCAAGGCAACCTCAGCGACGAGTTGGGCTGGGTTTAGACTTACTCTTGGCGATTGATTTGCTCGAATTTGTTGCCTGTGGCTGCTCTTTCTGAGGCGCGCTCCAAACCATGCCGCCTCTCTTGTTCAGCACCATCAGTAAATAATCGGCTACGCGAAAGGTTTTAGTCAACGCAGGAGGAAGCGCGTCCGCATGTCCCAATGCCGTGCGAATGTTGCCGCCATCGTCCATGAACACGAGGTACGGAGACCAACTTGTTCCCAGCCCGAGGGAAGCTCTAGCCGTGTTCTTATCGCCGTACAGCACGAGACCTCCCGAGCCCTGAGTGGCGACCGCCAAGCCGAGGCGCGGCGTGCCGGTCTTATCGCTTAGCGAAAGACTGGGGGAGCCCTCCGAGTCTACCGACATAATGGCGCGGGAATTGCCGGCTCTATCGTAGAGAGTCAGCGTCGGTCTTCTTGCCGCAGTGACTCCCAAAGTCGCTCCGAGACCTCCGTCCAGATTCGTCAGCACCAGCAGCGGCGCGCCATCGCGGTCCGTGCCCAGGGCCGCCAGGTTTCTCCCGCTCGCGTCTTTGACGACGAAACGTTTCGCCTCGATGACTTCAGGAACGACGCTAGGACTCGTCTGCCCCATAATGAACAAAATCCCGACTCCGAGAAAAGCAAACAGCCCGAATCGCCTCAAGCGCCGATTGCCGCGCTCCAACCGATCAAGCCTGTCTTTTAGAATCGCCAGTTCGTCCTTCGAAAAAATCATCGATGCCTCCCGTCTCGGTTTTAGGGGTCATGGTAGTTGAATACGTTGTGCTGAATGGTGTTGATAAAAGAGAGGGCTAGAGGCCGGCCCGCGTTGTCTGCTAGTTGAAGCAAACGGGAAACCGCCTCGCTCCTGCGAAAAAAGGTCCGGTAACCGATTTGCTTATACGCCTTTTTCTCCGGCGGGCTGTTGGCGTAAATGATCGCCGCGCGGTCGGCGATCATGTTCGGCGCCAGGCTTTGAGCGAGCGGCAACCCTTGACCGGCATTGTTGCCGAACAGCACATAATCCACCCCGGCGTCCATACAATCTTCCAACGCGCGCATAATGGCCGGCAACGAAACTTCGTCCCAGTTTCTCATCTCGAACTTGGCCTGCGCCGCCGTCAAAACGTTGGGATATCCTTCAGCGACTCGGAAGACTCCCTCGCGCTGGACGAATCGGGTCCAGAGGAGGGGCGGACTCGCGACGAATTCCCCCACCGTCACCTCGTTGTCCAGGATCAAGGCTGTGAAGTGATCAAAAAACAGTTTGGAAAGCTCAGCGCGAAGAGTCAATGTTGCGCCATTTTACGGCTTGGGTAACTCTAGGTCTCTGCAGATCTTTTCGGCGAGAAATTCGTTGATCTCGCGATGACGGGGGAACCGTTGAGACCTTTCCATTCAGGCGATTCATCTAGGCTTGCCACGCAAGGATTCTTTAACCAGCGCGCGGTTCGCCTGCAGGACGAGCTGAACCGCCTCTTGGAGGTTGGATCTCGCTTCGGCAAGAGTATCGCCCTGCGAATTGGCCCCGGGCAATTCCTCCACAGACGCAATATGTCCGTCAGGAACCTCCTGAAATACCGCAGTCAACTGATCTTTCATGGCGGCAACCTCCTCGGCGACTCAGTGTAACAGACCGCCAATGGGAAACCCAATTGCGCGCAGCATCGAAATTGGCGGCGATCACGTCTGTCGCTGGGAGATTGGCCGACTCTTCGATCGATTCGTCTCTGGGCCAAAAGATGTCGCGGCTGGCTTTGTTCGCGGTTGACGATTTCTTCGCATGCCACGGTAGTTTGCTTATCCGACCTGAAGCAGTCGACGCGCCGCCTCCCAGACGCGATCCGTTTCTTCTTTGATGAACTCAACGAGGTTTTCAGGCACTCGCTGCTGGTCAAACCCTGCTTGTAACTGAAAGGCCATCTGTTCCAGGGGGCTTTGCTGGTATCCATGCTGCATGAGACCTACCGCGTAGCCGTATAAAAAGTTGTCGACGCCGAGCTGGTCCCACTGAACAACGTGGACAAGTTCATGGAAGTACAGACTGTCTCTTTGACTTCCTGCACGCAAAAAGAACGTATTCTTGTAGGTCACTCCATCCATCAGCATCGTTTCCATGGCCCGAAACTCTGGTAGTCCAAGCTGTGACACCGGTGGGAACGGTACTCGGGGGACGACAACCACCCGCGTTCTTGCTAGAAGCGCGTCTGGATAGTGATCTTGGAGCCGGATGAAGGGAGATTGTGAGACTGGAGTGGCGTCAAGCGCATGCACCTCCAACGTCTGATCGATCCAAGCCTTTACAGCCGGCAGAACTGCTTGGAGTCTCGTTACAAGGGGATTCATAATCACATAATTCCAACTATTCCTCTTCAGCCACTGAGCTATGCGCTGACTGTATACACGCTCTTCCCCTCTCCCTGATAGCTTTCGTAAACATGCTCGAACACAATGGAGCACTTTGTCTGGTAAAGCTCCTTCGAGTAAGCGCGCGGCAATCCGTGGTCTAGCGTATCCTCGATCGCCAGGCGCACCCGCGCACGGCTCCCTACTTTTTGGCGCCAGCCGATGACCAACAGCTCGTTCAACCGCTCCAGCAGTTGCCGGGCAACTTTCTTTACCTCTTCGTGCTCTTGAGCCGTCAAGTCCGGGCCGGGCCGCGTAAGAATATCGAAGACAGTCAGCTCCTCCTCGGTGAGGCTCTCGCGCACGTGGCGTGCCTGTTCGTCTGTCAGGACGTTGGATAGCGCAAGCAAGTCCTTGAAGATTTCCTCGATGTTCCTGCTGCCGGCATTATACCCGTCGATCAGCTCCTGAAACATTTCCAGGTAATCGGCGCGGGTGCGATTCAACAGCACCATGCGCTCAAGCTGTGATTTTACGGCCGCCTTCAAGCGCTCCAGGTCGGCGTTGGTGGGCTTTTTCTTATCGAACTTTTTTCTCAGCGCTTCGAAATCAATTTTCGACAGGTCAAAATAGCCGCCCTTCTTGTCGCCGATCGTAAACGGGACGGCTGCAATAGACTCATCCAGCAGTTCCGCAATGCCTTGCAATACATGGGAGATGTTGGGCGGGTCGGTCGTGGTGCGAATCTCATCGGCAATCGCAGCCAGACAACCGCAACGCCCGGCGAACTCTATCGCCACCGGATCGGGCTTTACGGCACGGTAAAGCGCCACAACCACTGCTGCTTTACTGAGAAAATCCCGCCGCACGGCTTCCGGCGCCATGAGTAGATTTGCCGCGTCCTTGATCGCTCCCACACGCGCAAAGTTCGCCGTCGGACTTTCTTCTATCTTCGCCAGGTTCACTCCGCGGCTCCTGCAAAACGCCGTGGCGTCTTTAACCGCCAGCCGCAATTGTTCCGCCAGCTCTTTTTTGTCCCGCACCGGCGTCTCGCCGCCTCGTCCTTTTCCGTAGATCGCCAGCGCCTTTTCCAAAGACGCAAACACGTTGGCGTAGTCCACGATCAGGCCGCTCTGCTTGCCGGGATAGACTCGGTTGGCGCGGGCAATGGTCTGCATCAGCGTGTGGTTGCGCATCGGCTTGTCGAGATAAATCGTGGAGCAGCTCGGCGCGTCAAGCCCGTAAGCCACATGGCGCAGAGAAAGACGATCCGGAGGGGGTCGGCTGGGTCTTTGAACTTCTCATCGAGTTTCTCGTCGTTCATGCGCTTTCGATGCGGCACGACGTTGATGCCCCACTTCTTCATCTGCTCGATCTCGTTCTGCCTCGGCGAGATCACCACTGCCATGTCGGTAGTGTCGAGCACCTCCAGCCGTTCCCTAAGCTCGTCGCGCCTCTCCTTGTCGAGACTGGACGGTGTGAGATCTTTCCACACGCGCTCCCTTTCGGCCTTCCAATATTTTCGCACCTTCTCATACATTCGGTACGCTGTCGGCTTATCGATGGAGACCACCATCGCCTTCCCTTGAAAGCCGCGCCCGACAAAGTGCTGCACAAGGTCTTTTGCAATCGTCTCCAGCCGGTCGTCCCGGGTGATCAGGTGGTACTGCCGGCCCAGCTCCCGCTCCAGCTTCTTTTCGCCCTCCTCCGAAAGAGCCGCGTCTTCTATGAGGGCGTAGATTTCGTCGTTCAGATTCGGATTGTCCAGATGCAACTCCGTGGCCTGGTTCTCATAAAACAAAGGCACCGTCGCCCCGTCCTCGACCGATTGCTGGAAGTCATAGATCGATACATAGTCGCCGAAGACGTCGCGCGTGCGCTCCTCGCCCGCGATCAACGGCGTGCCGGTGAACGCCAGAAATAGCGCGTTGAGTAATGCCGAGCGCATATTGAGCGCGAGGGTGTCGTACTGCGTGCGGTGCGCCTCGTCCGTGAGCACGATCACATCATGCCTGTCACAGAGAACAGGCATGATGCCCTCACTCTCGCTCCCTCTCCCAGTGGGAGAGGGAAGGGGTGAGGGTGTTCCAGACGGAGGTTTCTCGGTATGGAACTTGTGAATAAGCGTAAAGACGTAACGGTTGTTCCCGGCCAGCATTTCCCGCAGCTCCGCGCCGGTCTCGGCGTGGCAAGCGTTGGCATCGCTTACCGCGCCACAGGCGGCGAAGGTCTTGGCGATTTGCTCGTCCAGCTCGACGCGGTCCGTCACGATTACGAACGTCCAGTTGCCCGGCACCTTGCGCAAGATCTTCTGCGCAAAAAAGACCATCGCAAAGCTTTTCCCCGAACCTCGAGTCTGCCAAAAAACCCCACCGCGCCCGTGTCCTGCCGCCCGCGCAGCAAGCGTCGCCCGGATCGCATTATTCACGCCGAGGTATTGGTGGTTTTGCGCGATGGCTTTAACCAAACCCGTCTTATGCTCCGAGAAAAGAATGAAGTTCTCGACGAAATCCAGCAGCCGCGTCGGCTCGCAAAGGCCGCGAATCATCACTTCTAACGAAACCCGCCGCGGCTCATCCTCGCGCTCGATCCGCTTCCACTCGGTGAACCGGTCCCAGTCCGCCGTCAGCGACCCCACGCGGCTGTCAGCGCCGTTCGAAGCGATAAGGAACGCGTTGTACCAAAAGAGCGCGGGGATTCCGTTCTGTAGATGTTTGTAGCTCGCGAGATTATCGTCAAACGCCTGCTTCGCCGGCACCCCAGGCTTCTTGAGTTCAATCACGACAAACGGAAGGCCGTTCACGAACCCGATGAGATCGGGCCGGCAGGTGTAAAGATCGCCGGTGATCGTCATCTGGCTGACGAGCAAAAGGTCGTTCGTCTGCGGGTTCTCCCAATCGACGATGCGCACCCGCTCGGTCTTCTGCCCGCCCCGCTCGCGATCAGCAACCGAAACCGTAACCCCGTCTCTCACCAACTCCCAAACCTCCCGGTTCGCCGCCGCCAGACTCATCGCCGACCGATCGCGTGCAAGCTCATCGATTACCGAATTGATCACGTCAGAAGGCAGCGATGGATTCGTCCGCTCCAGCGCCGCGCGGAGTTTCGGGATGAGAACGACTTCCGACTTCGTCTCGCGGCCAAGCGTGCCACTCTGTCCCAGCACTTCCTCTACGGCCGACTCCGTCGCCCATTTCAACTCAGCGAAAAGTTGAATCGCCGGCTGCTCGACGAGAAGGTCTTCGGTGTAGCCTTCAGGACTCATAGGTTAACCGGGTTTTTTCTCCAACTCCGTTACCGAGGGAAGTGAAAGGGTAACACTGGCTTTAATATAGCTCTCTGCCGCAAGTTCTTTCTCCAACTCCGTTACCGAAGGAAGTGAACCCATGAGTTTTCTCGGCAGCGATTCGACCAGTCGAGTGCGCCATTGGGCGACACCGATCGGCTTACTCACATGACGGAGAGCGTATTCGACGGTAATGCGATTTTTATCCCGACAAAGTAGCAGTCCAATCGTTGGCTGGTCTTGAGGATCGCGCATCCCGTCATCGACACCGGACAGATAGAAGTTCATCTTCCCGGCAAATTCGGGTTTGAAAGGCTCCATCTTTAAGTCGATGACCACATAGCAACGGAGCTTGAGATGATAGAATAAAAGATCGAGGTAGTAATCCTCTCCGCCGATTTCCAAATGTACCTGCCTGCCGACAAAGGCAAAGCCGACTCCCAGCTCAAGGAGGAATTTCTGAATGTGGTCGACGAGCCCCTGCTCCAACTCGCGCTCGCGCGCGTCAGAGGACAGCGTTAGAAAATCGAACGTGTAAGGATCCTTGAGCGCCTGTTGTGCAAGGTCGGACTGCGGCGGAGGTAAGGTTTGCCTGAAATTGGTGAGCGCCTTACCTTGCCGCTTATGAGCGTCGGTTTGGATTTGCACCGTGAGCACAGCCCGCGACCACCCATGCTCCAATGTCTGCTGTGCGTACCATAGTCGTTGCTCCGCGTTCTTCACCTTGGCGAGCAGGAGAATGTTATGCCCCCACGGCAATTGTCCAACAAGCTGTTGGACGATTGCCTCGTCGATATAGGCTTCGGCAAACGCCCGCATGGAGAGAAGGTTAGCTCGAGAAAAGCCGTGCATCTCCGGAAATTCCGCCCTCAAATCCTTGGCCAACCGCTCGACCACCTTCGCCCCCCACCCTTCATCACGCTGGCAGCGTAAAATCTCGCGGCCAATATTCCAGTAGAGCAGAACCATCTCCCGATTGACCGACAGAACCGCTCGCACCTGCGCAGCCCGCACGCGAGCCTTCAGGTCGGCGAGCAGAGGCGCATAGCCAGACGGGAGCGAGATTCGGGAAGTTTTCGAACTTTTATTCACGGGGTCATCCGTAGACGTTGAGACGCATCAAATCCACAGGTCGGGCCGGAGTCAACTGCTCCAGCGCCGCGCGGAGTCTTGGAACAAGAACAACTTCCGACTTCGTCTCGCGACCCAACCAACTCCCTCGCCCACTGGGAGAGGGCTGGGGTGAGGGTTCGGCGAAGCCGAATGTTTCTTCCGAAGCCAAGACCGTCGCCCAACCCAGTTCCGCGAAGAGATCAATCGCGGGCTGCTCAACAAGTTGGTCTTCGGTGTAGGTGTGGGGCATGGTCGTCTCAGCAGCTTGCGCTTGGGGATTCCTGATTACATGGCCGGCTTCGATCATTTTCCGTTGGAATCCCCACCTTCATCCGGCGGTATTTCCTCCAAATTTCAGCTTTAAGCGTCAGAAGTTCTTTGCGCAACTCCGCAGAGTGATAGCGACGATGCCCCTGCTTCAAGTCTTCGATTAGCCTTCCGAGCTTCGGGTATCGCTTCCTGTAATCGTCCGTGCCTTTCTGGCCGAGATATCGGAAGTCGTCGCTGAGCAGCACAAAGGCGTTCTCGAAATGATAGCCGACATCCTTCTTTCTGTGGTCAGAATTAAAGTGATACTTGGCAGAGGTTTTGCGCACGGGCCGGTCATTCTTTGCTCGGTAGATGCAGTCGGGCCGTCGTGCATACTCACGCCGCCGGTAGTAGACGTTTCCCTCCAGCTTGGCAGTCACTCTCGCAATGTAAATCAGGCGTTCCTTGTATCCCTTTCCGCCAAAACCGAAGACAAACGAATCCTTCCCGGCGGTCTTGCGATTCTTGGGCTTGCAGAGGGCAAGGCTGAGAAGGTTACCGCTGACGCACGGCGCTCCACCGCTATCTACCACCAGTTTGTAAACGTAAATGTCAGGTGCTGGGGCAGGCATATCAGTTGTTGCGTTGGATCAGCTCCGGCTTCTGCGCGAGAAACCAGCGATAGAATTTTGTGGCATCGTGGAAGGCGGGCAGCCTCACGCTGCGGTGGATGTAGCCGTCCTTGATGTCGAGGCCGCCCCAGGCGTCCAGCAGGTCGTTGCGCACGCGATAGACCCGGTCGCGTAACTCGCCGATGGGAATGCACCGGCGCAAACGGCCAGAGATACCGGGTTTCGCGCGCACGACGATGTCACCGTCACCCGGCACGCGGCGCGTGTGGGCGTTCTCAACCCAGCGCGATCGCGGAATGGACTTCGCCGGGACAATTTCCTCGACCACATACAAACCGATAAGCGCGTAGATGAGCGGACGCGCCGGGCCGTCCACCGGACGCAGCGCGGCGAAGAAAGCCAGCAAGTCGCCCTCGGTCAGCAGCGAGGTGATGCGCTTTCCGCGCTTGCCTTGGTCGCCATAGGTGAGTTGGTCGAAATCCGGGTCAAGGTGTGTCGGTTGCCCCAGCAGCGGCGGAGGCAGCTGCTCGCCAAAGCGTTTCACCACAGGAATGAACTCGTCGTAGCGGCGGGCCATGCCGTTGCGCATCGCCTTGCTGTCGGTGATAGTGACGTAGGCAAACTCGCCGGACGCCAATCGCATCGGTGCATTCCAGCACCTGTCGGTTGAATCAATCCCGACCCTGACCAGCAGCCCATTCATATCCTAACTCCGCTCCAGCCAATGTCTGCGTGCAACCCGATGGCAGGTTCCTCGTGCAGTTCGTCTTCCGTATAGCTATTTAGCACGTAAGTTTGGCGTTTGGCCGGGATCACTCCGTATGATTGCTCTCGGACTTGTCAGAGGCTATATGCTGCTCCATCGGTTCGGTCGCGTTTGCACTTTTCTCTGCCTTCTGAGCAGCCTGCTCACGGAGATAGGCAATCACCGGAAGGCATACCAACCGTAAAATCAACCAGTACAAGTAAGCTACTGAAATCGAAAAAAATTCACCAGAGGGCATCATGCCGTGCGCCATTTTATTTCGAAGGTTTGCTCCGAGAGGATCGACAAGGAGACGCTGCAGATGGAATACCAAGTCCTCCCCGAAAATTCCCTTTACTATCGGCATGTATAGCATCCGGTTAAGGTCGTATTCCTTTTGAATTCCCTCTTGGTCGATGCTGGATGTGATAACCCCACGCTGAGCCAAAACATAACGCAAAGAATGCTCAATTTGAGGTATTAGAAAGTACGCTGCAATATCTAGATCGCTCCTCACGCCTGCTTGGAGTCCCTTTGCATACAGCATTTCGCGTCCCTCAGGCACCAGGGATGATTAGAAACTATCGCAATAAAATCACCTAGCCTGCAGGGGTGTTCAAGAATGATCTGCCTAATCACTGGTTCGAAAACCCAGCGGACCTCAATGTTATCGCTGAACCCTGCTTGAAAAAACATTTCGGCCCGCAGAGCCTCATTTATCTCGTCTGGGTCATTCGAAAGCATGGAAGGTCGCTTCCCAACAACCTTGCCTTGGCCATCTACTGTGAATGCGGCAAAAATATGTTGAACGGACTGTTTGTTTGCAGATTCCTCTGCTTGTTTTTTTAACTTCTCGACCGTCGGCACTTTCAGCATAAGCGCTAATTCGAACAGAGCGTCATGAAAACTCTTGCCTTTTATCGCTGCCACTGTCTTTTCAATTGCTTCCCTCACTTCGTCTGAGACCTTCATGGTTGTGGAGAGAGGTTTCAACTCTTTTACCGACTCGGCTTGATACCGCAATAATTCTTTGTGAAGATCCCCCACTCTCGCCCCATTGTCAGGAATTCGCCGGTGAGCTTCTATTGCTTTTTCAAGATGACTAGCAGAGAGAAACCCGATTAGTCAACTCTAGACTTGACCCCTGTCTTTGACCCCTGTCTTGACCCCTGTCTGACCCCTGTCTCCCTGTCGAGAGGCGCTAAGGTTGGTGATAAGCCAACCCCACAACCCAAAGGAGGAGACAAAGATGAAACTGTACGGAGCGATCGATTTGCACTCGACCAATAACGTGACGGTGGTGATTGATGAACAAGATC
>Ga0326597_10004128_pt1 | contig 20554 bp, 12 predicted proteins | sample RVTome_12_FD_203789 | JGI IMG/M metagenome (GOLD analysis project Ga0326597, IMG submission 203789) | Soil microbial communities from uranium-contaminated site in the Upper Colorado River Basin, Wyoming, United States - RVT100D185 | ecosystem: Environmental > Terrestrial > Soil > Contaminated >...
AAACAAAGAGACTGACTTTGATCAACGCCCCTTGAGTTCATCGAGGGGCTGTTTGTTTCCTGGATTGCAACAGGAGCCAGAAACCCTTATATTTTCATCCGCTTTTTTTGAAAAGCGGGGAAAGAACCAGAATTTACCTGCTGCAATCCCTGCTGAACTAGCCGGCCCCGTAGCTCAATTGGATAGAGCAACAGCCTTCTAAGCTGTAGGTTCCGCGTTCGAGTCGCGGCGGGGTCACGATATCGTGGATTTGGGATTTTGGATTCCGGACTGGATGGTTCCTGGTGGCGGAGGAGTCGTGAAACATGAAATCAACTCCCGCATGAAGAATCTCGCATTGGAGATCATCCGCCTTGAGGGTCTCCCGAGGACAGAGGTCTCCCAGATTCTCGGAAGACAGATTCTGAGATCGGCAACTTCTGTTGGAGCAAACTATCGTTCGGTCTGCAGAGCGAGATCAAGAGCCGACTTTATTGCCAGAGTTGCTATTGCCGAAGAGGAAGCTGATGAAACTCAATACTGGTTGGAGTTGCTGCACGAGTCGGGACCGATACGTGGTGATCATTTTGAACGCCTGTTCGATGAGACGATCAGCTGACAGCGATCCTTGCCGCATCAGGGAAAACAGCGAAAGAACACCTGAAGAACTAAGAGCAAACCAGTCCGCAATCTCCAATCTACAATCCGCAATGGTTTGCCCCCATCGTCTAGAGGCCTAGGACACGAGCTTTTCAAGCTTGTAACACCGGTTCGAATCCGGTTGGGGGCACACGCAAAACCTGTGTTCTGAGGACATCGAGTGCCGGGTGGCTGATATCCTTGGGGGTTTTCGCAGGTGGCACTTAGCAATTCTCGTTTTCCGGTCGATATCAATCTTCTCCACGATCTTCTGAAGCAGGGCTTTTCGCTTACTGATCGGAAGGGTGTCGAACTTTCGGTCAAACTCTTGGAAGTATGCCTCAGAGGCTTTCGCGATTTGCGTGATGGCAGCTTCAGTGTCGCTTGTGTTCTCCAATCGGCGGATTAGTTGTTCGAACCCCTTTCGTTCCGCTTCAAGCTGACGGATCCTCTGCGCGATTTCTTCCACCTGTACACCTTCTTCGGCAAGCCTGACGAGGGATTTGATCTGAGAGCGGATTCGGTTCAGCTCTGCGTCGATCTTTGAGCCTTCGCCAGCATTGAAATGTAGAGCAAGTTGTCCATCCAGCTTCAAGTCTGTTCCCCTCAAGCCTGCTACAGCTCTTCGTTTGTCACGGCCAAAGATGGCATATGGATCAATATGTTTCTTCGATGGTTGAGCTTTCATAAGAATGTGCAACATCGTATCCGAGACCTTCAACCCCTTTCCCTTGGCGAAGAAGAGATTCTCGCAGAGGAAGCAGCAATCGAGTGGGAAACCGTTATCACCAGTAAGAAGGAGGGTTCGCTTTTCCTTCAGGTGAAGGTAGCCCGGTTTGCCACGCTGTACGAAATCGGTGATCCATGCATCCCCCTCAATGTGTTCATCTGAGATGTGCCGATAGCCTGCAAGCCGATCATGCTGGAAAAGGGGTTCAACATGTAGAGGTGAGCTTGCCAGCGATCTCATCTTCTGGTAGCTCTTGCCTGTCAATTCACGGGATGCATGGGAGAAAGTCATGACCGATTTGACCTTCCCGGCCCATACTATTTTTCTAATGCTATCTCCGTTGGCAGCATTGACGCCGACCATGAAAATGTCACTCTCAGGCTCTGCGTAATCCCTCCCATGGCAGAGGAAACGATCTCTAAACTCTTGCCTCAATCGCTTCTTGCACGGGCCAAAGAAGATGAGGCTATTATTGACCTCGAAAGGGACTACGCACATCACCTTTTCCGGGTCTGAGGACGCACCAACGACATAGATTCTCACTTCCATTTTCACACGATCACTTCTTCACCTCAAACGCATCTCGCATCGATACAATCTGCTTTAGATCGCCTTTGGAGAACACTTCCTTCCTTGCAAGCTCGTCAAGAAACTCCTGATTCCTGAAGTCCTCCCAGGTGAGATCGTAGAAGTTCACGTGCACGTCCATTTTGTCCAGAAGGGTTTCCGGTTCCGGGAACTTGATGCTGCCCACTATTTGGTTCACAAGTGATTCAGTCTTGCGCTGAAACAATGATGCCTGATAGCTCTTGTATTCCTCCGGAGGGTTCGCCTTGAAGAACGTTACAAGCTCTTGTTTCACTCTATCGCTGGAGTTCAAGATCTCCTCGGCCATTACATGGAGCATTTTCGCCCGAACGCCCTTGATCTGTCCTTTAAGCTCATCGACTCTTGCAGTGAACTTGCCTTTCCTCTCCTGCCGAATTATCGACTTTTCTCTCGATGCGATGGGGACAAGATATTCCTTTCTCATCGCATCAATACTACCAATGAAGTCGTACAGGACCTTGAATCCCTCATCCTCTTTGATGTTCTCAAATAGGCGCAGGCGGGTTTCTAGTGACTGCCGAAGCTGCTCGTCTTTGAACGGGAGTGCGTCGGGCGGGATAGACACCTTTGCGGAGTGAATGTTCCTCCCTTCGAAGTGAAGTTCAACGAATTGAATCTTCGCCGTGTAGGTCTTGATTTGCCGTTGGAGATCAGGATGAACAGGCGGGTTGCTTTCAAGCCTCTTATTGATCTCTTCTATCTTGGAGGCCTCGACTTCACGAAAAGGCGGTTCGTCATCCAGGTTCAAGAGTGTCCCGGCGTCTGCGGTTACGCGGGCGATAGAATCTTTCAACTCGGAGGCCATTTCTGCTTTGGCTATCTCGTCCTCCGGCGGGAAGAAGAAAGAGATCAACCTGAGTGTGGTCACCTCATCAAGTCGGACAGCGTTCGTTCCGACATCTTCGTATGAGAAAATTCTACTTTGTGGAAAGATCAGGTGGCCCGTCCGATCGGAGATGAGAAACGAGACCATGTTCTTTGGGAAATCGTAGACAGCGATACCCGCTTTTCTCAGCTTCTCAATGGCCGCGAGATCACCGTAGCCGTTACGAATGTTCTCCTCGGAACAATCAACAACCACGCGCACGTCTTTCACCTTCTTTTTGGCTTCCACCAGTGGCTCAGCCAATTCGCCGTAGATGCCGGGTAGGGAGAGATACACTCTTTCCTCTGCTTCGAGGATCAGATCAATCGTGCGTTGGTAGCCGAGGGTTTCAACAATTGGAGGCATGTTAGGTCTTTCATACTGGTTTTGACTGCCCGTCTGTATCACTGTATCTTTTCAGCACTGCTGGCCAACAACACAGCCGTAGTATCATTGCCCAGAGATATCTTGGAGGGCCTGAATAGAATTCATCGACGCTCATCAAACCATGAGCAATCCGATTTCTTAGATTGGAGCCATCACGCTCGACTAAAAGTCCCCGCAGTTCGAACACCAGATCGGCCCCAAATAGCTTTTCGGCCTCATTCAACGAAAGTGTCTTGTTCAAATCAAATTCCTCCTGAATGCCTTCCGTAGACAGCCCGGAAGTTATAACGCCCCGTTGGTTAAGCAGATGCCGAACCGAATTCTCTAATGGGGGATCAGCAAGTGCATTGCTTGCATGAAGTCTCCCTCGAGACCGGACATTAGTCCCTGTGCATAGATCACCTCACGCCCCTGCGGGATAAGAGGGTTGTTCATGACTATGGGCATGAAGTCATTTATGTCATAAGAATGCTCGGCGTTGATCTGCTGACGAATGGGCTCGACCAGAGATTGAGCATAGAATGACTGGTTGGAAGTCGCCTCGGAGAACATGTGCGCTTCGATGGCAGTCTCATATTCGCCTTTGTTATCCGCCAGTAGGCCTGGCTTCTTCCCCACCACTTTGCCAGCTTCATTGACCTTCACGCCAGTAATCAGATACATAAGGGGGAAATTCTTTGCCGAGTCTTCCACTTCCTTGCGAAGATTCTCCTTCCTTGTGGGATTAAGTATGATTGACAACTGAAGCAAAGAATCAATGAAAGATTTTCCCCTGACGAGTGCCCTTGCGGCTTCGACTTCTTTCTCAATGTCAACCGGCGTCGAGTATGTCGCCATTTCCTTCAATGACTTCTCTTGATATGAAAGCAAAAGCTTATGAAGCTCATCGATGCGTTCCTTGTTGTCGCCAATTCTCCTGTAAGCCTCAACTCCTTTCTCCAAATGGGAAGTAGCCGCGAGATATCCGCCCATGCTTGAGATGGATGCTTCAGCGAGTTTAACGTACGCTTCCGCTGCCCTGATCTGAGATCTTTTCCTTCCCTCGGTATCACGGTTGATCTCATCCCACTCCGCCTTTCGCTGCCAATGGGTTTGAGCTCGTGGCCAATCTCCTTCTGTCTCTGCTCTTTGCGCCAGCTTCTCCGCCAGGAGTGCATTCCTGTTGGGATCGCCGAGTCTTCTCTCAGCAAGCAGCCCCAGGAGGCGGTTTGACAAATATAGAGGGTCTTCACCGTTGTATGTGGCAAGGACAGTCTCAATATGTGCAGTCACCTTTTCCAGGTGGCCGGCGTTCTTGCCAAGCTGCACAGCAAGTCTGAAGGTCCTTTCGATTCTGTGAAAGGTATCAAGCCAATTCTTTGGATGCTCATGTTGTTTCGCCGACGTCAGGTAGCAGTCGATGGCCAATTCAGCCATCTTGTGGTCACGCTTCCGAACCCACAACAAATCAGCAATTCGGCATTTCAGCTCTACATCTTCAATGTCTGGGACCAATGCTGCAAGTGAGGCAAGGTCCTCATCGCTAATATCAGAAGGAATGGCACTACGACCATTTGTTGTCGTCATTTGAGGTCTGAATGGCTCATTGGTCTTCTCAGATTTCAAAGCCATCGAAGTAACGTCCCCGAATAGCTTAAGAGCATTCGCCCCCTTCTGATCATTTGCTTCTTCAGCTTCCCTTGCCTTAGCGAAAAAAAGATGGGAGTATATGAAGCAGTCTTTCTTTTTCGCTTGGTCCACAACGGCTTTCCAGCCACAGGCCCTGAGGTCGTCTGCCGTCATTCCGTCGAATCCTCCCCTTGGTCGCCACCTGGACGCCAGTTCACAGCTACCATTGCTTTCTTGTTCTTCAATCCATCGAAATACTCCACAATTCTTGCTGCAATGTGGGAATGCCTTACCAGCACCCCAACCTCGATATTCCTCTGCTGTGCAGCCTCGGTGAAATTTGCTGACGTGACTAAAGCGGTTTTCCGGTCCACAACAACACACTTGGCATGTAGACTTGACCTTCGCTCGGGGTTTGTAGATAGCGAGCGGGGATCGTAGTACAATTCCGGCAGAGGTTCCCACGGCCAGTGTTTCTCCTTGAACTCAATCGCAAATCGTTTGACGATCTCTGAATCAAGTGAAGTATCCCCGAGTTTGCGAGAGATGTCCAAACAGAATGTGACTCGGAGATCCTTCCGTTCATTCATCTTCTTCGCCAATCGCTTGAAGATGCTTCGCGCATGATGCACAGCGTAACCAACGAGGAGAACTTCACGCTCTGCTTCTTCAATTAGAGATTGGATGGTTGCACTTGTGTCACCGGTTGGGATTCCGGCTACCTCCGGACCCGACAGCACAAGCTCGAGAATCTGGTCAGGGCTAACTGCCCTTTCTCTTGATACAATTATGGTCTCTACAAGCGTGGCAACGTGCTGCGGGGTCATTCCCCCTTTGACTAGACCCTCCAGACAAACCTTGACACCTTTGGCATTGGCTCCAGCAATCTGTTGAACAATTCCGCCTGAGATGCCGAGCGATAGCGGACCTGATCTCAGGGAAGCGGTTAATGCTCTTAGCATTGCTGTTGAGAGCTCGTGAAGTGGCCCGGTCATGCGTCTAACTGAAAGAAGTTGGTACCAAGTGACTCTACCGTCTGTACTAATAGTGCCCGGTCGAGAAAGTCGTTCCGCTGTTCACAAGACGTCTCTGCTATCAGCAAGCAGCCATGGCACGCACTGCCAAGCAATGGTTGATGATCATGGATGCTGGGAATGTGCAAGGCGCACACCGGATCATTCGAACACAACATACTCATTTCAAGTGCACGCCAGAAGTGCTGCTTTATGTCACGACCTGTCATCACCAATCCACCAAGTGTTCCTTCCGCATCCGGTGATCCAGTGAAGATCAGAATTCCATACCGACCTGATGCGGCATAGATGCGCTCCTTGAGTGACGATGCAGGGTAACCGCATTCGAGCGAAATGGCTGTGAGGAGTTGATGTGCAAGCGTGTGCAACAGGTAATAAGGGAGACCAGGAAACTGTGCACTCGTTAGTTGGTGATCTGCCGCCCAACGGTTGAAGCCGTCGAGAAGCTGGGTTCCCCGTGAACTGACTTCGGTTCTTTGCAGCCATTGCTTAACGGCATCGCTTTTCAGTTGAATGAAAATACCTTCGCCTCTGTTCTCGACTGCAGGAAGCCAATTGGCGTCAACTGCCAAAGGGGCTCGCTGGACATCGAGCGACAACTCACCTTGGATATCCGGACCGGATGCTTCGAACCGTGTGAAACCAACTTGTGCAACTACTTCTCGGAGCCGGTGGACGAGTACAACACGTTCAACGTTGTCCATCCATGCACAATTCCATTGGGCTGAAGGTAGCGCCCGCGCGAAGAAATCACCTTCCGGCACGTCAGACCCTATATCATTCTTCGCCTCCGAGAGGGCTTCAAACTCAACTTCCTTTACGGGACGGTCCTGACCAACACCACCCAACCTCCGGCGATTGATGGAAGCAAACACATCGTCATTCTCTAGTCCCTGCAACTTCAGCGCGACAGTCGGCTTGTTCCTTATCCGGACAAGGTCTTCCATGGTTGCAGCATCGACAAGGAAATCCTCCCACAAGGAAGAGACCACTTCATCAATTGGTCCCCGTGTATCCGGAATGGATATCACCGACATCGATTGAGAAAAGTAGGCGTTACTCGCGCTACGAATGAGGAGCCTCAGCGGCACGCCGCAGGATTCCCTAGTTCCAGGGCCAAGCCAAGGTCGAGCACCATTGCACGAGCCAAGCGCCTTGAGTTCCATCCGTGCGGCCTGACTCATCACTCGTTCTTTGCCACATTCGCAGATGATCCAGATCTCGTCCAAGTCTCCAGAAGTACCACGTTCTTCGATCCATAATTGTCGAGGGCATGGTTCGTTTGAACCATGGACAAATGCCTTCCACTCTATATCACCGACGTGTCCTTTTGTGCAGGCTCTGACAAAACGCACCGGCACAACTGAGTACCGTTGGCCATCGTCATCTTTATAGCGATTGTTGTCGAGGGCAGTGAGATGGACCATCTTCCTTCGTCGATAACCTCGAGAGGTGGTTTCTGTCTTCTGCACTATGAACCATTCAGGGAAGCGCCAGCCCGTGATTCTTGGGTGGAATCCAAACGGTTCATCAACGGCTGCAGGTGGTTTGCGAAGAGAAAGATTCTGGACTCCGAGAATCCGTTCGAGCTTTCCGACAAGCCTTGGTTCTGTAACAATAGGTATTCGAGTTCTGTCATATTCCCATTGGTCAAGCCCGGCGATAATCACCGATGAATCAGGCAAGTCAACCATGGCACCGGGACCAAAAGTCGAAATTACCTGGCTGGACCGTAACTGGTCTTTGCTCATGGTTGCTCCGCCCAATCATTCAAGTTGCGTACATTAATATCAACGCTTGACTCGACATCCCTCATCGAACGATTCGCCCGGAATTTTCTCTGGACTGGTGGCAGACTTTCCAAATCTGGATCGAGAATGTCATAGAGCAGTCGTTGAGCGCTCTTGTCTTCCCACGGCTGATATTGCAGACGCGTGTTCTTTCGGGAGAATTGCTCCGCAATTTCGACCCAATCGTCGAGCAAACTCCGACATCGTGCCAGGACTTGCTCACGAAGGCGTTGTGCATCAGCAGTCGCCATGCCTACACTATGGTTTTGAGCTCGTTCTGCAAATCTCATTGCCAACTCCTCTAGTGACGCCCTAACCCGAACAACTCCAGAAGCACCGAGCGGCGGAGTCAACTCAGCTTTCCCTTGTCTGCACAAGCCCACGAGAGCGGCAGCCAGCGCCCGATCAAGGGCACGGGGCGAAAAGGGTGTCACGCTTGTCGGCTCTACTGCCCGATAGAATGTTGTGTGGAAATTTTCAAACCGCTCAAAATGTGAGCGATCTCTCGGCTTGTGCACGTTCAAGAGAGTTACAACAAGTCCCGGACGCTCCGGATCACGACCAACACGACTTGTGGCCTGAATGTACTCAGCCCTGCTCTTTGGCTGACCAAGAACAACCATCACGCCGAGGCGAATGATGTCGAGCCCTACAGAAATCATGTTTGTTGCAAGAGCAACATCGACATGGTCCTTCTCATAAAACGGCTGAGCAAGCCTGCGCTTGGCGGCTGCCACATCGTTTGTGAATACGCGAGAAGTGAGCTCAAGGATCTCGTAACTAATCGCTCGATTCGAAAATAGCTTGTCCTCTGGTTCCCGCCGCCGCCGTTTGGAGTATTGATCGAGACGCGCTCTCACCTCATCTTCGATGATTCTTCTGCTCCCGCCAAGTTCTCGAAGACTGTTGAAATACCCAAGCATTGTCATGTATGGATCGACCGGGTTGTTCCTGTTTCGCTTACCACCTTCACGATCATAGAGCGTCTGGCCTGCACTAAGCAGGGAGAGAGCTGCTCGCAGAAGAACGACTTTCAGGCTCTTGCCCTGTGCAGCAATTCCGAGATACAACCTGGCAGGTGTCGTGTTGGGCGATTCTGTATGGGCGAAGAATGAATCTCTCCGGTCAGGCCCTTGGGGTGGGAAAACCGAGATGGTTGTTCGTTCAAACAACGCATTGATCTGTGTTTGAGCTCGTCGAACCGTAGCAGTGCTTGCGATGATCTTGGGACGCAGGGTTTTTTCACCAATCTTGCGCGATGCCAACGCATCGATTGCAGTCTCATAAAGTCCTGCTATTGTTCCCAAAGGGCCAGAGATGAGATGTAGCTCATCCTGGATTATCAAATCTGGACCGGGGAGATTTCCTCCAAGCGATTTTCCAACATTCGGCGTGCTCGGCCCGTAAAAGCCGTCTCTGTCATTTCGATCAACGAGTCCAAATAGTGTTCCCGTTTGTCCTACCCACGGAAGTGCAGCAAACTTGTCTACCGTTGCAATGATAAATGCAGGAATTCGCCGATAGATCGCTTCGTCAACTCCGAGAATCGGTAGCGGTCTATCGCCTGTGAAATCACACTGAGGGCTAACGCAGTGAACAACAAGGTTTGTTGGCTTTGTCTGATTCGGAACCAGACGGAAAGAATCAGCCTCGAATTTGGTCCCGCACCATGGACAATTCTCAATTGGGATGGGCGCTGGGTTACTCTTGCTGTTGGTGCGAAAGCGTCTCCACTTTTGATATGCTGTATCTTCAGCCCCAGGGCCCTTGTATCCTTGGCCGCCCATTCGATTCGGCGTGGCGGCTGTTCCAACCCACAACCCAATCTCAAATGGCCATTCACCTAACTTCTGGTTCTTCACGCGTTCCAATTCGAGTGCACACATCACGGCAGCCGCTCGTCCGAGTTGATCGAGGGTAAGCAACCTCAGCGTGTACCTCATTAGCACCGTCATACCTGCTGAACGAAGACCCGGATGCCGGAACCTCCGCAGAACCATTGTGAAGGCGGCAAGTCCCAAATACGCTTCGGTCTTGCCTCCGCCTGTCGGGAAGAAGAGAAGATCAACAACCTCACGATCATCATGCAACGGCTCGGCAATACTTCGAAGGGTCATAAGGATGAATGCCAACTGGAACGGTCGCCACCGGGGAGGTTCCATTGCTTCGGGCTTTGCTTGACGCTGGATTGCATCACGACGCCGAGCTGCCTGTGCCATTGTGCGGTTGGCAATGCGGAACGCTTCAAGAGCATCAGGATCAGAAAGTGCAGCAATTCCCGCTTCGATACGTTGAGCCGCAATCTCTGCGTAGGTCAACAACTCACGGGCCGTTTGATCCTGACGTGGTTCGAGACCTTGAAGTTTTCCCGATTGAGCAACAATCCACGCTCGATACTGTTTTATGAAGGGAGAGAGTTTCGTTGACGCTTCCGCAGCATCTTTCAATTCGCTCAAAGCTTCCATCCCCAACTCGACATCCGGAATAGAAGACGGTGCAACACGTTCCACCTCGGCGGCAGGAATCCATGTCGTTCTTACGACGTGACAGTTGCCTGTCTCATTGCGATCAGCAACAGCGGAGACTCCATGCCCAACTGCGAATTCGAAAGCGTCACGATAGTGCAGATCGGCAACCTGCTCATCCCACTCATCACCGAGTTGACTGCCAATGGCTCCTCGTAGATCCGGCCTTGCAATGAAATGGGTTTGGGAGGAGAGCTTCAGCGTGGTTTGAAAGGCAAACGAAAGATATCCATGAGCAGGATTGGAGGCTCGATTGTTAACAAGAAACACAGAGACAGAACACGTTCCAGCCGGTAGACGGGAAGACTGGAGAAATGTTCCAACTTGACGACATGTCACCGTGAGGAGAAGCCCTTTGCTGTTTGGAACCGGGAAATCCTTACGCCTCTCTCCGGGTTTTGGAAGCGTTACTGTGATTTTTTCTTCACGGGGAATTCGCCTGTAACCTTTGAGCGGTTTCGGACTTTGAGACGCAATTTCCTTGTCATCTCTACCTTTTTCGGATGTGCCCTCATCGGTAGCTCCAGGAGTCTCAGGCTCACTCGACTTATCCCCAGCCTCCCACACATAATCACCCCACTCAACCGAAACTTCTATGTTCTCAACTCCGGGAGCTACAAGAACGCTCAAACCCATTGATGATGGAAGCAGACTTCGGCGTGCTGCTGCTCTGTCAGGTGGTGCAGTGTCGTCGGTGCCCCCGGCATCGTCAGCCGAGTCGATTTCCTCTGTGGAGGTTTCATCGGTGCGTTGGTCAATTGGTGCACCTGTTGGGACAAGGAAGCCGGTAAGGTACCACCTGGATGGTGCATCGGGCAGCAGCTCGTTTGAAAATGAGTGATTGTTATCCGGACCGACAAGATCGAGGCGGAGCGCCTCGACTAGCTCTCGTCTTATGCTTTCAGCTGTTGCCATTGCTATGCCTTCATCGAATAATCGCTGGTGTGTATGTCAAACATAACTGACATCGCTGAGAGCCGATGAGAAGGCAACATTGCCTCTTAGGTCAATGGTTAGCGAGGTAATCGGCCTTCCAACGCTTGCAATGTGATTACTCATTGCAATAAAATCGCACATCAAACCTACCTGAAGTCTGTCAAATCTTTCGTGACTAACTAAGTTCTGCGGGTGAGGAACCTGAATGTCATATTTTCCCTTCACCTCGTAGATCCAGTCAAAGATTCTGTTCTGCAGGACTGCGAAAGGCTCATGCAGACCGTTCCTCAGATAGTAAGCAGTTCCAAGCTCGAGATGAGGTCGCCATTGCTCTGCTGAGAAGCCACGGCCATCAGGGTTATCCTTTTGTAAATGGAATTTTTCTTTCTGATTTCCCCTGAAAACATGGTACAGCACGGGATAGGCATTCTCTGTACCTGGCTCCAAGATTGCTCCCACATGGAAGCCACCAAGATCATATTGCATCCTTTTTGCAAATGCTTCGTTGACATTCTCGGCCAAAAGATTGCAGATGTCATCCAAAGGGTGCTCGGCTTTGATCTTGTTCTTTAAGAAATCATTCATCCAAACGTCAGTGGGTAGATCAGCAATTTTACCCATGCCATAGAAGGAAATCCCGATCGGACGGTTTGGTACTTGCTTGACTTTCTCTGACCCAAGCCGGACGTATTCGGGTATAGGATCGCCGCTTGGCAGCTTGTCTTTCTTGTAGTGTGTTGTCGTTATCGCTGAGTCACCCACCATCACGATCCCGAACTTTGAAACTTCGCTTAACACGAGCGTCATTTGCTATCCTCCGCCTTTCGGGCTTCAAGAGTTAACGAACCCTGTGAGGGGTCAACTGCGGATTTCTTCTTGCTTACTTTTGTTCTCGACTTCTTCCCAACCTCCGTCCCCTCACCAGCCAACTTCTCTTCTTCCGCTCGCTCCTTGTTTAATGCGAGCAATTTAGCAAGCACTTCATCTCTGACGTCATCCGGCCAGCGGTAACGCCAGGGTTTCTTGCGCTTTCGAACTTCATCCTCATCCTCCTCTTCTTCGTAGTCGAGGATGAACTTGCATGTGGGCTTGATGTCTGCCCAACCGTAGGCATCGAGGACTGCACGATCCATAGCCTCGTGCAACTCCCGAAGGTGCAGGACATCTAGTGAAGTCTCTTCGGGGTCGTGGAAGCGGTTGTAGGTCTTGGTAAGACCTTCGTTATTGCGTACCATGAGTGCTGCACGAAACTCGTAGTACTCCTTTCCCACTCGGTGCAAAGGTCCTTGAAATGAAAACCCGTCCGGAAACGGGAATGTCTCGAAGCAGTCAGATGGAGTATAGCGCAAGTCGTCTTTCATTGAGGAAGAGAACATCCTTGCCCAAACCTCATGAACCCTTGATTGGAGGATCACGAAGGTATCATAGCCGGAAAGTGCGAAGACATTTAGAGCGTGCGAGAATACCCAGTCTCTCGGCACCAAGGCAAACGACATATGGGGACTGACCTGAGAGTTAGCGAGCACATTGTCAAGCCCGTTAGTGGCGCTGTACAACTCAGGGCGTGGGCGCCCAAAGAGCCACCAGAACTTACGTAGCCTACCACCGTCGGCGTCTGCCCTGAGTCGCATTCGTTCTGGCTTCACCTTGGCTTCAACAACTCGGAGCAAATCAGGCCAATCTGCAGCTACAGGTTCTGGATAATCGATGGGTACGATACCGGCCTGCAACCACTTCTTCTTTTGGGTTTCGTTTGCTTTTGCCCAAGATAACTCGAGGTTTTCGCGCCGGAGCGGCCAATCTAGGAAACTGATAACATATCGATGGTACTTATGTCCGGGATCGTCGTTGACTTCCTCACCTCCGATGTAAGGAAGAATCCGCTGCGCATTGCTGTTGGAGGAGGATATGAGCCGCTTCATTTCTGATATCGAGTTCCCTTTGCCACTTTGGTCTTCGTCATCAAAGATGAATCCCTGCCCATAGATTTTCGCACCATTGAACGCTCTGTGCTCGTTCGCCGCCAGTGGTCTTGGGTTGTCATGTGTGCCCGAGTGGAGCAGATACGCAGTGATGTAAGGGACAACGCAGCCATCAAGTTCGAAGGATGAAGAATGCTTGCCTCTGATGACATGAACAATGCTTACAATCACAGCCGCTTGACCAGGCCATCTGTAGCGTTTCCGTGCGGCGTGGATGGTGCCACCGTTTGTGCAAATCCAGTGCAAACCGGTGGTACGCGTGTCGCCTTGCGAGATTGTGTTTGTGGCAACGAGGCCAAACGACCCGCCCTTTCGGAGCAAATTGAACGAGCGGCGGAAGAAATGCGCAACTAAGTCCGCGTTACCGTGTGACATTTCATGGAGTGTTTTTATCCAATCAAGATATTGCGCGCCACCTGTGCCCGACACCCTCCCGCCTCCCATGAATGGTGGGTTGCTCACAAAACCATCAAACCCACCATTCTCTCGCTCAAATACTTCTGGGAACTCAATCTCCCAATGGAATGGCAGAACGGGAAACGGACCACTTCGCAACTGATCCACCAACCTCTGCACATTTTTTGTCTGATCATACGTCTTGAAGAAGTCAATGTACTGAGCAAGGTACTCATCCCGCTTTGAAAGCCGCGCACGATCCTTGTCCGCAGCAAAGAACGCAGCTATCACTAAATCACCAAGGAGCCGGAGGTGGTTGAGAGCTTCGTCCGCCTTATCGAGTTTCTCTCGCTTGAGTCCGGGAGAGGTCAACTCATCCGCCTCGAGGATCTCTTTGCGTATTCGGGCAACCTTCTCAACCCGCTGCTCCATCTGATCCTGTCCGAGCACACGCACGGCATCAGCCCTCCAGTGGAAGTCGGCAATCTGTTTTCGTGTGAGTCCCACAAGTGAATCCCCACACCGGATCGCATGATCAAGGAATGTGAACGGGTGATCTTTGGCGAGAGTGGCAAGCCAAAGTGAGAGCTTTGCAAGGTCAACGGCCATCAGGTTACGATCAACTCCGTACAGACAGCGCTGGGCAACAAGCCGGCGGGCGTGGAGAACCTCATCCTCATCGGGTGGGATGTACGGCAACTTGTTGTGGTTGTGCCATGCTTTTACCAATTCGTCTCCAAGCTGGCGGCTCGCCTCAACGAGGAACGCACCGGAGCCTACAGCAACATCGGCAATCTTTAGGTCGAGAATCTGTTCTGGTGTTGGTTTCTCTCCGAGCCTTTTGAGTATCGGCTCAAGAGTCTTGCGCACAATCGGCTCGGTAAGAGAACGTGGGGTGTAATGCGAACCGCTCCGGCGTCGCTCATCCGAAGGTTGCAGTACCATCCCGCCTTTGGGGACAACACCCGGCGTTGAATTGCGGGCAATCCTCCGGTCGAGAGCAGCAAGGAGGCCATCCGTGTTTGTCGCTGTCTTCAGTGCCTCAGAAGCATCACCAGAGAGTTTTTGATCGGCCTTCTCCCGCAGCCATTTAGTGCGATCATCCGGTTTGACTGCAAGGAGGTCATCGAGGTTGATAGCAGTCGGTGCGCCTTTTGCCTTTGCAGGTTTCACCGCAATGGTTGGACCCCCCGTAATCTCGAGACGGAACCCCACCATCGTTTCGTACACACTTCCAATCTGTTCGACATCCAGCGTCCGGTATGAAAGTCGCTCGCCGTCGAGAATCAGGAGGTTGCGTAGAACACGAAAGAGCACTCCATCGGAAACCAACGGCACATGATGCTCAGAAGTCGAGCGCCCGTCGAGAAATCGATAACGATCCGGGTCAAATAGAAAACCCTTTCGTGCGGGCATCTTGAGTTGCGGATGTCTGCATCCATTGAAGACAGCTCTGAACAGTGCAAGCAACTGAGACCATGCACCGTAGCGTTGATCAATCGTGTCAGGGTAGCGTTCATAGTCTGTCCGCAAGCGCTCGAAGAGTCCGTGGACGGAATAGTTCTGAGCATAGGTTGAAGAGTTGGGCATGAGCGCACGGTCTTCAGCATAAAGCAGGAACACGAGACGTAAGAGGACAGTGAGGAGACCACCGTACACGTCATTGGGTTTGTTGGCCAGAACCTCGCGGAGCAATTCACGCTTGGCCCGTTCATCTGCTGCCTGAAATCCTCGCAGCAACTCATACAGCGAATCGAGAACCTGATTTGCCAGTTTCTCCGACACTCTACTCTGGTACGCGCGGCTTCGTTCAAGCAAAGCGGGAAGTCGAGCCTCGCTTGGAGCAGAGAACAACCGATAGCGATGCAACACCATGTGAAGCGCACCAAGAATCGGTCGTCCTGCAACCTCCGTCATTGCTTGCACGGGGAAAGTCATGCTGCCGGAGTTCTCACCTCGTGGAGCGTGGATGATTCTGATCTGTGCACCATTCGTGAGAATGCCCGTCGGGACTTTCGTCTCTCTGAGTAATCGCTCGAATCTTCGGCTCGGCGAAGCAGACCACTGAGCATCTTTGCCGGTTGCAGTTGTATCAAGGTCTTCTCCGAGAGGAAGCACTTTAATGAGCAGCAGCCAGGGATTTGCCGGATCCTTTTTTGGCTTTGCTTCCCTCACGGCGAAGGACGGATGGAGGGTTTCCCCCAACTCGGGCAGGGGCACCTTAAGTTCGTCGGGAAGAGGGTGTGCCTCATCAAGTCCAAAGAGACTATCTTCAGGCCACTCAAGAAACTCACTGACGAATCCTGAGAAGTTCTCAACCGCAAAGGCATCGTTCTCATTGAACTCCACTTCTCGAACGAATGCGAGGAACCTCTGCTGAAGCGGCAGAAGGTTCTGGTCGAGGAACACCTGCGAATCCACCAGCGCCGCTGCGGACACAACAAGTCCATCGGGTTGGAGGTATCCAATCCAGGCTTGGTGGTTTCGTATGGCGGGATCAAGGGACATGGTTCACAAATCCGCGAGCGGGTCCTTTACAAAATCCTCAAATGATTCATTAGTGTAGTTAACTCGGCCTCCGAGGAACCTCTTGTAACGCAATTCTTCTTCCTTTGCCAGTTCGGGTTTCTTGCCTTCGTGGTTATTGTAGACGGTGAAATGAGGAGGACTAAGTCTATTGGTCTGGATTCTCTTCAAGAGGTACTTGATATGCATGTCAGCATCAGGAAACGAGTACCCACAAAAAATTATGTGATCAACGGAGCTCAACGCTTGTTCTGCTCTGTGCCATACTTGACTCAAGAAAATGTTAGACATGTCCTTGTAGTAAGTCGGTGGAACGATGATCGGAATAATCACCGATTTGCAACTCGGACATTTAGAGAAATCTGTCAGAAGGTAGATCACACCCTTCTCGTTCGGAGTGAGGGTTAGAGTACTACAGGTCGGGCAGAAAAGCCAATTTAGGGAACCGTGGACCTTGTACAGATGGATGGGGTTATTTGTCGGTGGTGCCCAATCCAGCTCACGCACGAAATTCGTAAAGTCTACACCATAGTCAAGCGAACCTCCCGGTAATAACCTAGAGAGAGCGTTATCGATCAGGATGTCGTAATTTGTGCTAACGAAAACCGTGTCACTTAACTGCCCATAATCATGCAAACTCTTAACTAGTCGATCATGATGGCCCCTCGAGTCCTTCAACTTTTCATGGATGATCTTGGCCATCAGCATGACAAGGTACTGACGGATGAATCGGATTCGGTTGCTATTTGAAGCTATGTTTTCGAGATCAAAATCCCGTAGGGATTCGCGTCGTCTCTCGGCGAGGTCGAGAATGCCAAGAGTTTCTTCAAATGTTGGAAACTGGATTTCGTCTAGATTGCCGCGATCAACGTCAATCCCAAACATATGGTGAAAGAAGGTACCGAGTTCGCTGTTCATCTCGTTATGAACGTAATGGTCACCTTGGATCGACTTGAAATAGTCACGGAAGAGGGTGCTTTGAAGGGGTGCGCCTTCAGCTGCGGAGGCACCCGCTCCAAGAATAATGGCTATCTTCATTTGTCTTCCTCACAGATGTCAATTGAATCAACCAGTGACCGGCCACAGATATGCAACACCAAATGGCTCGATGCGTGACGACGCCACTTTGTAGAAATCCAGGATGCGGGCAGGCTCTCGCTGAATGTCGCCCTCCACATTCTCCAACCATCGCTGCCAGTAGCGTCGGTTCGATTCCATCTGGCGCTTTTCGGAATCATTGAATTCGAGGAGCAACTGTGCCGGAACTGCTTTCCCATATTCTGTAGCAACTCTCCGCTTTTGATCCTCCAGTGTCTTCAACATACTGTCCGATTCAGTCTTGCCTCGCTCCACGAGTTTCTTCTCGGCGTCCGACCTTGCTTCCTTCCCACGGGTGTCGAGATGTGGGAGGAGTTCTTCGATGTCGCGTTGCACTGAGCCAAGCAAACGTTGTCTGACTTGCTCCGGTACACCAGTTTGCTTGCCGGGCCGGAGGGCATCTTCAAGAAGGTCGAGGGTTGTAGACTCACCTTCCCGACCAAACGGTGTCAGCGCACCTTTGCGGGCCGATAGCTCGGTCCATCGAGCAGTGACCGTGAGGATTTCCTCATGTAGTCTGACTGCGCCCTTTCCATAGAGTGAGAGCCGTCCAAGAAGAACAACACGTGGAATTGCATCTCCTGTCTGGGCCAAACAGGCCCGTGAAAGATCATGGTGCACGAAGCCCTGCGAGACGAACCTCCCCAGCAACCGCTGGACGACCCGGTGCTGCAGATGCAACTGGACAACATCGTCGTCAATTGTGTCAGGGGCGGTGAAGACAACCGGTCGAATAGGAGATTCTTTCTTCCACTGGAAAGAGTGTTTTCCATCCTTCGGCGGGGTGCGGAGGATGTCCATCGTTAGTGCCCATGTCGGATCGGCGCCGTGGCGGGCTTCGAGGTTTGGAAACTCAAAACGTGATGGCCCACTGGTAGAGTGATCTCCGGACTTGAGCGGGTCAGCGCCAAGCATCTCCAATGAGCAGGAAACCGCATCCCGGAGTGCATCGGTTTCAAAACCAATCCACTTCTGAGCATCATTGATGCGACCACGGAGTCTGTCGATCTGCTGCTTCAGATCCTCTTGCCTTTCTCTCTCTGATTCAAGTTCGTCTTCGACGGTTGCTCTTTTCTCCGGATCGAGTTTTGCGTCCTTGATCTCTTTCTCAAGATTGGCCACGTCCTGATGGCGGATTCCGGACCGCAATGTTTCGGCAAGTCTTCCTTCAAGTACCTGCGAGAGGCTTCCAAGCTCCTTGCGGATGGTCTCTGTTTTTCGCACCAATGCTTGCAACACACGATCCTCTGGACGTTGCGTGTAGAAAAAGTAGTGACAGTAAACTTCCGGCGAAGGCTGGAGCTTGCGATCAATCCGGCCGTTACGTTGCTCGACACGACTTGGATTCCATGGAAGGTCGAAGTGAAAGAGGTTCCAGCAGTGAGCTTGCAGGTTCAATCCTTCCCGGCCGGCATCAGTCGCAACGAGTATCCTCAAAGGATGTTCCGATGGAGGCAGATTGAATGCTCGTTTTATTTCCTTCCTCTTGTCTTCAGGAGTAGGGCCGTGGAACACCTCGATCCTGTTTTCCGCCAACTGTGTATCGGCAATCGCTAAGCGCAACATCTCCACTAGGTATCGCCTTGTGTCTTCATACTCAGTGAAGATCAAGAGTCGGAGATCAGTCCACGCGGAATCGGGAACTGGAGACGACTCTCCTGGATGCCGAGCGCCCGGACACATGTGTTTCTGAATCCAATCAATGAGCTTCAAAACCCTTGCATCAGGAAGACCTCGACCTTGCTCAGCGACCCGTTCCATATCTGCAAGTAGGTCCTTTTCACGTTGGACGTTCGCCTTCGAGGCATCACCCGCAGTTGCACCGGTTGTTGCCGCAACAGCCTCCTCCTGCAAAGCTCGTTGCTCTTCTTCTGAGAGTTGAGATCGATCATCGTCACTTTCCAAGGTTCCGAGCAGTAACTGATTGTCAACAGTCGGTGTCGCTGATGGACTCAACGTGATCTCACCGGCCCATATCCTTTCCATGGTACGCCGATGAACTCGGAGTGTGCGAGCAAACGCCTCAACTGAGGAGAGCAATCTTTGTTGCAGACCAGAAATGAGAAGAGCACCTTCGGCCTGCTTTCGCTTTGTTGCACTAGCAAGCCTTTGCTGACGAACGTCCCTGTATTGGTTAAGCAAGTGTGAGAGCTTTAGTTCTGGCGCATCCTCCGACAGCCTATCGATATCGATTTGGACGACCTTACGTTTGGGAAATCCTCCCTCGAGTTCACGGATGTCATCTTTCAGCCTTCTCACCATCACTTTGTCAAGGTTACTTTTCAGCACCTTGACCCCACGCGTGAACCTGTGGGAATCCAGCAACTCAAGCAAGGCGCTGAAGCTGTTTGAATGTCCGTTGTGCGGCGTTGCCGAGAGGAAGAGGCGGTGCTCAAACCGAGGGGCGATGTCACGGATGGCCCTCGTTATTCGTGAGTCAATAGCATAACGTGCCCCACTCGAAGGTGCGGCGTGATGTGCTTCGTCGAGAATGAGAAGCGAACCCGGCCGAAGGTTGTCAAGCCAGTCCCTTAATGGTGCGGCGTAGACTTCATCGATCAACAATCGATGAGAGATAAGAAAGCGGGGGAACGTGGTCCATGGATTGACCCCATATCCACGTTCCTGGCGGACACGCTCGATGTAGTCACGGTTGAGTATCTCGAAGGTAAGTCCGAATCTATTCTCCAGCTCCTCCTTCCATTGATCCAGCATTGTCGGCGGACACGAGACAACGATCTCTCGAACGCGCCGGCGCAAAAGAAGCTCGGTTGCTATGAGGCCCGCCTCAATGGTCTTGCCCAGGCCTACGTCATCGGCAATAAAGAGATTCACACGAGGAAGTTGCAGCGCTTTCGACAGCGGCTCAAGCTGATATGCATCGATGCGGATGCCTGCTCTGAACGGTGCCTGGAACAAGCGTGGGTCAGTAGCGGTCACACAGTTCCATCGCAGCGTGTGAACGTACGCAGCAAAGTGCCGTGGGTTATCAAAGCCACGCTTCCCGATTGCCTTCCAGGTTTCCTCGCCCAGGATCTCGGTCTCAAGCTCAAGATCCCAAACGACTTCCAACGTCTCGCCTTGAGCATCATCATCCAGGCAAGCAAGACGTACCAATGCGCCCTCGACCGAATTCGTTTCTGTCGATTCAACGAGATACGTCCTTGTGCGGACGCGGACTATTTGGCCGGGAGTGGGAATCAAGGCGTTGTTGCCACCATGTGTTGCTTTCAGATTATTCACGCCGAGTCGAGTCCAAGGAACTTCCTGTGATTCTGCAGCTTCCACAATACCGCCGGATGGGCGCTCAGTGCCCTCGCCTGCTCTGAATCCTTGAAGAGGAGCTGAGGCTCGTAGACAGCTCTGTCAAGGAACCGATCGAGGAACAACCGCTCATCGTCGGTGTATTTCATGAGTTCGCCAAGGAAGGCTTTCACTGTGGCCTTCATC
>Ga0326597_10004129_pt1 | contig 20554 bp, 18 predicted proteins | sample RVTome_12_FD_203789 | JGI IMG/M metagenome (GOLD analysis project Ga0326597, IMG submission 203789) | Soil microbial communities from uranium-contaminated site in the Upper Colorado River Basin, Wyoming, United States - RVT100D185 | ecosystem: Environmental > Terrestrial > Soil > Contaminated >...
CCCGAGGCTCGGTGCCCCGAGGGAGTTTGTCGGTCTCCAGAACTATGTCGACATGTTTCAGGCGGCCAGCTTCTGGCATTCCCTCAACCGGACGGCGGTTTTCGTGTTCGGGTCGCTCATAGTGGGCACGGTACTTGGCCTCTTCTTCGCCTTCGCCTTGTTCCGGGTGGTCGGACGGCTCAGGTTCCTTCGTGCGGTGACCGTGGCTCCCTACATCATCTCCAACGTGGCCGCAGCTGTGATGTTTCGCATCCTCTTCAACAGCCAGTTCGGAATGCTTAACCAGTTCATAGGACTTTTCGGCGTCGATGGACCTTCTTGGTTGGCCGACCCGGCGCTGGCGATGGTCGTGGTCATCTTCACCCAGGTTTGGACCGATCTCCCTCTCACGATTCTCGTGCTGCTCGGAGGTCTGATGACGATTGACAAGTCTTATATGGACGCGGCTCTCGTCGATGGCGCCGGGGGCTGGACCAGAGCCAGGTTTCTCACCATCCCCCTCCTGGCACCACAGCTCATGATCAGCACCGTGTGGCTGAGCTACTCCACCCTCACGGGTCTCGGGGTCGTCCTGGCACTCACCGGGGGCGGGCCCCTGAAGGCCACACAGACTCTCGCCATGGAGATGTACACCGTTGCCTTTCGGAGCCTCGAATTCAATCAGGCGTTAGCCATAGCGACATTCATCTTGGTCCTCAATGCCTTGCTGACCCTTGGCTATGTGGGCATTGGCAGACGCTACGAGTCCGACATATGAACGACGCAAACGAATCGCACAGCCGAGACGAACCAGTATTAGCAGTGGCGACGGCCCGTGCTGCCGTAGCGGTTAGCGGTCCGCCGCCTGAGGTAAAGCGAACGGCCGGCACTCGGATACGGCTCGGGCTGTCACAGGTCCTCTTGGCGATCCCGTTGCTCATCCTGGTCGTCTGGACGGTGGCCCCTTTTTTGGTGACCTTGTCGGTGTCCTTAAAGCACAGAGCCCAGGTCTTCGCCGATCCGGGGCTGATACCGGCTAGCCCCAACCTGGAGGCATACCGCCAGGTTCTGTCAAGTGACAGCTTCACTACCTCGCTGGTGAACAGCGTCGTCGTAGGAATCGGCACCACCCTGTTGACGTTGGCGATTGGTGTTCCTGCCGCATACGCCTTTGCCAGGTGGAGATTCCGTGGGCGACATTTTCTGTTGCTGTTCACACTGCTGCCAAGGCTGGTGCCGAGTCTCGGGCTGATGGTCCCGATCTACCGGCTGGCCGTGGCGGCCGGTCTGCTTGACAAGCGATTGACCCTGATTGTCGTGTATTCCGGGATGCTCCTCCCTTTGGCGGTATGGCTGATGGTCGGCTTTTTCCAACAGATCCCGCGTGAGATCGAGGAGGCAGCCAACGTCGACGGGGCCACCTTGTGGGGACGACTTCGTTACATAGTTGCGCCACTTGCCGCTCCAGCCATGATCACGATTGGTGTGCTGGCATTCAGAGAGGCGTGGAATGAGTTCACTCTCGTCCTCGTCCTCACGTCATCTCCGGGCAGGCGCACTCTTCCCTACGAGCTCTATCTGATGCAGGGCATAGAGGGCATCGCCAACTTCCCGGGTGAAGCGGCATTCACCTTGCTCACAGTGCTGCCCTTCGTACTGCTCTACACCCGGGTCGAGAGATACGTGGTGGCAGGGCTTATCTCGGGCTCCGGAAAGTAAGCGCCATCCATGAGTGGCTACTCCAGACCGGTTGAGTCGCGCCTAATACCGTTCTCTATAGTCGGTATACTACAGAATGATTAGAGCAGCACCACCGGAGGGTGGCCCTGGTGCTTGCACCGAGGACTCGAGGGCGCGTCGAAGATGCGCATAGGAGAACTTCGCCTCGAGCCGGGCTTGTCGCGTCGGGTGTCCGCCGTCGATTTGGTCCGTGACACGCTTCGTGCTGCCATCCTCAGGGGTGACATTCCAGGAGATTCCCGGCTGGTCCAAACCGAGATCGCTTCCCAACTGGGGGTGAGTACCACTCCGGTGCGCGAGGCCATGCGAGATCTCGCCAGCAAAGGTCTGATTGTGATGGACAGTCATCGCATCGGGACCGTTCGCAAGCCCGATTGGGATGAGATGGTCGAGATTGTTCAAGTGCGCAGGGCTCTGGAGCCGGTTGCTATTGAGCATGTCATGGCCAACGTGACCCCCGAGCATCTACGAGTCGCACGATCACTCGCTGAACAACTCTCCTCAGAAGAGGACCTCGGCTCATGGGTCGAAAAGAACATTCGGTTCCATTCAGTGTTTCACGATGCAACCAGGACCAGCCGGCTCAGCGACATCCTCATCGCCCTGGAGGAGGCCGGCGGCGTCTTCGTTGCTCAGGCACAACAACTTCATCCCGAGATACGCAAACGCGCCGTGGCTGATCACTTTGCGTTGCTCGAGGCATTGGAGGACAAAGCCGCCGAACGGGCTGTTGCAATTCAACACGGGCACATCAATTTGCCGCTCGAGATCTACGACAACGACTAAGTCACCGCCGACGGTGCCCGTGGAGTGTGGATGTCATGCCACAGATTCTTATACATCTCTTTGAGCCGTTTCAGACCACCGGTGACGAGAGCGACGTCGTTCGTAGGGGAAATGAGGGTGCAGCCTTTGTCGATCAGCATCGCCGCATATGCGGGATCAGGCGTCACGGCTCCCCAGTGTTTGCCATGCGCTCTACAGGCCGCAGAGACCGAGTCCAGCGCGTCAAGACATCGCTGGTGGGTGAAGTCGCCCATCACGCCGAGTGCCTGGCTGAGGTCAGAGGGACCAACGAACAGCACGTCGACCCCATCGATGGCGGCGATGGCATCCGCCTCCTCGACCGATTGCGCCGTCTCGATCTGTACCACTACGAAGGTGTCCCGATTTGCCCGATCTGTGAACTCCCTCAACGGAATGGAGCCGAACCGGCCGTCATAGCCCAGCGGATTCAGGCCCCGGTGCCCCCTGGGGGCGAACTTAGCCCATTGCACGAACTCCTCGGCCTGTTGGGCGCTGTGGATCTGGGCAGCCATCACTCCGCAGGCACCGCTCTCGAAGCACCTGGTGACGGTGGCATAGTCGGTGGGGGGAACCCGGATGAAGGCCTCGAGCCCGTGGGCCCGGCCGGCTGAAATGGCGACCTCGATTTGACCGGTGGAGAGACCGCCATGCTCATAGTCGATCCACAAGCCGTCAAAGTCCCCGGTCATGCCCAGGTAGTGGACGATGTTGGGGTGGAACATTCGGCCTACTGCGAACACCAACAGCCGGTCCCCTGCCTGAATGCGTTGCTTCAGCGTTTCGGGCATTTGCTTCTCTCCTCGTCTCGGGAGCCCGGTGGGCTAGGCGTGGCCGGTTCCGAATGGTCGGCCGACCATAAGATGCAGCATATGAACCGATCAGAAGACTGAACCCATCCCCCAGGTAGGGGTGCGGCGGGCTTCGCGAGAGAAGGATCATCATGCCGATTGTCGACATGCACGCCCATGTCACGCCTGAGCGCTACAAGGCTGCCATCCGAGAGCGTGGAGAGTGGTACGGCCTCGACTCCAGAGTGGGGGAGCTGGGCTTAGGGGGCTTTGACAAGTCTTTGCCCGAACGCCTCGCTGAGATGGATGCGCTGGGTGTCGAAATGCAACTGCTCAGCCCGACAATCGGCTTCTACCAGTATGACAATGAGCTCGACGTGACCAAACGCATCCATCGCGAGTGCAATGACGAGGTCGCCGAGATGGTCGATCTCCACCCGGATCGGTTCGCTGGACTGGCCACCATACCCATGCAGCACCCTCCCAGCGCCATCGCTGAGATGGAGAGGACGATCACCGAGCTGGGCCTGAAAGGCGTAATCCTCAACGACCATGTTGCGGGCAAGACCTACGACGAGCCCGAGTTCCTTCCGTTCTTCGCCGCGGCCGAAGAGGTGGGGGCCCTCCTTTTTTTCCACCAGGGCCATGACACTTGCGTTGTCCAGCGAACCAGGCGTTACAAGCTCGCCAATGCAGTTGGCAACCTCACTGAGCGAGCCCTGGTGTATGCCACATTGGTCTTCTCCGGGATCATTGATCGGCATCCGAAGCTCAAGGTGCTTCTCGCCCACGGCGGCGGTTATACCCCTTACGGCGTGGCACGAATGGACAAGGTGGCCGGGGCTCTGGATGGTGAGGGGCCAGGTCAGATGACTCCTCCCTTTGGTCCCAATGACGGGTTCGCCCAGAAATTGCCTCCCAGCGACTACCTCGACCGGTTCTATTACGACTGTTGCACCTATAGCGGACGGGTACTCCGTTTTCTGATCGACTCAGTCGGCATCGATCGGGTAGTCCTCGGGACTGACTACCCGGCGCCGATGTTTCTGCCCGATCCGGTCAATTGGATCCGTAGTCTCGGGGAATTGAGCCATCGGGAGCAAGAGGCGATCCTCGTCACGAATTCCAACGGGCTACTCGGTCTTTGAGGGCTAGCGTTAGGCCGTCCCGTACTCGTTAGATATCGAGCCGATCGTCCAACCGAAGGCGTTGGGATAGTCGGCGTAGTTGGGATAGCAGCGTCTCAGGGACGGAGACGCCCTCGGACATTTGCTTCGCCTGTAGCCGGGCCGGACCGTCACCCGGGATGTGGACGGCGCCGGGCCCGCCCGCTTCCCGCATCTCCCGGAGATGGTGGTCGACGGCGCTCTTGAATAGATCTCTGTCCTGAAATAAGCCGGGATCCATGACAAACAGGGCCTGTCCGGTATTGGCGGCCTGATCGTGGATCGCACCGTGATCGATTACGTCCGCACCAAACGCAGCGCCGTTGAGCACACCTGCCAGCAGGCCGATCGCCATGGTGAGACCAGAGCCCTTGTGCCCGCCGATTGGCATCAGATAGCCGTCGTCGGCACGGGCTGGATCGGTTATCGAACCGCCCCGAGCGTCCACCACCCAGCCCTCGGGCAGAGGCTGTCCGGCCTGTGCCATGACCTTGATGGTCCCGTGCGACGCCACTGTGGTGGCGATGTCCAGCTCAAAGGTGCCCTCCTCCCTGGCCGGTATTGCGATGGCGATCGGATTGGTTCCAAGGAGACGCCCTTTGCCTCCCCACGGGGGCATGACATTGACACTGCCCACCGCCATATACATAGCCACCAGGTCGTGCTTCACCGCCAGGGAGGTGTATACACCACCGGCACCCGCATGATTGGATCGCACCGTCCCCACCCAGGCCATGCCGGCACTGGCGGCCTTCTCGGTCGCGGTCTCCACAGCCATCGTCATGACTACTTGGCCGAGGCCGTTGTCACCGTCGATCAGGTTGCTAACGGGGGTATCCCGAAGAGTCCGAATGTTGGGCCGAAGGTTGATTCCCCCGGCCTCAATCCGGGTCACATACGGTGGAAGCCGGATCAGGCCATGACCGGTTCGGCCCCGGAGATCGGCCTCCAGCATCCGATCGGCGGTAATCGCGGCGTGACTGCGGAGGACGTCGACACTAACTAGAACGTCGACAATGAAGCTTCTTAACCGGTCAAAGGAGAACTTCACAGCTCGAACTGCCCAACCGTTTCTCCGGTGTCGGCGAACGTCCTGGTGACGTGGGTGCTGCCGTACACCCAGAGGATTCGCATTGTCGTCGATCCGTTATTCATAAAGCGATGGAATTCGCCGGGAGCGATCTGGGTGGTGTCATAGAGCCGGGCTGGCACAACCTCACCGTTCAATTCCGCCAGCCCTTCACCATCGATGACTGTGACTTGCTCGACGGTGTTGTGAGCATGCAATCGGATGCTCTTGCCGGGGGGAAAGCTCGTCACACCCATGAGAAAACCCTGCCCTTGCAGAGGATCGGGGGTCAGCCGAACGCTCTCTATCCCGTCGCCACGGTCAATCCGCTCCTCCAAGTCGAATTTGATCATTCGCGCCAATGTCGCCTTCTCTCTGCGCTAGGCCATGAACCTACCGCCGTTCACGGACACGGTCTCACCGGTCATGAATCCGGCGTCGTCTGACGCGAGAAAAAGCACCCACCGAGCGATCTCATCCGGTGTCTGGTAGCGGCGCAGCGGAATGGACTCTGCAGTCGCCACTCTCTCGGCCTCCGACCGGACGCTTTGTATACGCTCAGTCAGCACCGCCGAGGGCGCCAGCGCATTGACGGTTATCCCTTCACCGGCGAATTCCGACGCCATCACCCGGGTTAGGGCATGGACCCCTGCCTTGGCCGCGGCGTACGGCGGTGCCGTTCTATCACGAGGCGTTTGCCCAGCCAGCGATCCCATGTTGATGACGCGCCCTGACGCAGACAGGCGTAAAAGCGGGAGAAGGGCCCGGGTCACCAGAAACACCGAGGTGAGATTGAGGTCGAGGATCTGCTGCCATTCTTTCAACGTTGTGCCCTGGAGGTCACGCTGGGCGACGAACCCTCCAGCGTTGTTGAGGAGGACATCGACGCGACCCGACTCGGTGCCAATCTGCGCGGCGGCAGCCTTCACCTCGGCTTCCGACGTCACATCGCACCTGATGAACCGGGCGCGTTTGATGTCTTTCGTCACCTTCTCACCGCGAGCTGCGTCTATATCGAGCAGATAGACAAAGGCCCCTGCTTCACAAAGGGCCACTGCACTGGCGCGACCGATTCCAACAGCAGCTCCAGTGACGACGGCGATACGATCAATCAGCGCGCCCGTCATGATTCGACAAGTTCGAACAGGTCGGCGGAAACAGTCCGGTGGGCGATCGCGATCGCCGGCCTCGACCTTTCAACGAAGACGGCTCGCTCCTCGTCGGTCAGATCAACGAACTCAATTCCATCGCGCTCCATTTGCTCGCGAAGCTTGCCTTCCAATTTCGCGGCCGCCTCTCGTTGTGTGCTGATCGCAGCGTCTACTGCCGTTTTCACCACAGCTCGAAAGTCCGGCGAAAGGGCCTCGAGTGTGGGGCGATGGGCAAACAGACCCCTGGCCCCATAGAGGTGTCCGGACATCGTCACATGACGATGAACCTTGTCGACGCCATAGGCGATGGTGTTTGCCAGGGGGTTTTCCTGGGCCTCGACCGCGAGTTCGGTTATCAACCTGATGGCCTCGCTCAACTCCACCGCCACTGGAACGGCCCCCCAGCTTCTGATCAACTCTTCGTGGATCAGGTTGGGTTGCATGCGAACCCTCATGCCCTCCAGATCGTTCGGGCTATGGACAGCGTGCAACCGGTTTGTCATATGACGGAATCCGTTGTCCCAGAATCCGAGCGCATCAAATTCGGTTGATGACCGCACGGCCTTCTTGAGTCTGTCCCCCAGCGCCCCATCAAGAGCTTTATGAGCTGCCTCGAGCCCGTTGAACAGAAACGGAGTCTCGAGGATGTTCAAGTCGGGCACCCGTTCACCGAGATAGGACGAGGAGAAATAGCACATAAACATCTCACCTGTTCCCACTAATTCGAAGAGGTCGGTGTTAGGGCGCCCATCGTCCATGATGTTCCAGGTGACCTTCACTCCGACCTCACCATTCGTTTCGGCGTCCACCACCCGTCGGAAGGCATCAAGACCGGCACCGTGGGCGCTCTTCTCAGGTCCATAACCTCCGATCCACAGGACGGTCGGAATCATCTGGTCACGGGTTTGACCCCGCTCAAGGGATCCGAGTCCGTCATATCCTGACTGTGGGGGCTGCCAGAGATGCGGGTTTTACGTCCCGATCCAGCGGTAGCTCGACAACCTTGCCTGTCTCCGCCGACAGGTCGGCTGCGAGATAGACCTCCATCGTCTGGCGTGCGAGACGCGGGTCGACCATGACCGGTCTATCGAAGTAGACCGCTTCCAAAAAGTGGGTTGTCTCGCGCTCCATCGGTCCAGCGAATACGTGCCCGACGTACTCGCCAGGCATCGTCGACAGCGGAAACTGGATGCCGCTGGCCATACTGTGAATGACGATGTCCTTGTGGGAGGCATCCATCATGAGGGCGCTGTCAGTCCCGATAACCTCAATCCAGGTGGCCGAGTAGTTGCCGTAGCTTGGCGGCAAGGACCATCCCGCCCCGATCGTCACCGTCACCCCGTCGTCCATGGTTATGACGATGATCTGGGTGTCGGGAACTCCATGCTGCTCCCTGCGGACACCCCACGCAACCTGTGAGTAGACCCGGACCGCCCTTCTCGGCTCCAAGCACCACAACGAGAAGTCGATGTCGTGGGTAGCCTCCATCGCGGCAGGCGACAACCTTGTACGAGCTCCGATCTTGGCTCCCAATGTCCTGGAGATGTGCCGGCTGATGAGGACACTCACCGGATCGCCCAATGTCCCATCTTCAAGGCACCTCTTGACGAGAGCCTGTTTGGAGTTGAAGCGCTGTGAGTATCCGATTGTGAACTTGAGGTCGCCCGACTCCGCCAGTCCAATCAGGTCATCGGCCTCCTCAAGTGTGATCGCCATCGGCTTCTCCAATAGCAGGTGCTTCCCGACTGACAGGGCAGCCTTCGAGATTGCGTAGTGAGTGGTCTCAGGAGTGGTTGAGACCATGATTGCCTCGATCGCCGGATTGGCCACGAGGGCTTCCCAGTCAGTGGTGGTCGTGGCGGCACCGGTGCTGGCGGCCACCTCACCAAGGCGTTCGGGGACGATCTCGGCTAAGTGAACCGCCCTCACAAGGGGACTGGATGCTGCCACGCTCGCCCTGATCGCGCCGCACCAGCCCGTTCCGATGATTCCGACGTCAAGTGGTCCCATTCTTTCTCACTCTCCATCTGATAGGTCGGCATCCGTGAGCCCGCCGACGTCTTTGTTCCTCATAGGGTCAAACCCAGAAGCCGGGCAGCGTTGCCACCGGTGATGGCAGAAACATCATCGGCCGATAGGTCCGGCACTCTGGCGATGAGACCGAGGGGATCGTTCTCTCCCATGTCGTAGGGATAATCGGTACCGAGAAGTATGTGGTCGGCCCCGTATTTGCCTATCAAAAATCGAAGCTGGTCGGGCTCAAAGACCATCGTGTCGAAAAAGAGCTTTGCCAGATACTCGCTAGGGGGTCGGGGCAGAGCGTGTCCGACGTCCTCCCGGGCGTGATAGGCATGATCAAAGCGACCTGCATAGGCAGGTAGAAACCCGCCTCCGTGGGCGAAGACGAGCTTGAGTTCGGGGTGCCGCTCGACGACACCGTCGAAAATCAGTCGACCGGCGCAAATGGTCTCCTCCAGTGGGTGTCCGATGGTGTTGAGGAAGTAATGCTCGGCAAACCGGGCCCTGTCGGTGAAACCAGTGGGGTGGATGAAAACCACCATTCCAGTCTCCTCGACCTTCTCCCAAAACGGCTCCAGACGCTTGCTGGAAAGCTCTTCCCCTTCGACATGGGTACTGATCTCGATCCCAGCAAACCCAAGCGAGTCGCGGCAGTATGTCAGCTCGGCGATGGCGGCATCGGTGTCCTGGAGCGGGACGGTCCCCAAGCCCACAAATCGGTCGGGATGGACTTGCACCGTCGCCGCAAGGTCATCGTTGATGAGCCGTGACGCTCTCTCACTCAGATCACCCCGTGCCCAATAAAACATGTGGTACGGAGAGACACTCAGCGCCTGGACATCCACGCCCATGGCGTCCATGTCCGCGATCCGTACCTCTATTGACTCCATCTTTGGTTTGAGCGTCTCCAACTGGCGGCGGTTGACCGCTCGGGTGAGCTCGCTTCCGAAGGTGAGCGCCTGTCGACCGAGACGTTCAGCCTCAGGCTTCACCAGGTCCGCAGCGGCGCCACACTCCCTGTGGCAGTGGATATCGATGATCAAGATCGGTCTTTCGTCGTTGAGACCCTGCACAATATAGGATCTCATTGGGTCTTCAGATGGGACGGGCAGCTCAGGCCCTGCGGCCGAGGCCGGCCCGACGCCTTATCACCTCAATGATCGATGAGTTGTCTAGATCAGCCAATCCTGATCTTTCGCCCTCCGCCAGGGCATCTCTCACCAGGGTGACCAGTTCCACGGAGGCGCCAAGATCTTTTCCGTGCTCGACGATGAGACGGGCATCCTTGTGGCTCTGACGGAGACGGGAGTAGGGGTTGCGGTGGTCACCCGCGATCATCGGCTCACCCCAAGCATCCATCGCCTTTGAGTAGGCGAGGCTGTCCTTGAGGACCTCGAGGGTTCCTCGGAGGTCCATGTCAGCTAGCTCGGCTACCACTAAAGCCTCGGCGAGGGCCATCCGGTGAACAGTCAGGAGATGGTTAACGACCAGCTTCATTCGTGCCCCCGACCCCACGGGCCCCATGTGATGATGTGATCGCCCGATGGCCTCGAAGACCGGCCTTCCCTGTCGGTAGGCATCCACAGGCCCGCCCATCATCACGACCAGGGAACCCGTTTCGGCCAGTTTGCTGTTGCCACTCACCGTCGAATCGCAGTATGTGATGTCACGCTCGACCAGCGCCTCCGCGATGTTCACGGCATCGGACGGTCGACCTGTCGAGGTGTCGTAGACAACCAGAGGACCGGTCGCGCCCAGGGCGATGCCTCGGTCACCAAGACTTGCCTGGCGTGATATCTCGTAGTCGGGGAGCGAGAGCAGGGCAGCCCAGCATCCTTCAACGGCTTCAGCCGGGGAGCCCGCGGCTAAACCTCCCAGGTCCTCGAACGCCTCGAGCTGGGCGGTCCCTGGGTCGTAACCGCTCAAAACAAAGCCACGCTCGAGCAGTCGTTTCGCCATCCGCGAACCCATCAGCCCGAGGCCGATGACTGCTATTCGTCCAGGGTCACTTCGCACGTTCACAGACCCATTGTGGCGGTTGATTACCTGACGAGGCCCGATGCCTGATGGCAAAGTGTAGGGGCTATGAGAACAGCACAGATTGCCGACATCGAGGTCTCTGTCATCGGACTTGGGTGCAACAACTTCGGCAGATCGCTCGATCGGCAGCAGTCGGTCCAGGTGGTCCATGCGGCCCTGGAGGCAGGGGTGACCTTTTTCGATACGGCTCGCACATATGGTGGCGGGCAGTCCGAGTCTTATCTCGCGGCCGGGCTGGGTCGTTTCCGTGAAACTGTGGTCATCGCCACGAAGTTCGGTCCAGTGCCCCGGGTTCCCGACAGCAGTAGTGGAAGACCTGTGGATGTTCGTACGACGCTGGAACAGAGCCTGGCGGAGCTGCAGGCCGATTACGTCGACCTCTATCAGATGCACTTTCCGGATCCCGAAACGCCGATAGCGGACACCTTGGGCGTTCTGCAAGACCTGGTCGCCGAGGGCAAGATTCGCAGGATCGGGTGTTGTAACTTCGACGCGGCCGCACTAAGCCTTGCTTTGCAAACCTCAATGGATGGAAATCTCGTTTCGTTCGTCTCGAGTCAGATCGAGTACAGCCTCGTGAATCGTGCACCCGAGAGCGACGGCGCTGTCGACGTTTGCGATTCAATGGGAATCTCCCTGCTGCCCTACTACCCGCTGGGAAGTGGTCTGCTAACCGGGAAGACCAGAAGAGGAAAGACACCAGAGGGAAGACTCCGCACCGATCGGTACTCGAGGTTTCTCACCGAAGTCAACTTCGATCTGGTCGACCGCCTCGATGCGTTTGCTACGTCGCGAGGCGTGACTATGACTCAGGTCGCCCTGGGGTGGTTGCTTGCACAGCGAACGGTTCCTGCGGTTACTCCCGGGGCGAGCACAGCGACCCATATTGAGGACAATGCCGCGGCCGCCGAGTGGCATCCATCAGTGGATGACCTGGCGGTTCTTGCGGCGACCATGGATCCCGGCGGTTTCAATCCTGGCCAGTGAGATCCAATCGACGGCGATCCATTCTTTCCCGTCCCAGATCAGAGGGTTGATCTCGACCTCATGCAGATCGGAGCAGACGAAACCCCTGGAGATGAGACTCACCAGCCGCGCCAGCTCTGTCACGTCAACTGGAGCGGCACGAGAGCCATCGAGGAACCTTCTGCCCTTGAGTCGGTCGATCATCGCTTGGGCCATAGTTTGATCAACCGGTGCCGGGGCGAAGACGACGTCGTTTAACAGCTCGGTGAGAACTCCGCCCAGACCCACTGATACCAGGGGGCCAAAAAGGTCGTCGACGACCACGCCCAGGATCATCTCAAGACCGGGCCGGTATCGCTGAACGCAGGCGCTACGGACGTCCAGGTTCGCCGAGGTGACGACTTCACGGAATGCTGCGACCACCGCCTCCCGGTCTCGCAGATCCAACCTGACCCCATCGTGTTGTGTTTTGTGAACCAGGCCGGCGGCCTCCACCTTTAACACGACGGGATACCCGAACATCTCGGCAGCATCAGCGGCCTCTTCGACGGTCGAAACCGACCTGGTCTCAATCAGCGGCAGACCCCAGGTTTCGAGACCACCGGGCATTGGTTGGAGGTTCTCGGCTCTTGGGTCTCTGGGGCGGGGAGCGGCCAATGCTCTGATAGCCGCTCGTGGATCCTCCGTTACTGGGGCTCCGTACTCGCGAAGCGTGCGCAGACCCTCTCGACCTTGACCACCGGTCATCCACAGATGGAGGATCCTGGTCTCGGTAACGAGGCCCATGAGTGAGGCCACCCTTGCCTGGGTGTGACCTGGCGGGTGGGCAGATGAGACGGAAAGCACGGAGTCGTATTCGCCCGAAGACGCGACAACATCGATGACCCGCGCGAACCGTGTCGGCCCTCCGATGATCCCACCTATGTCGACGGGATTGCTGGCGACACCATGGTCGAGCATGGGCTCAAGCCTCATCTTGAGCTCCTTGCTCGGGGGAGGAAGGTCAAGGTGATGCCTGTCGGCTAGATCGGCGAGAAACACGGCCATTCCGCCCGAGTGGGTCACGATCGCCGACCGGGCACCATCCCTGGCCGGAGCTCTGGCCAACATCTCGGCCACTTCGTAGGCTTCTCCCGGCGTTTCGGCAACGGTCACTCCCATGGAAGCAAGGACCCCTGAGAGCACGGCTTCGGGGATGGCCATCGCGCCTGTGTGCGTCTTCATCATTGTCTTACCACGATCGGTGGCACCCAGTCGACACGCTATGACTGGCTTACCAAGAGAGCGCGCCACTTCGAGAGCCCTCATGAACTCCGACCCTGCGCGCACGGTCTCGATCAAAACCAGCAGGGCCAATACCTCATCGAGGCGAGCGACCGATTCGAGGGCCTCGCCAAGGGTCACATCACACTCATTGCCGGTCGAGACGGAGATCGCAACGCCACCACTGTGCTCGGCCGCGAGGTTGTGGACATAGCTTCCGACGCCACCGCTCTGAGTGAGCACCCCGACCGGGCCGGTCCTGACTTCGGCAGGAGGTCGATCGAGACAGGTGAGAAAGCTCGCCGCGAGTCTGCGTCCTGGCCGTATGACCCCCCCGCTATTGGGTCCGAGTACCCGCACGCCGACTCTGGTGGCTTCCTCACTCATTGTCTCTTGAATGGCCTGCCCGGTGGGCCCGGTCTCGCTGAACCCACTCGCGAACACAACGATTGCGCCCACACCCGAGCACTGAGCCACAACCCCGGTGACCGAAGAAGCGGGAACAGCACACACGACCAGATCGGGCGGTCTCGGCAGCGCGCCGATCGTTGGATACATATCGATCCCGTGAACGGTCGGGAGACCGGGATTGACTCCCCATACGTCACCCTCGTAGCCCAGGGCCCTGAGATGGCGGAGCACTCGGCCACCGTGCTTTCCGGCATCGGCCGAGAGCCCAGCTATGGCGATTGAGCTCGGATCGATCAGACGAGGTAGCTGATCTACTTGACTTGGGAGATCCACCACGAGACCGGACCGCAGCCTTTCTCAAGAAATCCAGGCTCGCCCGTCATGACAGGTCGGGCCATACCCTCACCACACCGTCTTCGACCATTCGCCGTATCTGCTCCCGATCGCAGCTGAGTCTTTCCGTGAGGATCTCGAGGGTATGTTCGCCCAGCATGGGGGCGTGGCCGGGAGGACTATCCCAACCGCTGAACTTGATGGGGGTAGGTGGGTAGCGGATTTCACCGAGCGTTGGGTGCTCGTAGGAGCGGACCATTCCACGCGCAAGTACTTGCGGATCGTTGAACACCGCTTTGATATCGTTGACCGGGGAGTTAGGGATATCGTGCTCGTCGAGAGTCGCGAGCCATTCCGCGGTCGTCCTGGTCGCAAAGACATCCGATAGCAGGGGTATCAAAAAGTCGCGGTGAGCAACGCGTGCTGCATTGTCACATGTCCGGCTGTCGTCCTTGAGTTCAGGGCGGCCAATCGCGTCACACAAGTTATGCCAGAACTTCTCTTCGCGGGCGGCAACGACAACGTATCCATCGAGAGTTGGGAACGCTTGCCAGGGAACGAGATGAGCGTGAGCCGTGCCCAACCGGGTGAGCACTCTTCCCGAGTTGAGGTAGTCGACCGCGTCGTAGGAGAGAAGCGAGACGAGAGTATCGAGCATGGCGACATCGGCATGACCTCCGTTCCCATTCCGTTCCCGACCGAAAAGCGAGGCGAGGATTGCAAGGCATGAGTAGATTCCGCCGGCGATGTCCGCAATCGGGACGCCAACCCGGGCGGGGTCGCCATTGGCAGGCCCGGTAATGGCAACATGCCCGCTGAAGGCCTGAACGACCAGATCGAACGCCGCCTTGTCTTTGGCGGGCCCGTACTCGCCAAAGCCAGTGACCGATGCCGTGATGATCGTCGGGTTGTGCTTGACGAGGGAGTCGTGGTCGATGCCAAGGCGGGCCAGCACCCCCGGTCGAAAATTGTCAATGACGACGTCGGCTTGGGTTACGAGGCCATAGAAGAGCTCCAGTCCGCGGCTGTCCTTGAGGTTGAGCACGACGCTCTTCTTCCCTCGGTTCATGAAAAGGTGGATCGCACTCTCGTTTTGGACGGGCGCGATCGATGCGTTGCGGGCGGTGTCCCCGCTAGGGGGCTCGATCTTGATCACCTCCGCTCCAAGGTCCCTCAGGATTACTCCTCCGAAATTGCCAGCGATCACCTGTCCCAATTCGAGCACGGTGACTCCTGCAAGCATTCCCGTGATCATTCCTTGTCGCGGTTCCGGCCCTGGCGTGCTTGTTCGGCAGCGCTGGCCCGCTCGATCACGGCCCGCGCCACCCGGGCCACTGCATAGTCGATCATCTTCCCGTCAACATCTATCGACGCCTGTCCTTTCCGTTCCGCCTCCTCGAACGCCGCCAGGATCATTCGTTGATACGCGACCGCGTCTGGCGCTGGGGTGAACACTTCGTTTATCACCGGGATCTGCGCAGGATGGATGGCAAGCTTGCCGGTGTATCCCAGGGAGCGAGCCAGGAGGCACTCGACTCTGAGAGCGGCGAGGTTGCGAAAGTCCATGAACACTGCCTCCATCGGGTATTGCACGCCGGCCGCTCTCGCGCCTAAGAGCACCTGAGATCGTGCGTACATCAGGCCGGTGCCTTCGGGGGTCCACTCGACTCCGAGATCGGCGACCAGGTCACCCTGTTCGCCACCGCCGAAGAGAACGCATTCGACTCTTGTGCTGGCGGAAGCTAACTCGAAGGTGAGGCGAACCCCCGCTGCCGACTCGATCAGCGGGATGAGCGTAATATCACCCTCGGGTCTGCCCTGCAGTCTTTCCAGAACCGTGAGGGCTCCGTCGACTCGGGTGACCCATTCGGGATCTTCGGCCTTGGGAATGATCACGCCCACTGCCACGGAACGGCCCACTGCAACTAAGTCGTCCCAGAAGTAGCTGGTCGTGACGGCATTGGTGCGCACGTAATAGGCAACGGGCGAATCGGGGAGGCCCTGAAGGATCTGCCTCGCTGACGCCTTTTGCGCGACCGGCACCGAGTCCTCAAGATCGACGATTACGGCGTCCGCGCCGTAGCCCACCGCCTTGACCAACATGTCGGGCCTGCTGGCTGGCGTGAAGAGCATTGAGCGGACCGGTCTCATGGCCAAATACAAGGGTCGTGACCGGTCTCTCGGGCTCGAATCGTCGACATCGATCGCTCCTTTGGTGCCGTTCTTAGGCAGCTGGACCTCCGTCGGTTGTGCCTACCTGTGCCTATTCCAGCTGATGTAACTCCATATTCGAAGACGGCGGTGTGATAACCAACGGTCGATCATCGAGGGTTTCGTGTTCCTTTAGAGAATCGAAAGGGCTCCGAGATATCTCCCCCGTACGGTCTGTCAAACGTCGAACCGCTTGAAAGGAGAGCGTTTATGAGAAAGATCACATTTGCAACGATTGCAGCAGTCCTCCTGGCCGTCCCCCTCAACGCATTGGCTGGGGTTGGAGGGCCGGCGTTCTACGTGGACGGCGTGCAATACCGGACGGTCGGAACGCCGACCGACTTTTCGGGGACCGGGGCACCGGAACACTCCTTCGACACCATTTATCAATTCGCTGGGGCCCAGCCTCTTAACGTTGCGACTGCCGCGCCTGGAGATCATGGTTACAACGGCGGACGCTGGCGTGTTGAGGTAATCGGTTACGCCGGCGGTGAGAGCTACGGCTCTGCCCTCGCGGGCTTCGACGCCAACAACTCGGGCGACTTCGACTCTGCGGCTGAGGTTGAGGCCGCTATCGCGGTCGGATTGATTACAACGTCGCCAGGGCCTTCATTCGAATGCCCGGTTGTCCCCCTCCCTCGGAACGGAAGCAACTAGGCCAGCTCGTAGGCCCTGGTTGTGAGGGGCCCCTGTCAATTCTGGTTTGCATCTGCCAAGATCGCCCGCTCGAGTTCACATCGGGCGGGCGATCTTTGGCGACCCGGTATAACCGGCCTCTTGCTGCTGTGAGGTGAGCAACCGGTTCGCCCAAGGATTGTGGCGAAAGAGTCGCTGCAGATGCTCGCTTGGTATGAGAGGCATCGTAACGATGGAAGACGTTGGCGTCTTGGGAATTCCAGGGTGAAGCCAGTGGTTGGGGCTGCCGATACCGTCGGAGTGCCGCGCCGCCTGGGAGCCAAGTCCCGCATCCTGACTCGAAGTCTGCTGGCGATAGTGATCGCCGCCTGCCAGGTGCCGGCTACCACCACAACGACCATCACCGCCGACATCACCACGATCGCGTCGGCGGCCACAACAGCCCCGCAGTCCGGGTCGCAGGTATTCGAGATGCTGGCCCTCGCTACGCATCCAAACGGCGTGCAGCTAAGGGTCGACCGGATTGAGGTCTTGGGCGACTCGATCGTCGCCAGCGGGAGCATCACCAACGGCTCTCAGTACGGGATCAGCCTCGATCGAGGCGTCACCGAATTGCGCGTCGATACAGATGAGGCTGCACGGTTGATTGAGGGTCTGCCGCCTGAGGCGATTCCGCCCGGAGGTGAGCTTGCTCTAGTCCTTCGCTTCACCCATCTCGCCAATCCTGCGGCAGTCACGCTGATCCTTAACTCTGGTGGAGGATCCTCCCGGTCTGACCCGTCCACCAGCTCTCCGGCAATTGAGTTGGGTCCAATCGCCCTCGAGTCGCAGTCCACCAGACCTGCCCTTCCCGGCTCGGTCCCGTTGTTGAGGACCGTCACTGCCGCCGGCGGGGTGGAGCTGCAGATCGAAGGCATCAATTTCACCGAGAACCGGATCGGGGTTTGGGTACGCATCGCCAATCCCGGTCAGAACGACGCCTCGATCGCTCCCACGATCGCCCCCAGTCTGCTTGTCGACGACTTGGGAAACCGCTATCCGATCGTGCTCCCTGAGCAGCAAGGGTCGATTGTCGTTCCAGGCGGGTCCGCCCGGGCCGGCGTGCTCTCATTCTCTGGGCGAATCCACCCTGACGCCACCAGCCTGGGTCTCGGCCTCAATGCGGGTATAGGAGGCGACACGACCTACCAGTCCATCGTTTATCCACGGCTCATCGTCGAAAAGATCCCGCTCACTGGCGATTTGGCGTTGGCGCCCCTGCCCAGCCCGCTGCTCGTTGGGGCCGTGGCTGATCTTCCCAACCAGGTTCGAGTTGAGTTGGCAACAGTCGTTTTTGGCGACCGGGGGGTGACTGCGGACCTCCTCATCTCCAATGACGGGGCCGAGGAGGTTTCGCTGGCCGCTCTCCCGACGTTTCTGGCCGACGACCAGGGCAATCGCTATCCCTTGGTTGCTCCCAACGACAACCCTTTGTTGATTCTTGACGTCGGTACCAGCGTTGAAGGAAATTTCGCCTTCTCCGGACGGGTCTCCGATACGGCCACCCAGGTCACCCTCACCTTCAACGCCGGCGGCTCGTCAAGCGATCTCAACGGCTCAACGCCGACTGTGAGCATGGGGCCTTACTTATTGACGAGGCCCGCCACTTCCCCCCAGGCGATAGAGGCGAGGGTCTTTGCCGTGACGGTTCGGAGCTGGCTGGCCGACGACGTCCTCGCCAGCTCCGAGGTGGAGCAAATCACCCAGACGCTTACCCAGTTTGGAGCCACCGAAGTCGATGGCGGCTTCCGGCTTACCTTGCCCGACAGCATCCTGTTCGACTTCAACAGCAGCGAGCTCAGAGCCGATGCCGCGCCGGCGCTGTCCCTTATCGCCGATGTGCTCCGCTACTTTGAGGGCGACCCCGTCATCGTTATCGGTCACACCGACTCGGTTGGCAGCGCCTCTTACAACCTGCGTCTATCCGAGGAGCGAGCCCAAAGTGTTGTCGCGATCCTGATCGCAGATCATGCAATTGGCGCAGAGCGGTTAACCGCCGAAGGCCGTGGTGCCGATGAACCGATCGCACCGAACGCCCACCCCGACGGTCAGGACAACCCCGAGGGACGCCAGCTCAATCGGCGCGTGGAGATCGTTGTCCTCACCGAGCGTGCGCTTCCCCTTCCATAACCCCCTTCCTGCGTACATCCTCGCCGTTCTCGGGGGCCTTTCTACGCCAGAAGGGGCAGGTGGGGCGACCCCGGCGCCAGCTCTCACCGCGGCCCTCGGCGCCGGGCTCGGCGCTGGTGTTGGCTACCTGCTCATGGACGTCCCGCTGCCCTACCGGGTCTCCATGCTCGTCGTCGGCATCTGGCTCGTAGTCGTCATCCTTGGCGGCGCGGTCATCTGGGATTTCCGGCAGGCGTGGTGCCACTTCACGCCCATCTACCGATCCGGTCGAACACACTAACGCTCCCCGCTTCGCGTGGTCAGCGCGACCCCATGGCCCTGGCCTTGGAAGTTCAAACTCATCCACCGGATCGAACTGGTCAGGGCCGAGAGCTCATCCGGGCACGCGGGCGCTTAGCGGGCGCCCTACTTGGTGGTAAGGGAGCGACTCCCCGTGCCGTCGCGTTTCCGCATCGTCCTGCGGGGCGGGCTTCGGTGGCGACCGGGGGTCCCCTTCCTTCCCGCCTCTTTAGGATGGGTCGCGTGGGGATCCGGACGCCGGACCAGCGGCTTCGCGTATTCGTGAGCTCGACTCTTGGTGAGCTGGCGAACGAGCGGGACGCGGTCCGTGAGGCCATCGAGAGCCTCCGGCTTACCCCGGTGATGTTCGAACTGGGGGCTCGGCCGCATCCACCCCGGGCGCTCTATCGTGCCTACCTGGAGCAGAGTGACGTCTTCATAGGCGTCTACTGGGAGCAGTACGGATGGGTCGCGCCTAGTGAGAGTGTGTCGGGCCTCGAGGACGAGTACAACCTCGCAGGCGATCGACCCAAGTTGGTCTACATCAAGGCACCCGCGCCAAAACGTGAGCCCAGGCTTGCCACACTGATTGCTCGTATCGAGGCCGACGACGAGGCCTCTTATCGACCTTTCGCTAGTCCCGGGGATTTACGTGGGCTCGTCGCCGATGACCTCGCCGTCCTGCTCACGGAGCGCTTCGCTGCGTCGGCAACCCAGCCACACGAGGCGGCCCACCGAGAGTTGGCGGGGAGGCTTCCACGCCCGCTGACTCGTCTGATCGGCCGCGAGGGGGATGTGGCCAGCGTCGTCGAACTCCTTGGGAATCCCGAGACCCGGATGTTGACGATTCTCGGTACCGGAGGAGTCGGCAAGACCCGGCTGGCGCTGGAGGTGGCCGAGCGCGTCAAGGACACCTATCGCGAAGGGGTGACCTACGTTGAGCTCGGCGCCATTCGTGAACCATCGCTCGTGTTCCCGGCGATTGCCGAGGCTTTGGGAGTCGAGGGAGAAGCCGGCGCCCCGGTCGGATTGCGGCTACGCGAGGTCCTGGCCAGCGCGCACATGTTGGTCGTACTCGACAACGTTGAGCAGGTCGCCGATGCAGCTGGCGAACTGGCGGACCTGCTCGCCAGCGCCCCTGGTGTACAGCTCCTGGTCACCAGCCGACGAGTCCTCAACCTGGGCGGTGAGCACGTTTACTGGCTCGAGCCGCTCCCGGTTGCGACTGCTGAAGGCGGCACCGGGCCGGCCGTCGATCTGTTCATCGACCGAGCGTTGTCAAGCCGACCCGATTTCCGGCCGACCGACGACGACCTGGCGGCGATCGGCGAGATCGCCAGAAGGCTCGACGGGTTGCCGCTGGCGATCGAGCTGGCGAGCGCCTGGCTAGGCGTGCTGTCACCGCGAGCCGTGCTAGACCGGATGGGGGACCACCGTCTCGATTTCCTGGACCGGGGCACCCGGGACCTGCCGGAGCGCCAACAGACGCTCCGCGACACACTCGCCTGGAGCCACTCGCTTTTGACA
>Ga0326597_10004130_pt1 | contig 20546 bp, 12 predicted proteins | sample RVTome_12_FD_203789 | JGI IMG/M metagenome (GOLD analysis project Ga0326597, IMG submission 203789) | Soil microbial communities from uranium-contaminated site in the Upper Colorado River Basin, Wyoming, United States - RVT100D185 | ecosystem: Environmental > Terrestrial > Soil > Contaminated >...
CTTGGAGATGAGTTCGCGCCACGTCGTACACAGAACTTGGAAGTCCAACATAACCGACTTGGACGGAAAACTTGGCAGCCTTATCGAGATAGAAGCTGGCGAACTTTTTCATCTCCGGGCGCTTTAGCGAAGCGACATTCACGTAGATGAGAAGCGGCCGGCTGAACGGAGCATAGACACCGCTCTCGATCGTCTCTGGACTCGGCAACACGGCTTCGCTCGTGTCTGGGTTGACGATGGGAATCGCTTTCAACGAATCGGCATTCTCAAAGTAGTAGGCTGCTCCAAAGAAGCCGATGGCGTTCTTCTCGCGTTTGACTCCAGTCACCAAGATATTGTCATCTTCGCTGACCGACATGTCGCTGCGAAGCGAACTGTCTTCGTCGGCGACAACCTCTTTGAAATAATCGAACGTCCCGGAATCGGTTCCCGGTGCATAGATCTTGATCGCTTCCGCGGGCCACTCCGGATTGACGTCGCTCCAATTCTTGGCCGCTCCCCTTTCACCGAAGATCTTTTTCAACTGCTCGACGGTAAGTTGCGTGACCCACGAGTTCTCGAGATTCACAACAATCGTCAAACCATCGTACGCCACGGGAATCTCGATGAACTCGACGCTGTTCTGCTTGCACTGATCGAACTCGGCCTTCTTGATCGGGCGTGATGCGTCGGAGATATCCGACTCGCCCTTGGAAAAGACCTTGAAGCCGCCGCCCGTGCCAGAAGTGCCGACCTTGATGCTGACGCCAGGAAACTCTTTGCGGAAATCATTCGCCGCCGCTTCGCTGATCGGATAGACCGTACTAGACCCATCGATCTTGACTTCGCCCGCCAATTCGGAAACGCCGTCAGTGTCCTCGATGTCGCCGCTCGAACTTGTGTTCAGCGTCGAAAGATCTGAGACCTCGGAAACGTCGCCCTGTCCTCCACATCCCAGTGCAGCCACGACAATGATTCCCGACAGACACCAATTTCTGTTCGACTTCATCAACGCATTCTCCTCATGGCCGGTAAACACATTCGCTTCAGCCGAACACCATACGGCCGTTGACGCGATTTCATGGGTGTAGCCTAAGCGGTAATTATGAAGAAAATGTTAAGAATTCATTAATTGCACGAATTGGCGGGTGATATTCGCTTGGATGTTTGCGTAGATTTCCCCTACAATGACGACATCACGGCCGGCCAGCAGTTGGAGTCAATGCGATGAACAAACAAGTCTTCGTGCTCGTCTGCCTGGCATGCGTCTCAGTCGCGGTCGTCGCTCAAGCACAAGTCGTGCAATTGCCGACGTTTCACAGTTTCTCGGTTAGCACCACGGTTTCAGTTCCCGATCGCGGCGCTGCTTACTTGGGTGGGGTGTCACGCGGCGCTTGGAGCAGCAGCTCGCGTGGCGTACCGGGGTTCGGCAAAGTCCCTGGTTTGAATCGGCTGTTCACGAATCGCGGCAGCGGGTCGAGCGTTTCCTCGTCACACGCTTATGCCACGGCCACCATCATCGATCACGCCGAAATGGATAGGACGTTGTTGGCCGAAGCCGCTGCTCGACGTGGCGAGCCGGGAGTTGCCAGTGAAACCGACCGCCGCGCGGCATATCTCTCGGAGTTTATCGCCAGACGCCCTAAGTCGCCGACTTCCCCACCCATCGTTCCTATCAGAGAAGTAGCTTCGGATGTCGCGGCGCGACTCGCGACTGCGAATGCCCGGGACGAAGCAGAAATGGCTACGTGCATGCAACGAGCCGAGTTGGCGGAAGCAGCGGGACACTTTGGTGCGGCACGGTGTTGCTACAACGTGCTGGCTCGTCGAGGAAGCGACCAGCAGAAGCAGCTCGCCGCGCTGCGTGTGGCCGCTCTGGAAGTCCCGCGAACCGACGACAAGCTCGCCAGTCGCGAAGACTGATACGTGTGTTTGGGGGGGCGAAGTAGCATGCCCCGCGGGCTGGGCTGATGCAAATGTTTCTCAGCGAGTCTAGCATCCTTCCATCCTCGGAAATCGCTCGCGTCCTCACTCCATGATACCAAAAGCTACTAACTCAGCAGGCTCCGAAGGCGTGCGGTTTAAACGACTGATTGGCTGCGGTCTCGACAAACAAATGGAGCTGTCCACCTACTAATATGCGGATGGTGGGAACCGCCCACCCTACGATCATGAACAAATCTATCGCCGGTGTTTTGCCAGTCGTTCATACTCCCTTTCATGACGACGATACGATCGACTTAGAGAGCCTCGAGCGGCAAATTGATGGGGCCTTTGCCGAAGGAGCTGACGGCTGCTGTACCGGCATGGTGTCGGAGTTGCTTCGCCTGACGTATCACGAACGGATCGAACTGACAAAGCGACTTGCCGCACTCAACCAAGGGCGAGGCGTCGTCGTGATCGGCGTTGGCGCAGAGAGCACAAAGCAAGCAATCGAGTACGCTCAATGCGCGGAACAGGCCGGCTGTGACGCCATCATGGCAATCCCGCCCATCTCGACTGCCTTGCCGGCGCAGCAAACGTTCGACTACTTCCGAGACTTGGCCGATGCCGTCTCCTTGCCGCTGATCGTTCAAGACGCTTCGTCCTACGTCGGTCAGGAAATCCCGATGGCCGTCAGCATCGAATTGTTGACCGTATACGGCGAAGATAAGATTCTCTTCAAGCCGGAAGCATCGCCGATCGGTCCAAAACTGTCCGAGCTTCGCGATGCGACGGCTGGAAAGGCTCGGATCTTCGAAGGTTCGGGCGGCATCTGTTTGGTCGACAGCTTCCGCCGAGGAATCGTCGGCACGATCCCCGGTATGGAGTTTCTCCCGGCAGTCGTGGCCTTATGGAAGGCATTGCAGAAGGGGGACGAAGCAGCGATCTATCGCATCTACCTGCCGCTTTGTGCGTTGGTCGCGCTGCAACTTCAAGCCGGCCTCGATGGTTTTCTTGCCGTCGAGAAGTACGTGCTGCAGAAGCGAGGCATCTTTGCAACCGCGCGTCGTCGCAAACCGTTCGCTTGGGAGCTGGATGAAGAGACGCGCCAGGAGCTAGAGCGATTGCTCGAGTTGCTTGAAGCTGCGACGGCGGCAGATTATACGACCGGCGGTTGAAATCGGCATGCCCGTACGATGGCCTAGGAAGGCCATCGTACGAATGCGTCGACGCCACTCACACAAGATCGCCAGCGTGAAGGTAGCAGTAGCTTTCGTAACGCCGCGCGTCGAGTCGGCCGTCGGCGACGGCGTCCTTGACGGCGCAATCTGTTTCGTGAGTGTGCGTGCAATTCGGGAAACGGCAGCGGTTGACGTAGGGCCGGATGTCGCGGAAGTAACCACCGACCTCTTCCGGGATCACATCCCACAGCTGGAACTGACGGATGCCTGGTGTGTCGACGATGTAGCCGCCGCAACCGAGCGGGATCAGCTGAGCCGTCGTGGTGGTGTGGCGGCCTTTTTGATTCTCTTCGCTAACCGTGTTGACTCGTAACGCCAAACCCGGATCGATGGCGTTCAGCAGCGACGATTTGCCAACACCGCTTTGCCCGGCGACCACACTCTCCTTGCCGCGAACGAGCTGTCGCAATTGCGGTACACCTTGTCCGGTTATCGCCGACATCAAGATGACACGATAGCCCATTTGCCCATAGACACCGGCGAGCGGTTGCAAGTCAGCGGCGTGAACGAGATCGATCTTGTTGATGCAAATGATCGGTCGAATACGTCCCTTCTCGGCCGTGACCAAGAAACGGTCGATTAAGTTGGGCTTCAGAGTCGGCTCGGCGGCACTGGTGACAATCAGCAGTTGGTCGACGTTGGCAACGATCACATGCTGGCGGCCTTTGCTGGTGCGAGAAAGGATACCGTGGCGGGGTTCAATGCGTTCGATGAAGCCTCCGTCCTCATTCTCCAGGCGGAAGATGACGTGATCGCCCGCGACCACGACATGGCGCTGATCGGTGCTGAGAGATTTCAGCAGTCGTCGCGTCGCGCAATGATAAATCGCGCCGCCCGCTTCGGCTTGAACGGAACTTTGCAGGCCGTGGACTCGCAAGACGCGGCCGCGAAGGCAGACCGCCTCGTCGACATCAAGATGGACGGCCAGGCTGGCATCTTCGTGTTCGATCGACTCGCCGATGATCGTCCGCTTGCGAGTCAGTTCGCCCTTGCCGCTGACTCGTTCGCCGCGAACCGATTCGTCATCTTCAAACCCGTGTTCGTGAAATGCCCGTGTAAGGTCCGTGTTTCGCGTACGCGACTCGTGCTTCTTGCGAAACTCCGTGCGAATCTTTTTCTTCGGCTTGTCGGCCATGGGTGAAGGTGGTGCCTTGCTCAGTCCGCGTTCACGGGTGACTTCTTCTTCGCGCGTCCGTTCGAGTTAGCAGACGCGTGCACCGAAGGCCCGATCAATTCGGCGATCGCTGGTTCGCCAAGTTCCTCCTCCTTTAGCAACGCTGCGGTCAGCTTATCAAGTTTTTCTCGCTGGGCGATCAGTAGCTCGCTGGCTTGTGCCGATGCGTGGTGGAGAATCTTGGCGACTTCCTGATCGATCAGCTCCATGGTGTGTTCGCTGAACTGCCGCTGTTGATGCATCTCGCGACCGAGAAACGGATCGTCGTCGGAGAGTTTGTAACTGACCGGCCCCAAACGTTCACTCATGCCCCAGCAAGTCACCATCCGGCGCGCCATGCTCGTCGCCCGTTCGAGATCGTTCTCGGCACCAGCCGTAGTTTCGTCGTAAATCAGCTTTTCCGCCGCACGTCCTCCAAGCAAGACAATTAAGTGATCGCGAAGTTCGCTTTCGGAGGTACTCATTTTGTCTTCGGACGGCATCGTGTGAGTCGCACCAAGCGTCCGGCCGCGCGGGATGATCGTCACTTTGTGAACGCGATCCGCACCGGGCAAGAGCCAGGCGGCGATCGTATGGCCAGCTTCGTGATACGCCGTCTTTTCCTTCTCTTCTTCGGTCAGCACCTCCTCGCGTTTCGCTCCCATCAGGATCTTGTCGCGGGCATGCTCGAAGTCGGACATGTCGACTTTGTTCTTTTCGTTCCGCGCCGCCCACAGCGCCGCTTCGTTGACGATGTTGCGAATGTCCGCACCGGTCAACCCGATCGTTCCCGAAGCCAGTACATTCAGATCGACGTCATCCGCCAACGGCACGTCTCGGACGTGAACTTGGAAGATCTCGACGCGCCCCTTCTGCGTTGGTCGACCGACGGTCACGTGACGATCGAAGCGACCGGGGCGAAGCAGCGCCGGGTCGAGTACGTCGGGGCGGTTCGTCGCGGCCAGCACGATGACGGAGTCGGTTTGTGCAAAGCCATCCATCTCGCTGAGAATCTGATTCAGGGTTTGCTCGCGTTCGTCGTGGCCGCCACCCAGGCCCGCGCCTCGTTGTCGGCCGACGGCATCGATCTCGTCGATGAAGATGATCCCGGGTGCATTCTCCTTGGCGTTGGCAAACAGATCGCGGACGCGGCTGGCGCCAACACCGACGAACATTTGGATGAACTCCGATCCGTTCACGGAATAGAAAGGAGCGCCCGCTTCTCCAGCCACGGCTCGTGCAAGCAGCGTCTTGCCTGTGCCCGGCGGTCCCATCAGCAAGACGCCTTTCGGGACTCGGCCCCCCAGCCGCTGGAATTTCTCCGGCTCGCGCAAGTACTCGACGATTTCGAGCAGGTCATCTTTGACGCCTTCGAGTCCCGCGACATCCTTGAACAAGACAGACTGCTGCGTCGCCTCGTACCGCTTGGCCGGGCTCTTACTGAACCCGGACAGGAATCCGCCTCCCATCATCTGCTCGCGCGAGCGTCGCATCGACACCCACAGAAATCCGAACATCACAGCGCTCAACACCAAGGCGATGCCCCAGAAGACGAACATCGCCGTTTCGGTCGAAGGCCGCTTATTGACGGTATGGACTTTCTCCTCGCGCAGGAGTTTATTCAAGTCGGCTTGTGCCGCTTCGGTCTGGAGCAGCCGCACGAGGAAGTGCTTCTCGAGTTTCTTTCGATCCTTTTTAGGTTCGCCCGAGGCATCCAACTCTGGCTCGAGTGGCGGCTCCTTGAAGGTTCCGTAAGCATCTTCCGACCCGTGAAGCTCGACGCTCTGCACGTTGCCGGCTTCGATCTGCTGGAGAAAGAAATAGTAGTCCTCGATCACAGAACGCTTGACGCTCCGCTGCGAAAACAACAACAGGCCAATGATCAGCAGCACCCCGACCAGGAGCAGCGCATTGGGGCCACTGCGGCGAGGTGCCGGTCCCTTCGACTGAGGATCGGAACCTGGGTCCTTGTTAATCTTTTCCATCAAAAACCTTCATTAAACGACCGTCGATGCTGCACTTTGCAGCGAGGCGGTACTGAGTTTCCGCGACAAGCAGTCACCGGTCGTCCGCACAAACACGTGGTATTTCGAAACTTCAGATGCTTCGTGACCACCCAAGCATCCTGCCATCAGTATTGCGTGAGCGGCGAATTCGGGTAGGGCTAACATTCTATCGAAGGCGCGGTGGAATTGCGATGCGGGGGCACTCGCGGCAGCGGTACGGTTTGGCCAATCAAGACCCCAACGCCGCGACGCGCTCGGCGACCTGCTGGCATAAGCCGGCAAGCAAAGGGCCACTTGGGCGGCCGCTAGATTCTCAGCCAAGTGCGTCTGATCTTCGTGCTGAGTGGACGCTAGATTCGAATCATGAATCTATCAGTTCACGAATCGGCTCGGGGCCGGTAATGACACGCGCCACGTCGGCGGGAACGTTGCTCATGGTGCGAACTTGGCCGACATCGAGCAGTGTGTGCATGATGGTGGCAACGAGGTTCTTGATGGTGACCGGTTCGGTCGCGGGCTCGCCGGCGTCGCGTGTCGACTGACCGATCACTTGCCCGGAGTTCAGGCCGCCGCCAGAGAGGAGCAACGGCGCAAGGCCTCCCCAGTGATCGCGTCCACCCCGCGCGTTGATCTTGGGAGTGCGTCCCATCTCGCCACAACAGACAAGCAGAATGTCGTCGCCCAAGCCGCGGGCTTCAACGTCTTGCAGAAAGGCGGACACCGCGTGGTCGAACGGGACTCCCATGTATTGCATCCCTTCTTCGACACCGGCATTGTTCTGGTCCGAGTGCATGTCCCACACGAAGTTTGTCGTCACCGTGACGAAGCCGCATCCGGACTCGCACAAACGGCGAGCCAACAACAAGAGCTTGCCGAGCGACTTGGCATTGTCGACGTAGCGTTCGTAGTTCTTCCAAGCCGTACTGATCTGATCCGGGCGGACCAGTGGTGCCGTGTCGTAGCGTGCGATCGTGGCCGAATCTTCCTTGGAAAGATCGAACGCGTCGGCCACGCCGCCAATGATGGTGTCGAACGCTTGTTGCTGAAATCGGTCGAGTCCAGAAAGTTCGCCCGAGGCGTCGGCATTCCGCTCGATCCGGTCCAGTGTCGACAGCAACGTCTTGCGATCGTCCAACCGATCGCGAGGAATCGCCAACTTCATACTTTCCTGGAGACTGCCACCCCCGCCGGGAATGAACGGCGCGTAGGCGTTGCCCAACGTCCCCGTCGAAGCGAAATCGCCAAAGTTCAATATCTGTGGCATCGTCTCCGGATCGACGGCGCGCGGATACAGTGCGGCGTTTCGCGGCATTCCGGTTTCCGGATCATTCGTGCCGGCGACGCGAGCATAGAGCGAGCCGATATTCGCGCCGATCGTATCGCCGCACACGACCGGCTTGATATCGTGGTTGCCGTTGCCGGTTTTGAACGACCGCACGATCGAGAATTTGTCAGCCAGAGGAGCCAGCTTCTCGAACGTACCGCCCAACGTGACTCCGGGAATGCATGTCGCTAGTTCTCCGGTTGCGCTGCGAACTCCGGCGGGGGCGGTCATCTTGGGGTCGAACGTTTCGATCTGGCTGGGGCCGCCATGCATGAACAGGAAGATGACTGACTTGTTCTTGACGGCGGAATCGCGCCCAGCCGCTGCCGCACGCGCCGCCAACAAGCCTGGCAGGGAAAGCCCTCCCAACGCCAATCCTCCGACACGCAGAAAGTCGCGGCGACCGTGACGGCCGCTTGAATCGAAGAACGAAAGCATGTAGTTAGCCTCCTCGTCAGAACTCTTTCTTCACCTTAATATCAGAGCCAGTCGAAAACATCAACCTTTCTTGGAAATCGGCAAGATGGTGAGCGAGCCCCTCGTTTCACCTGAAGCCGGAGGCGATCGTTCGCTCGCGTGGCCGCCATCGCCTCCGGCTTCGGGTTAAACGAAGCAAGGCCAACCACAAGGCTTTCACGCATGAACGACATTGCCTCGATCTATCGCGACAGGATTGAGCAGTATGCCGACATGGCGAGTTCCCTGGCGCAACTGGACCAGCTTGTTTCGCGAGCGCGCATCCTCCTTTTTCTGGCGACGGCCGGCATCTTTTTCGTCGCCTGGGCTGGTGGAGGCGGGACGCCGTTCTATGTCGCGGGCGTCGTAGGGCTGATCGCGTTCGTCGCGGCTGTCGGTTATCACGAACATCTCGAACGAAAACTTCACTGGCTGCGCACAAAGCGAAAGATCAACCAGCAAGGACTGGCTCGGCTGATGCGAGACTGGTCGAAGCTGCCGGTAGTGCCGGTCGAGTTGGAAGTGGAACAGGCGGCCACCGCCAACGACCTGGATCTGTTTGGCAAGGCATCGTTGTTCCAACTGCTGAACCGGGCCGACACCAGCGCGGGCCAGGCATGGCTGCGCGATTGGCTGGTGACGCCCGCCGAAGCCGAGCAAATCGCCGAACGCCAACTCGCCGTAAAGGAGTTGGCGCCGCTGTTGGAGTTGCGCGAGGAGTTCAACATTCAAGGCAGCCTGCTGGCCGACTGCAAGACCGGGCCCGCCGAGTTCATTGCCTGGGCGGAAAGCGAACCGTGGTTGCGCAACAGGCCGTGGTTGCTGTGGGCCGCCAGGTTGTTGCCCCTGCTTGGCATTGCGGTCATCGTGGCGGCGGTGTTCCGATTGCTGACCGCCGAAGTCGCCGGCTTCTCGCTGATCGGCATCGTCGTTCTCAACGGAGGGATCAGCGTGCTCTTTACCGGCAAGGCACACGACATCTTCAACGCGGTGTCGACGCGCAACGGACAGGTCAGCCGCTATGTCGCGATGTTCGAATTGATGTACCAGATTCCCGAGTCGACTTCGCGGCTGTCGGCGATCAAGCAAGAGGTCACGATGCAAGACCGCTCGGCACTAAAACATCTTCACGAGCTGAGCTGGATCATCGCCTTCGCCCGCATCAGCCACGATGCGATTCTGTGGATTGTTTATGTTCTGCTGCAGCTGTTCGCGTTATGGGATTTTCACGTCCTGGCGCGGCTGGAAACCTGGCAGACCACCTACGGCAAGTTCACGCGACGATGGTTCGATGCGCTGGGCGAGTTCGAAGCGATCGCATCGTTGGCGTCGTTGGCGCACGACAACCCCGACTGGTGCTTTCCCGAGGTGAGTGCCGCCACCGACCGCGTCATCGGCAAAAGCGTCGGTCATCCGCTGCTGCGAGTTGAAGAACGCGTTGCCAACGACATCGAGGTTGGCCCTGCGGGACACTTTCTGCTGGTCACGGGTTCCAACATGGCGGGCAAGAGCACACTGCTGCGTTCGATCGGGGTCAACGCCGTGTTGGCCGAAGCGGGCGCGCCCGTCTGCGCCGCGCTGTGGACCATGCCGCCGCTGGCGGTCGCGACCAGCATGCGGATCAGCGACTCGCTGCAAGATCACGTCTCGTTCTTCATGGCCGAACTTCGCCGTCTGAAAGTGATCGTCGATCAAGCCACGGCTGCTCAAGGCGGCGAACGCCGCTTGCTGTTCCTGCTCGACGAGATTCTCCAAGGGACCAACTCGACCGAGCGGCACATCGCCGTCGTCGAAGTCTTGTCGCACTTGCTCGAAAGCCAAGCGTTCGGGGCGGTTTCGACCCACGACTTGGAATTGGCCAACAGCCCGGAGATTTCGAAGTCATGCACGACCGTCCATCTTCGCGAGACACTGCACGGCAGCGGCGCGGCCGAGACGATGACGTTCGACTATAAAGTCCGCCCCGGCATCGCGCCGACGACGAATGCGTTGAAGCTGTTGGAGTTGGTAGGGTTGCGAGAGAGAAGTCAACGCTGATCGGCATAGGGTGGTTGAGCGGCAACCACGCTTTCTGGTTCCCAGGCTCCGGCCTGAGAACCCACTGCTCGCGAGGCTCCCGCCTCGCTTGTGCCCAAGGAGCAGGCAGGAGCCTGCAAGACATTGCGTTCCCAGACAGGAGCCTGGGAACGAGTTGCGTGCGAACCCAGAACTAGCCTTGCCGCGCGATCAGTTTCTTGAGTTGCGGCCAGGTGCGAGTGTTCGCAACGTCTTTCTTCGTCAGCCCGGCGCGGCGAGCCTGAAGAATCCCGTAGCGCATGCAATCGAGTCCGTCGATGCTGTGGGCGTCGGTGTTAATCACGATCGGAATGCCGCGGCTCTTCGCCGCCGCACAATGTACGTCGTGCAGATCGAGTCGAGCGGGATTTGCGTTCAGCTCGAGAAACTTTCCATGTTCCGCGGCGGCGGAAAACACGGCGTCGATGTCGACTTCATAGGCTTCACGGCGATTGATTATCCGACCCGTGGGATGCGCGATCGCGGTCACGGCGGGATGCTCGATCGCGCCCAAGATGCGCTTCGTGATCTGGTCGCGAGATTGCTGCTGGCCGTAATGGACGCTGGCCAGCACCCAATCCGCCTGGGCGAGAACATCGTCCGGCAAATCCATGCCGCCCGCTTCGAGAATGTCGCACTCGATGCCTTTCAAAATGATGAATTTGCCTTTCAACTGTTTGTTCAGGGCATCGATTTCGTCCCATTGAGCGAGAACTCGTTTCGAGTCCAAGCCGCGTGCCATCGAAACACGCTGTGAATGGTCGGTGATCGCGATGTAGCTGAGTCCGCGTTTGCGAGCCGCGGCGACCATCTCTTCCAATGTGGCTCGTCCGTCGGTGGCTGTGGTATGCATGTGCAAGTCGCCGCGAATGTCATCGACCGAGATCAACTCGGGCAATTTGCCGGCCACCGCCCATTCGAATTCACGACGCGATTCGCGTAATTCGGGCGGAAAGCAGGGCAGGTCGAGCGTCGCATAGACTTCTTCCTCCGAGGCTCCGGCAATATACTCTTCGTTGTCGCCGTCGACTCGATACACACCATACTCGTTAATCTTCAGGCCGCGTTGTTTGGCCAGTCCTCGCACGACGACGTTGTGCTCTTTCGAGCCCGTGAAGTACTGCAACGCCGCGCCGAACGACTCGGCAGGCACGACGCGAACATCGATCTGCAATCCTTGGTGCGTTCGGATCGACATCTTGGTATCACCGCGGCCGATCACGTCGGCTAACTCAGGATACTCGGCAAGCCGATTCATCACCTGCGCGGCATCCCGCGAAACAACGAGGACGTCCAGATCACCAACCGTTTCCTTGCCGCGCCGATAGCTTCCCGCCAATTCTAGTTGCTCGATGCTCTGGCAACTCTTGAGATGCTCCTTGACGTCTTGCGCGACAGCGTCTGCTTCAGACCAATAGATTCGCTCGTTGGCCGCTGCGGCAATGTTGATACCGTGCAGAATAGTCTGTTCCGTCTTGGCACCAAAGCCTTTCAATTGTCGAACTTGCTCAGCTTCACAAGCGGCTTTGAGTTGGTCGAGCGTCGCGATGTTCAGTTCTTTGTAGAGCAATGCGGCCTTCTTGGGGCCGAGTCCCGGCACGCGCATGATGTCGAGTACGGTCGCGGGAACTTGCACGAGCAATTCCTGGTGTTGCGTCAACTCGCCGGTCTCGACGAGCGTCTGAATCTTGTCCGCTAGGTCCTTGCCGATCCCTTCGAGATCGGTCAACTTCCGCGAATCGTCGGCGAGAACGGCCGTGACGGGTTCAGGAAGATCACGAATCATGCGAGCGCCGTTGCGATACGCCCGGACGCGGAACGGATTGGAGCCTTGAAACTCCAAGAGATCTGCGATCTCGTCAAAGATGTCAGCGATCCGCGAGTTCGTCATTTTGAAGCTCGACTTCCCGGTCAGAGGATTAGATCGTACTTGCATTGGAAAAGCCGACCGACACACCTTGGAACGGCACGATGCCGTAGATGCCTTGCGTAAAGACAAGATTGATGAAGTTGTCAAGCAACAGGATCGGCGACTTGGGCACGATGATGATGTCCGAGTCGCGCACCCAGATGTCGTCTGCGGGGCAGGGGCGTTGGCCGAGCAAGGCACCCCGAAGATCCAATTTCGTGGCCATCAGACGCCAGTCGTCAGTCCGCCGCAAGACAACGATTTCACGGAGGTTCGCTCCGTTGTTCCAGCTCCCAGCGAGCGTTAACGCTTGAATGGCGGTAATCGGCTTTTGCAGTTCGTACTGACCCGGCGTGGCAACTTCGCCAATCACATAGACGAACGTTGGGGCTCGCTGGTACAGCGAAACGGTCGTGTTGACTCCAGGCCCAACTCCTTGGTTATAACGCTCTTCGATCTCGCGCTCCAACTCGCCGATCGTCAAGCCGTTGGCTTGCGTCGAGTTGATCCCGGGCAGCTGGATCGTCCCTTCCGGAGTGACCGTCACACGGCGTATTTGGCCGCCTTGCCCGAATCGGGCATCAATCGCCGAACGCAATGCTTCCAAGCGAGCGTTCGTCTTTAGAGGCGTCACCGTGATCGACGGATCTTTGTAGAATTCGAGGTATCGCTCTTCAAGTGCATCACGCAACTCATCGACGGTTCGTCCAGCCGCGGGAACTTGCCCCAGCAGCCGCAGTGAGATCGTTCCGTCGGGCTGGATCACCAAACCGCGTCCGAGATCCAGGCTGCCGCGATTCAAATTCGGATCAATAAACGATTCCATCATCACTTCGTCGCCAACCTCGAATCGATAGGCTTCGCCGCTGGCTTCGTGCGTGAACCAATAGACAACCTCGATGACATCGTTCACGCGCAGCGCGTATTCAGGAACGTGCTGGGTTCGGGCCGGCCCGACGTAATCGCCTTGTGCGAACACTTCCCACGGAATCGGACGACTCGCCTCCCAGTGTGCTTCGCGGCACTCGGCGGCGCAGTCGTCGCAGTGGACACCCTGCATCAGGCCACCGGTCGCTTGGCAGAGTCGGACAGAGTTGGACGTGCCGTCGATGCGAGTCAATTCGATGACCTCAGGGTGTGATTGCCGGACCTCGCGGACATCGGCTTGCGCCGTGTGAGCCGTACGGCCGACCGGTGCCGTTGTGTGCTTCACTGGATCACCTTGTTTCGCGACGATCACCGCGCCACCTGCCGCGACGAGTCCGACGACGGCCACGATTCGCATCGTCATTCCGTTGTTCATTGCACGCTAACTCCAAACGGCGTCCCCGCCATCAATTACCACCACAGGAATCCAGACTTCTGTTTTGCTTGCATCGGCTGTTCGGGCTGCGCTGCCGGCTGAGGCATCGACGGCGCGTGCGGCGATTCGGGTTGTTGTGCGACGAAGGCTTGCGGCGTAACCCACTGAACCATCGAGCGGTTGTTCGCTTGTTGCGACGCCGAGCCGCCCGTGTGCCGTAACGCTACTTGCCAATTAGCAAGTGACTGAGCCGCGAGGTCCGCCTCGCCGAGCCGCTGGTGAACGACCGATAGGTTGTGCCACGTTTCTGGTAGCGGGTAAAGTGCAACCGAGTGTTGCAATACTGCCCGGGCTTCGCGCAGATTGCCAAATCGAGCCAAGAGAACTCCCAATTCATTTGCCGCGAGGTAGTTCCCAGGATCGGTCGTTAACGCCGCTTGTTGAAACGCCAACGCCTTTGGTCCCTGCAAACGCTCCGTGGATGCCAACTTCTCGCCCAACACCATGTGAATCTTGCCGAGGCCGTACAGTGCTCGCGAAGCAACTGGAGCGTGGCCGCAAGCTTCCACAAGCTGCTCTTGGGAAAACGAGAAGTAATGCTGCATCGCGAGTACGGGCGAAACGTCATCCAACATGTATTCTTTCAGCAACGGTGTCTGATGCGATTCGACAATCAATCCAACATCAACAACGGGACCGCGCTGGCTTTGGGCGGAGAAATCACCCGCCTCTTCCAGCGCCAAGCAGCCAGCTGCCAATGCCTCGCTGTAGTGGCTTCCACCAAAGTGTGCATCCATCGCTTGCGAGACTGTGCGTAGGGCCTGCTTGAACTCCGTCTGTGCGGAGTAGTAGGCCCCCTTTTCGGCCAGCTGGAAGCCGTGATCGATCATGCCGTCCACTCGTTGAGAAACGGCGACCAAGGAAGATTCCGTCATCAGCCACCCAGCCGACCCACCTGGCGCGGCAGCGGCCTGGTTGGTCAGTGGAGGCAGCGGCGGCTTCGCGGCCTTGGACTGAACGAATCGCTTCCGTGGGACGGCTAGTCCAATTGTTTCCTCTTTCTCGGCCACGAACTTGATGATCGGCGGCACGCGCGAGAGGGTGCGCGGCGTCAGCGCTGGCTCGTATTTCTCGGTCAGATCGATCGAGTAAGGACGCGGCTTAGTTTTGGCTGGAAGGCCCAAACTGGGAAGTCGCTCGAAACTCTGCACTGAAACCGGCCTTGACCGGGTCGCTCGCGCTGTTCCCACGATTGGTGACACGGGCGGCAATCGACGGAGATTGGTCGACCGCTGATGCGCGGGAGGACATCGAGTGATCGATGTCTCGTCGGGCGGCAAGTCAATCGTTGGCAGCGATTCGAAGTGGGCCGCCACCGCAACGGTTTCGCCGGAAGTTGACTGGTGACCAACCTTGGTCGTCGCTTGAATCGGCGCGGAAGAATCCGCACAACCGTGCAAAAGAGAGACGCCAGTAAGGCCTAGCAAGCAGATTACTCGTCGTCGACTCATCGTCACATCCGTGTTCTTGGGCTGGGCGTTACACAATCCGTTCGCCGTGCTTAAGTGTCCGATCGTCCAAGGCCCAGCGAACCGTTTACACAATCGGCGGCAAACACTCGTCGTGTGCTGCCCCGGCACGTGATAGCCGTCACAGATTGATCGAACGCAACCGGAGTTCCGTTATCGTCGGCACAGTCGATACGGCCGGAACGCTATGCACCGGGTCGGCCGGATCACGCCAGAATCTTATCGATCAGCTCGCCATGGACGTCGGTCAGTCGGAAGTCGCGTCCTTGGTAGCGATACGTCATGCGGAGATGATCGATGCCCAAGAGGTGCAGCATCGTGGCGTGGATATCATGCACCGGAACGACGTCTTCCACCGCGTTGTATCCCAATTCGTCCGTCGCTCCGTGTGTCACGCCCCCTCGAATCCCACCGCCACACAGGAACATCGAGAAGCCTTTGATGTGATGGTCGCGGCCATTGCCTTGTGCCATCGGCGTGCGGCCAAATTCACCCCCGAAGACGATCAGTGTCTCGTCCAGCATGCCGCGCTCTTTCAAGTCCCTGATCAGCGCCGCCGTCGGTTGATCGACTTCGCGCGCGGTCCCTTGGACGCTGTTCTTGATATTGCCGTGGTGATCCCAGCCGCGATGATACAGTTGGATAAACCGCACACCTCGCTCCGCCAACCGCCGAGCCAACAAGCAATTCGCCGCGAACGTGCCGTCTCCGCCCTTCGTCCCGTACGATTCGAAGACGTGTTCGGGCTCGTCCTTGACGTCCATCAGTTCAGGCACGCTGGTCTGCATGCGAAACGCCAGTTCGTACTGTGCGATCCGCGTGGCAATCTCCGGATCGCTGACCGAGGCATTCAGCGCTCCGTTCAACTGATTGACGGCCGAGACGATGTCCTGCTGCTGATTGCGGTTCACACCGCGCGGATTGCCAACGTACAAGACTGGATCGCCCGCCGAATGGAATTCCACGCCTTGGAAGCGGCTTGGCAAAAAACCGCTATGCCACTGGCGTTGCGCGATCGGCTGGGCTTGTCCATGCTTGCCGATCGAAGTCAATACAACAAAGCCAGGCAGGCTCTCTGTTTCCGCGCCTAAACCGTAGGTCAGCCACGAACCCATGGCCGGGCGTCCCGAGATGGTCGTGCCCGTGTTCATGAAGGTATGAGCTGGATCGTGGTTGATGGCCTCCGTCTTCAAGGATCTGACAATGCACAGTTCGTCAGCGACGCTACCGAGGTGCGGCAAGATCTCACACAACTCCTGTCCCGCTTCGCCGAACTTCTTGAATGCGTGCTGTGGCGCGAAACACTTCAGCTGTTTTCCCTGCAGTTGGGCGATCGGTTGTCCCTTGGTGTACGACTCGGGCATCTCCTTGTCGTGCATCGCAGTAAGTTTTGGCTTGTGGTCAAATGTCTCCAAGTGCGACATGCCACCGGCCATGCAGAGCCAAATTACTCGCTTTGCCTTTTGCGGGACATGCAACGGTTGGATGACACCTTGTGCTTCCGCGGTCGCCGACTCGGCTTGCCCCGTCATCAGCGACGCCAGCGCCGTCGCCCCCAAGCCGGTTAGCGTTTGACCGAGAAATGTGCGGCGCGTGTTTTGTGTGCCAATGAGTTCTTGGAGATGCATGATGACTCCACCTCGTTCCCAGGCTCCCGCCTGGTAACACACTGTTCGCCAAGCTCCGCCTCGTGTGTCCGGCAGGGCCGGATGAGTATGGTAGGCCGGAACAAGCTTCGCGGTTCCGGCACCGGGTTAAAATCTGCCGGAACTGCGAAGCTTGTTCCGGCCTACGCGCAACTAATACCGCGTGATTGTCTCATGCAGGTTCAAAACGACACGCGAGACCGACGTCCAAGCGGCGAGTTCGGCGCTGTTCACATTTTCTGGCGTTGGTAGCTCGCCCACCTGCAACAACTGGCTGGCCGCATCTTTTTCGGCAGTATATTCCGCGAAGTGCTTTTCATACAAAGGGATCAGCACGCCTTGCTCTTCGGCGGAGGGTGATCTTCCGAGCACTTGGCGGAACGCGAAATCCAATCGTTCTTGCTCGTTGGTGCCGCCATCATGAATTGCACGACTGGCCAAGGCGCGAGCAGCTTCGACGTAAGTGGGATCGTTCAGCAGCGCCAAGGCCTGTAGCGGCGTATTCGATCTTGGACGCTCGACAGTGCATTCTTCACGGCTGGGGGCGTCGAAAGCCATCAGGCTCGGGTGCAGAAAGGTTCGTTGCCAGTAAGTGTACAGGCCTCGTCGATAGAGATTGTCACGCTTGTCCTGCTGCCACTCTCGTTTGGGAAAGTTCAAGTGCTGCCAATAGCCGGCAGGTTGATAGGGCTTGACGCTCGGCCCGCCGATCTTTGACGACAACAATCCACTCACCGCCAACGCGTTGTCGCGAACCATCTCGGCGTCCAAACGAAAACGAGCCTGACGAGCGAGCCACTTGTTGCTCGGATCGGCCTCGCGCAGTTCGGGCGTCACGAACGACGTCTGCCGGTAAGTCTCCGATGTCACCATCAGTTCGATCGTTTGCTTGACGTTCCAACCGCTCTCCATGAACTCGATCGCTAACCAATCGAGCAATTCCGGATGTGTTGGCGCGTTGCCTTGCGTTCCGAAGTCGTCCAGTGACTTGACGAGTCCTTGACCGAAATACAGCTTCCACAATCGATTCACGAACACGCGCGCGGTAAGCGGATTCTCGCGAGCCGCCATCCAGCGGGCAAAGTCCAGTCGCGCTGTCTTGCGGTCACCGACTTCGAGTTTCGGCAGAGCGGCCGGCGCGGCCGGCTCGACAACCTCACCGGAATCATCCAGCCAGTTCCCGCGCGGCAGGATGCGAACCATGCGCGGATCGATCGAAACAGAAACAAGTGTCTGTGGGAAGGCGGTGCGGATGTCTGCCTGCTGTTTCTCGTTCGCGGCGATTTGCTCTCGAACCGGCGCCAATTCCGGTGCCACGGTTCGGTAGTGACTGTCGATTGCGGCTCGCTCCGCATCACTTCGTTTCTCGGGGTCCGCCTTCAATGCAGCGGCAACCGGATCCGGAATGCCGGCCTTCTCGTCTAGCGATGGCGCATCGTCGGAAGTCACAGCCAGTCGAAAGCGTCCGAGGTTGTGTTGCGGGTGTGCCGAATCGTGCTTCAATCGCACCGTGATCAGCGAGTTTTCGGAGATTGCCACAGGCTCGGCCAATACGAACATCGCCTTGCGGTTCTCTCGGCGGTTGTGACCATCCACCGCCCAGCCCGTGTCGGGTTTGCCATCGATGGCGTTGGCGATCGGCCAGCTGTCTTGCGAGAAATCCGCGACCGCTCCCTCGATCGCAAGACGCTTCGGTTCATCGGTCTCGGTCGCCCTGATGTCGATCTCAACTTCCGTCAGCACAAAATTGCCATTCGCGCGAGACAGGCTCTTGTTCGACAAGCTCTCATCGACGAGTGCTTCCAGACGAACTGCCGTAAGCATGCCGGGCGCGGGACGCAACTCGATCGTGTAAGTATCCTTCGCGGGATTCTCGCCGCTGGTTAATGCTGAGAGATCCTCCTGAATCGACAACGTCTGACCGTTGGCCGATGCCAGCGAAATCGGCTTGAGCGCTTGCCAGTTCTGCTGGCCACGGAGGAGTTCGTCGCGAGTGGCGGTCGCCCATTTCGCTAATCCCTCCGTCAATTCGGGCGTTGTCCGGCTGTAATCTTCGCGCAGCGTGGCGAGCTGCTTTTCTAAATTCGCGAGCTGCGTCTCTTGTTCGGGTGTTGGAAAGCTCGTTTGCGGCTGATTTCCGACCGCGACTTCCTGGATGTCCGCAAAGAAGGCACCGAAGCTGTAAAAATCCTTCATGGTGAGATGATCGAACTTGTGATCGTGACACTCACAGCAGCCCATCGTCAAACCAAGCCACGCGGTCGCCGTGTTCCGCACGCGATCGGCTAGATACTTCGCGGTGTACTCCTTCGGCTGGGCTCCGCCTTCTTGCGTCGTTTGCAGTAGGCGATTATATCCCGAAGCGATCTTCTGGCTGTTCGTCGCATTCGGGAGCAAGTCGCCAGCCAGCTGCTCGATCGTGAATTGATCGAATGGCATGTTGTCATTGAACGCGTCGATCACATAGTCGCGATACGGAGCGACATCGCGATGGTTGTCGCTGTGATAGCCTCCCGTGTCGGCGTATCGGACCACATCTAACCAATACATCGCCATCCGCTCGCCGAAGTGCTCCGACCCCATCAGCCGATCGACCAACTTGGCGTAGGCATCGTCGGAGGCGTCGGCAGCGAATGCGTCGACTTCTGCCTGTGTCGGAGGCAGCCCGGTCAAGTCAAACGACAAGCGTCGAATCAATGTGCGGCGGTCGGCTTGTGGAGATGGGTTCAGGCCATGTGCGGCGAGCGTCGCTCGAATGAATTGATCGATGTCGTTCGTAACGCCCGAAAGTTCCGCCGTTGCCGGAGGCTCGACCTTGATTGGCGCGATCAACGACCAATGTTCCTGCCACGCCGCGCCCTCGGCAATCCATTGGCGAAGTGCGGCCACTTCGGCATCGCTCAACGACTTGCCGGTCGATCCGGGCGGCATGCGCTCGTCGGGATCATCGCTCAAGATGCGTCGCAACAATTCGCTCTCGTCCGGCTGGCCCGGCACGATCGCTGAGTCCTTGGCACTCTGCTCGTCGTCCAGTCGCAACTCGGCCTTTCGCTTGTTCGCATCGGGTCCATGACAGGCAAAGCACTTTTCGGACAGGATCGACCGCACGTCGCGATTGAACTGGATGGCCGGTGTATCTTCCGCCCGAGCCTGAAGAGGCAGCAGCGACGATACGACGATCGGCACGAGTATGGTGTTTAGCACTCGAATTAGCATCAGATTCTCCGATCCGGAAGCACCGTTCGCGATGCATCGAAAGCATAAGTGACGGCGTGCTCTCTAGCGTATCTCGCCCGAGGAAACGACTCAAGTCATCCCGATGTGTCGAGCAGGGCCGTTGATTGAAGTTACGCAAGACGTCGCAGATTAAACAAACCACACGCCGGGGATGGTTTCTCGAAACCCGCGATCACCGAACTGGCAGCTTTCCAGACAAATCGACTTTCACCCCAATGAGATCAGGATGATTGGAGCTTTTGTTGCCAGTTGAACCATGGAAATGATTGACGCGGGTCATGGCGCAATTCAAAATGCTTCCAATTCGCCAACTTCTCCAGGCGTACCCGCGATGGCTCGTCGCAATCGATTCAGCTCTGGCTTCTCTCATGCGTCTTACGTTATTGCCTTGATTGGACTTCTGGTTGGCGCTGGGTTGCAAAGCGTGCCGGGCCAACAAGCTACAGAAAAGAAAGTTGGCGGCCCAAAGACGGCTGCTAAAGCCGAAACCAAAAAGGCCGATAGCAAGAACAAAGGCAAGCCTTGATGGCAAAGCCGTACTAATGAGGATCACGCCCGATGCCCCCGCCGACAAAGCAGGCCTGAAAGAAGGAGATGTGATCGCGACGCTGGATGACAAAGAAGTTGCCAGCTATTCGGAATTGATCGGCGACGTCCGCAACCATGCGGCCGGTGACAACTTGAAAATCAAGGTGCTTCGTGGCGAAGAGACAATCGACATCTCGCTAACTTTGGAGAACCGCCCAGGCACACCCGCACCAACTGCCGCGAGCACGGTATTCATG
>Ga0326597_10004131_pt1 | contig 20541 bp, 17 predicted proteins | sample RVTome_12_FD_203789 | JGI IMG/M metagenome (GOLD analysis project Ga0326597, IMG submission 203789) | Soil microbial communities from uranium-contaminated site in the Upper Colorado River Basin, Wyoming, United States - RVT100D185 | ecosystem: Environmental > Terrestrial > Soil > Contaminated >...
CAACGGCGACCGCCTTCCTCGGCGCGACGGTGATCGACGGCACGGGCGCCCCGGCGATCCCCGACGCATTGCCGACGAGGATCATCCGATCAAAGCGAACCGGTCACGTGACCAGTGCGCGCAGTCGCTTCGTCGTTTCCTCACGCGTAAGGTCGCCCGCCGCCACACGCATCGTCAGCGCCTCCCACCGGTCACCATCGGGAGCCGGATCGCGTCCGTTCAGGCGGAGGAAGACAAGACAGGCGCCGAGCGCAGCGCGCTTGTTCCCGTCAGCGAAGGGGTGGTTCCGGCACAGGTAGAAGAGATACGCCGCGGCTATTTCAACGACGTCGGCGTAGAGCGAGGTGCCGCCGAACGTCGCCTGTGGTGCGGCGACCGCCGATTCCAGGAGTGCCGGCTCGCGAACCTCGTCGAGGCCGCCGAACCGTCCCAGTGCCTCGGCGTGAATCTCGCGGACGATGTCGACGGTGAAGTGGCGGCAGTCGCCCGGACCCGCAGTCACGACAACTTCTTCAGCGTCCCCGAGTAGTCCTTCATCACCTTCTTGATAACGCGCGACACGTCCTTCCGACTCGCCTGGGGCCGGATCGGCGTGATGGTAATCGTGCCGCCTTCGTGGACTTCGACGTTCACCTCGTCGCCGGCCTTGAGCCGGGTCAGCTCGAGCAGGGGCGTATCGAGGATGATGCCGTGCGAATTCCCGACGCGGGTGATAGTCTTGACCATGTAAAACGATGTTTTACCGCTGGGTGGCCCGCCAGTCAAGCCCATCCAGCACCGCCGCCTACAATGCGCGACATGCCTGGCAGCGCGAGCTCGAACCCTGGCCCGCCGACGCTCGTCGAGTCGGCCCTGCGGAGCCACCGCGCCCAGGCCCTCGTGCTCCTGATCTTCGTGCCGCTGGTTTCGTGGGCGTGGATCGTTGTCATGGCGCGTGACATGCACGGACCGATGACCGGCGCGAGCGCCTGGATGATGACGGCCACGTGGGACCTGCCGCATCTGTTCCTGCTTTGGGCGATGTGGGCCGTGATGATGACGGGCATGATGCTGCCCTCCGCTTCGCCGTTGCTGCTGATCTACGGCGGCGTCGGGCGGCAACGCGGCAGCGGAGCGGGGCATCACGTCCACGCTCTTGCCGCCGGCTATCTGGCGGCGTGGGCGGTGTTCAGCCTCGGGGCGACGGCACTTCAACGCCTGCTGGCCGGGAGCTTCATCGTGTCGCCGATGATGGAAGTGACAAGTGCACGCGCCGGCGCCGTACTCCTGTTCGTGGCGGGCGTCTACCAACTGACGCCGCTCAAGCACGCGTGCCTGCGACGGTGCAGGTCTCCGCTCGACTTCCTGATGAACCGGTGGCGTCCCGGGGCATCGGGCGCATTCCGCATGGGGCTCGAGCATGGGACCCATTGCGCAGGCTGCTGCTGGGCCCTGATGCTGCTGCTTTTTGCCGGCGGCGTGATGAACCTAACAGTCATCGCGGCGCTGACGGTCTTCGTTACCTTCGAGACGTTGGCGCCGATCGGGCCCCGCAGCGCCTGGGTCAGCGGCGGCCTGCTCCTGGCGGCGGCGCTCTGGATGGCGACGCGCTGACCGACGGCGGACCTTACGGGCCGGTGTACTCGAATTCGCCGACCGCGGTGTACTGGCCGGAATGATCCATCGCGATGTCATCCGTCACGCGAAACACGGCCGAGCAGCCGAGGTCGGCCCGCTTGACGATGATGCCTTCCGGCAGCACGACACCTGGGTGCACTTCCGCGCCGGACACCGGGTTCCTGATGGTTGTGGACTCAACATGGACCGAGTCGCCGGCCTTGACGCGGCTGGCCGCGCCAGCAAGCGTCACCTCGTAGTGCACCAGCTTCGGGCCGTGCACGGTAGGCCAGGTCCAGGCCAGCGTACCCCACGGTCCGCCGACCCCGCCCTTGACGAGCGTGGCGATCGCGTCACGCTGGCGGTCGTCCGCCCGATCGTCGACGAGAATCAGCCCCTCGCCGTTGCCTTCGTGGATGGCGCCCGGCCAGTTCACGAACACCGAGAAGGCGAGCCCGTCGAGTCGAACGTCGCCGTACGATCCTTCCCGCACGACCCAGGTCCAGCCGCCCTCGCACTTGCCGCGCGAAGGCCTGGCGTTGAAGTTGCACGGGCATCCGTAGTCGCAGTTGCATGCGATGACCACCGTGCCCTTGAGCGTCCAGCCAGTCTGTGTCGTCATGTTCAGCGCCTCCGTCCCGGGCCTTCGGCCACGACCGCCACGACGTTGTCGTCCGACACCCGGTCGATGAGCTTGTTGTAGGGATCGATGCCCGCGCGCGTCGGCTCTTCGTCTACGACAATCTCGAACGCAGCTTCGCCCCCGGTCAGCCGGTGCTTCCGGAGATACAGCTCGCGCTCCTGCCGGCCGCGGCCGGCGAACACGCCGATGTCGACGAGGTCGTTCATCGGCGTGGGCGTTTCCCGGCCCTGATCGTCTGCCCGCACCTTGCCCGACTGCACGGTCAGCGTCACCACGTACTTCCCATCCTCGCGGAGACGCCAGGTCGCCGCCGCGGCACGGTTGTCGTAGAGCGTGATCGTCTCGAAGAAGTCGGTGATCAGGTACTGCAGGTCGTCCGGCGTCACGGCGCGCAGCCCGGCAATCAGATCGTCAGTTATTGGGAACGGGGGCGATTTCGTCAGGCCGTACCGGTCGATCAGACCCCGAAGCACGGTGTTGACGACCCCGTCGCCCAGATGGTCCTTCAGCGCGTGCAGCGCCAGGCTGCCCTTGCGGTAGGTGACGTAGTTGGCGGTCGACCGCGCGAGGGTCGGCTCGCGCCGCTGCTCGCTGGCCCGTCCCCGGAGGTACAAGTCCAGCTCGCGCTTGAGGTACAGCCGCACGGTGTCCGGCCCGGCCAACAGGTTGGGCACTATCAGCATGGAGTACTCGGCCAGCGACTCGGACAACACGGTCGCGCCCTGGGCGGCTGCGCCCACGACCTGGTGCCCCCACCACTGGTGTGCCAGCTCGTGCAGCGTGACGTAGAACGGATGGTCCACCTCGTCCTCGCCGGCCTGTCTCGCGATGAAGCCCAGGCCCTCGGAGTAGGACACCGTGTTCGCGAACGACTGCGCGTCCGGAAAATAGCGGGGCACCTCGACGACGCGGAACTGGCGGAACTGGTACGGCCCGAACTGTTCCGAGAAATACTCGAGGCCGGCCCGGGTCGCCGCAATCATCCGGTCGACGTTGTAGGCGTGATCCGGATCGTGATAGACCTCGATGCTGACGTCGTTCCACATCTCGCGCCTGACCTCGTACCGACCGGACAGGTACGAGAAGAACTTGAGGCCCGGCGTCGCGCCGAAGTCGTACTCGAAATACCGCCGTCCGTTCTCGATCCACTCATGCACCAGATAGCCGGGCGTCAGCGCAATCTGATCGGGCTCGGTGCCGATGACGGCCCGGTACGAGACCCAGTCGGCGTCGGGCACATACCGCAGCCTCTGACGCGCGCCCGGCGCATCGGGCGGAGGCAACTCCTCCCGTTCGCCCAGGCCCCGGCGACGCCGCTCGCCCTCGTTCTCGATCTCGCGGTTCCGTTGGTACCCGATGGCGGGAATGAACTGACTGTTCAGGAACGTGCCATTCGCGACCACGTCGGTCGGCTCGCCGTCGTCACTGAAGCCGGGATAGTCGTGGGCGGCCGAGAACGACAGGGTCACGGTCTCGCCGGGCCTTAACGGCTCCTCCAGCTCGTAGACCGCGTAGTCCGTCTCCTCGTCGACAAGCGACCTTCTCGAGGCCCGGCCGAACGAAACCTCTCGCAGCCGGTCGTCGCCTGAGAGGTGAATCGACTGAATCGGCACGTCGGTCTTGTTCAGGAGCGTGATCTCGCCGGTAGCCGTGAACACCCCCCGGCTCGGATAGAGCTCGAGCCGAACCCGAACATCGGTGACTTTCGGCTGCGGCAGGGTCTCGAACTGCTTGTACTCGCGCTCGTAGCTCGCGCTCCGGTCGTTCTCCTCCCATCCGGGCACGTAGTCGTTGAGCACGCGCGCGTTGTAGTAGATCCATCCCCCCGACCCGCCCGCGCCGGCGACCAGCAGCGCCACGGCCGCGAGTACGGGACCGCGCACACGGTCGCGCGCCTGTCGCAGACGGCGCCGCACGCCCGTGTCCGTGCCCCGTCGCGCCAGCAGCACGGCGGCCACGCCCAGCAGCGCCGCCCACAATCCCCAGTACAGCGTGAACCATGCGAGCGGACGCACGTACGGACCGTAGCCGTTCAGGTCCGAGTAGGTGTAGGTGGGCATGCCGCCATAGGCGTAGAGCTTCAGCGGGAATTCGACGTGCAGGCGGTCTGCCAGCGGCTCGAGAACTGCGGTGGGCGACAGAAAGATCGCGATGACGACGGCGTGTCCGATGAACTTGTTCGGCGACACGGTGTGAACGAAGAGCGCGAGCACCGCATACAGGAGCAGGAACGAGAACTGCAGCACGAAGATCTCGGTGAAGTACAGCCCGAGCTCGAAGCGGTAGTAGCCCTGAGAGACCTGCGTCGCGATGCCGGCGAGCATGTCCACCGCCAGGAACGCCGCCTGCACGGCCGCCAGGGCCCCGAGCCGGGCCGCGAAACCCACCCACCCGGGCACCGGCAGCGCGTCATGCACCTGGCCGAATCCGATCTGTCGGTCCTTCCAGGTCAGCTCCCCCGCGTAGATCGTCGTGACCACGATGGACAGGAGCAGCCCGAACCCCCCGGTCATGAGGTACGTCACCGGGAGGACCGGCGTGCCCGCCACGCGCGGCGGCCCCCAGGCGCCGCCGAGCTGCATGACGACGACGATGACCAGCAGCGACAGAAAGACGAGGTCGGTCACGATGGTCCGGACGCGCATCCACGTGAGGCTGGCCAGCTGCCGAATGGTCGTCATCCAGCCGAACTGCGGCAGGACGACAGGCGGACGACCGGCCGAAGGCGGCGCGGGGGTCGCCATCGACACGGGGCTTCGGGCCGGCCGGCGCCGCCGGGCCATCAGCGCCTCGGTCGAGAACGGAAAGAACGAGAAGACCGCGACCGCCGCGAGCGCGCCGACGCCGCACCAGAGCAGCCGGTTGGCGAGGAGTACGCCGGCGAGCGGCACGAGCTGCGAATTGGTCTCGACGATCGTCCAGTACTTCGTCGCCTGCGCCACCGTTGCCAGGCCAAAGGGATCGAACAGGGCCGGCCAGTAGTCGTCGATGTTGTTGGGAAGCAGCACGTCCGTCAGCAGGTAGATGCCGAGAAACAGCGCGCCCTGCAGGTAGACGACCACGACGCGCCGGGTGAGCGCGCCGATGGCGAAGAAGAGCGTTCCCGCCGCGAACACCGTCGGCAGCACGATCGTCAGGTAGGGCTGGAGGTACGACCAGCCGGCGAACGGCATGCGATACGTGCGGTCCACCCACGGCATCCAGTTGCCGGCGAGCAGACCCGCCGGAATGCTCACCAGGACCAAGGCGGACACCAGCAGCGAACCCAGCCACCGGCCGGCCAGATAGTCGCGGCGGCGGACTCGCGTCGTGAACAACAGGGCGTGGACGTCGAGCTCGAAATCCCGGCAGATCGCCATGCCGCAGATGGCCGAGACGACGAGCACGCCGAATGCCGAGTGACCCGCTGTCAGGTTGGCCAGCGCCGAGGGGTTGTCGACGAGCTGCCGGCCCCCACCCTCCGGCAGGGTCATCTCGATGAACGCGATGGCGAACCAGACGCCGAAGTAGATATAGGTCGAGGCCCGCGCCAGGTGATATCGGACCTCGAAGAGGATCAGGCGCCCGATCATCGCCGTCAGTCCGTCTGCCGCTGCAGCGCCAGAAAGTACACGTCGCGCAGCTCGGGCTCTGCGGGGATGAATCCGTCGCCGGGGTTTGTCTCCGCGTGGACGCGGACCTCGGTCCTGCCCGCCACGAGATGCGTCGAGATCACGCGATGGCGCGCCTGATGGTCGTCGAGGTCCGCGGCATGGACGGCGCGTCGCCACACGCGCCCGGCCAATCGATCGATCTCTTCCTGCGGGCTGCCCTCCGTGAGCACCCGGCCCCGGTCGATGATCGCCATCTTGGTGCACAGCTCCCGCACGTCGTCGACGATGTGCGTCGAGAGGATCACGACTATCTGCTGGCCGATCGATCCGAGCAGATTGAGAAACCGGTTGCGCTCGGTCGGGTCGAGGCCGGCCGTTGGCTCGTCGACGATCAGCAGCTTCGGATCGCCGATGAGCGCCTGGGCGATGCCGAACCGCTGCTTCATGCCGCCCGAGAACGTGCCGAGCCGCTGCTTCCGGACGTCCCACAGGTTGGTCTGCTTGAGCATCGCGTCGACCAGCTCGCGTCGCTCGCCGCGTCCGATGATGCCCTTCATCACGGCCAGGTGGTCGAGCATCTCCAGCGCGGTGAGCCGCGGGTAGACGCCGAACTCCTGCGGCAGGTAGCCCAGCATCTCGCGCACGCGGTCCTTCTCCCGGAGCACGTCGATGTCGCCGAAGCGAATCTCACCCTCGTCGGCCTCCTGGAGGGTGGCGATGGTGCGCATCAGCGTGGACTTGCCCGCCCCGTTCGGTCCGAGCAGGCCGAACATCCCCGTGCCGATGTCGAGCGACACCCGGTCGAGCGCGTTCACGCCGCTGGGGTAGGTTTTCGACAGGCCGGAGATGGAAAGCGAGACCGCCGCCGTGGTCGCCGACGCCGACATGCACACCCGCCTTTCGCAGCAACTCCACGACGGCGCGGGCCCCTTGGACCGGCGCGCGCCTCACCGCCCCTATTGCGCTCGCCGAAGGTACTGATCGAACCAACCGAGGATCGCGGCGTACCGTTCCTGAGGATCCTGGGCCGCGAACCTCGGTCCACCGTGATCGCCGCCCGGCACGCGTCGGAGTCGCACGGGCACGCCAGCCGCCCGGAGCGCTGCCTCCATTGCGACGGCCTGCTCGAACGGGATGAGCTCGTCGGCATCGCCGTGCTCCAGTAGAAACGCCGCGTCGTCGCTGGAGACGTGGCGCAAGGGGGATGCGGACCGAGCCAGTGCGAGACCGCCGACGTCGAACGGCACGTTGCCGAGAAAGGACGCGACGGCCGCGGACCCGACCGCCGTCAGGCCGGCCGCCAGATCCGACGGTAGAGCGCCCGCGACCACGCACTGGAGTTTCGCACTCTGACGATGGACTGGATCGGGATCGTCCAACACGCCCGCGCCATCCAGCACCCCCAACAGACCAACGAGGTGGGCGCCGGACGAGAATCCCCAACCGCCTATTCTCTCGGCGTCGATGCCGAACCGCTGCGCGTTGGAGCGGATGAACCGGACCGCCCGCTGCGCGTCCTCGAGCGCCGCTGGATAGCGAAACCGAGGTGCCGCCCGGTGGTTGATACGGAAGACCGTATACCCCGACGCCAGGAGGGCATCACGGTCCGGAGCATAGCTGCGGTCCTTCTGCCCGGGCGCGGCGTAGGTCTCCGGCAGGTGCCACCCCGTACCGCCGATCGTGAGAATACCGAAACCGTTGGGCGCCTGCGGATACGAGACATCCATCAGCAGAGCCAATCCCGAGTACATCCCGTACACGACGTTCGCGTCTGATCGCTGAAGGCCGACTCGCGCGATCGTCGTGCCGCCGGACCCGGCGACGGCGGTAAACAGGCACAAGCACAGCGCAACACGATGCGTGATCATTCCTGCGCCATTCCCAGACCCGGCGGGCCTGCCGCCGCGCACGCGAAAAACCGGCACATCACCGGACCAACCGTGAGGATTTGGCGGGAATCCTAGCACCATTCCAGTCCGCTCGACGAACACATGCGGATCGCGCACGGTCGTGGTCCGCTGCCTGGACTTGCTAGGTTCGAGCTGCCGCTGAGGCTGAGCCGAACTCCTGCGGCAGATCATATACTCGCCGCATGTCCGAAGACTGCGACCTCGGCCTCGACCGGAAGATCTCTCGCAAGGCCTTCCTGAACACCACGCTGCTCGGCGCGGGCAGCGCACTCCTCGGCGCGCACGCGCCGTCCTGGATCGACGACGCGCTCGGCGCCCGCGCCTTCGCCGCCACGCAGGCCGCCGACGACTGGACGGGGTACGGCACGCTCCCCTCTAGCGCACGGGGACTTTCGCCCGGAGCTCGTCGAACCAGTTGAAGATCACGTTGACGCGCATCGGCATGGCTTCCGGATCGTTCCGCGCCATGAGGAACCTGCCATCCGGCATCACGGCGTAGTTGACGCGGTAGTAGCTGGAACTGATCTCCTGACCGAGCGCCCAGCCGGCGTCGACGGCAACCTCGGGCACGCTCACCTGCAGCGACGCGCCGGGCGTCACGCGAGCCACCATGACTCGGCGGCCCTCCCGGAAGAACAGCCGGTCGCCCGAGGGCGACCAGACGGGGCTCGTGCCGCCAGCCGTCGACACCGCCACGGCGTCGCTCGAGCGGTCGACCGGCTGCACGTAGACCTCGTAGCGGCCCGACACGTTCGAGTTGAAGGCCATGATCCGATCGTCCGGCGACACCCGGGCGAGGCCCTCGTTGGCCTGGGTGACGAGCCAGGGTCTGGGGTCGCCTCCGGGTGGGACAAGCCAGATGTCCTTTGCGGTCGTGTCGTGGCTTTCTTCGTAGACGACGGTGCCGTCTCGCATCACCGACGTCGGGTACTGATCGAACGGTCCGCGGAACACGACCTCGACATCGCCGGCGCCGGACGCGGTCTTGGCATACAGGTCCCAGGTGCCGCCATGATTGGAAGCAAACACCACCCGGGTGCCGTCCGCCGTCCAGTGCGGATGGTCCACGCTTTGGGGCAATTCAGGCGCCAGCGGCAGCCGGCTGCCGCGGACCAGATCATGCACGAACAACCGGAAGACTGACGTGAAGACAACCCGCTGGCCGTCGGGCGACAGATTCAGTTCTTCATAGCTGCCCTGCGGTCCCTGCACGGCGGTCATCTTCCCGCTGCTGTCGACGAACACCAGCGTTCGCTTCGAGTCGTCGAGCGGTGCGTAGACCAGGGTTCCGGCCGCCGACACGCTCGTGCGCGTGTACCCGTCCGGGTCGCGGCCACCGGCGACGTGCGGGAGCAGCGGCTCCGGCGCCGCCACGGCCGACAAGGACGGATCGGCCGGCAGGGCCAGCAGATCGCCGCCGCCACCGGTGAAGATGATGTGCCCGGACGCCGTGTGCCCGCTGCGCCGCCACTCGTTCCGCACCACGATCGACTGGCTCATGTCCCTGAAATCCAGACGCATCAGGTCACTGGTGGCGCCCCAGCGGCTGAACAGCATGGCCCGCTCGCCCGGCAGCACGAACGGCCACGTGTAGGCATAGAACGACTTCCGGTCGGGAATGAGCAGCGGCTCGGGATCGCCGCCGTTGGCGTTGATTCGATACAAGCCGCTGTTCCACGCCGTCGTGAAGATGATGGTGCCGTCCTCGAGCCAGTGGCCGCCCATGCCGGATGGCGCGTCGGCAAGCCGCACGGGATCGCCGCCGTCGACCCGGACCTTGAAGAAGCCGCCCCTCGCGTAGAAGGCAATCCAGCGGCCGTCGGGCGAGAAGAACGGCATGTCGGCTTCCTCGGTTCCCGGGAGCATGTGGAGCTCCGGCTCGTCGAGCCGCCGGGTGTAGAGTTGCGGCCGTGAAACGCCGTCGGTCGAGACGAAGGCCACGCGGTGGCCGTTGCGCGTGATCTCAGGGCCGGCGACCAGGACATGGCCGGGCGGCAGGGCGATCGACGTTCGGATGAGGCCCCGCGGGCTTGAAGGCTCGCCACGCCAAAGCTGCACCCAGATCAGGGTCGCGGCGACGGCGGTCAACGCGGCCATCAACGCAACCGCTGGCCGGCTGGCAAAACGAACGGCCGGTCGGACCGGCGTGGCCTCCTCTGTTGCGGCCGCATCGAGCTCAAGGCGCGCGTCACCGATGTCACGAAGCCGGTTCCTCGGATCGCGGACCAGGCAGCGCGCCAGCAGGCGCCGGACCGGGACCGGCGTGCTGGCCGGCAGCGCCGCCAGATCGATCTCGCGCGTCAGCACCGCCGCGAGCGTGTCCGACACGTCCTCGGCCGCGAAGGCCCGCCGGCCGGTCAGCATCTCGTAGAGCACCACGCCGAACGCCCAGATGTCCGCCCGTCGGTCTACCAGCCGGCCCTTCGCCTGCTCCGGCGCCATGTAGGCCGCCGTGCCCAGAATCAGGCCCATCGCCGTCATCGCGGGAGAGGTCATCGTGGCGAGCGAGGGGGACTGGTCCTGCTCGCGCGAGCGAGACCCGTCCCCTTCCACCGCCTTGGCGAGCCCGAAGTCCAGCACTTTCACGGTGCCAGCCGGCGTCACCTTGACATTGGCCGGCTTCAGGTCGCGGTGGATGATGCCCTTCTCGTGCGCCGCCTCGAGCGCGTCGGCAATCTGGCGGGCGATCGCGAGCGCCTCGTCCGCCGGAAGGGGCGCCCGGATGATCTCTTCAAGCGTCCGCCCCTCCACCAGTTCCATGACGATCGCCGGACCGGCGATCGAGCGCTCGACGGCGTACACCTGCGCGATGTTCGGGTGGTTCAGTGCGGCGAGGGCCTGCGCTTCGCGTGCGAACCGCATCAGCCGATCGGGATCGGCGGCGAACGACTCGGGCAGGATCTTCAACGCGACGTCGCGTCCGAGCGCCGTGTCGTGCGCCAGGTAGACTTCACCCATGCCGCCGGCGCCGATGGCTCCGCCGATCTCGTACACGCCCAGGCGCGTGCCCGGGCTCAGCGGCATCGGTGACCCGCGGCCCGGTCCCGCGCCCGCATCAGGAGTGGCATCAGATGGCGCAGATTATAGTCGCCTTCCCATGCTCGCAGCCGCCAGCTGATTACTGCCACGCCGCGGCCAGCTCCGTCGCGTAGTCCTCGTACGTCCGTCCTGGATGACCGACGATGGCCTCGCTGTCCTCGAGGTCCTCGGGCGTCGCGAGCAGCCCCTTCTGCTGGAAGAACGCGTACATCTGTTGGACGTCGAAGACGATGCCGGCGGGCAGAAAGGCCGACATGGCCTTGGCCCAGGCGTCGAGATCGCCGGCGTAGACGAGCGGCTTGCCGAGCTTCGATCCGAGAATCTCCGCCGCTTCCGGTCCGGTCAGCGCCCTGGGGCCGACGATGGCGTACGTCCGGTTGGCGAAGTTGTCTGAGGTCAGCGCGTTGACGGCGGCGTCGGCGATGTCGCGGATGTCCACGCAGTGCACGCCGACGCTGCCGAGCGGCAGCGGGTAGGCGCCGTGCTCGAGGATGGCGGCCTTCAGCCTGGCATTGTTCTGGAAGAAGCTGCTCGGCCGAAGGATCGTCCAGGCCGCGCCCATCGTCCGCACGGCCGTCTCGATCGCTATCTTCGCCCCGAAATGCGGCAGGTACGGCGCGTCGTCGACGCGGTGGACGCTCATGTAGACGAAGCGCTTGACGCCGGCGAGCCGCGCGAGGGCGACGGCCGTGAGCCCCTCATTGGCTTCCGAGGGCGACATCGCGTTGACCATGAACACGGCGTCCACGCCATCGAATCCCGGACGGGCCTGCGTCGGATCGTTGAGGTCGGCCGCGACGAGCTCAACGCCGTTCGGCAGGCCGGCCGCCTTGTCCTTCGACCGGCTCATGACGCGCACGGCCGCCCCTTTCGCCGCGAGCCCCTGCACGACGAGCGAACCCACCTGGCCGGTTCCACCGATGACGAGCGTCTTCATTACGCGATCCCTCCCAGGGGTCTATCGTATCTTCACTGCCGCGACTCTCGGCTTGGCCCCCCGGCCCGTAACCGCGCTAGAATCTCCGCCACCGTCAACCACTCTCTGAAGGGGACGCCATGCCTGCACTCGACGAGACCCGCCGCCGGTTCATGACCCACTTCGCGTCCGCCGGCCTCGGCACGACGCTCGTGCCCGGCATCGTGTGGGCGCGCATGCAGGACCAGGGAACCCAGCGCGTGACGCTCGAGATGGTCAAGGGCGCGCTTGCGCTCTCGGGCATCGAGGCCACCGACGAGGAGGCCCAGGGCCTCGTCAACGGCGCCAACCAGAACCTCACCCGCTTCGAGGACATCCGCAAGCTCGACATCCCGAACGACGTGTCGCCGCCGTTCCACTTCAGCTCCGTCGTCCCCGGCGTTGAGGTGGACAAGACGCCGCGGCCTTTCCGTCTGAGCCGCGCGCCCTCGTTGCGGCGGCCGTCGAACCTCGAAGAGCTGGCGTTCCTGCCGGTCCGCCATCTCGCCGAGCTCGTCCGCACCCGGCGCGTCTCCTCGGTCGAGCTGACGACGATGTACCTGGAACGGCTGCACCGCTACAACCCGCTCCTCAACAACGTCGTCACGTTCCTCGACGACGTTGGGATCGCGCAGGCGAAGCAAGCCGACGCCGAGATCGCCGCAGGCCGCTATCGCGGCCCGCTGCACGGCATTCCGTGGGGCGCGAAGGACATCATCGCGGTCAAGGGCTATCCCACCACGTGGGGCACCGAGCCGCTCAAGACCCGGGTGCTCGACTACGACGCGAGCGTCGTCGAAATGCTGCGCGACGCGGGCGCCGTCCTGATTGCCAAGCTCACGACCGGCGAGCTGGCGTCCGGCGACAACTGGTTCGGCGGCCAGACGAAGAGCCCCTGGGATCCGGCGGTCGGATCGAGCGGCTCGTCGGCGGGCCCCTCGTCGGCGACGTCGGCCGGCTGCGTGGCGTTCGCGATCGGCACCGAGACGAGCGGGTCAATCCTGAGCCCCTCAGCGCGCTGCGGGCTCGCGGGGCTTCGGCCGACGTTCGGGCGCATCAGCCGCCACGGCTGCATGGCGCTGTCATGGACGCAGGATCGACTCGGCCCGATCTGCCGCTACGCGGAGGACTGCGCGATCGTCATGCAGGCGATCGCCAGGCCCGACGGCCGCGACATGAGCGTGTCCGACGCGCCGTTCCATTGGGACGCCACGGTCGACGCCCGCCGGCTGCGCGTCGGTATCATTCAGGAGTCCTTCGACGGATTGACGAACGACGACGCCAAGGCGAACGCCCAGAAGACGCTCGACACGCTGCGCGGCGTCGGCGTGGCGAACTTCGTCCCGATGACGATCCCCACGTTCAACACCAACGTCAGCTCGCTCGGCGTCGAGTCGGCCGCGTTCTTCGATCACATGCGGCGCGCGGGCATGATGGAAGGCTCGCGCGGGGGAAACCGCGCGAGCTCGTGGCTGCTGCCGGCGGTCGAGTACCTCCAGAACCAGCGCGTCCGCATGATGATGATGATGAAGCTCGAGGAGGCCACCCGCGGCCTCGACGCCTACGTCGTCGCGTCCAACAACACCGGCGGCACGCCGACGCCGCCGGGGCGCGGGCGCGGTGGCCGGGGCGGCGATCCGGGCGAGCCCGGTGAGCGTGGCCGCGGCGCCGGGGAGGCGGGCGCGCGCGGCGGCGGCCGGGGACGCGGCGGGCCGGGCGGCGGTACGCAGAGCCCGGCGCAGCGGCACTCGACGATGGCCAATCTCGCGTGCTATCCGGCGCTCAACGTGCCGAACGGGTTCGCCGCGAACGGACAGCCGACGAACGTGACGTTCTTCGGACGGCCGTTCGCCGAGGCCTCCGTGCTTGGCCTGGGCAAGGCGTTCCAGGACGCGGCCGGGTTCCACCTCATCAAACCGACGAAGCTCGACGCGGCAGGGTGATGGAGCCTCAGGCGGGCGAAGCCCGCTCCTGCGAGCACACCGCTATCGCTTGCAGGGCGTCGGCCAGGTCTCGCACGAGCCGACGCTTCGGATGCGCACGTAGCGCAGCCGGCCGCTCGGCTCGCCGGTCACATCGATCGTGAGGACCGCGCCGTCTTCGGAGATCGAGTAGGCCTCGCGCGCGGCGGTCGATCCGCCGGCGTTAGCGGCGATCGCGCCCTCGGCTACGAGCGTCCTGCCGACCCACCAGGCCTTCATCGTGATCGTCGCCGCCTGCCCGGCCGGGGTGGCTGTGGTTCCGCCCGGACGATAGAACCGGGCGTGCCCCTCGTTGATCGGGCTCTCGACGACGAGCGTGCCGTTCTCGGGCTGCGTGATGAAGAGCATCGGCGGCGCGCCGGCTGGAATGAGGCCGGCCAGGCGCGGTCCGGTCGAGGCCGATGCGGCGTCGGGCGTCTCGAGCTTCCAGGTCCCGGCAAACACGGCCGGCGGCCGCTCCGCCTCGCGCGCGGACGTGTTCGCGCTCGCCGTGCCTGGCGACACTGCCGCGGCCGGTCCAGCCGCGGCTCCTGCCGGCCCCTCGCGCCCGAGATCGAAGGCGACGATCTTCTCGCGATCCCGCGCGTAAAGCGTGGTGCCGACGAGCGTCGGCACGGTCCACGACACGGTGTCGAAGATCTTCGCCTGCGCGAGCACCGTCACACCCTCGGGCGAGAGCCGCGCGAGCGCGAGGTCGCCGTCCTCGTCCATGATGATGGCCTTGCCGTCGGCGTAGAGCAGGCTCGCGCGGCCGAAGCCGCGATGCTGCCACGCGGCCTGGCCCGTCCGGATGTCGAGCGCGGTCAGGAACGCGGGGCCGAAGTCGCCCGTCGTGCCGTACACGTACTCGCCGACGCGCACGGAGCTGAGGAACATGAACCGGACGCGGCTCGTGAACCACAGCTCCTCGACGTCGGTGACGCCGCCCGAACGGCTCAGCCGAATCGCGCGGCTCCCCGCCTTGTAGGCCGAGGACACGAACAGGACGTTGTCGGGTCCCCACAGCGGCGTGCCGCAGTTGAGGTCGTTGCCCGGATCGTGCGGCGTGGACCAGAGCACGCGACCGTCCACCGGATCCAGTCCGGCGATCGTGCCGCCGGCGAGGAACACGGCCTGCGTCTCGCCATCGACGTCGATGAGAATCGGCGCGGCCGCGGCGGTGAGAAAGTCGCCGCTCTTCCACACGACGGCGCCGTCACGCTGGCGGAACGCCATCACCGACTGCCCCGGTCCGCCGACGCTGCAGATGATCGTGTCGCGGAAGGCGATCGGGCTGCACCCGTAGCCCACCTTCACGACGGGGCGAATCAGCAACTCGGGCGATCCGAACTCGGCAACGAAGTCGTGCGACCAGAGCACCTCGCCCGTGCGCTTGTCGAACGCGAACAGCTGCTGGTTCGTGCCGATCGTGAAGAGCCGGTCGCCGACAACGAGCGGCGTCGAGTGAGGGCCGGCGCCGAAGCTGAAGTCCTCCTGGCGCGACGGATAGCGATGCTCCCAGAGCGTGCGGCCGGTCGCCGCGTCGAGCGCGACGACGGTCTCGTCGGCGTTCCACGGGCCCTGTCTTCCCCTCGGATTGCCGGCGCGATAGAGCGTGAACAGCCGGCCCTCGTCTGCGACGATCGCGGAATGCCCGGTGCCGAGCGGCCGGCTCCAGATGACGGGAGGCCCGGGATCGGGCCACGAGTCGGCCAGGCCGGAGCTCGGGATGACGAAGTCGCGGTTGGGTCCGCCCCACTGCGACCAGGAACCGGAGACGGCGAGCTCGGAACCGGGTGGTGCGACGAGCGCTAGGGCGACGACAAGAGCGGCGGATCGTTTCAGCGGCGCTCCTTCGCCTTGCGCCCGGCAAGGAGCCGATCGAACTCGTCCTGATCGAGATACGTCACGTCGATCCACGCGTGCGCCATCTCGTCCACCGTGCGGTCGCCCCATCCGACCCACTGGCGCGGGTCGGGATTGTTCGGATTGTCGGCGGTATTGTCGTGCCACGCGGTGAACACGAGCGTCGTTCCCTTCGGCAGGAGCGGCGCCGCGTCATCCGCGTAGATGTAGTTCACGTGCCAGCGCCACTGGAAGTTGTTGACGACGCTCAGGACCTCGCGCCGGCCGTCCGGATACACGGCTTCCATCGTCATGGCCTTCCCGCGCATGTGCATGTGGGGCTGGTAGTTCTCGAGACGCGCGGGTGCGGGCAGGACGTAGAAGTTCTGGGTCATCGAAATCTCGCCCGGCGGGATGTCGAGCTCGGAGCCGGGCGCGACGTTGAACATCCGCAGCACCGTTCGATGCTTCGGCACGTGGCCTTTCGGGTAGAAGTAGATGCCGAGCTCGACCTGGTTGTCCTTGACCTCCTGGCCGACCGCGTACATGTGGACTTCCCAGCGGATCTTGGATCCCGGCAGCATGAGCTTCCCCGCGTCGGCCGGGAAGATCTCGCCGACCTTGCCGACCGCCCACTCCATGAACAGGCCAGCGCCCATCTGCGCGTGCTCGGCGCTCTCGGCCAGCCCCGTCACGCCGTGCTCCTCTTGCTCGAGGTACGTCAACACGTGATGCACGACCCGGCGGCCGTCCGGAAACGACGGCTTGATCTCGATCGCGCGCACCCAGCGTTCCTCGGTCACGCCGGTCTCGGTCACCGGGCGGAACCACTTGTCCTGCGTGTCGGCCGCGAGTGTGTACGGCGCCGACTTGACGATGAGATCGGGCTCGCCAAACACGCTCGCCAGTTGCCACGCGTTCGGATCCGGGAACTCGACCGGCGGGGGCAAATCCTTCCGATCGCCCATCGGGGCGCCGGCGTCCGCCCACCGCGCCAGCGTGTCGATCTGCTCGTCGGTCAGGCCGCCGTCGTTCTTGAACTGCTGGATGCCGATCGTCCGATCGACGTGGTACGGCGGCATCACCCGCTCGGAGGTCTTCGCCTTGATGGCGCTGGCATAGCGCCGGGCGTCTTCATACGTCAGGAGTGACATCGGGCCGATCGAGTTCGGCTGGTGGCACACCTGGCACTTCTGCTGGAGGATGGGCGCGACGTCCTTCGCAAACGTGACCGGCGCGGCCTGTTGCGCCGACACGGCCGGCGAGGTGGCGACAAGCGCGATGGCGCCGAGCACCAGGCTGCCGCTTCCGCCGACGATCCACAAGCGCGTGCGCGTCGTGATCATGATGGACTCCCGTTGAACACCGTCAGTTCCGGCCCGCCGGAACGGACCCCGACACATTCATCTTCAGAAACCCGTTGGTCCAGCAGCACTGCGCGTGCCCGGCGCCCGACACGCCCGACGCGTCGTTCGCCCGGACGCGAACGATGTACTCGCCCGCCGCGCTGAAGGTCGCCGACGTCGTCGCCGACCCGCCGGCGGCCGGAATGCGCGCGGTCGGCGGCGTGAACGTGACGACACCGGGGCCCTGGTGCTTGAACCAGGTGATGGCGACCGGCACCGCGCCTCGGCCGCCGCTCGCGACGCTCCCCGACGACCGGCCGTCGTCGCGCGCCCAGACCATGAGCTCCACCGGCGCGTTGACCTGGGCGGTCTTCGGTCCGGCCGCAATCCCGAGCGGCCCGGCGCCTTCCGGTCCGCTGGCGTCCAACTTCACCTGTGGCGGCGTGTTGCCCGAACCCGCCTCGCCTTCGAGCGCGTCGATCACCCAGTTGCGCCGCCGGTGCCCAGGGATGGCGAACGTCTCGTCGCGATTGCGCAGGGTCCACGTCACCTCGGAGGAGCCGGCCGGGACCTTCACCGCGAACACGCCCCAGTGGCGGCCCGGCTGAAAGTGCATCGGCTGGCCCTGGTTCTCCGGTCCGGGCGTGATGAAGTTGTCCGCCCCGACGGGCACCTCGATCACTTCTTCGGAGTTGCGGTTGTAGTAGCCGAACGACAGGCTCGCCGTGCCGTCGGGATTGAGATACCAGCCCTCGAAGACGGGCGTGACCGACAGTCCGGACCTGCCGGCAAGCCGCTGCGGCAACTGCGCCGTCGGGCCGGCCGCGCCGGCGAGCACCAGCACCGTTCCCACACCTGCCACGACCGTGCACGGCCTGCGCATCGACGTTCCCCCAGACCCGCGTTTTCGGTTGGGGGGTAGGCTACCACGGAGACGGGGCCAATCCGACAGCGCGGCCCCGGCCAGGCGCCTGCGGCGCCTGGCGCGAAACACCCCGCAATCTACGGCCTCTACTCGGCCTTGACTCCCGTCCGACGACGATGGCATCGTCGTCGTCGGGCGATGGGTCACGGTGTGTTCACGGAATCCGGCGCCGAGAAGCCGGCCGCCCGGCCGAAGCGGCGGCGCGCCAAGGGGAGAGGCACGATGACACTGCTCGAGTACTTCGGTACGCCCGAGTCCGCGCTGCCTCAGGAGTTGATCTACGGCGCGATGCATGTGGCCGAAGCGCCGCTCGTGAACCATCAGCGCGCCGTGCTCAAGCTCGCGATGGCGCTCGAGCAGCACGTCGAGCCCGAGGGCCTCGGCGAGGTGTTCACGTCGCCGATTGACGTCATCCTCGACGCCGGCCGCGCCCTGGTCCTCCAGCCGGACTTGCTGTACGTGTCCCGGGATCGCCGCGAGATCGTGCGGGAGCGGATCTACGGAGCCCCCGATCTCGTCATCGAAGTGCTGTCACCCAACCCGCGCATCGGCGCGCTCCGGGAGCGGGTGGCGTGGTTTGCGGAGTACGGCGTGCGGGAAATCTGGCTGTACGACCAGGGCGCACGTCAGGTGCGCGTGCTCCACTGCGCCCGTGGGCAGGTCGTGAGCACGGAGACGTTCAACCTCTTCGAAACGCTCCGCTCGCGCGTCCTGCCCTCGTTCGGGCGGACGATCGGCTCGCTCGTCGGCACGTACTGACGCAGGCCTCCGGTCGCACACGATCCGGCCAACGAGGTAATCTCTCCGTAACCGGAGGACGACCTCATGAAGAACACCGCGCTTGTTGCCGCCGCATCAGTATTGCTCCTCGTGCCCTTTGCGCTGGTCGCTTCGCTCGCCGTCAGGGCCGCCGCGCCCAGCCAGGCTCCCGCCGCGCAGGCCGGCCCGCGGGCCGAGCGCACGGCTTGGTACTTCTATCGCGTCAAATGGGGCTTCCAGGACGAGTTCCTCGACCTCTACCAGAAGAACCATCATCCGGTGTTGAAGGAAGAGATGAAGACCGGCCGCATCACGGCCGTGCGCACCTACGTCCCCACGTACCACGGCGACGGACGCGCCGATTGGACGTTCGCGGTCGCCATCACGTACCGGGACACGGCGGCCATGACCGGCCCGTCGGGCGCGGACGCGATCGTGCGCCGGCTGTATCCAGACCAGGCCGCGTTCAGTCAGGAGGAGGCGCGCCGCTTTGAGTTGCTCGACGCGCACTGGGACGTGCCGTTGAACGAACTCGATCTGGACATCCGTCGACCGGCCGGTCGGTGACGAGCTCCACGCCGCGTCTCACCTCCGTCGACGTCTTCCGCGGCGCGACGATGGCTTCGATGGTCGTCGTGAACACGCCGGGCGACTGGACCGCCGTCTACTGGCCGTTGCTCCATGCCGACTGGCATGGCTGGACGCCGACCGACCTCATCTTTCCGTTCTTCGTCTTCATCGTCGGCGTGTCGCTCACGCTGTCCCGGCGGCGCGCGGCAGGCGCCGGGACGATCGTCCGGCGCGCGGCGATCCTCTACGGCCTGGGCCTGCTGCTCGCGCTCTATCCGCGCTTCAACCTCGACACCGTGCGCATCATGGGCGTGCTGCCGAGGCTGGCGATCTGCTACCTCGGGGCGGCGCTTCTCTATCGCGCGATCGTCGCGCGTCCCGAGGCCGCTCGGATCAGGGCGTCGCTTGTCGCCGCCGGCATCCTCATCACCGGCTACTGGGCGCTGATGAAGTTCGTGCCGGCGCCAGGCGGACTCGCCGGCGACCTGTCGCCCTCCGGCAATCTCGGCGCGTGGATCGACCGAGCCATCCTCGGCGAGTCGCACCTCTGGAGCCAGTCGAAGACGTGGGATCCCGAAGGCCTGCTCAGCACGTTGCCGGCGATTGCGACGGCGCTGACCGGCGTGGCCGCTGGTGTCGTGCTGACCGGCACGGCGTCGACACGCGAACGGACCCGGACGCTGCTGCTCGCCGGTGCCGTCTCGACTGCGCTCGGCCTGCTCTGGAGCCTCGAGTTCCCCATCAACAAGAACCTGTGGACCAGCTCGTACGTGCTGCTCACGAGCGGCCTGGCGACGCTCGCGCTCGCGGCCCTGCATCGAGCCGCCGACGGCCGCCATGGGCCGCCGGCGTGGACGCGTCCGTTCGCCGTGATGGGCATGAATGCGCTCGTGCTGTTCGTCGTGTCGGGCGCCATGGTGAAGACGCTGCTGCTCATCCGGGTCGCGGCGCCCGACGGCTCGGCGACGACGCTGTATCGCGCGATCTACGTCACGGGCTTTGCAGCGTTTGCGCCGCCCAAGCTGGCGTCGCTCCTCTTCGCGTTCGCGGCGCTGGCCGTGCTGTACGTGCTGCTGGAAGTCCTCTATCGCCGACGGTGGTTTCTGCGCGCGTAGCGCGCGACGAGTGATCGCCGAGCTCGAGGGATGGCCTGATTGGCGTCGTCGAGCAGGGGATCGCCCACGCACGCGGTGCCGATCGTGACCCGGAAGCGCGTGGCAAGTTCTTCGAAGACCGGCGCGGCGAGCCCCGCGTCGCGGCAGGCGGCGGTCCTGCGCTGGATGCCGCTGCCCCACTGCTCGATCAGGCCGAGGGCGTGGAAGATGCGCCCGATGACGCGATTGCGCAGCTTCGAGACGCCGCGCGGCAGGTCGTCGACGGTGAGGCCGAAGGGCAGGAG
>Ga0326597_10004133_pt1 | contig 20534 bp, 16 predicted proteins | sample RVTome_12_FD_203789 | JGI IMG/M metagenome (GOLD analysis project Ga0326597, IMG submission 203789) | Soil microbial communities from uranium-contaminated site in the Upper Colorado River Basin, Wyoming, United States - RVT100D185 | ecosystem: Environmental > Terrestrial > Soil > Contaminated >...
AGTCTTCGAGCCCCCAGTTGTCGCATTACTGGGGGCTCGAAGGCTCGACCCCAGCCACCCCTGCATGCCGTCGAACACCACGGCTTGCTCTGGTTGCCCACAACATTCTGCTAACATAACTTGATCCGTGACATAGCAGAAACGCTTCGGCAAGCCAGGACGTACTCCGACGATGAAGAAACGGCGCAAATCGGCGAATGTCGCCAGCCAGCCGAACCCTCGAACGTCCGCGCGCGGGCGCATCGCATGCGTCATTGGCGTGTTGGGAATACTTATCGCATTGGCGATCGTCGTGTCACGACGTTACGGTGCCCCGCCGGCCGACGCAATTTTGCTGGAAGGGCGGAACGCTCTTGAAAATCGCGATTTTGCTCGGGCTTCCGATTTGGTCGAACAACTGCTGGCGTCAGCTTCGACAGAGCCGCGAGTTCGATTGCTGGCAGGCGAGACGGAAATGGCGCTCGGTCATTTTCCGACCGCGCTCGCCCATTTTGATGCCATCGAAGACGACGAGTCACTGGAAGCGGCGACCGCGCACCGCATGGCCGGTGACATTCAGCTGCTGCACTTTGGGCACCTCTCCGCCGCCGAGCAGCTTTTTCGCCGAACTCTGGAACGGAACCCAAATGACACGATTGCGAACGAGCACTTGGCGTATGCGCTCGGTGTCAGTTCCCGGAATTGGGAAGTGATTCCATATCGGCTGGTCCTTATCGAGCAGAACCGGATTGAGCCGTTGCATCTGTACCTGCTATCGCTTTCCGACGCCGCGATGGAGAACGACGACATGGCGTCGGGATACCATCAACGCGCGCCCGACGACCCAGGTCCGCTGCTCGCTCTGTCGCGGATCGCGTTTGAATCGCAAGATTACGGGCGCGCGAAAGAGCTGGCCCGGCAAGCGATCCAGCGCGCCCCGACGCTCGGAGAGGCGCACGCAAAACTCGGACGAGTGCTTCTCCATGCCGGCGAACCGAACGAGTTTGCAGAATGGTCTGCGGGACTTCCCGACGAAGCCTTGCGGCATCCGACGATCTGGGCGATTCTGGGGGCCTGGGCACAGGATCACAACCCCAGTCATCACAGCGCCAGCCAAGTCGCAATTCGCTGTTACTGGGAAGCGGTGAAGCTCGACGCGAATCACCAAGAAGCAAACTACCAATTGGGCCAAGCATTGACGGCGTCAGGCCGCGCGGACGATGCGCTGCCATTCCTGGATCGCGCTGAATTGCTCCAGAGTTACGTCAACGCGGTCAAGCTCGCCGTTGAAAACAGCACGCTCGACGGGCTATTGAAGGCCGGCGAGTTGGCCGAGCGGCTGGGCTTGGTTTGGGAAGCTTATGCCTGGAACTATCTCGCCTCGGCACAACAGGGAGAGCACGGCGGTAGCGCCGAGAAGTGCCAGCAGCTGCGGGCACGATACTTCGATCGAGCGCAACCCAAGGCTCGCAACCTGGCGCAAGCGAATGCCGCCTTCGAGATTGATCTGTCCGACTTTCCGCTCTTCGAACATGGCGAGGTCGAAAGCGACAAGCGCGACGAAGCAGTACGAGTGGGGCCAACGCTTGCCGCCTTCCGAGATGAAGCGTCCGAACGCGGAATCCCTTTCCGTTACTTCAACGGAGGCGACCCGTCGCGCGACATTCGTAAGATGTACGAGTTCACTGGCGGTGGCGGTGCGGCAATTGACTTTGACGGCGACACGCGGCCGGACATCTATTTGACGCAAGGGTCAGCCTGGCCACCCTCCAAAGACCAACCGACACACAGCGACCGACTGTTTCACAACCGGGGAACGCAATTCGCGGACGTGACGCAGCGAGCCGGAATCAGCGAGGTATCTTTCAGCCAGGGCGTCGCGGTCGGAGACTTTGATAACGACGGGTTTCCCGACGTCTACGTGGGAAACATCGGGGCGAATCAGCTGTTCCACAATAACGGTGATGGAACTTTCTCCGCGGTGACACACTCGGCGGACGATAACGATACCCGCTGGACCACAAGTTGCGTGATCGTGGATATCAACCGAGATGGGCTGCCGGACATCTACGATGTCAATTACTTACGTGGAGAGAACGTCTTCACCCTGGAGTGTGGCGGACGCGGAGTCTGCATGCCACAAACATTTCCGGCCGAGCAAGATCAGCTTCACCTCAGTCTGGGAGACGGCAGGTTTGTCAATGTGACTTCGTCGGCAGGGATCGAAGCCGATGGCGGCAAGGGATTGGGCATCGTAGCGGCTGATTTCGACGAAGACGGAGCGGTCGATCTATTCATTGCGAATGACTCGGAGACGAACAGCTTCTTTCGTTCGACGTCGACTTTAGAACCACAGCAAGTGCAACTCGTCGAAGAAGCCATGCTACGAGGCGTCGCCATGAATCGCGACGGCAGAGCGGAGGCCTGCATGGGAGTCGCGGCGGGTGACGCGAACGGAGACGGGCGGCTCGACATCTTCGTAACCAACTTCTATCAAGAATCGAACACGCTCTATTTGCAAGATGAGACCGGAAGCTTCCGAGACGCGACTCGACAAGCGAAGCTCCACGATGCGAGTATGCAGGTTCTCGGCTTCGGAGCTCAGTTTATCGATGTCGACTTGGATGGATGGCTCGATCTGATTGTCGCGAACGGCCACATCGACGATTTTCGCGAGAGCGGCCAGCCCTTCCAAATGCGACCGCAGTTCTATCGGAACGAGGGTGATGGGCACTTCGCGCAACAATCGGGAATCGGAGCTTACTTCGATGGCGAATACCTGGGGCGATCCGTGGCTCGACTCGACTGGAACAAGGACGGCCGCGAAGACCTGCTAGTCGGTCATTTGGATGCAGCATCTGCGCTGCTGACGAATGTGACGGCGCCGAGCGGAAACCATGTGGCCGTTCATCTTCGCGCGACAGAGGGCGCGCGCGACGCTGTCGGCGCAACCGTTCGCCTGGCGACCAAGAGTCGGACGCTCGTTCGACAACTATCGGTCGGCGACGGATATCAGGCGAGTAACGAACGCCGGATCGTCTTTGGTCTGGGAGCAGAGAATCAGATCGATGAATTGACAGTCCGGTGGCCGTCAGGTCAGCTGCAAACGTTTGCAAACGTCGCCGTCAACACCGAGTTGCTACTCGTGGAGTCTCGTGACGGGGCTGCCGAGTTGCATCCTCTCCCCAAATGACCGCTTGCTATGATTATGCGCCGCCGCGGCAATACAAGTCGAAATCTGATCGTCCTAGCAACGTTGGCTCTCGCGGTCGCGGCAGCTGGTCTATACTTGATCCAACCGCGGCCCGACACCGAATCCTCCAACCGGCTCGCTGACGCAACGGCTGCTCTGGAGCGAAACGATTGGGCAGCTGCCGAAAAACTCGCTCGCCAGGCAATCGCAGCCAACGAACAGCCCGCTGCCGCGAGACTTATTGCAGGAAAGGCTGCCGCGGGTAGCGGGCAAATCGCGGAAGCCGTGCAACTTTGGAAAGACATTCCAACCGTCGAGGCCGTCATCGCCATCGAAGGCGCGGTTCTCGCCGGGAACTCCCTGCTCGATCATCTCCACAAAGCGACGGAGGCCGAGGCGATGTTTCGCCACGCGCTTGAAATCGATGACAGTCACGTTCCGGCGCTCGAGCGGCTAGTGTTTCTCTTGGCGGCGGAAGGCCGTGTGGCGGAAGCCAAACCGCTGATCTTGCGACTGTTCGCGCAAGGGATCGTGGATGTCGATCAACTCGCGTTGTTGGGAATGGCGCAAGGTCATATCGACGCTCCCGAATTGTTGCGTGAATGTCACCTGACCGATCGATCCGACCCGTATCTGCTGTTGGGGTTGGCAAGTTCCCGGACCTTTAACGTCAGCCCCGAGCAAGCGAAGCTCTTGCTGCAAGCGGCGGTCGAACAGGCCCCGACACTGTTCGATGCCCAAATTCGCCTCGGAACGATGCTGCTGAAAGATCGCGACTCAGCAGCGTTCGTCGCCTGGCACAACGGCTTGCCGGACAACGCAAACCAGCACGCCGGCATTTGGGCGATTCGGGGAGCTTGGGCTCAGCAGCTTGGCGATACAGACGTGGCAACGCGGTGTTTTTGGGACGCCGTGCGTCGCGACCCGAACGACCGGGGCGCGATCTATCAATTGAGCCAGTTGCTGCTTCGCGCGGGAAAAGAATCGGCGGCCCAACCGCTCATCAGGCGTGGCGACCAGTTGCAGCTACTGCGTCAGAAAGAAGATTTGTTGCTGCACACCGAACACATAAGCTTGCAGCCGATGCGCGACGTCGCGGAACAGCTGGTCGAACTGGGGCGGCTTTGGGAGGCGTGGGGTTGGTGTGAGCTGGCAATCCATCAGAACAACAACGAAGCGTGGGCTCTGGAATTGCGAAAAGAATTGAAACAACGATTGGATCTCGACGTGCCGCTAACGCTTGCGGTCGCGAATCCCGTTGCCAACCTTGATCTTTCGAACTATCCGATCCCGGTATGGCAAGCACCGGAACAAGATCTCGCAGCAACGAATCTGAAAAGTTCTGGAAAGATTGCCTTCACCGAGCAGGCGCGCGAAGCGGGCCTTGAGTTTACCTACTTCTGCAACAGCCATCCGGCGGACGAAGGAAAGCGAATGTATGAGTTTCCCGGTGGAGGCGTCGCGATCCTCGACTACGATCTCGACGGCTGGCCCGACCTGCATCTGACCCAAGGTTGTCGCTGGCCGGTTGACGCCACCGCGACTGAATTCCTCGATCGATTGTTTAGGAATCACTCCGGAAAGCATTTCTCGGATGTCACCAACACGGCTTACATAACGGAATCCAATTTCAGCCACGGAGTTAATGTCGGTGACTTCGATAACGACGGCTTTCCCGATCTGTACGTCGCAAACGCCGGCGCCAATCGGCTGTTTCGAAACAATGGGGACGGCACGTTCGGCGACGTCTCGAAGAACATCCTGGGAGCCGGCCAGAAGTGGACGACAAGTTGCTTGGTTGCCGACGTGACGGGCGATGGCCTGCCCGACCTCTACGACGTCAACTATGCGGAAGCCGACGACCTCTTTGATCGTGTCTGCAAACACGCGGATGGAGTCCCTCGCATGTGCATGCCATTTCACTTTCCCGCGGCACAGGACCAGTTTTATGCAAATCAAGGTGACGGGACGTTCTTGGAAGCGAGCGCTGCCGCGGGGTTCGAGGCCGAGGACGGCAAGGGGCTGGGCATCGTCGCCGCCGACTTCGATGGTTCGCAGCGATTAAGTCTGTTCATTGCGAACGACACAACGCCCAATTTCCTTTTCAAGCGCGAGAGCGGCCCACCAGGCGAAGCGAAGTTCCGTGAGGTGGGTGTTTCGACCGGCGTCGCCTTCAATGCAAGCGGACGTGCGGAAGGCTGCATGGGGGTTGCCGCTGGTGATGTCGATGAGGACGGACGTCTCGATCTGTTCGTGGGCAATTTCCTCAACGAAACAAATACGCTCTACCTGCAGCAAGATCAAGGCGGTTTTGTCGATGCGACTGCCGCGTTTCAGCTCGCCAAGCCCAGTCTTGATCTTCTCGCGTTTGGCACGCAGCTTCTCGATGCCGATCTGGACGGCGACTTGGATCTATTGGTGACCAACGGGCATGTCGACGATGTTCGGGCCTACGATCGTCCGTACTACATGCGTGCTCAGGTCTTCGAGAAATCCGCGGAAGGGCCTTTCATCGAACTGGCACCGAGTTCGGCAGGAAGCTTTTTTGCGACGGAAAACTTGGGGCGCGGTCTGGCAAGTCTTGATTGGAATCGGGACGGCCGCGTGGATGCGGTCATCTCGCATCTCGACTCGAACGTGGCACTCTTGACGAACGAGTCCAAAGAAGTCGGCAACTTCATTCAACTCCGTCTGTGCGGCGTCGAATCCGCAAGGGATGCAATTGGGACGACCGTTTCCGTGACGGTCGAAGGCCGCACGCTCGTACGGCAATTGACGGCGGGTGACGGCTATCAAGCCAGCAACGAAAGGCTCCTGACATTTGGCCTCGGGACGGCGGAAGCCATCGGAAAAATGCGTGTTTCGTGGCCTTCTGGGAGGGCCAGTACTTACGAGAATCTCTCCGTAGGCAAGACTTTCACCTGTATCGAGTCGGGCGACCAACTCTATTCGCAGGCCCCGTGAACGCTACAGATTCACAGCACGCAGCAAGACTTTCTCGATTCAACTTGGAAAATTCCGGTTTTCCTTTTGACAACGTGGGGTTCATGACGCAATAATCATCCTCCAGCGGTCCCCCGCAAGAAATCATTTTTATCACCTATTGAGTTGAAGAAGGAGAATCACAATGACCCTGCAGAGACATCGCACTCGCGGCTTCACATTAGTCGAACTGTTAGTGGTGATCGCCATTATCGGCATCTTGGTGGCACTCTTGCTGCCCGCCGTGCAAGCGGCTCGCGAAGCTGCCCGACGCATGAGTTGCTCGAACAACATGAAGCAGATCGGCTTGGCGTTGCATAACTACCACGACACGTACAAGACATTGCCGTATGGCGAAGGTGCGGGGTTGACGGGCGGCAGCATCGGAAGATCGGTCGGCGGCGCTGGTGCCTGGACTGGCCCCAACTGGCGGATCCATATTCTTCCGTTCATCGAACAAGCTCCGATCTACAATCAGCTAAGCTTCTCACACACCTTCGACGCGTGTCGCCCAGGTTTCAACAATGCGACCGCGGGTGGTCCCAACAGTATCCTGAGCGGTTACACCGTGCCCGTGTATCGATGCCCCTCCAGTTCGCTGCAAATCAACGGGCGGAACGTCAATCCGAGTCCCACCAACAACAATGCACACAACGCACAGCTAATTGATTATGTCGGCGTGCAAGGGGCTGCATTCGACGAGGCGTTCGCGCACGACAACCCTAATTCGCCATTCGCGACGTTTGGTCTTTGTTCCCGCCAGACCGGGTACGGCGGGATTTACTGCAGCAATGGCGTACTGGTCCCCAATAAGCCCATGAAGTTCGCCGACATCACGGACGGAACTTCAAATACGCTCGCGGTGGCGGAACAGTCTGGCCCGATCATCGACCTAAATGGGGCTCGCCGTCGTGACATTCGCTCCAACTACTACGGAGGTTGGTCCGGCCACACCAGCACGGCAATTCCGGCATGGGGATGGGGTGGTTCACCGTGGGGAAGCGGAACGAGTACGATTCGTTACCAAATCAACTTGAGAAGTGCTCCTGTTGGTGCGAACGATACCTGGGACGCCAATACGATCCTCACCTCCCAGCATCCCGGTGGGATTCAGGCGACGAAGGCGGACGGAAGCGTCGACTTTATTGCTGAAACAATTGACATGTTGACGCTACGAAAGATGGCGTCGAAACAGGACGGTCGACCCTAAACGTTCTCGATTCACTACTCAAAGAACTCGCCCCATCGGAGATCGCTTCGTGTCTCTTAGTCCCTACACAATTCACACAGGAAAGTAAGATGACGTTGATTTGTAAGATGCGATGGTTGTCGCTTTTTTCGCTTTGCGGCGCAGTCGCACTCATTGGCTGTGGCAAGGCGGAGGCACCGTCTGGCACAGTTTCAGGTACCGTTACTCTGGATGGACAACCGGTCGATTCAGGTGAAATCAGTTTTGTCTCTAGCGATGGCTTCGCGGCATCTGGCCCGATTACGGGTGGTCAGTTCAAACTGGAAGATCCCCTCCCGGTTGGGAAGTATGCAGTGGGCATTACGCCCGCGGCACTGACCGAAGCGCCCGGGGAGGAAGGCGACACTGCCGTCGCGCCGACATCACCGGTCCCCGCCGGTTATAACATGCCGGGAACAAGCGGCTTAACCCACGACGTCCAACAAGGCGCGAACACGATGACGATCGATTTAAAGGCAAGCGGTCCGGCCGCCGGTAATCCCGCGGAAGCCGCCCCTTAGACGCTCTCATCGGGCCGCGAAGTTAGATTCATTGAACACGCACGTCATGTTTCGTTGGCGTGCGTGTTTTGTTTAGTATGATTGAGTTATTTCCCAACCGATCGCATCCAACGATTCGATTCGTGGAATGATAAGCCGTTATAGAACTAAGATCGTCTGGGCCTTATTGATTCTCTGTGCGGCGACTGCCTTGGCATGGAGCGCTCTTGCGTCTCGCCGTCACGCTGCTTCGGAGCAGGCGACTCGTTTGATTGCGTTGGGGGTTGTCATGCAGCAATCAAGGCCCTGGCGCGTCGAACAGATCAACCGCTGGCCGAGTGATCTCCCGCCAGAAGAGGTTCGATCGCTACGGAGCTTTCCTGGTTTAAAGTTGGTCAATCTACAGGGGTCCACGGTCACCGATGCCGAACTGCATTACTTGACGCAGCTGCCGCATCTGGAAACCTTGGTCCTTGGACAAACACAGATCACCGACCAGGGACTCAAAACCATTGCGAAGATTCAGAGCTTGAAAGATCTGAGTCTTGAACATGCCGATGTCACGAACGTTGGGGTGCGCGAACTTAAGCAACGTCGTGCCGACTTAGAGATCGAGGTCTACGAAGCCAGTCTGGTCGGCCTCGGACATCTCAAGGCCTATCTCCCGCACGGAACGCTGGACAAGGACTACGAGTTGGTCTCGCTGGACCTGCTCGCTTCCGGTGTCACGGACGAAGATCTGAAGCCGTTAGCGAAATGCCAGCGTCTACGCATGCTGAATCTCAGCGAGACTTCGATCGGCGATGATGGCGTCGCGCATTTGGCATCACTTGCCAATCTGGAGCAGCTGTGGTTACGCCGGACCAACGTTACGGACGACAGTCTCGCGCTCATCGGGCAACTGAAAAACTTGCGCGCCCTCTCACTCGCCGAAACGATCATCTCGGATGCCGGCGTCGAGCGGCTGCGGGAACTCCCGCGACTGGAGATACTTCACCTGGGCAACACGCAGGTGACCGACGCCGGGCTGAAGGCGCTCCAGAATATGAATTCACTCAAGGAACTTTACGTCACGAATTCGCTGGTGACAGACGGCGGCGCGGCTGCTTTGATGGCCGTCCTGCCAAACACGAAAGTCGTCGTCGATCCGGCGGCTTCCGAACGAGCCAAGGACATTGAATCAAAAGTCCTTGGCTGATAGCCCGACAGCGGCGAGGGCAGTTTGCTCTCCGCAATCCAGGAAACAACAAACTCGGTCGGGACGACTGTTCGCTTTAACCACCGGCGTTGTTGTCGTGAACTTCGCGCAAGAGATCCAACAACGCCTCCCGTATTTTGGGCTCGGCGTCAACCTCTAGAAAGCTGGAGCGAGCTGGCCACGTCTCGTAGCCGCCAAGCGCGTGTTGCTCCGGCGGAGGTAGATAGCCGCCATATCCGTTTGCCAATTCGATATGAAAGGTCGCCTTGTGAGGGCTTTCGCGTTTGATCGCCAAGCCAGTTTCGGCAAACACCTCGCACGGCGCGGCCGCAATACTCAGGCCGCCGATCCGAATCGCTTGCAGCTTAATCTTCGTTGTCGCTGGATATCCGCTCAAGTGCTGAGCCTCCTGTGCATAGACTCGCGACCAACGATGCGGCTGTTTTCCATTCGGATCGGCCAGCACGTCGTTCGCCCATGCCAGTCGCGCCGCATCCGGTCGACGCACACCGAGTTCCAACTCCGTTTCGCGCATTTCAAGTGACAAGTCGCGGCGATGCTCGATGCTTGGCAGCACTTGCCGCGTGTCATCCGCGAGGATTCGCGCCGACACTTGCATCCATTCGAACGGCGGATACTTATTGCCGCCCGCTTCGATGGCTCCCGTGTTGCCACTGGTTCCATTCGACATCATGCCTACGAACGCGGGGCGCGCGTCACCTGATTTCAGCTGCGACTCCAACGCTTCCGCGTAATGGCCGAAGTAGTCCGCGCTAACTAAACCCCGCTGATATCCGCCACAATAATGCACGCTGAAGTTTCCAAGCAGGGCCAGCGGCTTGCCATCCGCGTACTGCACCGACAGAATGGAAAACTGAGGGTCGACCGGACCAGCCGGTTCGATGATCGCGGAACTGGTTCCAGACACCGACTTGATCTGTTCTCCCGATTCGCCAAACGGATTTACGCCGACGCTGCCAGGCTGACACAGATGCCGGCGACAACGAATGAACTCCGGCTTCTGGAACGATCCCCAACCAATCTGCGCCGGTGCGAGATTCTTCTCCGCTGCGACGACCGCAGCGGCGATTTGCTCGGCAAGCCATCTATGGTACTCCTCATCCAGCGGCCCAGTCCCGATGTGCGACGCGCGGGGAGCGGCATGCGTGTGCGTGGCCGCCATCAGCATGTGATCCGTCGCAATGTTCGTCTTTTCACCGGCGATCGCCTTCGCCGCATCAAACACGTCGCGACCGATCATGCATGCGTCGCAGATGACGATCGCCAGCCTCGTTTCGTCGTTGGCGAGTACCAGGGCGCGCGCATGCAACGGATCATGCACGCCCGTTACGGGGCCATTTTTACTGATCGGCCCATCGAGCGAGACGCCGGGCCTTGGCGTGATGTCAACCTTGGCCGCACCGGCTCTTAGCATGCCCGGCACCGCCAGCGCGGGGCAAGCCAACCCGAGCACCAACGAAATAGAACACGTCAAAGCTACTATGTAGATCCGCATGGTTTTCCTCTCCGGCACACAAATCCCAATAGGTCACTTCCGCCGGAAGTGACCTATCGGACACTTCGGCATCTGAAGGGGCGGCCAGGTCGCGCTCGGCGAGCGAGACCTACTTCTAAAACAACGCCTAGTACGAATTCACGCGAGTGATCTAATATAGCGAATCGCACCCGCGACTTCACGACACAAAATCGAGCCCAGCATGAAAGCTCTCGTCAAACGCGAATCCAAACCTGGCTTGTGGCTCGAAGACGTGCCCGAACCCTCCATCGGAATCAACGACGTTCTGATCAAGGTCGACCGCACGGGAATCTGCGGCACGGACGTTCATATCTACAAGTGGGACGAATGGGCTCGAAAGACGATTCCCGTCCCGATGGTCGTCGGACATGAGTTTGTGGGCGAGATCGTTGAAGTTGGTTCCAACGTCCTGGACTTTCATCTCGGCGAAATCGTTAGCGGCGAAGGCCATGTGGTTTGCGGCCGCTGTCGAAACTGTCTTGCCGGCCGCAGACATCTATGTGCCCACACACAGGGTGTTGGCGTCAACCGTCCGGGCGCGTTTGCCGAGTACATCTCGCTGCCAATGACGAACGTCTGGCACCATCACGACATCATCGACCGCGATGTCGCGTCGATCTTCGATCCGTTCGGCAACGCGGTCCACACGGCCTTGTCGTTTCCGGTCCTTGGCGAAGATGTGCTGATTACGGGAGCCGGCCCGATCGGTTGCATGGCGGCGGCCGTCGTACAACATGCGGGCGCGAGATATGTCGTGGTCACGGATGTAAATCCGTGGCGACTCGAGCTGGCGAGGAAACTGGGCGCGGATCGTGTTGTGGATGTCCGTTCCGAGTCGATTGCGGACGTTCAAGAAGAACTTGGCATGACCGAAGGTTTTGATGTTGGCATGGAAATGTCGGGCAGTCCCGACGCCTTCCGCTCGATGCTCGCGAACATGTGCCACGGCGGCAAAATCGCGATGCTTGGCATTCCGTCCGAGGAGATCGCCATCGATTGGAACACGGTCGTCTTCAATATGCTCACGATCAAGGGCATCTTTGGCCGCGAGATGTATGAAACCTGGTACAAGATGACCGTCATGTTACAGGGCGGACTCGACATCTCTCCGGTTATCACCCACCGCTTTCATTACACCGAGTTCCAAAGAGGCTTTGACGTAATGATCTCCGGCGAATCGGGAAAGGTGATTCTCAGCTGGGCGCGCGACTCGTGAGTCTGGATTCAGACGACCCCTTCCATCCGATCCAAGAACTGAATCGCGAGCCTCGCATTTTCCGAGCCGCCAATTCGCCACAGAAAGTTTTGGCGGGCGAGTGCATACGGTTCCGGCAAGTCGGATTCGTCCGCGCGGAGCAGCCAATCGATTTCGTGGGCGGCGAGGTCGTCGAAGCAGAACAATTCGTCCATGTCAGTCCTCATTCAAAACGGCGCGCGGAAGGGGTGTCTTGAATGATCGGATTGCAAAGCACACTTTGATCAATTGTTTGCACGAGTCCGGTCTGAATCGATTAGGCAAAAGTCGACGCAGCCGCTAACGCGAGTTTGCGTCTCGATTCATGGGAGTTTGCCGGGTAAGATGCTGGTCCCGCTAGCGGGATCGCGGAGGTCTCGGACGGCTACTTCAACGCGATCATGTAACGCCAGCGAGTCGTTCCACCTGGGTTAATAGTGGCTGGCTCGATGCGGGGGCCGAGCGGACCTTCTCGTACGGTAGCCACCGTTTGCCCGTCGCGATCACAGCGAAGCTGTATCGACCTACCTTCCAGGTTGATGGTCGCATCATGATCTCCGCTGGTGGCGAGCCTATCGGCAAAAAGCAAGTACCCGCTGCCGAGCCGCTCCACAGCATCGCGAGAACGACAGGCCACGTCAAACACAAACGCAGCCCGATCGGCGGCCGGCTCGACGCTAATCGACCAATGGCTCTTGCCTGCCATGCCGACCAGCAACGCAACCTGCGTCGCCGGTCGCACCTCTTCAACGCTCAGTTGCTGTAGCGGCGGGCTCGGCGGCCAATCGTCGACATTTGTCCCTTCCAACGATTCGAAGACCGGAATCGGACGATCATCGACGAGCAGGCTGACTGTGTGGCAGTGCCGATCTTGACGCCAAGCGAATCGAACTTGCAAGCCGACTCCGGCTGCGTTGATTGCGTTTAACGAGACCGACGCGCGAGCTTCCATGAGGCCATTCCTTCGCTGCGAGCCGTCGCTGGGTTACTGATCCTGGCCGACACGCCAACGGAGAAACGCATCGAGGAAGTCTTGAATGTGGCCGTCAAGCACGTGATGGAAGTTGCCGGCAGTCTGGCCCGTGCGCGCATCCTTGACTCGCTGATCCGGATGCAGAAAATAATTGCGAATCTGCGAACCAAAGCCGACACGAGCCTTCGTTTTGTAACGCGCGTCCTCTTCAGCTTCGCGCCGCTCCTCCTCGAACCTCGCCATCTTGGCTCGCAACATCTTCCATGCCGTGGCGCGATTCTTGTGTTGGCTGCGTTCGTTCTGACACTGGACGACCGTCCCCGTCGGTTCGTGCGTCAAGCGAATCGCGCTATCGGTCTTGTTCACATGCTGACCTCCCGCGCCACTTGCGCGAAACGTGTCGACGCGGACGTCCTCCTCGTCGATCTCGACTTCGAAGTCGTCGGAGATCTCAGGCGAAACATCCACTGCCGCGAAGCTCGTTTGTCGCTTCCCTTCCGAGTTGTAAGGGCTGATCCGGACCAGACGGTGCAGGCCGGTCTCGCCCTTCAGATAGCCGTAGGCCATCGGGCCGCGAATCGCGATCGTCGCGTTGTTGATCCCGGCTTCCTCGTTGTCGTTGCGGTCCATCAGTTCGACGCTGTAGTCATTTTTCTGAGCCCACTGCGTGTACATCCGCAACAGCATCTCGGCCCAGTCGTTGGCGTCGGTGCCTCCATCACGGGCGTTGATGCTCATGATCGCGCCGGCCGAATCGTGCGGGCCACTGAGCAACGCCTTCAACTCCAGATCTTCGACGACCGCCTCGAGGCGCTTGATCTCGCCGGCGACTTCCGCCTCGAGCGACTCGTCTTCCTCGGCCATCTCGATCAGACCGGCCAGATCTCCAGCCGCGCCAAGTGCCGCGCCGATGGGCTTGATCAGGGAACGCAGCGACTTGAGTTCGCCGACCGCTTGCTGGGCTTTCTCTTGATTGTCCCAAAACCCAGGAGCCCCCATCTTGGCTTCGATCTCCTTGATCCGAGCGACCTTGGCGTCGTAGTCAAAGACTATCTCGTAGATTCACGATCTGCTGCAGAATCGTTTCGGCTCGATCTTTGAGTTCAGAGTCCATGCTCGGTCCTTGGCGGGGCTGGGTTGTGGCGTCACTATCTGGCAATATAGCGTCGTTGTAACGAAAGCGGATAGCCCAGCTATGTGAACCCGAAGCTCAGAGGCGACGGGTGACTGCTGGGGGCTGTAATTCTGACGGACTCGTCGATCGTCCAAGAGAAGCAATTTGCGTTTTCCAGCGTCGGTGAAGTCGACCACTCCGCCGTTTCCGGGTGACACCGGTCACCGACGTACTTTGAGGATTCGCGAAAACCGCTCCGGTCTTTTTGACCGAAGTCGGCAAGATGTCCCAATGTTTCGAGCGTCGGTCGATTTCAGCCGACGCAGGTAAAGCTGGCCAGCCAAGCTGCACCGGAGCTGTCGACCGGAAAGTGTTGCAACGGCAAAGCTGGTGCGGCCGTGTGGCAAACTGACGACTACACGAGGCGTCAAGTCTATGGCAGCCGGTCGTTTGCGACACCAAACCGTGACCAGGATTCGGACGGCCAGTAGATGTAGTCGACGTAGCCAACGATATCTCCGACGTGAATCGATCCAAAATGTCGGCTATCCTTCGAGCAATCGCGGTTGTCGCCTAGCACAAATACATGACGTTCCGGTATCGTTGCTTCAAAATCACCCTCTGCACGTCCTCCATCTAAAGGTTCACCGTAGGCCACCAAATAACGATGACCGGAATTCACTTCATATGCGACTCGCCCTCTCACTTGATCGCCAAGAAGCTGCAAGCTCTCAGCAGGAATACGATCTCGCTCCAATTCCTTGCCATTGATGAGCAATCGCTCGCCACGGATCTCGATGTGGTCACCGGCAACCGCAATAACTCGTTTGATGAACCTAGTGCCCCCCGTCGGCATTGGATTGCGAAACACGATCAAGTCGCCGCGTTCGGGAAAGTGATGTAGCGGCAACAGTTTTCTTGCGAGGATGCGGTCCCCGTTAAGGATGGTCGGACTCATGCTGTTCGTTGGGATCACAAACGCTTCGTAGACAAAACCTCGCACTCCAGCAATCAGCCCGATCGAGAAAATCATCTGGACGACAATCAGGAGCCAGTAAACCGCCGCCCGATTGTAATCGCGAAGAGAATAGTTCGAACCAATTTGATCAGCAAGTCGCCACGCATCGATCGCTGCGTACCAGTACACAATAAGGACAGTGACAGCAGGTAGAAGCACCAGCAACACGAGGCTTGTTGCTGAGGGCGTAACCAATGCTGCGATAGTGATACCGAGCGGCACGAGGAGCCGCGCAAAGTACAACGGGAGTCCCTTGGCGATCCGTCCGCAGTACAAGTGGCCCACTCCTGGCGACAAGAACGAGAGTGCCAATGCAACCCAACGTACACGTCGCGATGTCATGTCACTCGCCATATTCATTTCCTCAAAATGTCACAAACTGGGCAACGTATGCTAGAAAGACAAACGGCAAGCCGCCGATAGCTAACGCTCCGCCGCACACGGCCCAACGAGCAGCCCGCGAGTGTTCGATCCGCTGAACTAAACGCAACCACCAAATGTCGCGACGCTGGCGCTCCAATTCCGCGACTTGGCTCATGATTTGATCCGCCAATGCCGCAGGCGGAGAGACCTCGCGACGTTCCGCAAGCCATTGTTCGTAGGGATTGTCTGTCACTTCGACTCCCTCATTACGGGCTCAAGTAGGGACTGAAGTCGTTGTTTCGCTCGATGGATGCGGGACTTGACAGTTCCTAATGATGTTCGCTCGATCCGAGCAATCTCGGCATAAGGTAATTCTTCGATTTCGGCTAAGACGAGAGCCGAGCGTTGTTCGACGGGCAACGCCGCCAACGCACGATCAAGTTGTTGCGAAAGCTCTTGCCTGACGATCGGATCCGCCGACGTGACGTCGCCGATCGAATCCAGTTCGTTAAGTGCGATCGGTCGACTCTGTTTGAGCAAGTTGATGCAGCGGTTACGAGCAATGGTGAACAGCCAAGTCGAAAAGGCAGCGCGCGTGGCATCGTAACCGGACAAATTGACGAACGCGGCGAGAAAAGCCTCTTGCGTAACATCCTGAGCATCTTCCCGATTTCCCAGCAACCCAGAAGCGAACCGGAAGATCGACTGCTGATGACGTTCGACAAGCACGCGAAAGTCGTCCGTCTGTCCAGCAAGCACTCGCCTCACCAGCTCTCGATCTTCGATTTCCACGTGTTGCGATCTCAGTTTTTCTTGCTACTTCCGGTATCTGACGGGTTATACAGCTCAAGTCGGGGAAAGTTCCATGCTTTATCAAATTCTTCAGAGATCGGAGCGTTCCGTGTGTCGCTCCCTTCCCGAAGTGCCAACTTCGGCGGAATTGCGTGGTCAATTGCATGCCGTCTGCGTTCTGGTCGGGAAAGGCCCGGCACGCCTGCTTCTCTGCCTTGTAGGCAGCCTGATCCGATTCGCTGATCTTCACCAGCCGGCGCAGACCAAAAGGGCACCGGGCCGATAAGGTGCCGCGGGTTCACGAAACTCACCCAGCACACGACGGGGCCAACCTGCATCGGGCGATTTCAGACGCACGTTAACGTACTTGGCTAAGCTCAATCGGTGTGTCGGACCGACGCGTACAGAGGTTCAACGCTTGACGGACACCTAATTGTACTCAATGACGTACGTCGTGAACTAATCTAGCGATTGACCACACACCGTCTCTCTCAGATGCAGAGTGCTCGGGGCTGTCCGCAAGTATTTTTTGCGGGATGTCTTGGGTAGCATTTCAATTCCCCCCGAAGTTAGATTAGTGCGCCTCGCAACACCGTTACTGGTCCCGGAAGCGTCGTTCAGACCCGGAGGGGACGCGTTCAAAGACGCGGTTCGTTTCCTCGTGAAAAGGCCCGATAGCGCCGATGGTCCACCGGACGAGATCGATGATCCGGTCAGCCGTGCCGCCGAGTCGCTGTTGGTGCGCCACTTGTTTCCTTCTTTTCCTTCAAAATGCGAACACCGCAATGTCCCCCTTATGGTCGTGCCCGACGCAGGCAGCGGCACTCCCGCTCACGGCGACGCGTACCGCTTTCGCTTTGAGTTCACTGGCAAACCACCTGGCGGAGGCGATCTTGCTTCCCACCGTCACGAAGGGCAGTACGTCGGCATCGTTTCCGAACGCGCACCCTTCGGCGGATACCAATTGTGGATGACCAATGGAATTACGGTGGAGTCGGGAGACTGCCTGACGGCGTCTCGCGACGACGTTACGATCACCATGATGCAGAACAGTATGCAAATCCCTCTGATGGAAAGTGGAACGGGAGCGAAGTCGCAGTTCAAGGATCAAAACGACGCGAACGCCTCCGTCTCGGGAGTCGTGATGCTGAACGGGCAGGCGGTCGCGGACGCAGTCATCGAGTTCGTCCCGGCCGGCGGCAAGGCACAGTCCGTTCGCAGCAAGACGGACGAGAGTGGTAAGTTCGAACTGAAGCTGCGGCCAAGCGAGAATCGCGTCCGAATTCGGCCTGCGGAGAAGGGGCAGGCGCGCCAAAGCATTCCTCCTCGATACTCCACAGACACCCCATTGCGGGCCGAGGTGAAGGCCGGTCGCAACGAGTTCAACTTTGAACTGCAATCGCCGTGACTCTTCGCAACTTACGCTGTGCAAATCATGTCCTTGAAACTGACTGTGTCCTCTTTGGAGACGTGATGTCCAAAGCCCGCAGTTTAATACTCTGGACGACGCTGGTGATCCCGGCCCCCTCGCTCCGCGTTTTTTCGGTTAGAGTTTTGGCACGGCTGCGTGACAATATGCCAGCGCGTCGGTCTTTATTAATAGCAAGACAGATGTTTTGGCCCAGAGAACCGGAGAAGCAGAATGTATAGCCCACGAATCGTGAAGCGGCGTACTCAGCGACGGCGTGCCCGCTCGCTGCTTGTTGAGCAACTCGAATCCCGCCGACTGTTGGCGTCGATCTTCGACTCATCGCCGGAGGAGTCTCCGCGGGTTGGCATCCAGCTTGTAGTCGCGGATCAACACGGCTTGCCAATTTCTCAGGTTGAGCAAGGGAAGACGTTCAAACTTCAGGCTTGGGTTAGTGGTAGTGCCTTTGCCGCATACACGGATGTCGAGTTCGATGCGGCTCTTGTCTCGGCGACTGGAAAAATCGACCACGGCTTCACATTTGTCAAAGGACGGTCGGGTGTGATCGGCCCAGGGCTGCTCGACGAATTTGGCGGATTCCGTGATCTGGAAAATGGCCCTTCCCTCTCAGAAGGAGGGGTCATCTCGGAAGGACGACTGGGCTTGGGCCTGAGGCTATTCGACGTAATCATGACCGCCGACACTATTGGTCAAGCGATCTTTTCAGCCAACCCGGCAGATAACTTGCCGGCTCATGAAATCCAGCTCGTACGCCAGACGTTGACGTTCGGTTCAATCCATGAACTCACGTTCTCCTCCATTCCGCCGAATTACGTCCCCCCTCGTGGAATGCTTCTTAGTACTAACGAAGACCCCCTGCGGGTCGAAGAAGTTTTTTACGGCGAAGTCACTCTGGAGATTGTCGAGCCCGGAAGTCTGGCGGGTGCCCCGGGACAAAATCCGGTAAATCCCTTTGATGTAAACAACGACGGCTATGTGTCGCGGGCGGATGCAACCCTGGTGTCCATCGCACTAAGATGTCCGCAGGATCAGGATGCACAAGGATGCGAAACGAGATGGTTCTCGCCAGGGCTGTTGGAGGAGGCCGGCTGTCAGAGGGATCAGGATGCACAAGTTAGATGCGATGCGCTTCACTATCCCGACGTGGATGGCGACGGCGAGATCACGCGCCACGACATACGCTATGTACTGAACTATCAAATCACGCCAGCCTTTGCTGGTACGGACGTCTATGTGGCCCGACTTGGGCAACCGCTCGCGATTTCCGCCGCGGATGGCGTGCTGGCCAACGATTTTTCCCCTGCGGAAAGAGTAGTCACCGCGAACCTCATTGCAGGACCCGCTGGCTTGACTTTGTCGCCCGATGGATCGTTCATCTGGACTCCTCCGGAAGGATTCGACGACGACCAGATCGAATTCACCTATTCCGCCAGCGATGGTAAGCGGTCGTTGAACGCGACAGCTCAGATCTTGATGCGAGACGTCGATGACGAAAGAGTCGTCGTGTCGCTACGGACATTCGATGCGAGTGGGGAGCCCATTCATGAAGCGGCACCCGGCGATACATTTTTCTTGGAAGCCTATGTAGAGGACACTCGCCCCAGGCCCGAAGGAGTTTTCGCAGCCTACATCGATGTCGCGTTCGATCCCGACCTGGCAACTGCGATGGGGCCGTTCAGTTTTGGCAGCACCTTTCCCAATGCTCGCCACGGCTCTGCCGGTTCCGGACTGTTGGACGAAGTCGGCGGCTTGCAAAAGTTCGATGATTATCGCGGGGGCGGTCCAGTGCGGCTGTTCTCAATTCCTATGATCGCCGAATCCGAAGGCGAGTTGACCTTTGCGTCTGATATGGCGGATACGTTTCCAGATCACTATCTGTTGTTACTTGGCATGGATCAACCCGTTCCCGCCGAATCGACTCGCTTCGGCTCGATATCGTTAAATATCATCGACAAGAATCGAGCTCCGATTGCCCAATCGGACAGATACTTTGGTCAACCGGGAACGCCCCTGTCGATTACAGCCAGCGGCGGCGTGTTGTCAAACGATCGTGATCCTGATCAGGACAACCTTTCCGTCAGTGTTGTCGAGGGCCCCACTGACGGGACGCTCGTGCTCGAGCCTGACGGTTCATTTTCCTACACTCCCGCCGCCGACTTCGCCGGAATTGCGACCTTCCAGTATCTTGCGAACGATGGCGAATTCAATTCGGAAATCACCTCCGTGACGCTCGACATGCGTGGTGTGGGCGATGCACGGATGGCGTTTCGGCTGCAAGTTCTCAATGACGAAGGCCAACCCGTGGATCGAGTAACCGTGGGCGACGAGTTTGAGCTACGTGCTGTTCTCGAAGACCTTCGCGAACATCCGCAGGGAGTCTTTGCCGCGTACCTGGATGTCGAGTACAACGCATCGTTGGTAGCAACTGTCGGCGAGGCTTCATTCGGCGAAACTTATGACTCTGGAAAGAACGCAACGTATGTGCCCGGCATCATCGACGAGGTGGGGGCATTCACCAGCAGTGTCCGTCCACTGGAAGGTGGCGAATTCTTTCTATTCAGCCAGCGATTTACTGCCACCAGTGCCGGAGGCGTAGTCTTTACCAGTAATCCAGCTGACTTGCTGCCGCAACATGAGGTGTTGATGTTTGGTCTGGATGGTGAAATTGATCCCGACGACATTGATTTTGGCGAGGTCGCGTTGGTGAATGTTCCCTTCTCGGAAATTTCCTTCTCGACTTTCTCCTTGCGGATCGTGGCGGAAGGCGAAGAACCATCGCTAGGCGTCGCCGATTCGTTTGCTGTCCCCTATCAGGTCGCGGGCCAGACGTTAGACGTCTTGGCGAACGACTCCGCTACGGTAACCGCAATTACGGCGGTCGCTGGATCTCGCGGAAACGCGAGCATCGCCGCGGACGGCAGGAGCTTGCTCTATTCGGCGCCGGCCGACTTTGCGGGGCACGATCGCTTCACGTACACGGTCACCGACGCCACC
>Ga0326597_10004134_pt1 | contig 20530 bp, 21 predicted proteins | sample RVTome_12_FD_203789 | JGI IMG/M metagenome (GOLD analysis project Ga0326597, IMG submission 203789) | Soil microbial communities from uranium-contaminated site in the Upper Colorado River Basin, Wyoming, United States - RVT100D185 | ecosystem: Environmental > Terrestrial > Soil > Contaminated >...
TGGAAGCGACGCTGGCGGCGAGCCCACTGGTGGACCGTTACCAGTTCATCTCGAAGAGCGACGCGCTCGAGCGCTTCAGGCGCGACTTCGCCGACCTGGCGTCGCTCGCGAACGGCCTCGAGGAGAATCCCCTGCCGGCGGGATTCGACGTGCGCCTGCGCTCGGTGGCCGGCGCCGAGGCCGAGATCGACGTGCTGGCGAAACAGCTGGAGGCCAGCGACGGGGTGGCCGACGTGCGGTACGACCGGCTCTGGGTCAGCCGGCTGCTGAGCGCCGTTGTTCTGCTGCGCGGCGTGAGCATCGCCATCATCACGATCGTCGGGATCGCCGCGGCCCTCACGGTCGCCAACGTCGTGCGGCTCGCCGCCTACTGGCGCCGCGACGAGATCGAGATCATGGAGCTCGTCGGGTCGCCGGCCGCCTACATCCGTGGCCCGTTCGTCATGGAAGGCGTGATGCAGGGAGGGATCGGCGCGGTGATCGCGGTGGCGCTGCTCCGCGGCGGCTTCGCGGCCGCCAGTGCACGCTACGGCGTGATGGTGGCCGAGGCGCTCGGGTTCGACCGGCTCACGTTCTTCCCGCCACTCACGACGGTGCTGCTGATCCTGGGCGGCATGGCCGTCGGATGCCTGGGCGGGGCCGTGGCCGCCCGCGGGGTACGCTAAGTGCTGCCGAACCGCGCGGGTTGACAGCACGGTTTGCGGCATTTTACACTCTAGGTGTACTGACATGCCGGACCCCACCTCACGCATGCCAGGTATCCTCACCACGTCGGCGCCGCAGGCCGGTCCTGTCGGCAACGTCTCCCGCACCGAGTTCTATCGCGAGGAATTCGTGAAGCATCGGCTCTGCCTCGAACGGCAGCGGGAGTACTATTCGGAGCACGCCATCACGAACGTCGTGGCGGCCCTGACCGCGATCATCGCACGCCTCGAGCAGCTGTCGTCCAAGGAAGGCGCCGACCAGGTGGTGAGCCGTCTTCTGCGGCAGTTCGATGTCGTGACGGGGCTCTCGAACTGGACCGATCCGGCGACCTTGCACTGAGTTCCCGAGCGCGGTCGCGTTCCGGGCGCCTCACGTGAACGACGTGTCATCCAACTCGGGTTTCGTACGCCTCCGGACAGATCTCTTCGACATCGTCGCGGCCGGGATGGAGTCCGCGAAGGGGGATCGGCTCGTCCGGGCCGTTTTCGAGGCACCGCCGCCCGCGCTCGGCGGCGCCCCCCGCCTGCGCCTGGCCGCCGTCGGCAAGGCCGCGGGGCCGATGACCGCGGCGTTCGTGGCGTGGGCAGGCGACCGCCTGCGCGGGGGGGTGGTCGTCGCGCCCGATGACGGCGGGCCGGCGGACGCGGCGCTCGCCTTGCTGCCGTCGACGCTCGCAGTCGTCCGGTCGAGCCATCCCAAGCCGGACGCGCGTTCCGAACAGGGCGCGCGCCACGTGCTCGAGATAGCGGCCGCAGCCGCGGCGGACGGCTCACCGCTCGTGGTGCTCCTGTCGGGCGGCGCGTCGAGCCTGATGGCCCTGCCGGCGGCCGGGCTCCGGCTCGAGGACAAAGCCGAAGCCGCGCGCCGGCTGATGCACGCCGGGGCGGCCATCGGGGAGCTGAACGCCGTGCGAAAGCACCTGTCGGCCATCAAAGGCGGGCGGCTGGCGGCGGCCGCGGCCGGCCCGGTCGTGACGCTGGCGCTGTCGGATGTCGTGTCGCCGGTGGCCGACGATCCGTCCGTCATCGGGTCGGGACCGACGGTCGCCGACCCGACAACGTTCGTCGACGCGCTCGCGATCGTCGAGCGCTACGGCGTGCGCGACCAGATCCCGCCGGGCGCGCTCGCCGTCCTGCGGCGCGGCGCCGCGGGAGAAATCGAAGAGACGATCAAGCCCGGCGACGCCAGGCTGGCGCGCAGCGAGTACCACGTGATCGGCAGCCGGCTCGACGCCGTGGCGGGCGCGCGGCGCGCGGCCGAGGCGCGCGGCTACACCGTCACCGAGGTCCCGGAGCCCCTCGTCGGGGAGGCGCGCGAGGCAGGCGCGTCGCTCATGGCGCTGGCGGTCGCGCTCGCGGCGAAGACCCCGGGGCCGCTCTGCGTGCTGGCGGCCGGCGAGACGACGGTGCAGGTGCGGGGTGAGGGGAGAGGCGGGCGCAACCAGGAAATGGCGCTCGCGGCCGCGCTGGCTGCGCCCGTCGATCCGCCGTTCACCCGCGCATTCGCGCTCGCGAGCGCCGGCACCGACGGCGTCGACGGCCCCACCGACGCCGCCGGCGCGGTCGTCGATCCGGGTACGCTGGCCCGTGCCGCCCGCGCGGGGCTTGGCGATCCCCGCGCGTATCTCGATCGGAACGACTCGTATCGCTTTTTCGAGCCGCTGGGTGATCTGATCAACACCGGGCCCACGGGCACGAACGTGGGGGATCTGCAGGTGGTGCTGATCGGGTGACGACGACGGGCTACAGGCCGATCGCGCTGTCACGCTGCGATTCCCGACCCCCGAGTGCCGAGCCCCGAGTCCCGAGTCACTCTCATCGGAGTATCGTCGCCTTCACCTCCACCACGACCTTCCGGTCGGTGATCGGGTCGGCGGACTCGGAGATGACGAGCGGCTTGCCGTCCTCGAGAACCGTCCTGAGCGACTGGCGGATCTGGGTCGGCCCTTGCCGGGGCTCCTCCTGCGACCGATCGACGAGGTCGTAGCTCATACCGACCTGCGCGACGATCTTGTCCTTCTCGTTGGCGGGGATCATCACTTCGGCATCGACGTTGAGCTGAACCATGCCGTATGGGGTGGCGGTCTGGGACCGGATCATGCCTTTCTCGCGGTCGGCCAGCATCAGGCTCACCGTCTTCTTGACCGGTGCCTGCGAGCCCTGCTGATCGGTGATCGTGAATTCCACGCGCACGTTGACCAGTTGCCCCGGCGCCCGGGCCGGAGGTGGCGCGGGCGGCTCCGTCTTTGGCGCGGGTGGCGCCTGGGCCGGAGGTGCCGGGGCGGGTCGTTCCTGCACCGGCGGCCGGACCTGGGGAGCGGCGTTCTGCGGCGCGGCGGCCGCCGCGGCCGGCGGCGCCAGCAGGGCAAGAGCGAACACGACACGGGACATCGGACGCAACATGGCTGCTCCTTCGCAGTGGGTGATGGCGCTCATCTCGAGCCGCCGATCGGCTCGATGGCGAGCCGCTCGAACGCGAGCGGCTCGACGGCGATGCGTGTGAAGCCGAACGGTTCGGCCGGCACGGGTTCGATTTCGATCGGTTCCGGGTCGTCGAGACGGGCGACGAGCCGTGGCGCGCGGAACACGTACGGCTCGGGCTCGACGACCGACGCCGCGGCGACGGCACGCTCGAGCCGCTTCGCCAGCGCGACGGCTTCGGCCTCGATGACGTCGGGGGCGCGCTCGCGGACCGGAACCTCGGACTGCGCCGCGTCCGCCGGGGCGGTCCGGGTGGCCCGCGCTGGGGGCGCCGGGGGGCGGACCCCGGCGACGACGGCGTCCGGCTCGGCGATTGGGGCCGGGCGCGGCGGCCACGCGAGATACGCGACGGCCACGAGCGCCAGCGCAGCGCCGACCCAGCCGAGGCACGCCGGCGACCACCCGGCGCGTTCGCCTGCCGATTCCTCGATTCGCGCGACCACGCGCGCCCGCAGATCGGCCGGCGCCTCGCGCGCCGTCATCTCCCGGACCGCGCGGTCGATGGCGGCGTCGAGTGCGTCGCCCGATCTGCGCTGTGGTTGGTCAGTCACGGCTGTACCCCAGACCCGCGAGCTTGCGCCTCAGGAGCCGTCTGGCCTCCGACACGCGCCACTTGACCGTACCGATCGGCACGCCGGTCATGTCGGCGATCTCCTCGTAGGAGTACTCGCCCGACCCGGCGAGCACCATCGCGTCGCGGAGCTTCGCGGGCAGCGAACCCACGAGTCGCCGGGTCTGGCGGGCGAGCTCGGCCGAGAGGAGCGCGTCCTCCGGACTCGGGGCGCCGGTCGCCATGCGCTCGAGCGGCCGCTCGTCGCTCTCGGCGGGGCCCGGCAGGATGGTCCGGCGCAGCCATCGTCCGAGATGGCCTCGCCGATCCAGCGCCTTGCGCCAGGTAATCGCCAGCAGCCAGGTCCTGAAGCTGGCGTCGCCCCGGAAGCCGTCGAGGCGGCGATACGCGGTCACGAACGCCTCCTGGGCCACGTCCTCTGCCTCCTCGGGCGACCGGAGCGCTGCGAGCGCGGCCCGGTAGACGGCCGGCCTGTAGAGATCGACCAGCTCCCCGAACGCCCGCGTGTCGCCCTGCCGGGCCCGTTCGACCAGGTCGCGAGCCGCCGCGTCGGTCACACACCTAGTAGACCGGATGGGGGCTGTCGCGGTTGGAGTGTTGTGCGGACCGGCTGCAGATGGCGCCGGGAGCCCGGTTGGTCCGGCGCCCGGACGGTATACACTCGAACGGCGGCGTCGCGACGGCCGCGCACCCCTGTTCGGCCGGGAAACGACGGATGATGTCCACTGACCACTTGCTCGCCTCGATCCGAGACCGGGTCGATCACCCTGCGACGGTCAAGGAGCTGCTGCAGCTCCTGAAGGTGCCGAAACACGAGCGCGCCGGCCTCAAGCGGCAGCTCCGGGCGCTCGTCGCCTCCGGCGACCTCGTCGAGATCCGCGGCCACCGCTTCGGTCTGCCGGACCGCATGAACCTCGTGGTTGGACGGGTGGAGACCCACCCGCGCGGCTTCGGCTTCGTCGTGCCGGACCGTCCACTCGAGGACGTCCGCGGCGACATCTTCATCGAGAGCGCCAACCTGAACCAGGCGATGCACGGCGATCGGGTCGTCGCGCGCATCGAGCGGATGAAGGCGGGCGACCGCGCCGAGGGGCGCATCGTCCGCATTCTGGAACGCGGCGCGGCGAAGACCGTCGGGCGCTACGACGTCGATCGTTCCGGCCTGGGGTTCGTGGTGCCGTTCGACCGCCGGATGATCATGGACGTCCAGGTGCCGTCGGGCGACGGCGGTGGCGCAAAGCCGGGTGAGATGGTGGTCGTCGAGATCACCCGTTGGCCGACCGCGACCCGCGGCCCGCTCGGCCGGGTCATCGAGATCCTCGGACCGATCGACGCGCCCGGCGTGGACACCGAGATCATCATCCGTAAGTACGGCATCGTGGACGAACACGGCGCGGCGGCCGTGGTTGAAGCGCGCAAGCTCGGCAGCCAAGTGCGCGAGCGGGACCTCGAAGGGCGCACGGACTTCCGGTCGCAGCTCACGGTCACGATCGACGGCGAGCACGCGCGGGACTTCGACGATGCGATCACGATCGAACGGCTGCCAAGCGGGAACCACTGGCTGGGGGTGCACATCGCCGACGTCTCGCACTACGTCCACGAGGGGTCGGCGCTCGACGAGGAGGCCTACGAGCGGGGGACGTCGGCGTACTTCCCCGAGCGCGCGGTGCACATGTTCCCGACCGATCTGGCGACCGGGCTGTGCAGCCTGAACCCGCACGTGGACCGGCTGGTCCAGTCCTGCCTGATGGAGGTCGATCGGCGGGGCGACGTCGTGCGGTACGAGTTCCACGACGGCGTCATCAACAGCGATGCGCGCATGACCTACACGGCGGTCAACGCGATCCTGACCGACCGCGACCCGCAGGCGGTCGCGCGGTACGTGCGGGTCGTGCCGATGTTCGAGTTGATGAACGAGCTGTTCGAGCGGCTCAACGGCCGCCGACGGCGCCGCGGCTCGGTCGATTTCGATCTGCACGAGCCCGAGGTCGTGCTCGACGCCGAGGGTCTCGTCGAGCGCATCGTCCGCGCCGAGCGCAACGTCGCGCACCGGCTCATCGAGGAGTTCATGCTCCTGGCGAACGAGACCGTGGCGTCGCACCTCGAGCGCCAGGGCGCGCCGGCGCTCTACCGCGTGCACGAGGAGCCGGATCCGGTCAAGGTCGCGGGTTTCGAGGAGTTCGTCACCGCGCTCGGGTACAGCCTCGCCGCGCCGGCCGGCTCGTTGCAGCCGCGACACTTCCAGAAGCTCGTCGAGCGCGTCCGGGGCAAGCCCGAGGAAAAACCGATCGCGCTGCTGATGCTCCGGACGATGCAGAAGGCGCGTTACGACGCGGCCAACCTCGGCCACTTCGGCTTGGCCGCGCCCGCCTATGCGCACTTCACGTCGCCGATCCGGCGTTACCCGGACCTCGTGATCCACCGGGTCCTGCGCGAGTCGCGGCACGGGCTGGGCGAGGAGCGGGCCGCGGAGTGGACCGAGGACCTCCCGGGCATCGCCCTCCACACGTCCAAGCGGGAGCGGCGGGCGAACGAGGCAGAGTGGGAGCTGGTCGCCTGGAAGAAGGTCCGGTTCATGGCGGACAAGGTCGGCGACGAGTTCACCGGCTTCGTGACGGGCGTCACGGCGTTCGGCCTGTTCATCGAGCTGGTCGAGCACTTCGTCGAGGGCCTCGTGCACATCTCGACCATGGCGGACGACTACTACCGTTTCGTGGAGCGCCAGCACGCGCTGCGCGGCGAGAACACCCACAAGACCTACCGGCTCGGCGACCAGGTGCGCGTGCAGGTGCTGCGCGTCGATCTGGAGCAGCGCCAGGTGGCGCTGGGGCTCGTCGAGATCCTCGACGCCGTCCGCGGGTCGGAGTCCCGCCGGGGCCCGCGGCGGAGCCGCGCGACGCCGAAGAGCGAGAGCCGTCGCGCGAAGCCGCGGCCGGGGAAGACCGAGCGGCAGAGGACGAGGCGATCGAGATAATGGCCGCGGAATGAACCACGGAATGAGCCACAGAAGGGCCGTCCCGCGGCGGTGTGTGCCGCGGCAAGGCCGACAGGCCGTCGCGCGAAGCGCGTAGAGGCGAGCGGGGGTGGGGCCCCGCGAGCATTGAAAGAATGATGGCGCCATCTGACAGCCCGAGTCCCGGATCCCGAGTCCCGAGCCTCTGCAGGCACTTCGTCGTCTTCGGCACCGCCGGGCACATCGACCACGGGAAGAGCGCGCTCGTGCTCGCGCTCTCGGGCACCGATCCGGATCGGCTGAAGGAAGAAAAAGCGCGCGGCATCACGATCGACCTGGGCTTCGCGCACTTCGAGGCCGCCGGCGTGAACGTCGCGCTCGTGGACGTGCCCGGACACGAGCGGTTCGTGAAGAACATGCTGGCGGGCGCGAGCGGAATCGACGACGTCCTGCTCGTCGTCGCCGCCGACGAGTCGGTGATGCCCCAGACGCGGGAGCATTTCGACATCTGCCGCCTGCTCGGCGTCTCGGGCGGCGTGGTCGCGCTGACCAAGACCGATCTGGTCGACGAGGAGACCTTGGAGCTGGCGCGGCTGGAGGTCAGAGACCTGGTGGCCGGCACGTTCCTGGAGGGCGCGGCCGTCGTGCCGGTGTCGGCGAAGACCGGCGCGGGGCTCGACAGGCTGCGGGAGGCGATGCTGCACCTGGCGCGTCAGGCGTCGCGCCGGCCGGCGGCGATCGGCGCGGCTGCCCGGCTGCCGATCGATCGCGCGTTCACCGTCAAGGGATTCGGGACCGTCGTGACCGGCACCCTGGTCTCGGGGTCGATCCGCGAGAACGACGGGCTCGTGCTCCTGCCGGCCGGCCGGCCGGTGAAGGTTCGGGGGGTGCAGGTACACGGCCACGGCCGTCCAGCGGCGGGCGCCGGGCACCGTGCGGCGGTCAACCTCGGCGGCGTCGAACTGGCGGACGTCGCACGGGGTGACACGCTGGCCACGCCGGGCGCGTTCGAGCCGACCCGACGATTCGACGTCGTCCTGACGCTGCTCCCGTCCGCGCGCCCGCTCAAGCACGGCGCGCGCGTCCGGCTGCACCAGGGCACGCGCGAAGTGCTCGGCCGCGTGGCGCTCGCCAGCGCCCGCGAGGGCGGCGAGCCGGGCGCCGGGCTGCCCGTGCTGGAGCCCGGGCACGAGGCGTACGCACGAATCCGGCTCGAAGGCGCCGCCGTGCTCACGCGGGGCGACCGCTACGTCGTCCGGGCCTACTCGCCGCCGCTGACGATCGGCGGCGGCGTGGTGCTCGACCCGCACCCGCCACGCGGCGCCACGCGCTCGGCGGCGGGACGCCGCCGGTTCGAGCGGCTCGACGCCGCGCGGCAGAGGGACGCCGAGTCTGCGTTGGACGAGGCCGCCGCGGCGATGATCGAAGAGCGCGGCAGCGCCGGACTGGCGGCGTCGGCCCTGGTCGCGCGCGCCGGGGTGGCGCCGGCCGCCCTCGGCGCGACCGTCGCGCGCCTGGTCGAGCGCGGGCTCGCGGTGTCGGCGGACGACGTGCTGGCGGCGCCAGACGTGCTCGGCTGGCTGCGGGAGCGCGTGCTCGCGGATCTGGCGGCGCATCACCGCAAGGAGCCGTTGTCGGAAGGCGTGCCTCGAGAGGAGCTGCGGGTCCGGCTGTTCGGGCGGGCGAGCCCGGCGGTCTTCTCGCGCGTGCTGGGCGATCTCGCCGGAGAGGGGGCGATCGTCGCGCGGGACCGCGTGGCGCTGGCGGGCCACCAGGTCTCGCTGTCGCCCGAGGAGTCCCGCGCGAAGGCCGTGATCGAGGCCACGCTGAAGACGAGCGGACTCAGGCCGCCGGACGCCGCGGCGCTCGCGTCCGCGGCCGGTGCGCCGTCGGCGGTCGTGGAACGGGTGATCGCGCTGCTCGTCCGCCAGAAGATCGTGACCCGGCTCGACACGCTGCTGTTCCACACGGACGCGCTCGCCGCCCTCAAGGCGGATGTCGCCGCGCTCAAGCGCGGGGCGGCGGAGCCTCCCCGGCTCGACATAGCGGCGTTCAAGGACCGCCACGGGATCACGCGGAAGTACGCGATTCCGCTGCTGGAGTATCTCGACCGGGAACGGGTGACGCGCCGGATCGGGGAGGTCCGGATCGTGCTGTGACGGCACGCGGCGGGCTCGCGGGCGCGGCTATTCGATCTCGTCCTTCTTCGAGCTGTTGCCGTCCTTGATGCTTTCCTTGAAATTGCGGATGCCCTTGCCCAGACCTCGCCCGATCTCCGGCAGCCGCGTGGCGCCGAAGAGCAGGATCAGGATGAGCACGATGATCAGCATCTCCGGCAGGCCGATGGGACCGAACATGTCAGGCTCCTTTGCACGTCGGGGTGCTGGCTCGATTCTATCACCGTTCTCCGGGAGGCGACCGGCGCGGAGGACGCGAGGGACACGATGATGCGTCCGCTGGCGCTCGCGGTGATGGCGGCCCTCGCGCAGGCGCAGTTCGCGAGCCGGGTCGACCTGGTCGAGGTATACGCCACAACGGCGACGTCCCGCGACGACCGGGCGGTCCTCGACCTGACCGCCTCGGAATTCGAGGTGCTCGAGGACGGGCGGCCGCAGCGGGTCGAGGTGTTCGCGGCCGGCGACTTTCCCCTGGCCGTGGCGCTCGCGCTCGACCGGTCGTTCAGCATGGCCGGGGCCCGGCTCGCGATGGCCAAGTCGGCTGGGCACGTGTTTCTCGGCGCGCTCCGTCCCGAGGATCGGGCCATGCTGGTCGCCATCGGCAGCCGCGTGGAAACGCTCGCCCCGCTGTCGGCCGAGCGCAGCGCCCAGCACGGCACGCTCACGGGAATCACCGCCTGGGGCACGACGTCGCTGCACGACGCGGTGATCGAGGCCATCGGCGCGGTGCAGCCGGCGCACGGCCGCCGCGCGCTGGTGCTGCTGTCCGACGGCGATGACCGCTACAGTGACCATCCCGCGGAGGCCGTGCTCGCGCGCGCCCGCGCGGCGGACGTGCTCATCTACCCGGTGGCGTTCGGCGACGCGATGCCGCGCCTGTTCACCGAGCTCGCACAGCTCACCGGCGGCCGCGCGTTCCACGTTCGCCGCGCCGACGCGCTGGCGCCGGCGCTGGCGAGCATCGCCGAGGAGCTGCGCGGCCAGTATCTGCTCGGGTACGTGCCCGACCGGGCCAGCCTGACGGGTCCGCGCGGCTGGCGCGCGATCGAGGTACGCGTCACGCGCCCGGGTGTCTCGGTACGGGCGAGGACCGGGTACATCGGGGGGACCGAGAGGTGAGCCCGGACACCGGCGGCCTCACGTCGCGATTCTCATCAGTCTCCACGCGAGCCCGGGCTCGAAGGTGCCAACCAGGCGGCGTTTGAGCGTCGCGTAGGGTTGGCGGCCGGTGACGAGATCGGCCATGACCGCGCGCACGCGACGGCTGTCCGCGAGCGCGAGCATCAGCAGGTCCACGAAACGCCGGCGGTAGAATCCCGCCTTGAATCGTGCGGCGAGCGACAGCTCCGGCCAGAGCTCGTCGCGCATCCGGTCCAGGTAGCGGGCCGAAGGATCATCCCCCCCACCCAGCGCCCACGCGGCGAGCGCGCCCGATTCGAGGGCGAAGTAGATGCCCTCCCGGGTGAGCGGATCGACCAGACCCGCCGCGTCGCCGGCGAGCATCCAGCGCGCGCCGGCCGGATGCTCGCGCGGCCAGGCGTCGAGCGGGAGCGACGGGATGGGCCAGGTGTACGGGACGAACGGCGCGTCCGGCGCGATGGACGACCGCGCGATCCAGTCGGCCACGACGCCGCGGAGCGGACCCGGCCGCGCGTCGTCGGCCTGCGCGCAGATGCCGATCGCCAGATGGTCGGGGCGGGGGAAGGACCAGAGGTAGCCGGGTGGATCGAACGTGAAACGCACCACGACCTCGTGCGAGGTGCACCCGCGCGCGTAGTAGCCCGTGGCGATCGACAGCTCGCCGCGCGCAAAGGGCCGGTAGAGACGGCGCCGCACGAGGCTGGTGGCGCCGTCGGCGCCGATGACCCAGTCGGCCCGGTGGCAACCCGATCGCGTGGCGATCGTGACCCCGGCGTGGCCGGCATCTACGCCGGTCACGCGCTCGGGGCGGAAGCGAACCCCCGCACGCTGGGCTGCCGCCAGCAGCGCGGCGTCGAACGCAGCCCGCGGCACGACGGTGAGCCGCGGCGCGAGGCGCTCGTCGCCGCCCAGCGCGATCACGGTGGCCTGACGACCGGCCTCGAAGCGAACAGAGTCGATCGTGACGGCCGGAAGACCGTCCACGTCGACCGCCGGCGCGACGCGCTCGAGCGCGCGGCCGGTCACCCCGCCGCCGCACGGTTTCTCGCGGGGATGGCTCCCGTCGAACAGCGTGACGCGGGCGCCCTGACGGGCGAGCGTGTACGCCGCCCACGCGCCGGCTGGGCCGGCGCCGACGACCGCGACGTCGGTGCGATCGGAAGACATCAGGCCCATGCGGAAAGCCGAACGGAGCATGTAGAATGTAGTGTCACGGCGGCGGAACAGCGACGCGTCGGTATTCTACCTTCGGCGTCCCGCACACGGCACGCGACATCGTCATGCCTCATCCTCTGATCCTCGGACTGTTCGACGACCGCGCGTCGGCCGCGAACGCGGCGCGCGCCCTCCACACGGCGGGCGTCGACCGGCAGCACCTGTCGGTCGTGGCCCGGACCCATGACGAGCAAGGCGCGCTGGCGGAGGAGCTCGACGGCACGCCGGGGGCCGATCTCGAGGACTCGCGCCGCCTCGCGCGCCTGGGGGAGCTGAGCGCCGTCCTCCTTGCTGCGGTGGCGGTCGTCATGCCGGGCATCGGGCCCATCGTGACGGCCGGGCCGCTGTCGGCCGGTCTGGGTGAGGCGGCGGGGCACGTCGCGGGGGGACTCGGCGCGATGCTCTCGGGCGCCGGGGTCCCGGACGCGACCGCCGAGGAGCTCGAGGCCGCCGTCCGTGGGGGGGCCGTCCTGCTCGGCGTTCACGCCCTCGAGGCCGACGTGACGCGCGTCGATGAGACACTGCGGCGACACGGGGCTCGGGCCGTCGCCCGCGCCACCTGGGAGCACGGCGAGTGAGGCCGGACCCGGGCCGGGCCCGCCGGGCGATTCCCGCGTTGAGGGCACGAGATGCCGCACACTGATACAGGACTGTTCACCGTCGGCGTCTTCCAGGACGTGGACTGGGCGGGCCGCGGGCTCGACGCCCTCCGGGAGCACGGCTTCAATGCCGACTCGCTGACGATCCTGGCGAAAGCCACGCCGGAGTCCGCCGCGCTCGTCCACCGCGCGCTCGGCGCCGACGGCGCCACGCTCGATGTCCAGCCGCTCGGCGCCGTCGTCGCCGCGGGACCTCTCGTGGCGGCGCTCGACGGGCCACGGCGCGACCTCGGGGCGAAAGGCATCGCCGCGACGATGCGCCGGGTAGGCTTCCAACCGCACGACGGGCTCATCTTCCAGAAGCTGGTGGAGAAAGGTGGCGTGCTGGTGGCGGTGTGCACCGAGGCGCGGGCCTCCGACGCGCTGGCGGTCCTTCACGCGTTCGGCGGCGGCAACGCCGCCATCGGAGCCTGGCGCGGCCGCGTCTGACCCGCCATCGCGCGACCCGGGCCGAGGGAACCGGACCGGCGCTTTCGGAGTCCGAAAGTCTAGACAGCCTGTCTCCGGCAGACGCCGCCGGCAGGGGAAACGGTCCGCGAAATCAGGGGTTTCCCGGCAGGCATCGGGTTTGCAGTTGCGTCCCGGTGGTCCGTTGACGACAATACCAATACCACCAATACCGGTCAGATCGTGATGTCAAAGGCGCAGTTCGGTCAGCGGGCGGGCAACTCCCCGACGGAGCCGGCCGGAGGTGCACCGCGGCGGGAGCAGAGCTTGCTGTCGGATCGGCCCTTCCTGCTCGAGGACCATTCGTCACGCTTGCGAGGCGCCATGGGCGCCTCGGCAGCGACGCACGTCGTCGTGCCCATTCTGTTCTTCTTCCTCGCTCAGTTGATACCCGTCGCGACGCCGGCGCCGTTCCTGCCGGATCTCAGTACACCGGATGTCGTTTGGGTCGCCATGGAGGGCCCGGGTGGTGGCGGTGGCGGAGGTGGCAACGAGTCCCTCGAGCCGCCCCGAATCGTCGAGCTGCCGGGCGAGGAGCCGAAGACCGTTCCAGTCGAGGCCGTCGAGCTCGAGGTTCCGGATGTGAAGCCGGAGCCGGACCCGACGCCGCAGATGGAGATTCCAGCGCTCGCGATGGCGTCCGGCACCGAGTCACTGCCGGGTGTGCTGACGGGCCTGCCGCCCTCGCTGACGCTGTCGCAGGGGTCGGGCAGCGGCGGTGGGGCCGGCACGGGCACCGGCACCGGCATCGGGCCGGGCCAGGGTTCGGGACTGGGGCCGGGTACGGGGGGCGGGTTCGGCGGGGGCGCATACCGCCCGGGTAACGGCGTCCAGCTGCCGCGCATCATCCGCGAAGTCAAGCCGCAATACACGGCCGACGCCATGCGCGCGAAGGTGCAGGGCGTCGTCGAGCTCGAGGCCGTCGTCCTGCCGGACGGAACGGTGGGGGAGATCCGCGTGGTGCACTCGCTCGACCCGGTCTTCGGGCTCGACCAGGAGGCGATCAAGGCCGTCAAGCAGTGGCGGTTCGCCCCCGGCACGCGCCTCGGTCAGCCCGTCGCGGTGCTGGTGGGGATCGAGCTGACGTTCACGCTGCGCTAGCCGCGGGCTGCGCCTGACGGCTCAGGCACACACGAGCAAAAGCCCGGTGGGGTGTCCCCACCGGGCTTTTCTCTTCGGCCAGGGCTGACCGATCCCCGAGTACCGAGTACCGAGTACCGTCAGCGTCAGTACATCCCGCCCATGCCGCCGCCGGGCGGCATCGCCGACTCTTTCCTCTCCTCGGGGATCTCGCAGACCAGCGCCTCGGTCGTGAGCAGCAGCGAGGCGATCGACGCCGCGTTCTGCAGCGCCGAACGCACGACCTTGGTCGGATCGATGACGCCCGCCTCGACCAGGTTCTCGTAGGTATCGGTCTGGGCGTTGTAGCCGTGCTCGTCCTTCAGCTCCTTGACCTTCTGGACGACGATGGAGCCCTCCTGGCCGGCGTTGGCGGCGATCCAGCGCATCGGCTCCTCGATGGCGCGGCGGATGAGGTTGACGCCGACGGCCTGGTCGCCCTCGGCCTTCAGCTTGTCGAGCGCGTGCGCGGCGCGGAGGAGCGCGACGCCGCCACCGGCCACGATGCCCTCCTCGACGGCCGCCTTGGTGGCGTGCATGGCATCCTCGACGCGGGCCTTCTTCTCCTTCATCTCGGTCTCGGTTGCCGCGCCGACCTTGATGACGGCCACGCCGCCGACGAGCTTCGCGAGCCGCTCCTGCAGCTTCTCGCGGTCGTAGTCCGAGGTCGTCTCCTCGACCTGCGCGCGGATCTGCTTCACGCGGCCCTCGATGGCCGACGTGGCGCCGCCGCCCTCGACGATCGTCGTGTTGTCCTTGTCGATCGTGATCTTCTTGGCCTTGCCGAGGTCGTCCACCTTGACGTTCTCGAGCTTGATGCCGAGGTCCTCGGTGACGGCCTTGCCGCCGGTCAGCACCGCGATGTCCTCGAGCATGGCCTTGCGGCGGTCACCGAAGCCGGGGGCCTTGACGGCGGCGGCCTGGAGGGTGCCACGCAGCTTGTTGACCACGAGGGTGGCGAGCGCCTCGCCGTCCACGTCCTCGGCGATGATCAGGAGCGGGCGACTCATGCGCGCCACCTGCTCGAGCAGGGGCAGGAGGTCCTTCATCGAGCTGATCTTCTTCTCGTGGATCAGGATGACCGGGTTCTCGAGCACCACTTCCATGCGCTCGGGGTCGGTCACGAAGTACGGCGAGAGGTAGCCGCGGTCGAACTGCATGCCCTCGACGATCTCGAGCGAGGTCTCCATGCTCTTGGCTTCCTCGACCGTGATGACGCCGTCCTTGCCCACCTTGTCCATCGCCTCGGCGATGATCGTGCCGATGGTCTCGTCGCTGTTCGACGAGATCGTCCCGACCTGGGCGATCATCTTGCCGCCGACCTTCTTCGACTGCTTCCGGAGCGACTCGACGACCGCCTCGACCGCCTTCTCGATGCCGCGCTTGAGTTCCATCGGGTTGGCGCCGGCCACCACGTTCTTGGCGCCTTCGCGGTAGATCGCCTGCGCGAGCACGGTCGCGGTGGTGGTGCCGTCACCGGCGGTGTCCGACGTCTTGCTCGCGACCTCGCGCACCATCTGCGCGCCCATGTTCTCGAGCGGGTTCTTGAGCTCGATCTCCTTGGCGACGGTCACGCCGTCCTTGGTAATCGTCGGCGACCCGAACTTCTTGTCGAGGACGACGTTGCGGCCCTTGGGACCCAGGGTCACCTTGACCGCGTCGGCGAGGCAGTTGATGCCGCGCAGGATGGCCTGCCGCGACTCCTCACCGTAGACAATCTGTTTGGCCATGTTTCGTTGACTCCTTCAAGGCAGGCCGGCGGCCTGCGCTACCCCAGTGTGAATCTCGTCTTCCCCGGGCAGGCCCGGCGCGGGCGCCCGTCTACTTCTTCTTGCCTTCCTCGATGACGCCCAGGACCTCTTCTTCGCGCATGATGAGGTACTCCTCGCCGTCGATCTTGATCTCCTGGCCGGAGTACTTGCCGAACAGGACGACGTCCCCGGCCTTCACGTCGAGCGGGGTCACCTTGCCGTCCTTCTCGATCTTCCCCTTCCCGGCGGCGATGACCTTGCCCTGCTGGGGCTTTTCCTTGGCCGTGTCGGGGATGATGATGCCCCCGACCTTCTGCTCGCCTTCCTCGATGCGCCGGACGATGATGCGGTCGTGTAGCGGTCTGACTTTCATACGCCTCTCCATGACTGACTCGAAAATGGTGGAATTCACGCCACAAAAAAGCGGGCGCTCCCTGCCTGGTTAGCAGTCGTCAGGGCCAACTGCTAATTATAGTGGGGCCGCGAACGCTGTCAAGGGGGGTGGGGTTGACTCGGAGAATGCCCGCGGAATGCCCACGGAACGCCCGTGTCATTTCCGGGCGAGCCGGTATTCGCCGACCTTGCGGGCGAGCGTGTTGCGGTGGAGGCCGAGCAGTTCAGCGGTCCGGCAGAGGTTGCCGCGCGATCGGGTCAGCGCGCGGGAGATGAAGCAGCGCTCGAACTCGCGGCGCGCATCCTCGTAGCGAATGCCGCGGTCGAGCATCTGCTGCACGAGCTGCTCGAGCTGGTCCCTCACGCCACCCTCCGCCGCCTACTGCAGGTCTCGCCCCGAGATCAGCCGGTAGGCCTCGAGGTACTTCTCGCGCGTCCGGGCCACCACGTCGTCGGGGAGCGTCGGGACGGGAGGCTGCTTGTTCCAGCCGATGCGTTCGAGGTAGTCGCGCACGTACTGCTTGTCGAAGCTGGGCTGCGCGCCGCCGGGCCGGTACTGGTCTCGAGGCCAGAACCGGGAGGAGTCGGGCGTCAGCACCTCGTCGATGAGGATCAGCTCCTCGGCGCCGGTCGTCGCGTGTCGGGCGACCCCGAACTCGAACTTGGTGTCCGCGACGATGATGCCGCGGCCCTCGGCGTGCGTCGCACCGCGGTCGTACAGGGCGAGGGTCAGCTCGCGCAGCCGGGCTATCCGGTCGGCACCGACGATCCGGCCGGCCTCGGCCTCCGTGATGTTGAGGTCGTGGCCGTTCTCGGCCTTCGTCGCGGGCGTGAAGATCGGCGCCGGCAGCCGGTCGGACTCGCGCAGGCCGGCGGGAAGGTCCACGCCACAGACCCGCCCCGTCTGCTGGTACTCCTTCCAGCCGGAGCCCGAGAGGTAGCCGCGCACCACACACTCGACGGGCAGCGGGTCGGTCTTGCGGACGAGCATCGAGCGCCCACGCAGCACGTCGGCGTGGCGGCGCGCCGCGTCCGGGAACTCGTCGGGGTCCAGGCTCACGACGTGGTGGGGTGCGACACCGCCCACCTGCCCGAACCAGAACGCCGACATCTGCGTGAGCACTTTCCCCTTGTCCGGAATGCCGGAGCCGAGCACGAAGTCGAACGCGGAGATCCGATCCGTCGCGAGGATCAGCAGGTGCTCGCCGACGTCGTACACGTCGCGCACCTTGCCACGACAGCGCAACGTGAGTCCGTCCAGGGAAGTTTCGAGGAGGGCGGTGCGTGACGACACGGGATTCGACCTCGCCAGACAGGGGAGCTTACAGGGGGCGACGACGGGAGTCAACCATGGCGCCGCCGCTCAGCGGGTCGTCGTCGCGCGGATGTCGATGCTGCCGTCGGTCGCGCGCAGCGCGACGGTGGGGCCGCCACCGCGTACCGCAGCCGACGCGCGCTGGCCGGGGCCCGTGTCCGTCACCGGCACGTCGAGGTCCGTGACGCGCACGCGACCTTCGCTCGCCACCGCGTCGAGCGTGAAACCGCCTGTCGCGGGAGCCACGAAACGGATGGAGCCGCCGGTCGCGATCGCGGTGACAGCCGCTGGGCGCTCCAGGGCGAGCTCGAAGTCCGTGGATCGCCCGTCGAAACGGACTTCGTTGCCGACGCCGCGCAGGGCGACGCGTCCGCCGCGCACGTTGACGCGCGCGGTGCCGCCGATCGCCGAGACTGCCGCCTCCGACGGGCGCCCATCCAGCTCGAAGCGGCCGCCGATCGACGCGGCCTCCACGGTCCCCCCGGTGATGTCGAGCCTGGTGTCCCCCCTGACCCGGTCGATCCGCAGATCCGACGCCCGGGCGGTGAGCGACACGTCACCGACGTCGCTGAGGCGGACCTCGCCACCCACGTGGTTGCCCTCGATGGCGCCGGCGACTCGCTCGACGACCACGTCGCCGCGCGTGCCGTCGAGATACAGCGCCGCGACATCGGTGACCCGCGTGTCGCCGCGGGCACCCTGGAGTCGCGCGCGCAGGCGGGACGGGAGGCGCACCACCAGCGAGGCGCTCTGCCGTCCCGCCTCCGGATACTCGATCGCCAGCGTGACGACCCGGCCGCTCGCGTCGAGGCGTAGCGTGGTCTCCCTCGCCAGCCGCTCTGCTTCCGCCGTGTCGAAGCCGGTCGATGTGACGTTCAGCTCGAGCTGCAGGTCGTCGCGATCCTCGCCGACCAGCGTGACCGTCGGCACGTTCTGGAGCCGGATCTCGTCGACGTCGGTGCCGATCGGCTCGGTCGTCTCGGTCTTCCGCTCGGCCCGGGCCTGGTTGCCCTGGATCTCGCGCTTGGCCGACTCGATCAACTGCCCAAAGTTGAACCGGCTGTTGCTCGTGCCGGGCGGCGCGCTGAGCTGGTACAGCACGATGCCGATCGCGGCGAACGCGAGAATGAGCAGTAACTCACGCTTACCCATAGACTTGGCGTCGTTCTTTATAGTAGAGTGCCCGGGAGTCGAACACTCGCCTCACCGGTGCCACGTACAGGATTGTAGTCCCGTCGGCCATGTTCATGCGGTCTCACCTGCGTACTGCATTCATCCTGGCCCTCACCCTCGGGTTGCTGGCGTTCTTCCTCCGCAGCGCCGACCTGGGCAGGGTCTGGGCCGAGATGCGCGGCGCGAGCCTGACGTTGATCCTCGCCGGCGCGCTCGCGACGCTGGCGAGCTACCCGATGAGGGCCATGCGGTGGCGCTACCTCCTGCAGCCCGTGGGCCAGGTCCGGTTCGGCCCGGCCCTGAGCGCGACCGTCATCGGCTTCGCCGCCAGCGTGATCCTGCCCGCGCGGGCGGGTGAACTGCTGCGGCCGTATCTGCTGGCCCGGCGTGAACAGCTCAGCGCCACGTCCGCCTTCGCGACCATCGTGCTCGAGCGCGTCCTCGACCTGGTGGCGGTCCTGCTGCTGCTCGGCACGTACCTCATGACCGCGGGTCCCGGCCGGGGACCGTTCGAGGCCGAGAGCCTCCGCGCGGTGCGCGGCGGCGGACTCGTCGCGGCGCTGGCGGCTCTGGCGCTGCTGGTGCTCCTCGGCGCGCTCGCGGGCCATCCCGACTGGCTCGTGCGGCTCGTGGGCCGGCTCGAGCGCGTGTTGCCGGCCGCCGCGGGTCGGATCGCGCCGCTCGCCACGCGATTCACCCGGGGCCTGGCGGCGGTGCGCCAGCCGAGGCGGCTGCTGGTCGCCCTGGGTCTCTCGCTGCCGCTCTGGCTGATGATCGCCCTCGGAATCTGGCTCACGGCCCTGGCGTTTCATATGACGGTGCCCTTCACCGGCTCGTTCCTGATCGTGGCGTTTCTGGTGCTCGGCGTGATGGTCCCGACCCCCGGCGCGATCGGCGGCTTCCACGCGGCGTTCCAGGTGGCCGTCACGTCCTTCTACGACGTTCCGGTGGACCGGGCGGTGGGCGGGGCGATCGTGCTCCACGCGGCGTCCTTCCTGCCGGTGGTCGCGCTGGGCGCCGCGCTGATGGTCCGCGAGGGGATGAGCCTGGGACGCATGCGGGCGCTCGCGGCGCAGGGTCCGGGCGAGCCGGACTCGGCCGTGGCTGAGCACGACGCCACGCGCGAGGTGGCGGCGGTGGGCGAATCGGAGGGTCTACGGTGAAATGTCCCTTCTGCGGTCACCTCGGCGACAAGGTGGTGGACTCCCGCGAGACGAAGGAGGGACAGGCGATCCGCCGCCGGCGCGAGTGTCTGGGCTGCGGTCGCCGGTTCACCAGCTACGAGCGGATCGACGAGATTCCCTACATGGTCGTCAAGAAGGACGGCAGCCGCGAGCGGTTCGAGCGGCAGAAGCTCATCGCGGGCCTGCTCAAGGCGTGCGAGAAGCGCCCGGTGAGCGTGGCGGCGCTCGAGGGGATTGCCGATCGCGTCGAAGCGACACTGCAGGACCGGCCGGAGAAGGAGATGGCGACCGAGGCGATCGGCGCCTTCGTGATGCAGGAGCTGCGCGGACTGGACAAGGTCGCGTACGTGCGTTTCGCGTCGGTGTACCGCCATTTCCGCGACGTCAACGAGTTCATGAGCGAGCTGAAGAGCCTCGTCGAGTCGAAGGACGCCGGATGAGCCGCCGCCTGCTGCGGTCCGTACTCGTGGGTACGGCGCTCGTCGGCCTGGCGGCGCCGGGGCACGCCCAGGATCTGCGCGTCACGCCCCTGCTGCGGGACGGGCAGGTCCTCGTGTCCTTCACGATGGCTGGCGCGTTCGACGACGACGTGCGGGCCGCGATTCGCAGCGGCCTGCCGACGACGTTCGCCTACGAGGTGGAGATCAAGCGCAGCGTCTCGCTCTGGTTCGACCGGACCATCGCCTCGACGACGGTGTCGGCGACGGTGCGCTACGACACGCTGACGCGCCGCTATCAGGTGACGCGCATGCTCGACGGCCGAGTCGAGAGCACGCCGCACGTCACCGACAGCGAGGACGCCGTGCGCGCCCTGATGACCGAGTTCGACAAGCTGCCGCTCTTCGAGACCGGCGTCCTCGAAGCGAACGCGGAGTACTACCTGCAGGTGCGGGCGCGGACCAGCCCGCGCAACGCCTGGTTCATCTGGCCGTGGGGCCGACACCAGGCGTCGAGCCGGGCGACGTTCACGTTCGTTTCCTGAGGGCGGGCCCGTTCGGGGCCACGTGGGTGTCCACATGTCCGCCACCGTCCGGAAGCTCGAGCCGCGCAGGCCGCCCGCGAGGCCGACCGTCCCGCGCGCGACGCCGCCCGAGCGCCCGCCGTTCCGCGACAACCCCAAACTGATCCTGCTGGGCATCGCGCTGCTCCTCGCTGCGCTGGTGGCGATGATCACGCTCGCGAATCGCTCGACGGAGTTCTACCCGGACTTCCTGAGCGAGGTCGTGCTCTACGCGCTGTCGGTTGCCG
>Ga0326597_10004135_pt1 | contig 20528 bp, 14 predicted proteins | sample RVTome_12_FD_203789 | JGI IMG/M metagenome (GOLD analysis project Ga0326597, IMG submission 203789) | Soil microbial communities from uranium-contaminated site in the Upper Colorado River Basin, Wyoming, United States - RVT100D185 | ecosystem: Environmental > Terrestrial > Soil > Contaminated >...
TTTCATGGACCGTCTCGCGCAGGCCGTCCCAATCGACCTGCGCCTCCCCGGCCCCATCCGAACCCACAAACGCCGCCAGGTTTATGCTGCCCAGGTTGCACGCTTCATAAGGAAGCAGAGGCTGTTCCCCACAAGGATTCGTCGCCTCGATGCGTCCCACGTGCGGCGTGGGATTGTCCTCGTTGATCCGGTCGATGAAGACCACGCCCGGCTCTCCGGTACGGTGGGCGTTCTTGAGGATTATGTCCCAGATTCCCTGCCGCGTGTAGACGCCAACGACGAGTTTCGTCGCGAGTATACGGATCGCGGCGCCCGGCGCTTGTTCGGCCTGGTTTTCTGTGTCGCGGTGGCAGACCTCGGCCGCCTCGGCCGGTATCAACGACCTGATATCATACTCCCAGATCTTCAGGTCGGCCGGGAGATAATACTCCTTGCCGGTGCGCGGGTTCTTCACCACGTGGGGCGCGTCCGGATCCTCGAGGAAGCTTCGCATCCACTCATCCGTGACTTTCACGGAGATGTTGTAATTCGTGAACTGCGAAAGGTCTTCCTTGGCATGGAGAAACTTGAGAATGTCGGGGTGATGAATGTACATCATCCCCATGTTCGCACCGCGCCTGAACGCGCCCTGTTGAATCGCGTTGGTCGCCTCACTGAAGGCGCGCCAGAACGAGATCGGCCCGCTCGTCGTGCCCCCGGAACTGCTTATATAGTCGCCGGTGGGGCGCAGCTCATCGAAGGCGAAGCCGGTTCCGCCACCGGCCTTCTGTATCAACGCCGTGTGCTTGATGGAATCGAAGATCTCGTTGATGCTATCGCCCACTGGAAGGACAAAGCACGCGCTGAGCATGCCCATCTCCCGTCCGGCGTTCATGAGCGTCGGACTGTTGGGCATGAAACGCCTGCTAATCATCAACGAGTAGAACCGGTCCTCCCACTCGCTGCGGACCTCCGGGTCGGAGTTGTAAAGCGTTTCGGCTTCGGCGACCGCCCTAGCAACCCGCCGAAACATGTCTCGCGGAGACTCCGTACACCGTCCGCTCTCGTCCTTCTTCAGGTAACGCGCCCTAAGGACGCGCAGCCCATTTTCCGAGAAACCGGATTCCGAATGCCGCGTGTCATCCGTAACACTCAAGCCACGTTGCTTCGCCGATGCCTCCAACATGAAACAGCCACGCCTCCACCGGCAGTTGCCGAAATGACCACTTACCACGAAACCTTGAGTCGCCGCTACGCGCTCACGCCCGGAGCCACGGCCTCCGGCCTACACCCGGCGAAGCAACCGCCTCGTGCCTCTATCACCCGGACTGCCCGTTGGGCCGCGCCTAGGTGCCGGGGCTCCGGTAACGGTCCATAGTGCGACGGGGCGGCATACTACTCCACCTGTTGGCCATCGTCAAGTAAAAACACCCATATATTGTATGCTTTGTTGATGGACCTGTCAAGAACCACGTAACTTTCGCAATCTTGCGAACTTACGGCAGATTTCTTTTTCCATTCACAGGACATTTTTTCGGACCTTCGGCCAATTTACAGAAAAAATAGCCTCTTGCCTCCCTGAGCTTCCCACCCCTGCGCGACGGAATTCTCCGGCCGGTCCGTCCGCGGGGTTGAACGCGCGACCGCCGCCGCGTACTTAAGCACACCAATATAAAAAGCGGCCCGGCCGTAAGGTCTCTCGCTCAACGCCGCGGAGGACCAGGGTGTGGAAACGCGATCCACAACTATTGAAGTATCTACACCGTTTTCCTTGAAAGCGGTTGCGCTCAGCCACGGCTGGCACGAATGCTCTCCGATGAACTGGTCGGAGGGCGGCAAGTGCCTTCAGGTCATCCGGCGCAACGGGGCGGACCCGTACCGCGTTTCCATCGTCGAGGGCGAGAGACGCCGTGACAGGGTCACACTGCGCGTCGCCGTGGACGCCAAGCGCGTGGACACGGCCGTCGTCCGCCGTGTACGCCGCGACGTTCCCGTCATGCTCGAGCTTGACGCCGACCTGACGGAATTCTACGAGATCTGCCGCCGCCACCACACGCTGCACGTGCTCGAGCGGATCGGCGCCGGCCGTTTTGTTCGATCGGTTTCGATGTTCGAGAACGTTGTCAAGGCCCTGTGCGCAACGAACGTCAACTGGACGCAGGCCGTAAAGATGATAAACCGGATCGGCCAGCTCGGCCCGATCGTGCCTCATTTCCGCAACCTCACCGCCTGGCCCACACCGCGGGAGATCCTGCGGGCTGGGGAGGCATATCTCAACGGCGTCTGCCGATTGGGGTATCGCACCGAGTCCGTCCTGGAGTTCTGCCGTGACGTCTGCGCTGGTGGAGTCGATCCGGAGTCACTGAACGAGCTTGCGGCCGACCCGACCGTGGAAACGGAGGAGCTGCTCAAACGCCTGCGCGCCATCCGCGGCATCGGGCCTTCGAGCGCGCATTATCTTCTTTCGTTTTTGGGCAGACACGAGAGCCTTTCGATTGACAGCGCCACGTTCGCCCACGTGGCCGCGACGCGTACGAACGGCAAGAGACCGACGTTGAAGCAAATCGAACGGATCTACGCGCCCTACGGCCGGTGGAAGAACAAAGTTTGCTGGTTCGAGAATTGGATCAGGTGGGGAACCGCAAGAGGCTTGTTGCGTGCGGCCAAGCTCATGGATTAGTGTGGACAAAGCGTGAGCGAAGACATCTCCCTTATCCCATCACCGGCCGCGCTCGCCGAGCGCCGCGAGCGCGTGTTGCTCATTTTTGCCGGGATATTCCTCGGCGCCATGACTATGTTGAACATTCTGGGCATCACGCGGTTTATTCACATCGGGCCGCTGGCGCTCGCCGTAGGGGTTCTGCCCTACCCGCTGACGTTTCTCTGCACGGACTTCATCAGCGAGTTTTACGGCCGCAGGAGGGCCAACTTTGTCGTCTTCGTCGGGTTCCTTCTGAATCTGATGGTGCTGGGTTTTCTTTGGCTCGGGCACCTGCTCCCGGAAATGAGCGAGGCCGTGCGACCATCCTGGCAGCCTGAAGGTTCGTGGGCCCCGCCGCCGTGGCAGACCTTGACCTTCGCTTCACCGGTTGTGTTCTTCGGCGGCGATCCGCGGGCGCGGATGGACCTGTTCGAGATCTTATATCTCTGCACGCGCGGGGCGGTTCTGGCCTCGATGGTCGCCTATCTGGCGGCCCAGTTCTGCGATGTATACCTGTTCCACTTCTGGAAGCGCCTCACCAAGGGAAAGCACCTCTGGCTGCGCAACAACGGGTCGACGATGATCTCGCAGCTCGTCGATGCGACGGCGGTCGTGTTCATCGTCTTCTGGGCCCAGTTCGTCGGTGGCGAACGCACCCTCGCGGGCATGCTCGCTCTCGTGGGATGCAACTACCTCTTCAAAGTTTGTATCGCGGCGCTCGACACGATTCCCTTTTACGTCGGCGTGCACTTTCTCAAGCGATACTTGCAAGTCGACCCGACCGAGGAAAACAACGCATAGCAATTCGTGGGAAAGTGGGTACAGACGGACATTCCACTCCCTCAGTTCCGCCGTCGTGCATGGACGATGACCTACTGAAAGACCACCGCACCTTAGTCGGTAGTTTTCGACGGCGCGTTGGAGGCAACCGTCGCCCTTGCGTTCGCCCGCGCGCCCGCCTACGCTGGCAGTGGGTTTCGCCTCCGTTGATTCATCGGCGCGGGGTGTGTGCGAGCGGGCGCTTACCCACGAATGCCGGTCCCCGTGAATGGGAGCATTGATGACGGAAATCGTGCACAAAACTCTCGCGTGCGGTATCGAGTGCGGCGTTGTGCCGTTTCCGCACAGACACATAGTCGCGTTTCAAATCAGGGTGCTCGCGGGCGCGTGTGATGAGCCCGAGGACAGGTTGGGCGTCGCGCGTCTTGTCGCCGAGACGCTCGACAAAGGCACGCAGCGCCGCAGCGGACGGGAGCTATTCGACGCATTCGACGCACTGGGTGCCTCTTGCAGTTCGGTAAGCGGGCGGGAGGCCATCACCATCGGGTGTATCGTGCTTCCCGAGCATTTCGAGCGCGCCGTGGCCCTGCACGCGGAGATGCTGCGGACTCCGACCTTTCCCGACGATGCCGTGGAGGTAAACGTCGAACTTGCCAGGCAGGAACTCGAGGCCCTTGAGGACGACGCGCAGGATCTGCTTGCGAAGCTCTTCGGCGTACCGGCGTTCGGACCCTTGCTCGGCAGGCACCCACTGGGAGAGAAGGAGACGCTTGATCGAACAACGCGCGACGATCTTGAATCGTTTTGGCGCAGTTACTTCAGCGCCGGCCGCATGGTGGTTACCGCGGCCGGTGCCGTCACCGCGGACCGCGTGGCCGCGGTGTTCGAAGAACACTTCAACGGTTTCGGAGCCCGTAACAAGCAAGGACGCTCAGACACCGCGGTCGCCTTCACACCGGGAAACGTGCATCACGACAAGGACCTGGAGCAGGTGAACATCGGGATTTGCTGGCCGGCCGTGGACGCCACGCACGACGACTTTCCCGTTCAGCAGGTCATGCTGGGTGTGCTCTCCGGGGGAATGAGCGCCCGGCTGTTTACCGAAGTGCGCGAGAAGCAGGGCCTGGCCTATTGGGTCAGCGCCTGGCAGGAGAATCCGCGCGGATCGGGGCGGGTGTTTCTGGCCGCGTCCACGACCGCCGAGCGCTGCGCGCGAACGTATACCACGCTTCTGCGCGAGGTGGATCGGATCGCGGAGGACTTGAGCGACGACGAACTGCAACGGGCGATCACCGGCATCCTCGCTTCACGGGAGACGCGCGGCGACTCCACGCGCGCACGGTGCGTCGAGCTGGCGAACGACCTGTTCTACTTCGGCCGGCCCGTCCCCGACGCGGAGAAGATCGAGAAGATACAGGGCGTTTCCGTCGCAGACATCCGCCGGTATCTCGCGGACCATTCGCGCCGTGACTTGTGCGTGCTTACACTCGGCCCGGCCAAGCTCACGCAGCTTGAGCACTCGTCGGGACAGGGAGGCAACGGCCGGTGAACGATCCATACACGATGCATACGCTCGACAACGGCCTGCGCATAGTCATCGAGCAGATGCCGGATGTGCAAAGCGCCGCGGCCGGCTTCCTCGTGCGGACCGGCTCGCGCGACGAAACCGCGGAACTGGCCGGCGTCTCCCATTTTCTCGAACACATGATGTTCAAGGGCACGCCGAAACGGACTTGGCGGGACATCACCGTGGACTTCGACTCCCTGGGAAGCACTTATAACGCCTATACGAGCGAAGACCGTACGGTCTACTTCGGCTGGGTGCGCCGCAAGGACATCGTCAAGCAGATGGAACTCCTTGCGGACATGTTGCGCTCCGCCTTGCCGGCCGACGAGTTCGAAATGGAAAAAAAGGTGATTCTCGAAGAAATCGCCATGTCCAGAGACCGCATTGAGCACGTCGCGATCGATTTTCTGAGGTCCAAGGTGTTTGCCGGGCATCCGCTCGAGTGGCCCGTTCTGGGGTATGACGACACGGTCGGGAACATGGCGCGCGACGCGATGTGGAGCTACTTTCAACGCCAATACGCCGCGAACAACCTGACTCTCGTGGTCGCCGGACGGGTCGACCCGCACGAGATAATCGGCCACGCGGAGGCGCTGTGCGGAGCGTGGGAGGCGTCCGACCCGCCAAACGGGCGCACGCGTCCCGAAATCCGAGGCGGCGTGGATGTGTTTCAAACCGGCCGGTTCAAACAGCAGGTGCTCTGTCTGACCTTTCCATCGGTCGGTGCCGCCGATGAGCTGGCGGAAACAGCCTCCGCCCTGACCACGATACTCGGCGGGGACAACTCACGGTTCTTTTGGAAAATCGTGCAGGCCGGCCTGAGTCCCGAAGCCGGGGCGCATCACTTCGCGTTCACGGACTGCGGTTTGATGCTTCTCTACGGCACTTGCCAGCCGGAGAACGCGGAGAAGCTGGTAGAGGCCATCCGCCGCGAGGCGAAACTCATCTCTGCCGAACGGGTAGAAGATCGCGAGATAGACCATGTGAGAATAAGGAGGCGTACGGCGCTCGCGATCGAGAGCGAGTCGCCCTATCACCGCCTCGGGCAGATAATGGACGACGTAGTGTTCCGCGGCGCACCGCGCACCGTGGAGCAGATGCTTGCGGAAGTCGACGCCGTGACCGTGGAGACGATTGCAAGCTATTTCGACGGGTTCCCGATCAACGGGGAAGGGCACTTGTCCAGTACGGGCCCGCGGCAGTGGCCGCAGCAGCCGTAGTGCCGGGGGCTGTGGAGAACCGAAGATTCCAGCCGCACCATCGAAACGACTCGCCGGGCGCTTCGCCGTACCGGTTTGCGTTTCGCCCCGCGGGATAAGACTCGGACCCCGGGATATGGCGCTTTGTCCGCGCACGCAGAGTTGCGATACGGCCGGCGGCGCGCGGTCGCGCGGGATGGAGCCTGCGGCTCAGGGTCTTCGCATAATCGCGGACGGCGATTCAGCAAGGTACAACGGATTTTATGACTTCGGCTCCGCCGCTCGATATTAAAGTCGTTTATCAATCGTCGGCCCGTAAGCGCCGCGCCACGAGCCGTGTTCCGCAGCGCCGCCGCCCCCGTGCCTGGGCGGTTCTCGGTTTGATGAATGTCGTCGTTGCCGGACTGCTCTGTTACGGCACGTGGTGGCGGGTCGACCCGTTCATTTACGTTACCCTCCTCTGGAAGACGCCGATTCCGGACCTCGATCTCAACACCGTCGCCAGCGGAATGTTCGGCATTGAGCAGCCGAGCCCCGCGGCGAGGCCCGCGGAGGCGCCCGACGCCCCCCTGCAATCCGCTACGGCATCCGTGGCCGCCCCCCGATTCAGCGACGAGACCGCGCGAAATATCATGGGAGCGACCTGTTACGGATGGCTCAGTCTCGCCACGCTGGCGGCCGGTTGGCTCGCGCTCGCGGGCGGGGCCGCCGTCGGCCGTTTTCTATCCGTCAAGGGACGGATATGGGGCACGATCCTCGCGGCCATCGCTCTCATTGCGCTCGGGTTGTGGGTGTTCTCGGTCTGGACGAAGTACGGCATGCGTTACACGCCGACACAACTTCGGATGGCGATGTCATTGCTTGTGATACCCCTGCTTCTGATCGGGATTCCGGCTGCGCGATTCGCCCGCGGCCTGTCCCGCGCTTCCGCCGTCCTGTTGATACTGTCAGCCGCAGGAAGCGTCGCGGCACTGTTTCTCGGATATCTTTGCGGCGCAATCCCGGCGCAACGGGCAGCGCCGCTGTTTCTGGCGGTAGTCTTCTTGCTTCATTCCTCTTACGCATGGATTCTCCTCCCCTTCGCCTCACGCCGCGCACGCCGTTGAGAACGGGTTTCGGTCCCGCGGGCTGACCTACGCGCAGGCGCTACTGTAGTTTCTCACGCTGTTTGCATCTTATCCGAGCCGCGACCTCCCTTATCCGAGCCGCGACCGTGAGGGAGCGAACTTGCCTCGGCCGCGCAGGGCCGCTTCCTGACGGGCGCGACTCGGTTTTGAGAAGTTGCAGTATTTATGACGGACTGCACTACGCCCGCGCTACACCGGAACCGGCGCTACACGTGGATTATTCGTATCGAAGGGCCTGCACGGGGTTGAGCCGCGAAGCCCGGACGGCCGGGTAGATGCCGCTGAGCAGGCCGACGATGATCGCCGTGCCCAAGGCCACCACGATCGACATCGGAGGCGTGTAGGTCTTCAGGACCTCGGTGAACTTCTCGAGAAAGTTGGAGATGGCCCAGCCGCACGCGATCCCCAGCGCGCCGCCGAACAAGCTGATGATGCTGGCCTCGGTTAGGAACTGTTTGAGGATATCCATGCGCCTGGCGCCCACCGCGATGCGCACGCCGATCTCACGCGTACGCTCCGTCACGGAAACGAGCATGATGTTCATAATGCCGATGGCGCCCACGATGAGAGAGATGCCGGCGATGCTATAGAGCACGACGGCAAAGAGCATCGTGACCTGGCCGAGCTCACGCATGAACTGGTCTTGCGTGAAGACGGCAAAGTCTTCGTCCTCGCCCGCGCGGATGCGATGGCTGGCGCGCAGGGTCTTCTTAACCTGCTTTATGCAGTCGGGCACCCGGCGCGCGTCGATGCACTGCACCACCAGCATCGTAAGGTAGCGCTTGCCGAACATGCGGCCCATGGCCGTCGTTAGCGGGATGATGACCTGCTCGTCAACCTCGACGAAGCCGAGGACGCCCTTTTCTTCCATGACTCCCTTTACGATGAAGCTCTTGCCGTTGATCTTGACCGTCTTCCCCACCGCCGGGAGGGCCCCGAACAACTCCTGTGCCGCCTTGTGGCCCGGCACGCAGAGCATCCCGTTGCCGCGCACGTCCTCGCGCGTAATGAATTCGCCCTGCACGACCTCGTATTTGTTCAATACCGCGTAGGACTCGTTTGTCCCCAACACTTGGGCCGGGACGTTCTTTTCAAAGTACTTCACCTGCCCGACGCCGCTGTATTGCGGCGACGTCGCGACGATCAGACCGGCGCCCTCCTGCTTAATCAATTCCGCGTCTTCGGGGAGAAGCGACATGGTCTCGGCCCGGCGGCCTGACCGCCGGTCGGAGCCGTTGAAAACGAGCACCTGGTCCGCCCCGAGCGATTCAAACCGCTCCAGTATGTCCAGTTGAGCCCCTTCCAGGATTGACACCGCGGAGATGACCGCCCCCACGCCGATGATTACGCCCAAAGTCGCCAGCATGGAGCGCATCAGATTCTGGCGCAGCCCTTTGACCGCCATCTGCACAATGCGTAAGTGAAACAAGTGCGAATCTACCCTTTCTTACGCGCCGCCTTCGCTTCCGGTACGACGTTTAGCGCCGGCCGTTGCCGGTGTGCCACGGTCTTCGCTTTGAACATGTCGCGTTGGGCCTGCTGCTCGAGGGCCAGGACCTCCTCGCGGCGGGCGTCGTCCACCGCGGTGTCCTCCTCGATGCGCCCGTCGCGCATGCGAATCATCCGGTCGGCCTGGCACGCAATGTCCATCTCGTGCGTGACGACCACCACCGTAATCCCGTCCGCGTGCAGGTCGTGAAAGATGCGCATGATCTGCTCACCGGTGCGCGAGTCGAGGTTGCCGGTCGGCTCGTCCGCCAGCAGCAGCCCCGGGTTGTTGACGATCGCGCGGGCTATGGCAACGCGCTGGCACTCCCCGCCGGACATCTCCGAGGGGCGATGTTTGGCGCGGTTGGCCAGCCCCACGCGCTCGAGGGCCTGCATCGCCGTCCGTTTCGAGTACGATGACCGCGTGTAGACAAGCGGCACGATGACGTTCTCCAACGCCGTCGCGCGGGTGATCAGGTTGAAGGTCTGAAAGACGAACCCTATGCTGCGATTGCGTATTGCCGCCAACTGCTTCTCGCGCACGGCGCTCACCAGCCGCCCCTGGAATTCCAGTGTGCCGGAGGTGGGGTGGTCAAGACACCCGAGGATGTGCATCAGGGTGCTCTTGCCGCTGCCCGACGCGCCCACAATGCTCACGAACGCACCGCCGCCGATCTCCAGGTCGACCCCGTCGAGCGCCCGGACCACGGAGTCGCCCATGTGATACTCTTTTCCAAGTTGGGTTGCTCGAATCATGGGTTCGGCGGGGCCGGTCCGGCGGTAAGGACGAGAGCGGCCGACCGCCTATACTCTGAGCCACCATCTTTGTGATCTGAGCCGCGGGCTTCGGCCCGCGCGATACGACCCCGTCGCCGCTCTCTGTTGGAGCCTCTTACCACGTGGTGATTGCCCGGCTCTCGTCTCTATCCTTCGTCTTTCTTCACCGGGAGCTTGGTGTAGACGGAGGCGCCTTCGGCAAGGCCCGTGAGAACCTCCGATACATTACCGTTATCCAGTCCGAACTCGCAGGGAATGAACTCCGTCTCGCGCTGATCGGGGCGCGAGCCCTTCTTGGGGACATGGACGCCCAGGCGGCCCCCTTCTCCTTCACGGATCGCCTCGTTCGGGCAGAGAAGTACGTCCTCGGCGTGGTCGGATGTAAACTCGACGTCGGCACGCATGCCGGTGAGTATCTTGGACCGGTTCTCGCTGATTATCACGACATCCACCAGATACGTCACCACTCCACTGAGAATTCGGGGCTCCGGGTAAATTCGCTCAATGACGCCCTCGAACTCCTCGTCACGGAATGACTCCACCGTGATGACCGGACGGTGTTCTATGGTTTCGGCGACGTCGCGGAGGTTCGCCGGCATTTTTACGGAAGAGTCGCGCCCCGGCTGCGCCCAGGGTGGCGCGATCGAAAGAACGCGCCCGATGTCCGCCTCGTCCACCTCCGCCCGCACGATGAGATCGTCGGCGTCCAGCAGGATGGCCAGTACGGTCCCGCCGGTCAGCGTCGTCTTGCCTCCCTGTATTACCTCCCCGATCTGCGTGCGAATGTCCGCGACCACGCCGTCAATCGGCGAGATTATGTCGGTCTTCGTGAGGCGCTTCGCCGCGTCGCCGAGAGTGGTTTGCGCGGTCTGAAACGCGGCCTCCGCCTGGCGAACGGTCTGCTTAGTAAGGGGGATTGCCAGTTCGGCGCCTTTCAGGGCTGCGCGGGCCGCCGCCAACTCCGCAAGCTGACCCTTGTACGTAGTTTCCCTCTGGAGAATCTCCTCGTCGTTGCGCTGATGCTCTGCGAGCGCAGCGAGCTTGTCCAGCCTGAACTTGGCCAGCTCGACCGCGGCGGCGAGGCGCTCGACGTTGGCCTGCGCGTTTTCCAGATCCGCCGTTTCGGCCTGCTTCAAGGACAGGCGCGTGGCTTCCAGCTTTGCCGCGGCGATCTCCAACTCCTGCTCGGCGCGATCCACGCTGCGCTGTTCGTCATCCTTCTGGAGCCGGATGAGCGTTTCGCCGTCTTTCACCCGGTCGCCCGCTTGCCTGGTAATCTCGATGACCTCGCCGCTCGCTTCCGCCTTGATTTCGATTCGGTACGCCGACTTGACCTCCCCCGTGGCGTTGATGGGAAGCGCGATGTCTCCGCGCTCGACGGTAGCCAGCTTCCCCTTCAGGCCTTCCAACTCAAGCCGAAACGTGTTTATCGCCGCGATATATCCGGCTACGACCGTCGTCAGGAGCAGGATTCCGATGATGACGTTCTTCATAGCTTTGTGTTCTGCTCGTTCACGGTCGGCGCCGCCGCCGATCTATTCGAGCCGCCCGGCGTTCCCGGCCGCTTCGCCGCGCTCAGGCCGTCACCGATGAAGGAGTCCATCCGAGACCGAACGTCTCCGCGACGGGCTTGTTCGTCACCTTTCCGCGCTCGATGTTGATCCCCTCGGCGAGCCCCGGATCCTGCCTGCAAGCCTCGCCATAGCCCAGGTCGGCCAGCTTCAGCGCGTAGGGCAACGTGGCGTTTGTGAGGGCATAAGTTGAAGTCCGTCCCACCGCGCCGGGCATGTTCGCCACGCCGTAGTGTACGATGTTGTCGACTACATAGGTAGGCTGGTCGTGCGTGGTGGGGTGAATCGTCTCGCAGCAACCTCCCTGATCGACACCTACGTCCACGATGACGGCGCCGGGCTTCATCGCCCCGAGGGCCTCGCGCGAGACCAGGATCGGACACCGGGCCCCGGGAATGAGCACCGCCCCCACCACGAGATCGGCCGTGGCCAACTCGCGGTTGAGCGCAAGCCTCTCGCTGAACACGGTGTGTACGTTGGCGGGCATTACGTCGTTGAGATAACGCAGCCTGTCCAGATCGACGTCCATTATCGTTACGTTGGCACCCAGGCCCGCGGCGACTTTGGCCGCATTGGTCCCCACGATTCCGCCGCCTATTATGAGCACCTCCGCAGGCTCGACCCCGGGCACTCCGCCAAGGAGGATTCCGCGGCCCATAGTCGGCCGTTCCAGATATTTGGCGCCTTCCTGAATGCTCATCTTGCCCGCAACCTCGCTCATCGGCGTGAGCAGCGGAAGTTTGCCCTTCTTGTCCACGATGGTTTCGTAGGCGATCGCCGTCGCCCCCGTCTTGAGCACCCCGTCAGTCAGGTCGCGGTCGGCCGCGAAGTGGAAGTACGTGAACATGACCTGCCCTTCGCGCATCATGGCGCGTTCAGGCGCAAACGGCTCTTTGACCTTGAGTATCAGATCGGCCTTGGCGAATATTTCCTTGGGCGTGTCAACGATGGTTGCACCGACGGACGCGAAGTCGTCGTTGGTAATGCCCGACCCTAGCCCCGCGCACGCTTCGACGAGTACCACGTGGCCGCGCCGCACCAACTCATCGGCGCCGGCCGGCGTCAAGCTGATGCGATACTCGTGCGTCTTGATTTCCTTCGGTATTCCGACGATCATCGCCGAATCACTCCGCGGCCCGGTATCCTCGTTCTCGCTCCTCGGCCAAGCACACGGCGTTGCTTGTCCGTACACGCAATCTCCCGTCGGCTTGTGCCGTGCATCACGTGTCGCGCCGCGGAAGCAGCCGCAAGCGCGCCACGGCGCGACCTCGGCTTCCGCAAGCGATCGCACGAACTGCATTACGCGCCATATCTCGTGCCCGCTGCCGCGCGGCGACAGCCGCAACTCTTGCGTAACGTAACAATATATAGGTCAGGCATGGCGAACGCAATCACGCGCAGGGGCGGCCGCGCGGCACCGTTCCACGTCGTGCGTGCCGTTCCCCAGGGACTCAGTCGCCGGCCCCGGGCCTCTTGCTCGTCACGTTGACTCCGTTCGCGTCCAGGACCACCTTCACCGCCCCCACGTCCGCCGTGTTGTAAAAACGTGTCCCCGCCACGGCCGAACGCAGTCCGCCTTCCAATTCCCGCGAACGCTTGTTGCTTGAACTGATTAACGCACTTGCGCCCACGGCGCGGATGAAGTCAGCCGGGTTCGGACGCATACTCCCGTGGTGCGGGAGCAGAAGTACGTCGGCCGCAAGGCCGCCCCGCTCGATCAATGCGCTTTGGGCGCGCTCGGCAATGTCCCCGGTCAACAAGACCGACCGGCCCGCATACGTGAGGCGCAGCACGGTCGAGGTGTCGTTGCTGGAAAGCGCTTCGCCCGGCTTCGCCACGGGCCAGAGCTGCTCGAACGTGACCCCGCCTATGGTCCAGTTTGCCGTAGACGCGCCTAGCGTTTCCACGGGCACGCCGCGCTCATCCAGCAATTTTAACAGATGCCGCCCGGGGCCGCGCGGCGCGCAGTTCTCCTCAAAATGATCGTTGATCACCACGCGGCGTACGCGGAATTCATCGGCCAGGCTGGGCACGCCGCCGTAGTGATCCAGGTTCGGATGGCTCAGATAAACCGCCTCGATCGCGCGGATTCCGCGGTCTTTCAAGAACGGTGCCAGCGTAATCACCCCCACGTCGTACACGCCGGAACTGCCCGCGTCGTAGAGCACGGTTTCCCCGTTCGGCAGTTCAATGACCGTGGCCAGGCCCGCGCCGACCGAAAGGACCGTGACGGCCAGCGCATCGCCCGGCGCCGCGTTGCGGTGCCAGGCGGTGCCGACAAGCATCATCAGCGCCAGCGCCGCAATCACCACGCGATTCTGCCAACGACGTGAAGGCATTTCATGTTCTACCGCCGGTTCGGGCGAGGCTTCCGCGTAGAAGACCGGCCGAACTGCGAATCTCAGGACTATCGCAAGCACGACCGTGTAATATGTGACGACCAGAATCCACGATGGCGGGCGAACGTCCAGCGATACCCCAGGCAGCAGCGCGAGTTTTTCAACCGACCAGATCAGAAATGAGTCCGCCGCATGGAGCGGACCTGCCAAAGCAGAGCCAAGGGCGGGCGAAATCGCTCCGGCAACCAGTTTCGCGAAGCCCAGCGCCATGACGACGGCCACCAGGGGAAAGACCAGGCACGAGTTCACCGCACCCCACGGCTGGATTCGCTGGAAATGAGCCGCAATTATGGGAAGGGCCGCAACCCAGGCACCCAGCGAAACCACGGCGGCGGTCGAAGCGTTGACCTTCACCGCGCACCACGTCTTGTGCACCAATTCGATTGGGAGTGGTCCGTCGCCCGGTGCGGCGGCCACGGGCCCGAGTTGGTCTGCCGGGGAGGGCACACGCGGAAGGGCCTTTCGCGCGGCCGCCCAACTCGTCTGCGCCATTCCACGAAGTGCCGGGGTTAGATAGCTCACCCCCAGAACCGCGGCAAACGACAACTGAAAACCCGCGTCGAAGACCGTGGCCGGGTCAATGACGATGAGTATCACCGCGGCAGCCGAAATCCAGTTGAGGTATGCGCGCTGTCGGCCCATCAGACGGGCGATGCAGTAGAGCGCCGACATCACCCCGGCGCGCAGGATGGAAGGACGAGGCTCGGCGATAATTACATACGCGAACACCGCAGCCAGCATCACCCATGTCGCAGAATCGGGCGTGCGCGCAAAAGGGCGCCACGCCAGCCGTACAAGAAAGAGCACGATCACTACGTGTACGCCGCTCACCGCCAAGAAGTGAATGCAGCCGGCCTCGATAAACACGTCATTCAACCGCTTGTCCAGGCCGGAGCGATGCCCGAGGATCATGGCCTGGAGGAGACTCGCCGATTCTTCCGAGCCCGCGCCGAAGTCGGAAGTAAGGAGTGCGCGCAGGGCGTTTCGGGCCCTGGTCGCCGTACCGGCGCGCACAGTGGCCGCCGGCGCGAGCCGGCGCACGTTCTCCCTCAGCCCGCAACGAAGTCCGGCGACAATTCCCTGCCGGCGGTAAAACCGCGCCCAATCATACGACGCCCAGTTTCCAGGTGGCCGAAAACGGTAGAGCCAACCACACAGTTCCACACGCTCGCCCTGGCGCAGATCTAGGATCGCCTCGCTTATCGTAACGCGCAAAAGCCCCCCGGCCGCAACGTCCCCGTCCGCCCCTTCGTATTGCTCGACCTGAAAAAGAAACGTGGTGCGCTCACCGCCGATCGACCAGCGCGCGAATGGATAGCTCGCTTGCGGCTCGAGCATACGCGGCTGCGAGACAATCGTGCCTCGCACCCGCGCGAGTAGTTCATCCTCCCCGACCAGGCGCTCAACGCTGGTTTCCGGCGACCGTCTTACGGACGCCAGGTGAAGTGCGGCACCGACGCTGGCCGCCGCAACGAGCACGAGAAGCGCACCCAGGTTCCATCGTACGCCCCGCACACCTGCCAATACGCAGACTACGACGAACGTGACAACGTACCCGACAAGGCCGAATCGCCATGCGTTATCGAACGCAACGCCCACGGCCAGACCGGCCGCGGCCGGAAACAGCGGAGCGGCGTCCGTTACGCGTTGTGAAAATCGCCCTGGCAGTTCGCGCATTACAAGGTCTCGGCTTCTGCGCGTCGGCGGAATTTCATACTGGCTGTGCCCGAACTATTCCGTGCTGATCTTAACGAGAACGTACGTGCCAAGCCAGGCGGGAAACGCGATGTCGGGCGCCGCCTCGACGCGGCTCTAGTGCGCACCGCCCCCGGCCTGCGCAAGGCGGTCAAATGGAACTTGCCCCTCCCCGATCGCCTGGACGGTACCGCTCCGCCCTGATTTCCGCCGCCGTCATGGAGAAATTCGACGTACGCTCTGCATCAACTTAAGATGTTGGCATGATCACACGACTCTACGCGAACAACTTCCGCTGCCTGGTGGCGTTCGAGGCGGCATGCGACTCATTCGGAGTGCTGTGCGGACCCAACGGGGCAGGCAAGAGCTCGGTATTCGACGCGGTGCGCCTGCTGCGGAGCCTCGCCATCGGCGACGCAATGCTCGGCGGGACCGGTGAGCAGGACATTCCCGGGCTTGAGTTCACGGAGTGGGTCGACAGCACGGTGCAGGAGTTCGAGCTGGGGCTGAGCGTGGATGGGCACGCGTTCAAGTATGTTATCCACATCGAACAGACGGCGGACTTCGAGAAGCCGCGGATCATCCATGAGAATGCAGAATGCGACGGGCAGCCGTTGTTTGAGCGGGACCTGACGGGCGTGCGGTTTGAGAAATCGGACGGGAGTCAGACCGGGTTCCCGCTGGACTGGCGGCAGGCGGCGCTGGCAGCGATCCAGCCGCGCGGGAGTATCGGAAAACTGGCGCTGCTGCAAGAGGAGGTCGCGAAGCTGCTGATCCTGCGCCCCAACCCGCGCGAGATGGAGCGGGAGAGCAAGGCCGAAGCCAGGCACCCGGACCTGTCGATGACCAACCTCACATCGTGGTATCGCTCGCTGTATCAGGAGCAGGAGTGGACTGATGCACTGCGGGACGCGCTGCGAGACGTCTGGCCGGACTTCCGCTCGTTCAAGCTCGTGGACGTGGGATTGAACACCAAGGCGCTGCAGTTGCGGTTCGAATCCGAGGGCAGCAAACCGGTGGTGTTGTTCCTGCACCAGCTCTCGGACGGTGAGCGGGCGCTGATCGGGCTCTACATGGTGCGGGCGGCGCTGGAGACCGGCGCAGCGCGGACAGTGCTGATAGACGAGCCGGACAACTTTGTTGGGTTGCCTGAGCTTCAGCCGTGGGTGCTGTCGATGCGGGAGCTGCTGGACGAGGAACATCAACTCATCCTGATCTCGCACCATCCCGAAATCCTCAGCAACTCCGGCGAAGCGAACGGACGGTATCTCTGGCGCGACAACCACACCTCACCGACTCGGATCGGGCCGCTGAACGTGCCCGACGGCCTGACCGCGGGCGAGGCGATCGCAAGGGGATGGGTCCGTGCGTAGCCGAACGCAGATCGTCTGCCTGTGCGAGGGCAGCAATGGCAAGAGCATCGATGCGGTATTCATCAATCGGCTGTTGAAGTTGCTTGAGCCAGACTGGATCCGGCCATGGCCGGGGAGCAATGTCGTGCGCATCAAACCCTGCGGCGGGAGAAAGGCGCTGATCGAGAAGGTGCCCGCGGAGCTGCGGAGTTGTCTCGGCGCGGGCGGCAACACTACGCTGATGGTGTGGGCCGACTGCGACGACAACTGTGCCGACGGAGAGGCGCTCAAAACCGCTTTCTGGAAAGAGGCCGAGCGACAGGGGATCGCCAAAAACCAATTCGACCGCGCCGTGTTCATCTTCGCCAAGGACCGTCTGGAGAATTGGATCGAATTCCTGCAGACAGGAAACACAGACGAAGCGAAAGAGGGTCCGCGTGCGAAGCACGGGCGCTATGTGGCCGACGCGGCCAAGAAACTGGCGGACTTTTGCAAGGCTGGACAGCCGGTGGACGACATGCCCCCATCGCTCCAGTGGTCGTGCAGGAATTGGCGGGCGCTTGCTGAACGGATGAGATTATCCTGATCGGGGACAGCAATGTCGGCAGCGAGGGGAGATGAGATGGTACCAAGTGCTGACTGCGCCGGCGCGCGGGTTGCGATTCTCAAGTGACGGGCGAGCGACAACAACCATGAAGAAGAGGAAGAGCGGCGTCCGTTACGCGTTGTGAAAATCGCCCTGGCAGTTCGCGCATTACAAGGTCTCGGCTTCTGCGCGTCGGCGGGATTTCATACCCGCTGTGCCCGAACTATTCCGTGCTGATCTTAACGAGAACGTACGTGCCAAGCCGGGCGGGCTCGCTACGGCGATGCGCGTATGCCCAGTTTAGCCCCTCCTCCGGGATGAAACGCGTGTCCACCACACACACGGTGATTCCGTAGCGGCGCAGAAGACGCCGCCGCGTCTCCCAAGGCGTGCTCGGCCCCACTATCGTGCCCACGTCCGCCAGCCGCTGCGCCAGGTCTTTCACGCCGCCGCCGCGTCCGAGCGCTACGCTGTGACAATCGTGCAGCATCACCAGCCGCATCGACGATTGCGGGTCCGCCAAAACGGTGTCGCCGGCGGGAATATGGTCCCGGAAGAACTCGCGCACGGCGTACAGCTCGTCAAGCGTCGCGTGCCGCGCTTCGCGCGGCGCTTTGGCCCTTTGGTAATACCAATTCCATCCGAAGCGGTCGCCTTCACCGGCCGACTGCACGCCCAGTAGGAACGCACCCACGCTCAGCAGCGACCGCAACCACCACCACCGTACGACGCGCTTTGCCGACGCCGAAACACCGCCGACCGCGAGCAACAGCATTCCCACGTTGAGCAAGGCCCCCAACCGACCCACGATCCACTCCTGCCCGAACACTTTTATCGCCCCAGCGCACACGGGCGGCACGAACAGCACCAGGGCGACGGTCAACGTGGCCGCAACAAGAATCGCGACCTCCTTCCTGCGTTCCCCGGCCATTGAGAGCACAAGTCCGGCAACCACCAGGCCCATCACCACGACTCCTTGTGCCCCTTTGAGAAACTCGGGTTTGTAGACCGCGCCGCCGCTCGCATAGTGGTGAAACGCGTCGGTCTTTTCGATCTGCATTGGCGTATCTGCGGCCTGTGCCGGCCGGGCTTGTCCGCCCCGCGCTGTCATCGCCAAGGGGGCCCCGGCGAAGAGTGCGGCTACACATGCACCCGTCCGCCATGCCGATGGCATCCGCCGTGCCGTCCGCAAAAGGAACAGCGCCGCAAGCACGGGCCCCAACGCGATGCCTGTAAAGACCGCATAGAGGCTATGAATCTGTCCGAGAAGAACCGATCCGATCCCCAGCGTGATCGGAACGCTCCAGGAAAATTCCCGGCGACCCGCGGCCAGGGCGACGCCGAGCATGATTGGAACAAGCCAGAACGGCGCCAGCTTGTTCGGCAGTACGAGAAACGTCAGCGGTGCAAGCCACCCCACGGCGAATACCGCGACCAGACCGGCCACCCATCGGCACTCGAACAGGCGCCAGGCCAGAAAATAGAACGCGGACGCAACGAACAGCTTTGCCGCAACCAGGCCGGCGTACCACTCTTCTAGTACGTCCACTCCGGTTATGTGCACGCACGCGGCATGTAAGGCGTGCAGCAAGTTCGTATGATAAGTGGGAAAAAAGTGGGGGTCCGCCGGGAAAGGGCTGAGATTGCTGAAACCGTGGTCGATCAGGAATCTGATCCGTGCGATGTGCAGGCGCTCGTCCCCCCCGCCCAGAAACGCGCCCACGCGCCAGCCTAGCACCATGTCGCCGAGGATTATGAGCAGTTCGACGGTGACACCGGCCCGTAGCATCTTGCCCAGGTCACCCCACCACCGTGCGCGTGTGATCTGGGCGATGGCCGCAGCCACGAGCATGACGTACGCCGCGGACACGGCCGCAACGGGCAGGCGCAGGCCGTAGGCAAGCATCGAAACCGGCGAAACGACCGCAAACGCCCAAACACTGGAGGAACCGAGGACTCCGAGCAACCCTCCTTTCAGGTCCGCGGGCGCAATCAAGCGCCCCACGGCGTAACCGGGAAGGAGCAGTGCGAGCCAAAACAGCAGGGTGGCCGCCATATAATTCTCCTCGACCCTCGCAACCGCGCGAACCGCTCCGCGCCGCCGGACCGACGTGCTAATTTACAGCAAGAAGCCCATGCGTATAGTCTGCACTTCTTGCCCCGGTTGCTTTGTTGTCCCGCGTTGGCAATAATCCCAGCCCGACGTGGCCGCTGTATGGTGCCGCCTGGAACTTCGAATGTCGCTTCCTTTTTTGATATGGCTCATTCTTGCGGGGCTCGTTGGATCGGTATGGCTCGCGCGTACGGTCGGCGTACGCGTCGTGCTCAACCGCAGGCAAGTCCTCTCCTCGCGAACTTATGACGGCCCGCCCGTGCCGGCGCCGCGCATCTCGGTCCTGGTGGCGGCGCGGGACGAAGAAGACAACATCGAAGCCTGCGCAGCTTCCCTTTTGTGCCAGGACTACCCCGACTTCGAAGTCATTGTGATAGACGACCGCAGCACGGACCGCACGCCCGAGATCTTGCGCCGGCTCCGCGAAACACATGCCGAAAAGCTCAGCGTTGTCACCGTCACGTCGGTCCGCGACGGCTGGTTCGGAAAGACGAACGCCATGCGCGAGGGAGTCGCAGTGAGCACCGGGCAGTGGCTGTGTCTTACGGACGCGGATTGTACGCAGACGTCGGCGAATACGCTTTCCACGGCGATGCGCGATGCGCTCGCCCATGACAGCGATTTTCTCTCGATAACGCCCGTGTTGGAAATGCGCACGGCGTGGGAACGCATCATCCAGCCGGTCTGCGCCCTGATAATGGTTTTCTGGTTTCACCCCGAACTGGTTAACGACCCGAGGCGAAAGGTCGCCTACGCCAACGGTGCGTTCATGTTGTTGCGGCGAAGTTGTTACGACGCCATCGGCGGACACGCCGGCGTACGCGCCGAATTCAACGAAGACGTCAACATGGCGCGGCTCGCCAAGTACATGGGCTTTCGGCTCCGCATGGTCGAAAATTCCGACCTCTACCGGACGCGCATGTACACCAACTTGAGAGAAGCGTGGCGCGGGTGGAGCCGCATCTTTTACGGCTGCCTGGGCACCATGCCGAGGATCGCAACGGCCGCGGCGCTCGTGCTGACGTTTTCCGTGCTCCCGTGGATCAGCGTCCTTGCTTCATTGATCGGCTGGATGGCGTTCGGGTCCACCGCCGGTTCTCCCTGGGCCGCGCTGGCCCTGGCCTGGGCCTGTGTCGTCGTGGCCAACCAATTGGCCGTCCGGCGCATCTATCGGATTCTAGGGCTCTCGAGCAA
>Ga0326597_10004136_pt1 | contig 20527 bp, 22 predicted proteins | sample RVTome_12_FD_203789 | JGI IMG/M metagenome (GOLD analysis project Ga0326597, IMG submission 203789) | Soil microbial communities from uranium-contaminated site in the Upper Colorado River Basin, Wyoming, United States - RVT100D185 | ecosystem: Environmental > Terrestrial > Soil > Contaminated >...
CCCACCGGCAACAAGCTCGAGCTGTTCATCGGCACCTTCGTCGGCGCCATCACCTTCTCGGGCTCGGTGATCGCCTTCGGCAAGCTGGCGGGCCTGGGCAAGCAGTTTCGCCTGTTCTCGAGCGCGCCGGTGGTGTTTCCCGGCCAGCACCTCGTGAACCTCGCCCTCGCGCTGGTGATGATCGGCTTCGGTGCGGCGTTCTTCCTCGCCGAGGACAAGGCCTGGTCCGCGTTCGCCGTCATGACCGCGATCGCCTTCGTGCTCGGCGTGCTGATCATCATCCCGATCGGCGGCGCCGACATGCCGGTGGTGATCTCGATGCTCAACAGCTACTCGGGCTGGGCCGCCGCGGGCATCGGCTTCTCGCTCAACAACTCGCTGCTGATCGTGGCGGGGTCCCTCGTCGGCTCCTCGGGCGCGATCCTGTCCTACATCATGTGCAAGGCGATGAACCGTTCGTTCATCAGCGTGATCCTGGGCGGCTTCGGTGCGGCCGAGGGCGCCGCCGTTGCCGGCGCCGGCGACAAGACCGTGCGCTCGGGTTCGGCCGAGGACGCCGCCTTCATGATGGCGAACGCCGAGTCGGTGATCATCGTGCCGGGCTACGGCCTCGCGGTGGCGCGCGCGCAGCACGCGGTGAAGGAAATGGCCGAGTTGCTGATCGAAAAGGGCGTCAGCGTGCGCTACGCCATTCACCCGGTCGCCGGGCGCATGCCGGGGCACATGAACGTGCTGCTCGCCGAGGCCGAGGTGCCCTACGACCAGGTGTTCGAGATGGACGACATCAACGGCGAGTTCGGCTCGACCGACGTGGTGCTGGTGCTCGGCGCGAACGACGTCGTCAACCCGCTCGCCTACGAGAAGGGCAGCGCCATCTACGGCATGCCGGTGCTCGACGTGCACAAGGCGCGCACCGTGCTGGTCAACAAGCGCTCGATGGCCTCGGGCTACGCGGGCCTGGACAACCCGCTGTTCTACATGGACAAGACGATGATGGTGTTCGGCGACGCCAAGAAGGTCGTCGAGGAAATCCTCAAGAACATCGATTGAATGGCTGCGCGCGAATCGATCCTCGGCAAGATCCGGCGCCGCCAGCAGCGCGGCGGCAGCTCGCCGGCGAGTGCCGAGCTCGAGCAGATGACGACCTACCTGCGGCGCCGCCCGCGCGGGCCGCTGCCGCCGCTCGGCGAGGATCTCGTGGTGCGCTTTCTCAGCCGCGCGGAGGCGAGCGCGGCGAGCGTCGAGCGCGTCGCGGGCGAGGCGCAGGTGCCGGCCGCGGTGGCGCGTTACCTCGACGCCCACCAGCTTTCGAAGAGCGGCTGCGTATGGCCGAGCCTCGCGCGGCTCGACTGGAGCGCGGCGGGCCTGGAGCTCGAGGCCCGCGCGGCGCGCGGCGAGGACCTGCTCGGCGTCACCGGCGTGTTCTGCGCGCTCGCCGAGACCGGCACGCTGGTGGTCGCCTCCGGCGCCGACACCCCTTCGAGCGTGAGCCTGCTGCCCGAGACGCACGTCGCGGTGGTGCCGCTCGAGCGGCTGGTGGCGCACATGGAAGACGCGTGGGAACTGCTGCGCGCGGAGTTCGGGCACTTGCCGCGCGCGGTGAATTTCATTTCGGGACCCTCGCGCACCGCCGACATCGAGCAGACCCTGGTGCTTGGCGCGCACGGCCCCTACCGCGTTCACGTTGTGCTGGTAGGATAGGCGCCCGGTGCCGCGCTGCAACAGGCCCCGGAACTGCATTTGACGCTGGAAGTCTGAGAGCGCACGGTGCGTCCTGCGCCGTCTGTTGTCCAACCAGGCATTGAAAGGAGATCGAGATGAAGCGATATCGCATCGTAGCGATCACCCCCGCTGGCTACGCGGATCCGATCCGATGACCGCGGCGCCGGGAAAGCGCCCCGCGCCGCCGATGCGCTTCACGAAGGAGGACGCGGCGCAGGCGGGCCGCAAGGGCTGGCGCGCGTTGCTGGCCGGCTCGCGCTCGCTGCGCGAATTTCTCGCGCGCCGCCTGCCGGCCGGGACGCTCAAGATCGGCATCTCGGCGCGCCTGTTCCACCCGCAGCCCGACGCCAAGGGCATCCAGTCGCGCACGCTGCAGTACCTCGAGCAATCGGCCGCGCACTGGGTGATGTCGAGGAACGTCCTGGTGTTCATGGTGCCCACGGTGGACATGGACAGCCTGCTCCACCGCAGCGACATCCGGCTCGCCGACTACGCGCGCTACCTCGACGGCCTGGTGTTCCAGGGGGGCGCCGACGTGGCGCCGATGACCTACAACGAGCAGCCGCTCGATTCGCGGTGGGCCGGCGACCGGCTGCGCGACGTGTACGAGATCGAGCTGCTGCACGAGTTCGTCGAGGCCGGCAAGCCGGTGCTGGGCATCTGCCGCGGCGCGCAGCTGATCAACGTGGCCTTCGGCGGCACCCTCTACCAGGACATCGGGATGCAGCTGCCCGACGCGGGCGAGCACCTCGACGACCAGCAGTTCGAGAAGCACTCGCACGAGATCGAGTTCGAGCCCGGCGGCACGCTCGCGAAGCTCTATCCGGGCGCGCAGCGCGCGCGCGTGAACTCGATCCACCACCAGTCGATCCGCACGCTCGGGCGAAACCTGAGGGTCGAGGCCTGGTCGACGCCCGACAAAGTGGTCGAGGCCATCCGCGGCACCGGCAAGGGCTACGTGTTCGCCACCCAGTGGCATCCCGAGTTCCACCACCCGGCCGACGGCCTGCTCGAGAGCGCGCCGATCCTCGACGAGTTCCTGCACGCGGCGCGCGGCGATTGAGCCGCGCCGGGCGACGGGAGGAGGGTTTTTGACGGAGCTGAGCTTCCTGCCCGCCTGGCCACCGGCGCTCTCGCAGCCGGTGCTGTTCGGCGCGCTGCTTGCCGTCGCGCTGCTCGCGGGCGAGGCCGCCAGGCGCTATGCGGCACTGCCGCGCATCACCGGCTTCGCGCTCGCCGGCATCGTGCTCGGGCCGCAGGTCACCGGGCTGGTGGGCCACGACGTGCTCGCCGCGGCGCGGGTGCTGATCGATCTGTCGATCGGCCTCATCGTGTTCGAGCTGGGCTACCGCTGCGACCTGAAATGGCTGCGGCGCAATCCCTGGCTGCCGGTGACCGCGCTCGGCGAAAGCGCGTTCGCGTTCGTCGCCATTTACGGCACGCTGCTGTTTTTCGAGTTCCGGCCGCTGCTTGCGGCGGCCGCCGCGGCGATCGGCACCGCGACCTCCCCGGCGGTGGTCATGCTGCTGGTGCACGAGCTGCGCGCCGAGGGGCAGGTGACCGAGCGCATGCTCCTGTTCACCACGGTGAATTGCGTGTTCGCCTACATCGTGCTGACGCTGCTGCTGCCGTTCCTGCATCTGGAGCATGCCGTGTCCTGGCAGGCGGCGCTGTTTCACCCCGTGTACCTGCTCGGCGGTTCGATCCTCGCCGGGCTCCTCGCCTGCGCCATCATGCTTGCGCTTGCGCGCTGGCTGGGCAAGCGCGAGGACCGCCAGTTCATTCTGCAGATCGCGGTGATCGTACTCACGGTCGGGGTGGCGCGCTCGCTCGACTTGTCGGTGATGGTGGCACTGGTCGTGCTCGGCATGCTCGCGCGCAACATCGACCGCACGCACCTGCTGATGCCGCTGCGCCTGGGCTACGGCGGGCAGCTCTTTTTCCTGATCCTGTTCGTGCTGACCGGCGCGAGCCTGGAGTTTGGCGCCTTTGCAACGTCCGGGCTGGCCGTGGCCGGCTTCATCGCGGCCCGCTTCGTGGGCAAGGCGCTGGCGCTGGTCCTGCTCGGACGCGCTTCGGGCCTGCGCACCGGCATGGCCGGACTGCTCGCGGTTGCGCTGTTGCCGATGTCGGGGCTGGCCGTGGTGATGGTTCAGGACACCATGGGTCTGTACCCCGTCTTCGGCAAGGAGCTCGCGTCGGTGCTCATGGCGGCGGTGGCGGTGCTCGCGCTCGCCGGCCCGATCGCCACGCAGTTCGCGCTGCGCGCCGCGGGCGAGGCGGAACCGGGAGAGCGCGGTGGCTGAGCAGGGCATCGCCGAGGAGCTGCGGTTTCGCAACTCGGAGCGCGCGAGCGTCGGGCTCGAGCTCGAGCTGCAGCTCGTGCGGCGGCTCGACGGCGACCTGGCGCGCGACGCGGGCGAGCTCCTCACCCGGCTCGAGGCGCGCAAGCTTCCCGGAGCGGTCAAGCCGGAGATCACCGAGAGCATGATCGAGCTGAACACTTCGGTGCACGAGCGCTACTCGAGCCTGCGCGAGGAGCTCGAGCTGATGCGCGATGCGGTGGTCAAGGAAGCGCAGATGCTCAACCTGCGCATCTCGGGCGGCGGCTCGCATCCGTTCCACAACTGGGTCGAGCGCCGCGTGGTGCAGACCGAGCGCTTTCGGACGCTCTGGGAGCGCTACGGCTACCTTGCCAAGCAGTTCACCGTGTTCGGCCAGCACGTGCACATCGGCTGCCGCAACGCCGACGAGGCGGTGTTCCTCGTGCACATGCTGACGCGCTGCGTGCCGCATTTCATCGCCCTGTCGGCCGCCTCGCCCTTCTCGCAGGGCGAGGACACCTCCTTCATGTCCTCGCGCCTGAACGCGGTGAACGCGTTCCCGCTTGCGGGGCACATGCCCTTCGTGCAGGACTGGGACGAGTTCATCGCCTATTACCGCAAGATGCGCGCCTTCGGCATCGTGCACAGCATGAAGGACTTCTACTGGGACATTCGACCCAAGCCCGAATACGGCACGATCGAGATCCGCGTGTTCGACACGCCGCTCACCGTCGGGCGCGCGGCGCTGCTTGCCGCCTATGCACAGGCGATCGCCGCCTATCACCTCGCCGAGCGGCCGCACGAGCCGGCGCGCGCGGTCTACCTGGTGAACAACTTCAACCGCTTCGAGGCGGCGCGCTTCGGCTATCGCGGCGAGATGGTCGATCCGTACGCGGCGCGCAGGAAGACGATCGGCGAGGATATCCTCGACACGATCGCGCTGGTGGCACCGCACGCGGGCGGCTTCGAAGCCACCGACGCGCTCGGCGAGCTTGCGGAGAACGTGCGCCAGGGGTACACCGACGCCGCGTGGCTGCGCGAGCGCTATAAGGCGAGCGGCGCGCTGGCCGACGTGGCCCGCGAGGCCGCGCAGCGCTGGGCCGGGCGCGGCTGACGGTTGTTGAGGACCGGCGCTGCCGCTAGAATCGGGCCGCCGGGCCGCCGTTGACGCGGTCTTCGCCCGTTCCCACGGAAAGCTCGATGCTGCAACTTGGTCTCGCCGCGGTCCTGTTGTACGTGTTCTGGCTCCTGCTTTCGGGCATCTACACGCCGTTTCTGCTGACGATGGGCGCTCTGGTGAGCATCGCCGTGGTCTGGCTGTCACACCGCATGAACGTGATCGACCGCGAAGGCCATCCGTACCACCTGGGCTGGTCGGCGGCGAGCTACTGGCCGTGGCTCATCAAGGAAATCCTCAAGTCGGCGCTGCTGGTGGCGCGCGTCATCGTCAATCCGCGCGGGCGCCCGACGCCGACGCTCACACGCTTCCGGCCCCGCCAGAAGACCGTCGTCGGGCTGGTGACGCACGCCAACTCGATCACGCTCACGCCCGGCACGCTCTCGGTGGAGGTCGGCCGCGACGAGATCGTGGTGCATGCCTTCACGCGCGAGGGCGCCGACGGGGTGCACGACAGCGAGATGGACCACCGCGTCGAGCGCTTCGAGGGCAAGGGATGATGTTCGCTGTGGCGGCGCTCGCAGTGCTGGCGGCGCTCGCCCTCGCCCTGGCGCGCGCACTGGCCGGGCCGACGGTGTTCGACCGCGCGCTCGCCGCCAACTCGATCGGCACGCTGGCGATGATGCTGCTGGCGGTGATCGGCTTCCTGACCGGCAGGCCGGAGTTCCTGGATCTCGCGATCCTCTACGGGCTGTTGAACATCGTCGGCACCATCGCGGTGCTGAAGTTCTTCCGCTACGGCGACCTCGGCGAGCCGGGCAGGGGGCCGCAATGAGCGTCGTGATCGATGCGCTGTCCTGGGCGCTGATCGTTGCCGGCTCGGCGTTCTGCGTCATCGGCGCGCTCGGCCTGGTGCGACTGCGCGGCTTTTACGTTCGTACGCACGCCGCGAGCGTGCTCGACTCGGCGGGCGCAGGCCTCTTGCTGCTCGGCCTCATCCTGCAGGCCGGGGTGACGCTGGTGGCGGTCAAGCTCGTGATGATCGGGGTGCTGATCTTCTTTACCAGCCCGACCGCGACGCACGCCCTGGCGCGCGCGGCGCAGGCGCGCGGGCTCGATCCCGAGCAGCACGCCGAGCGGAGGGATTCGCCATCGAACAGCTGATCGTCATCGCCCTGCTCACCATGATGGCGGCGCTCACCATCGCGATGGTGATGCAACGCAATCTGTTTTCCGTCGTGGTGTTGAGCGGGGTGTACAGCTTTCTCATGGCGACGGTGCTGGTGGCCCTCGACGCGGTGGATGTCGCCATGACCGAGGCCTCGGTGGGCGCCGGGATCTCCACCGTGCTGCTGCTCGGGGCGCTCTACCTGTGCGGCGGCGAGGAGGCCAAGCCCCTGCGGCGACCCTTCGTGCCGTTCGCGGTGGCGATCGTGATCGTCGCGGCGCTGGTCTACGGCACCTTCGGCCTGCCGGCGTTCTCCGATCCGCAGGCGCCTTTCCACACGCACGTCGTGCCGCGCTACCTGAACGACGGGCCGAAGGAAACGGGCGTGCCGAACGTCGTGACGGCGGTGCTCGCGAGCTACCGCGGCTTCGACACCCTGGGCGAGGTCGTGGTGGTATTCACCGCAGGCATCGGCGTCATCGCGCTCCTGCGGACTCCCCGCCGCAGGCGCGGCAAGGAGAAGCGCGAATGAGGAGCGAAGTGGTCCTGCGCGTGGTGGGCAAGCTGCTCATCCCGTTCATGCTGCTGTTCGCGCTGTACGTGCAGTTCCACGGCGACTTCGGCCCGGGCGGCGGCTTCCAGGCCGGGGTGATCACGGCCGCGGCGCTCATCTTCTACGGCCTCATCTTCGGGCTGCCCGCGGCGCGCCGCGTGGCGCCCGACTGGCTGGTCGAATCGCTGGTCGCGCTCGGCGTGGCCATCTACCTGGGCGTGGGCTTCGCGGGGCTCGCGCTCGGCGGCAATTTTCTGGATTACTTCGTCCTCGATCCGAACCCTGTCGAGGGCCAGCACCGGGGCATCTTCTGGGTCGAGGTCGGCGTGCTCGTCACGGTCACCGGCGTGATGCTCAAGATCTTCTACATGTTCGCCGGCCGCAGCCGCAGCGGCGGGCCCGACCAATGACCTTCGCCGGCCACTACACGTACTGGATGACCGTCGTGCTGATGGTGGGGGGGCTGTACATCGTCATCGCGCGCGGCAACCTGGTGAAGAAGCTGATCGGGCTCGCCATCTTCCAGACCTCGGTGTACCTGCTCTACATCGCTCCGGGCAAGCTGATCGGCGGCACCGCGCCGATCGTCTCGGAGGCCTTCAAGGTGTACTCCAATCCCCTGCCGCACGTGCTCATCCTCACCGCGATCGTGGTGGGCGTGGCGACCCTCGCGCTCGGCCTGGCGATCGCCGTGCGCATCCGCGAGGCCTACGGCAGCATCGAAGAGGACGAGATTCTCGCCGTCAACGGCAGCGACGAGGATCGCGCGTGACGGCTGCCCTGGGCAGGCGCCGCGCATGCTGAGCGCGGAGCACCTGCCTGCGCTGCAGGTGGCGGTGCCGCTCGCCGCGGCGCCGCTGATCGTGCTGATCCGCCGGCCGGGCGCGGCCTGGGCGATCGCCGCGGCCGTAGCCGCCTTCGCCTTCGCCTGCTCGGTGATGCTCGCCTGGCGCGTGGCCGCCGAGGGCGTGCTCTCCTACGCGCTCGGCAGCTGGGCGCCGCCCTGGGGCATCGAGTACCGGGTCGACGCGCTCTCCGCTTTCGTGCTGGTGCTGGTCGCTTCGATCGGCGCCGTGGCCGCGATCTACGCCCGGCGCAGCATCGCCGCCGAGTTGCCCGTCGAGCAGCACTACCTGTTCTACGCGATGTTCTCGCTGTGTCTTGCCGGCCTGCTCGGCATGACGATCACCGGCGACGCGTTCAACCTGTTCGTGTTCATGGAGATCTCGTCGCTGTCGATGTACGTGCTGATCGCGCTGGGCAGCCACCGGCGCGCGCTGCTGGCGGGCTTCCAGTACCTGATTCTCGGCACCATCGGCGCCACGTGCTTCGTGATCGGGGTGGGGCTGCTCTACCTCAGCACCGGCACGCTCAACATGGCCGATCTCGCCGAGCGCCTACAGCATGTCAGGGACCTGCGCCCGGTGCTGACGGCGCTCGCCTTCCTGACGGTGGGCATGTCGCTCAAGCTGGCGCTCTTCCCGCTGCACCTGTGGCTGCCGAACGCCTACACCTACGCGCCCTCGGTGGTGAGCGCGTTCCTCGCCGCTACTGCGACCAAGGTGGCGATCTACGTGCTGATGCGCTTCTACTTCACCGTGTTCGGCGAGCGCCTGGTGCTGGAAGCGCTGCCGATGAGCGAGATCCTGATCGCGCTCTCGGTGCTCGCGATCGTGACGGCGTCGCTGGTGGCGGTGTTCCAGGAGGACCTGAAGCGCATGTTCGCCTACTCGAGCGTGGCGCAGATCGGCTACATCACGCTCGGCGTGGGCCTCGCCAACACGCCCGGGCTCACAGCGGCCACCGTGCACTTGTTCAATCACGGCATCACCAAGGGCGCGATCTTCCTGCTGCTCGGCGGCGTGGCGTTTCGCGCCGGGCGCACCGGGTTCGATTGCGCGGCGGGGCTCGCGCGGACCATGCCGTTCACCGCGTTCGGCATGGTGATCGCGGGCCTCTCCCTCATCGGCGTGCCGGGCACCGCCGGATTCACCAGCAAGTGGTACCTGGTGCTCGGCGCCATCGAGCTGGGCCAGTGGTGGCTCGCCGCGCTGGTGGTGGCGACCTCGCTGATCGCCGTGGCTTACGTCTGGCGCTTCGTCGAGGCCGCGTACCTCAACGAGCCCACGGCAGCGACGCCGCGCGCGGGCGAGGCACCGCTTTCGCTGCTCGTGCCCGCGTGGGTGTTGGTGGCGGCCTGCGTGGTCTTCGGCTTCGAGACCTCGTTCAACGTCGGCGGAGCGCGCGCGGCGGCCGAAATGCTTCTCGGAGGCGGGCCGTGAGCGGCGCGCAGCTGATCGGCGCTTCGCTTCTCGTGCCGACGCTCGGCGCGCTCGGCATTTCGCTCGCCGGGCGCTGGCCCAATCTGCGCGAGAGCGTCACGCTGTTGTCCGCGGTGCTGCTGTTTGCGTGCACTACCAGCCTCGCGCCGGCGGTGCTCGCGGGCGGCGTGCCGCAGCTCTTCGTGCTCGAGATGCTCCCGGGCATCGCGCTCGGCTTTCGCGTCGAGCCGCTGGGAATGCTGTTCGCGCTGGTCGCCTCGGGGCTGTGGATCGTCAACTCGGTGTACTCGATCGGCTACATGCGCGGCAACGACGAGCCGCACCAGACACGCTTCTACGTGTGCTTCGCGCTCGCGCTCGCGGCCACCATGGGTATCGCCTTCTCCGCGAACCTGCTGACGCTGTTCCTGTTCTACGAGGCGCTGACGCTGGTGACCTGGCCGCTGGTCACGCACCACGGCGACGACGAGGCGCGCTCCGGCGGGCGTACCTACCTCGGCTACCTGCTCGGCTCCTCGATCGTGTTCCTGCTGCCGGCGGTGATCGCCACCTGGGCGATCGCGGGCACGCTCGAATTCACGCCCGGGGGCCTGCTCGGCGGCGCCTCGAGCGTCACGCTCGGGCTGCTCCTCGCGCTGTACATGTTCGGCATCGGCAAGGCGGCGCTGATGCCGGTCCACCGCTGGCTGCCGGCGGCGATGGTCGCGCCGACTCCCGTGTCGGCGCTGCTGCACGCCGTGGCGGTGGTCAAGGCGGGCGTGTTCGCCGTGGTCAAGGTGATCGTGTACGTGTTCGGCACCGAAGCATTGTCGACGACGTATGCTTCGGATTGGCTGCCGGCGGTGTCCGGATTCACCGTGATCGCGGCATCGGTCATCGCCCTGCGCTCGGACAACTTGAAGCGCCGCCTCGCCTATTCGACGGTCAGCCAGCTCTCCTACGTGGTGCTCGCCGCGGCGATCCTCGCGCCGCTCTCGGTGATCGGCGCGGCGCTGCATATCGCGGCGCACGCCGTGGGCAAGATCACCCTGTTCTTCGCCGCGGGCGCGATCTACACCGCCGCGGGGAAGACCGAGGTGAGCCAGCTCGACGGCATCGGCCGGCGCATGCCCTGGACGATGGGCGCCTTCGCCGTCGGCGTGCTCTCCATGATCGGCCTGCCGCCTGCGGCCGGCTTCGTGAGCAAGTGGTACATGCTCGCCGGCGCGCTGCAGGCGGCGCACTGGACCGCGGTGAGCGTCATCGTCGCCAGCACGCTGCTCAACGCCGCGTACTTCGTGCCGATCGTGTACCGCGCGTTCTTGCGCGCGCCACAGGGCAAGGCCCACGGCGAGGCGCCGCTGCCGATGGTGCTCGCGCTCGTGGCGAGCGCGCTCGCCACGCTGGCGCTGTTCTTCTTCCCCCAGGTGCCGCTCGCGCTCGCGCGCGCGCTGCAAGGAGGCTGACATGAGGGATCACTGGCTCGCGCGCCCCGAGACCATCCGATGGCTGTGGCGCGTGTTCATCGCGGTGCTCGCGCTCACGGTGCTGGCCGAGTTCTTCGTCACGCATCATCCGCATTTCCGCATCGAGAGCGTGGCCGGCTTCGGCGCCTGGTACGGCTTTCTCGCCTGCGCCGGGCTGATCCTCGCCGCCAAGGGCCTGGCGATCTTGCTCAAGCGCCCCGACACCTACTACGAGAAGGGCGAGCGCGATGGCTAGCGAGTTCGTGCATCCGGGGCTGCTCGTGGTCGTCGCGGGCTTCGCGCTCGCGCTGCTGCGCGGGCGCGCGCGCGCCGCCGTGGCGCTCGTCGCGCCGCTCGCGGCGCTGTGGTTGATCCTCGCTGCCCCGGCCGGCATCGCCTGGAGCGGCAGCTGGCTCGGCTTCGAGGTGCGGCCGCTCGCCTACGACGCGCTGTCGCGCATGTTCGCGCTGGTGTTCGCGATCATGGCGTTTGCCGGCGCGCTGTTCGCGCTCAACCAGAAAAGCCGGCTCGAGCTGCCTGCGGCCTTCGTCTATGGCGGCTCGGCGATCGGCGCGGTGCTGGCCGGCGACCTGGTGACGCTGTTCGTGTGCTGGGAGCTGATGGCGGTCGGCTCGACGCTGGTGATCTGGAGCGCGGGCAGCGGCAGCGCCTATCGCGCGAGCTTGCGCTACATGGCGATCCATCTGCTGGGCGGCGTGCTGCTCTTTGCCGGCATCGCCGGGCACGTCGCCGCGACCGGCTCGACCGGCTTCGAGCGCATGGCGCTCGATTCGCCGGCGCAATGGCTGATCCTTGCCGGGTTTCTGATCAACGCCGGCGCGCCGCCGCTCTCGGCCTGGCTGCCCGATGCGTATCCGGAAGCATCCTGGAGCGGCATGGTGTTCCTGTCCGCCTTTACCACCAAGACTGCGGTCTACGTGCTGCTGCGCGGCTTCCCGGGAACGGAGCTGCTGGTGTGGGTGGGTCTGTTCATGGTGTTCTACGGCATCGTCTACGCGCTGCTCGAGAACGACATGCGGCGCATCCTCGCCTACAGCATCGTCAACCAGGTCGGCTTCATGGTGACGGGCATCGGCATCGGCACCGAGATGGCGCTGAACGGCGCCGCGGCGCACGCTTTCACGCACATCATCTACAAGGCGCTGCTCCTGATGTCGGCTGGGTCGGTGCTTTACGCCACGCGGAAGCGCAAGTGCACCGACCTCGGCGGGCTATTTCGCACCATGCCGCTCACCGCGGTCTGCGGCACCATCGGCGCGCTCGCCATTTCCTCGTTTCCGCTCACCTCCGGATTCGTCTCGAAGTCGATGATTTCGCAGGCCGCAGGGGACGAGCGGCTGCTATGGGTATGGCTCGCGCTCGCTGCAGCCACGGCCGGGGTGTTCCTGCACGCCGGAATAAAATTCCCCTGGTTCGTGTTCTTCCAGAAGGATTCGGGCCTGCGCCCGGATGAGCCCCCGCTCAATATGCGCCTCGCGATGCTGCTGTTCGCGGCGCTGTGCATCGGCCTTGGCATCTTCTATCAACCGCTTTACGCGCTCCTCCCCTTCGGCACCAGCTTCGTGCCCTACACCGGCTCGCATGTCGTCGTGCAGCTCGAGCTGCTGCTCTTCTCGGGGCTCGCGTTCTTCGTCATGCTGCCGATGCTGCAGCGCACACTCACCATCACGCTGGACGTCGATTGGCTCTACCGTCGCCTCGCGCCGGCGCTCGTCACGGCCTGCAGCGCGGCATTGCGTGCGATGGGCGAACCGCTCGGCGCGGCGCGGGACGGCGGCAAGCGACGGCTGGGTTCGGTGGTCCGCGCCCTGCACGGGCCGCAGGCGCTGCTCGCGCGAACCTGGACCACCGGCGGCATGGCGCTATGGGTTGCGGTTCTGCTCGCTGCGTACCTCATCGTCTACTACTACTAATCCCGTGCTGAAATCTGCACTCCGGAACCCTGTTCCGGATCATGAATTCGCCTTGCAACCCGCGGAAGCGGCGATTAAAATCGCCCCAGTCCGTCGGCACCCGGCCGGGTGTGCACCGCGGCTCATCGTGGGGGCGGGCGGGATCCAAATCGGGGCTTCGGCCCCGCACAAGCAAGACAGTCACCAAAGGAGGACGGACCAATGAGCAAGCAAGAAGTAACGTGTAAGGCGTCGCGCCGCAAGTTCCTGACCGGCGCCGCTGCCGCGGCCACCGGCGCGGCAACGCTCGGCTTCCCGACCATCGTCAAGTCGCAGTCGCCGATCGTCATCAAGATGCAGGGATCGTGGAGCGCCACGGACATCTTCAACGACATGGCCCAGGAGTTCGTGACGCGCGTCAACACGATGTCCGGCGGCAGGCTGCGCGTCGATTTTCTGGTCGGCGGTGCGGTGGTGAAGGCCTTCGAGGTAATGGACGCCGTGTCCAAGGGCGTGCTCGACGCCGGCCACACGGTGCCGGTGTACTGGTACGGCAAGTCGAAGGTGGCTTCGCTCTTCGGCTCCGGGCCGATCAACGGCTCCGACGCATTCCAGACTCTCGCCTGGATCTACCGCGGCGGCGGCCTGGAGCTCTACAAGGAGCTGCTCGACAAGATCGGGCTGAATGTCGTCGGCTTCTTCGCCATGCCGATGCCCACGCAACCGCTCGGCTGGTTCAAGAAGCCCATCACCGACGCCAAGCAGCTGAAGGGCCTCAAGTACCGCACCGTGGGCCTGGCCGCCGACCTGTTCCAGGAAATGGGCGCCAAGGTGACACAGCTCTCCGGCGGCGAGATCATCCCCGCGCTCGAGCGCGGCGTGATCGACGCCTTCGAGTTCAACAATCCGACCTCGGACAGCCGCTTCGGCGCGCAGGACGTGATCAAGAACTACGAGATGGGGAGCTTCCACCAGGCGATGGAATTCTTCGAGATCATCATCAACAAGAAGAAGTGGGATTCCATGCCCAAGGACCTGCAGGCGATCTGGCAGTACGGCGTGGAGGCCGCGTCGCAGTCCAACTACTGGACGGCGATGGACGAGTACTCCAAGGACCTGCAGATACTCATCAACAAGCACAAGGTCAAGGTGATCCGCACGCCAAGGTCGGTGTTCCAGGCGCAGCTCGTGGCCTGGGACGTGCTGACGAAGCGGCTCTCGGCCGAGGACCCGTTCTTCGCCAAGGTGGTCAAATCGCAGCTCGACTGGGCGAAGCGCGTAGGGTTCTACTGGTTCCTCAACGACGCCGAGTACAAGATGGGCTACGAGCACGTCTTCAAGACCAAGCTTGCATAAGCGCAAAAGCGCGCAGAGTCGGGAGATCCAACCGGGGCGGTGCATCGTGCGCCGCCCCGTTTTTGTACGGGCGCGTCATCGCGCGCGGGGGGTCGCAAAATGATCGGCCGCTTCATCTATGGCGTCGACCAGCTGAGCAAGACGATTGGACACGCCTTCGCCTGGTGCATCATCATCCTCACGCTCGGCACGTCGTACGAGGTGTTCGTGCGCTACGCCCTCAACAACCCAACGAGCTGGGCGTTCGACTTCAGCTACATCATGTACGGTGCCCTGTTCTTCATGGCGGGCGCCTACACGCTGTCGCGTAACGGCCACGTGCGCGGCGATTTCATCTACCGCATGTGGCCCCCGCGCGTGCAGGGGATCATCGAGCTTTCGCTCTACGTCCTGTTCTTCTTTCCGGGGGTGCTGGCGCTGGTGTACGCGGGCTGGCAGTACGGCTACGACGCCTTCAAGATCCGCGAGGTGAGCGTCAACAGCCCGGTCGGGATTCCCGTATGGCAGCTCAAGCTCATGATTCCGTTCGGCGCCGGCCTGCTCGCGCTGCAGGGATTCGCGGAAGTGCTGCGCTGCATTCTGTGCATCCGTGATGGTCGCTGGCCGCCCCGGCTGCACGACGTCGAAGAGCTCGAGGATGTACTGGCCGAGCAGCACGCCGCCGAGTTGGCGGGCAAACAGGAGCCCGCCAAGTGAGCGATCCGGCCATTGCCCTGCTGATGCTGGGGTTGTTCATCTTCGTGATCCTGCTCGGCTTCCCCATCGCCTTCACGCTGATGGGCATGGCGGTCGGCTTCGGCTTCTACGCGTACTACCAGCCCGATCAGGCCTTCTTCGACAGCAGGTTGTTCTACCTGCTGACGCAGAACACCTGGAGCATCATGAGCAACGACGTGCTCGTCGCGGTGCCCCTGTTCCTGTTCATGGGCTACGTCGTCGAGCGCTCCAACATCCTGGAGCGGCTGTTCTACAGCCTGCAGGTCGCGCTACGGCACATCCCGGGTTCGATGGCGGTCGCGGCGCTGCTGACCTGCGCGATGTTCGCCACCGCCACCGGCATCGTCGGCGCGGTCGTGACGCTGATGGGATTGCTCGCCTTTCCGGTGATGCTCAAGGCGGGCTACGATCAAAAAATTTCCGCGGGTGTCATCTGCGCGGGCGGCACGCTGGGCATCCTGATCCCGCCTTCGATCATGCTGATCGTGTATGCGGCGACCTCGTCGGTCTCGGTGGTAAGGCTCTATGCCGCGGCATTGCTTCCGGGGTTCCTGCTTGCCGGGCTCTACATCGCCTATGTCATCGCGCGCGCGGTGTTCAATCCGAAGCTCATGCCGGCGCTGCCCAAGGAAGAGAGCAACGTGCCTTGGGCGACTGCATTTCTGCTGCTGGCGCAGTCGTTCTTTCCACTCGCCGTGCTCATCATGGCAGTGCTCGGCTCGATCCTGTTCGGGCTGGCGACGCCCACCGAGGCGGCGGCGGTAGGCGCGGCGGGCAGCCTGGTGCTGGCGGCGGCCTACCGCGCCCTCACCTGGCAGCGCCTGCAGGAAGCGGTCTATCTCACGGCGCGTACTTCGGCCATGGTCTGTTTCCTGTTCGTCGGCTCGTGGACCTTCTCGTCGGTGTTCTCCTACCTCGGCGGCGAGGGCCTGATCAAGAATTTCGTGCTCGGGCTCGACCTCAATACGGTCCTGTTCCTGATCCTGTCGCAGATGATCATCTTCCTGCTCGGCTGGCCGCTCGAGTGGAGCGAGATCATCATCATCTTCGTGCCGATCTTCCTGCCGCTGCTGCCGCACTTCAACGTCGACCCGATGATGTTCGGCATCCTGGTGGCGCTCAACCTGCAGACCTCGTTCCTGACGCCGCCGATGGCGATGTCGGCCTACTACCTGAAGGGCATCGCGCCGCCGCACGTGGAGCTATGGACGATCTTCAAGGGCTGCTTCCCGTTCCTCGCCATGGTGTTCGTCACGATGATTGTCGTTTACGTATTCCCGCAGATCATGTTCTGGCTGCCGGGTCTCATCTACGGGAACTGAGCGCCAAATGGATGCTTCGCAGTTGAACTGGCTTTCGGCGACCGATGCCGCCCGCGCCATCCGCGAGGGCGCGATCAGCGCCGAGCAGCTCGTCGAAGCGTGTCTCGCGCGGGTGCGCGATGCGGATCCGCAGATTGAGGCATGGGCGTTCCTCGACCCCGAGCACGCTCTCACGCAGGCGCGCGCGCGCGACCAGGACCGGCGCGAAGGCCGGCCGGCCGGCCCGCTGCACGGCGTGCCCGTCGGCATCAAGGACATCTTCGACACCGAAGACATGCCGACCGAGGACGGCAGCGTGCTGCACGCGGGCCGTACGCCCGCGCACGATGCGACCGTGGTCGCAATGCTGCGCGCCGCCGGAGCCGTCATCATGGGCAAGACCGTGACCACGGAGTTCGCGACGTATTCGCCCGGCAAAACCCGCAATCCGCGCAACCCGGGGCACACTCCCGGCGGCTCCTCGAGCGGCTCGGCGGCGGCTGTCGCCGCGGGCATGGTGCCGCTCGCCGTCGGCAGCCAGACCAACGGCTCGGTGATCCGCCCGGCCTCGTTCTGCGGCGTCTACGGCTTCAAGCCGACGCACGGGCTGATCCCGCGCGGCGGTGTGCTGAAGCTCTCGCGCACGCTCGATCACGTCGGCGTTTTCGCGCGCACGCTGGAAGACGTCGCGCTGCTCGCCGAGCAGCTCGTCGGTCACGACCCGCGCGACGCGGACACTCGGCCGAGGGCGCGTATGCCGTTCACTGCCACGGCCGCCGAGGAGCCCCCGCTGCCGCCCATGATCGGGTACGTCAAGGGTCCGGTCTGGGAGCGCGCCAGCGAGGATACGAAAGCGGCTTTCGCCGAGCTGGCCTCGACGCTCGGCGAGCGCGTGGTGGAGATCGAGCTGCCGGACTCCACGCGCCAGGCGCTCGACTGGCACCGGGCGATCATGGAAGCCGAAATGGCCGCGTACCTGGATCTCGAATGGGAAAAGGGGCGCGAGCGGATCTCGCAGTCCCTGCGCACGCAGCTTGCCCGTGGACGCGAGACGACGGCGCTCGAATATCAGCGCGCCCGCGCCCGCATTCCCCTGATCAACGAGGGCTTCGAGGAGATTTTCGAACGCTGCGACGCGATCATCACGCCCGCCGCGCCGGGCACGGCGCCGGCGGGCCTGGATGCCACGGGGGACCCCGCGTTTTGCACCCTGTGGACGCTGTGCGGGATGCCGGCGCTCAGCCTGCCGCTGATGCAGGGCGAGAACGGGCTGCCGATGGGGGTGCAGCTGGTCGGGCCGCGCGACGGCGACGCGCGCCTGCTGCGCACGGCGCGCTGGCTCGAGTCCCAGGTCGAAACAGGCTGAAGCGATTACGAGAGGAGTACGACGTGGCGTTCAAGATCTTTGCAGGAATCGTTGCGGCGGCGCTGCTCATCATTTTCATCAGCCCCGTCGTGATCAAGCTCAAGGATGTCGCGCTCGGCGCGGTGGTGCTGATCGGGCTCGCGATGATGATCACCGACGTCGTGCAGTCGCTCAAGTCGAAGGACGACTGAGCGCGCGCTTCAGTCGGCAGAGGCGTTGAGCCCGGCGGGGTGCTCGCGCAGACGAGCCGGCTCGCTGCGATCGGCGAATCCCAGCATCCAGTGCGTCAGGCGCCCGTCCGCGTCGCGCACGGCCCCCGCGGTGACCTCCACTTCGAGCGCCTCGCCGTCCTTGCGCCAGGCGCGCAGCCGCCAGCATGACGAGCCGTGGTCGAACAGCCGCTCGGCCACCGACGCGTCCCCGCGCACGATCAGTGAGGCGAAGGCTCGGCCGCGCGCTTCGGCCGCCCTGAAGCCGAAGAATCCCTCGAACGCTGGATTGACCTCGACGAAGGCCTGGCCGGGCGCGGCGTCGACCAGCGCGAGCGGGAAGCCACAGGCGCCGAACGCGGTACGGAAGAGCGCGCTTTCCGCGAGCAGGCGGTACAGCGCGGGCGCTGCCTGCGGCCGCAGCGAGCCGTGCGTGGGCCCGCCGGGAGCGGGGCCACGCCGCTCGGTGAAGGCGCCGCTTACGACTCTGTAAGGGACTGTCATGGCTTTTCTTTTGCCACGAACCCCGGCGTTCGAGCAAGCGCGTAGGGCACGATTCGCGCGCAAAAGCTGTTCGTCCGTGACAAAACCCACGCGCTCCGGGCACGCCTCACACGGCGCGGCCCGGTGTCGCTGTTCGAAGACAGTGAGAGCCGGCCGATAAGCCGGGTTCTGTTGGCGCCGGCCGGAGACCGGTGGCGCCATGGCAGCCATTCCTCTGGGCCCCGAGTTGCCTCGGGGCTCGTCGGAGAAAGGCAGCTCTCGCCGCCCGCCCCCTGTTGCTACCTACCCGCAAGCTCGGCCGAGCCGGCCTCAGACGCTTGCCTATTTGGTATTGCTCCGGATGGAGGTTGCCCGTTTCACCCCCCGACCTTGCGGACGGGGACTCGTCTCTGTGGCCCTGTTCGTCGCCTTCGCGCCGCTCGCGCGGCGTTTATGCGCGCCGGGGTGTTACCCCGCATCCCGCTCTGCGGAGCCCGGACTTTCCTCTGCGCGCGAGCACAGCGGCTGCCTGGCCAGCTCCCAGGCGCATTGTACCGCTCGCGGCGGCCTGAAGTATCGCTCGTCGTGGTAGAACTCCGCACGCGCGCTCTGCGGCAGCCAGTGCGGATACCCGAACACCGGCAGCGGCGCGAGCGCGCGCGGTGTGGCCTCCCCGGCGTGCGCGTCGAGCCAGCGGGCGGCGCGCTGATCGAGTGCCGCCCGCAGCGCCTGCGGCGGGCCTTGCAGCTCAGCGCGTTCGACCTGGAAAAACATCGCCTTGCAGGTGATCCCGGGCCAGGGCGCGAGCGCACTTTCCATCACCGCGTGGCCGATCACGAGCAGACGCATCCCCGTCAGGACGCGCGCGCGCTGCTCCCAGAACAGCTCGCGCCAGCGGGCTGCGCGCACGAGCTCGACGAGCGCCGCATCATCGCAGGCGACGATCACACCGCCTTCATCGAACAGCGTCAGCAGGTCGCGCAGCGGCCCGCGCTGCCTGCCTTCGAGCGGGATGCGCGCGGCGTGCAGGGCGTTGAGCGCCGCCTTGGTGCGCGGATACGCGAGCCAGGCGAGGGCGTTGAACAGGTCGTGCCAATTGCGTGGCCGCGTGTGCACGGCGCCCGTCCGGAACACGCGCAGCTCGTAGTTCTCGCGCTCCGCGCTTGGCGCAACGAAGCGTACGGGCAGGCCGCTCGCGGTGCACGGCGCGGCGCCGAGCTCAACGGCGAGGCGCGCGAGGCGCGCGCCATCCGGCCAGCGCTCGCCTGCGAGGCGCTCGAGCGCCGGGCGCAGGGGGTCGAACACCGGGTGCGCGAAGGAGACTTCGGGGAAATTGGGGTCAGACTCGAATTTCGACGCACGCGGTTCGCCTTCGCGCGCCGGTACGAACTTCGAGTCTGACCCCAATTTCCTCAGGCGAGACTCCAGGGCAGGGACTCACCGGCGCGCAGCGGCACCAGCTCGTGCTCGCCGAAGCCGAGCACGGCGGGAACCACCCAGTCTTTGCGCTCGAGGCGGATCTTGTCCTGGTTCGGCGGCAGGCCGTAGAACTTCGGCCCATGCAGGCTCGCGAAGCCCTCGAGCCGCTCGAGCGCCCCGGCCTCCTCGAAGGCGGTGGCGTAGAGCTCGATCGCCGCGTGCGCGGTGTAAATCCCGGCGCAACCGCGGTCGTTCTCCTTGGTGTGGCGCGCGTGCGGCGCGCTGTCGGAGCCGAGGAAGAACTTCGGGTTGCCCGAGATGGCCGCATCGACCAGCGCGTCGCGGTGCTGCTCGCGCTTGAGCACCGGCAGGCAGTAATGATGTGGCCGGATGCCGCCCAGGAACAGCGCGTTGCGGTTGAGCAGCAGGTGGTGGGCGGTGATCGTGGCGGCGATGTTCGGCCCGGTGACTTCGACGTAATGCACCGCGTCGCGCGTGGTGATGTGTTCGAGCACCACCTTCAGCGTGGGGAAGCGCTCGACCAGCGGCCCGAGCACCTCCTCGATGAACGCCTTCTCGCGGTCGAATACGTCGACCACCGGGTCGGTCACCTCGCCGTGCACCAGCAGCGGCACGCCGAGCTCGGCCATCTTCTCCAGGGTCGCGAAGCAGCGCGAGATGCGCGTCACCCCGGCGTCCGAATGGGTGGTGGCGCCGGCCGGGTAGTACTTGACCGCCTGCACCCGGCCCGAGAGCTTGGCGCGCGCGATCTCCTCGGGCGGCGTGTCGTCGGTGAGGTAAAGCGTCATCAGCGGCTCGAACCGCGTCCCCGCGGGCAGCGCCGCGAGGATGCGCTCGCGGTAGGCGAGCGCCTCGGCGGTGGTGCGCACCGGCGGCTTGAGGTTCGGCATCACGATCGCGCGAGCGAAGCGCCGCGCGGTATCGGGCAGCACCGCGGCCATGGCCGCGCCGTCGCGCAGGTGCAGGTGCCAGTCGTCGGGGCGGGTAAAGGTGAGCGTGTCCAAGGCGATGGCGCAGGAGGATGCCGCGGTCGCGGCGCAGCCGCGATTCTACCGCGCGTGCTTCAGCGGGCGCCGCGGCGCTTGAGCGCCGCCGCGTAGAGCGCGTTCTTCGGCGCGCCGGTGATACGGG